>Ga0310040_1000692_pt1 | contig 29242 bp, 18 predicted proteins | sample EPASupsiteHSE623_FD_200237 | JGI IMG/M metagenome (GOLD analysis project Ga0310040, IMG submission 200237) | Bioremediated contaminated groundwater from EPA Superfund site, New Mexico - Sample HSE6-23 (v2) (version 2) | ecosystem: Environmental > Aquatic > Deep subsurface > Groundwater >... | reverse complement strand
GGACGAGGAGACCAACCGCGGCGCGGTGCAGATCCCCGATCCCTTCCTCAAGAACGTGCTCTTCAAGGCCAACGACGACCTCTTCCGGCTCGTCCGCGAGGAGGGAGTCGAGATCGGCTTCAAGGATTTGGGCGGCGGCGGCTTCACCTGCGCCACATCCGAGATGGGCGCAGCAGGCGGCTTCGGCATGGAGATCAACCTGGACGACCTGCACAAGGCCGGCGACTTCCCGCCCGAGGTCCTGAGCATCGCCGAGACCCAGGAGCGCTTCCTGATCATCTCGCCGCCCGAGCTGCGCGAGAGAATCCTGAGGATCTACAACGAGCACTGGGACCTGCCCAACGTCTACGAGGGCGCAAGGGCCAGCGTCGTGGGCAAGATCAACACCGGCGACCGATTTGTGGCCAGCCACAAGGGCGAGATCGTCTGCGATGTTCCCATCCAGCACCTCACCGGCGGCATAAGGTACCAGCGCGAAGAGTGTCCGCGCACCATCAACCTGACCGAGCCCGAGACCGCGGAGCCCGCCGACTACAACCAGGTCCTGCTCAAGATCCTCAAGTCCCCCAACATCGCCTCCCGCGAGCATGTCTACAGATACTACGACACCGAGGTCATGGGCAGCACCGTGATCCGTCCCGGTGAGGCCGATGCCGGTCTGATCGCACCCGTGCGGGGCGAAAAGTTCGGCGTGGCTCTGGCCGTGGACTCCAATCCCTTCTACGGCAGAATCAGCCCCTACTGGGGCGGAGCAACAGCCGTCGCCGAGGCCATGCGAAACGTCGCAGCCATCGGCGCTGTGCCTTCCACGATCACCGATTGCCTGAACTACGGAAACCCCGAGAAGCCCGAAGCATTCTGGGAGTTCCGGGAGGGCGTCAAGGGCCTCTCCCAGGCATGCAAAGACCTCTGGCTGAAGGGCTGCATGGGCCAGGCCGTTCCCATCGTCTCCGGAAATGTGAGCTTCTACAACGAATCGCCGCAGGGCTCGGTCGACCCGTCCCCGGTCATCGCCTGCGTCGGCATCATCAAGGACATCAGCAAAGCCATCACCCAGGAGCTTAAGGCCGCGGGCGATCGGCTCTTCCTCATCGGCCCGAGGTTCGACGAATTGGGCGGCTCGGAGTACTACAAGACCATCTTCAATATCACCGGAGCCAATGTCCCCATCGTCCGCTTCGACCTGGAGAGGAGCATGATCTACGCCGTCATCGATGCCATAGATGAAGGACTCCTGGCGGCGGCCCACGACATCTCAAACGGCGGTCTCGCTGCTACTGTCTCGGAGATGGCACTGACCAGGCCCGCCAGGCTCGGGTTTGAGATTGACCTCGACAAAGCCGCAGCTGCAGATGCAAGCATGAGGACGGATAAGATCCTCTTCTCCGAGTCGTCCGGCTTCGTACTGGAGGCCAGGCCCGGAAAGGAAGAGCGGCTGCTGGAGATCCTGAGAGGCTACTGTCTGGAGCCAATGGAGATTGGAATGGTAACAAAGAAACGAAGGATTGTCATGAAGAGAGCGAGCGAGACCGTGGCCGACATTGACCTGGATGAGGCGAGGGCGGCCTGGACCTCCGGCCTTGCGGAGGCGATGAGATGAAGATAGCAGTGATGCAGTTCCCGGGAACGAACTGCGAGTATGAGACCCTCGTGGCGGTAAAGGCAGTGGGAATGGATGGAGAGATCTTCCGCTGGAACCGATCGGAGGGAGAGCTCTCCGGCTTCGACGGATACTTCATTCCCGGAGGCTTCTCCTACCAGGACCGCATCCGCGCCGGAGTCATCGCTTCCAAGGAGCCTGTCATGCAGGCCCTGAAAGAGGAAGCGGCCAAGGGCAAGCCCGTTGTGGGCATCTGCAACGGCTTCCAGATCCTGGTGGAGAGCGGCCTTCTTCCCGGAACGGGCAGGATCGATATGGCCCTGGCCCAGAATGTGATGGTCTCCCAGGGAAAGATCGTGCGCCGCGGCTACTACTGCGACTGGGTCAATCTGCGCCACGATGCACCGTCCAAAAGGTGCAGCGGCTCATTCATCATGGAGCGGGGCAGCCTTCTCAAGATCCCCATTGCTCACGGCGAGGGGAACCTGGTTACCACAACGCCAAAGCTCATCGAGCAGCTCAATGATCAGGAGCAGGTGGTCTTCCGCTACTGCGATAAGAACGGGCGAGTCATAAACGAGTTCCCGGTGAACGTGAACGGAAGCACCCAGAGCATTGCCGGCATCTGCAATCCGGACGGAAACGTCCTGGGCATGATGCCCCACCCGGAGAGGTCATTCTTTGCCTGGCAGCTTCCCTCATTCGACCCCCGCAAGCATCGGCCTGATGCAGCGGGACCGGGCAGGCGCGTCTTCGAGTCGGTCAAGCGTTACATCGAGGTGAGCGCATGAGCCAGATGATCAATCTGCGCGTCTGGCTTAAGATCCCGGATGCGGAAGCGGCCACAGTTAAGAACACCCTGGCCCGCAGGCTCGGTTACGGCAACGTGCTCAATGACGTCAAGAAGGAGCGTCTCTTCAGCATCGAGGTCGACTGCGGAGATGCGGAGGAGCTGGCCAAGAGCTTTGCCAAGGAACTCGTGAACGAGAACAAGGAGAGCTGCAAGGTCTCCATCGACGAGCTGAGGTTTGAAGAGGGCTACGTTCCCGTCAAGGTCGCCCTGAAGATCGAGGACGGCGAGGCCATCTCTACACGGGAGCGGCTGCGGAGCCGTCTTGGCTTCACCAATGTTGTGGACGTCAAGAAGGCTACCATCTGGAAGCTGTACCTGTGCGGCATGGACCCGGAGCTCCGGGCCAAGAAGATTGCTGAGGAACTGCTCATCAATCCCCACAAGGATACTTACGAGATACTGGGCACGGATAGAGCTGAAAATTAAGTCCAGTGCAGCTGTGAAGCGAGGCGTTGGCGGGAAGGCTAGGTAGGCCTTCAGCCCTCGCTTTTAATCATCTTTTCGCGAACTGTAACTTTTTTGCCAAGATTTTCAAATCTCGTCGAGCTACAAAGCCATCCATCCCATTAATGCTTAATTGATTGTTTACTTATCGCAAGATAATAAAGCCATAAATCACCAACTAATCTAATTTTTAATAATCCTGATTCTGAAAGCTATTTAAATCATGATAAGAGAATTACTAATGAAAAAATTATGGCAAGAGGTAATTGAAGATGATTGGAGTTTGTCCAGGCTGTGGAAAGCCTTTCCGAATCGAGCAAGCGAAAGGCGGCGAAGGATTGGTTTACTGCGAAGACGTATGCCTGAATCCGTCTGACATGCCCACAGGTGAGCGGCTGATGGCGGATCAGGCCACAAAATTGTATGTGGATGGAAACATGTCGGAGATGACCCGCGAGGTCTACATCAAGACGCATGGAATTGACCCGGACCCCGTCATGCAGGCAGTTAACAAATGGCGCGAGGAGCAGATCATGAAATGGGCCGCCTCCCGAGGAAAAAGCGGTGAGGAAGTCGATGAATGGATTCGGAGGTTGACTTCCAGGAAATCCTGAATAAGGAGCTTGGGAGACGAACCGAAAAGTTTCCAGGCTTCCGGCTTTCCGTTTCCCATGCGCTAATTACTCTCTCTTTTTTCGAGGCCACGGAATTCCGAAAGTGAATCGATCATCGTCCTTTGCGCCTTTGCAGCGATCCGATGCATGCCGATCACTACCAAGGCACAAGGATACAAGGTCGCTGGAACTCATCACGTCCACCACGTCGGGTTAACCGCCATCTCAAGCTGCCGCAGCGATATGAAGATCATACAATAGAGCTTGAGTCTAAAGAATATCTCCCGCCTTATGAGCTGAAGAAGTTGCCGGAAAATCACTTTTTGTACCCCGAACCCAAGCGAACAAGATGAAATCCCACAGCATTTTGCCACTATTTCAATCATATCAAATATGCAAGTATCAAGCATAAGAGGATCAACCATACAAGCACCGAACAGATTGCCGTCGCCGCGAGAACTGAAATTGCCGTCCCATAGTCAGCTTCGCGAATTTGCCATTAAGTTGAAGGATTTAATTGGATTGCAGTATGATCCTCTCTTAATCCGGACCACCAAGTCATGGTTGCATAGTTGAAAACAGCAATGCCACTTTGAGAAGCCATTTAAGATAATTTTTTGATTGCATAGTTGATAAATTCCAATGACTGAAGCTGTATTGAAGTAAATCGTCCAAATACTGCCATCAAAAATCTGAATTATCAAATAAGATACAGTATGCTGCAGAAATTTAGAAATTAGGCAAATAAAAAATTATTCTTAAAAATTTAAAATTTATTGGTCATATTTAGCCCATCAACTTTATATAACTCGTCCAAGGTTGTGCTGGAGAATCAAGATTGCTTCAGCGATTCCCCGAGTTCGGTTGGTATTGCAATCATGAGCTGCCTGGGGCATGAAACCTGGGCCGACAAAAGACAAGAATAAATAATGAATGGTCATGATTCCGCGATCCAATTTGAAGGGCGAAGGGGTTTTAAATAAGAGGGACCGTATAGGAGAAGATCTTCATGGGCAGGGTAAAGCTAACTGACACGGTTTTTAGGGACGCTCACCAATCTCTTCTGGCCACCAGGATGAGGACCAGGGATATGCTACCCATCGCAGAGAAGATGGACCAGGTAGGATTCTTTTCTCTGGAGATGTGGGGCGGAGCGACGTTCGATACCTGCATTCGGTACCTGAACGAAGATCCCTGGGAAAGGCTGCGGGCGCTCAAGAAGGCTATGCCTAACACCCCCATGCAGATGCTGCTGCGCGGGCAGAATCTGGTCGGGTACAGGCATTATGCCGATGATGTTGTGGACAGGTTTGTGGAGAAGGCGGCCATCAACGGTGTCGACATCTTCAGGATCTTCGATGCCGTGAACGATATTCGCAACATGGAGCGATCCATCAAAGCCGCCAAGAGTATGGAAAAGCATGTGCAGGGCGGCATCAGCTACACCATCAGCCCCGTGCATTCCAATGAGCAGTTCGCAAAATTTGCCGTCAAGCTGGCAGAGCTGGGCTGCGACTCCATCTGCATCAAAGACATGGCCGGACTGATCACTCCCCAGAATGCCTATGATCTGATTCGCGAGATCAAGAAGGAGGTCAGCCTGCCGGTGAACCTGCACACTCACTGCACCAGCGGCATGGCCCAGATGAGCTACTTCCATGCCTGCCAGGCTGGAGTGGATATCCTGGATACCGCTATGTCGCCTCTTTCCGGCGGCAGCTCCCAGCCTGCCACGGAGAGCCTGGTGGCATCGCTGCAGGGTACGCCCTACGACACCGGCCTTGATCTGGAGCTGCTGACGGATATCAAGAGGTACTTCGAGAGGATCATGGAGATCTATGCGCCGGTCTTCAATCCCATAATGGCTCGCGTGGACACCAACGTGCTGGTCTACCAGGTTCCGGGCGGCATGCTCTCCAATCTGGTCTCGCAGCTCATTGAGCAGAAGGCCATGGACAAATGGGAAGAGGTTCTGGCCGAGGTGCCAAGGGTCAGGAAAGATCTCGGATATCCGCCCCTGGTCACGCCCACCAGCCAGATCGTGGGAACCCAGGCAGTCCTGAATGTCATGACCGGCGACCGGTACAAGATGGTTCCGAAAGAGGTCAAGGACTATGTCAAGGGCCTCTACGGAAAGTCTCCTGCCATGATCGACCCCAAAGTGAGGCTCAAGGTCCTCTGCGACGAGGAGCCCATCACCGTGAGGCCTGCGGATCTGCTGGCTCCGGAGTATGGCAACGCCAAGAAGGCGGTCGATGCCCTGAAGCTGGCCAGGCAGGAAGAGGACTATCTTACCTACGCCCTCTATCCCCAGGTGGCCCTCAAGTTCCTGCAGGGCACCGCCGTGGAGGAGCCGCTCGTCAAGAAGCAGGCGGCTGCGCAGTCATCAGTTTCCCTCAAAGCAGAGCCGATAGCCCTGAATGTTGAGATCGACGGCGAATCCTATCTGGTCAAGGTCGCTCCCGCCGGCATGACCATCCAGGAGGCCCAGCCCAAGGCGCCCACCGATGGAGTCACAGTGCCCATGCAGGGCGTGGTCATCCGCTACACCGTAAAGAAAGGCGATAAGGTTGCCAAGGGTGATGCCGTGGCTGTTCTGGAGGCCATGAAGATGGAGCAGAACATCTTCGCCAACAAGGACGGAGCAATCAAGGAGATCTACGTCAAAGAGGGCACCACCGTTACACCGGGCGACGTGCTGATGGCCATCGAATAGGGCAGGTCTTTTCCCGCCCCGCTTTAAACCCTATTTTCTTCACGTTTGCATTCGGTCCCACGTCATTGCGACAGCTTAATAATCTTGTTTTATAATTTTTTAATGATTATTTACGGATCTTTGGCCAACAAAAAAAGATAAAAACATGATGCTACCAGATAGCACTCTCGAAGAGGAATGAGAAGTGACAGTTAAGAGAGAACAGGTGCTCATTGAGGCTCTGCCTTACATTCGCGAGTTTTACGATTCCATCATGGTCTTCAAGATCGGCGGCTCGATCATGTCCGACCGTACCGTGCTGGAGGACTTCATTCAGGATATAGTGCTCTTGCGCTACATCGGCATTCACCCCATCATCGTGCACGGTGGCGGCCCGGAGATCTCGCAGGCCATGGAGAGGTTCGGCAAGAAGGCCGAGTTCGTGGGCGGCCTGCGCGTGACCGATCGGGAGACGCTGGGCATCGCCCGCATGGTCCTGCTCGGCAACATCAACGCAGAGCTGGTCAACCTCATCGGCAAGCACGGCGGCAAGGGCATCGGCCTCTCCGGCCAGGACGGCATGTTCCTGAAAGCTCACAAGAAGGCTCCGGTGAAGGTGCAGGGCAAGGACCCGGTGGACCTCGGATTCGTGGGCGATGTGGACAAGGTTGATCCGGAGATCCTCATGATCATGGCCGGAAAGGGCTACATCCCCGTCATCTCCCCCATCGCGGCAGACGACGAGGGCAACAATCTGAACGTTAACGCAGATACCGTCGCCGGAGCCGTGGCCGTGGCCATGCGCGCCAAGAAGTTCTTCTCCATAACGGATGTGGAGGGCGTGCGCATGAACCCGGACGACCCGGCGAGCGTCATCTCCGAGTTTCCGGCGTCCGACTTCAACCGCCTGGTGCAGGAGGGCGTCATCAAGGGCGGCATGATTCCGAAGGTCGAGGCATGCGTGCGCGTGGTGCAGGGCGGAGTGGACAGGGCGCACATCATCGATGGACGAAAGCATCATGCGATCTTGCTGGAGCTGCTCACCACGGAGGGCGTGGGGACGATGATCAGCAGGAGCTGAGGGCGGGAAAAAATTCGTTCCGCTTTTTTGCTTTTTTAAACTGGAATCACTTCTGCCAGGATTCGCTGACCAAAATGAGGCTTCAAGGCTTTTTTCATGACCAGATCGACCTTTATGCCCACTCTGTCGCTCAGGTCGTCCTCCATGCGGATGAACTCCAGCAGCGACGGAGCCCGGTCGAACTCCACCAGTACGTCCAGATCGCTCGACTTCTTCGCTTCACCTCGCACGTATGAACCGAAGACGCCCAGGGACTTCACATTATAGCGATCTGTTATCTCAGGCATGCTTTGTTTGAGGATCTTCTTGATCTCATCCAGAGACCGGGGCTGCCAATTGGATTTGGCTTGACTTGCCATAACATCTCCCGCATAGTTTCTAGGATGGGCCATTTCTCGTTCCTTATTCAAGCCCTTAATCATCTAGTTAATGAAGACGATAGAATTTAATCCTTGAGGTCGATCCTGGCAATATGCATGGCGCTTTTCCCCCATCCTATAACGGTGACAGATAATGGCCATCACTCTGGAAAGAGTGGTTCCCTGGGGACGCTCTTTCATCGAATACGCGGCAATGTTCGCTCTGTCAGAGGATGATCTGGAAAAGCGATTCCTCGACTGCGGCGGCGGGCCCGCGAGCTTTAACGCAAGCCTGACCAAGCTGGGCGGCCATGCAATCTCTGCAGATCCTATTTATCGCTTCAGCTCCGATGAATTGAGAGTCCGGATAAATGAGGCATATGAAATAATTATGGAGCAGGTCGGAAGAAACAGGGACGATTATGTATGGAACCGGATATCCTCAGTTGAGGAGCTGGGCCGGATTCGCATGCACGCCATGAACGATTTCCTGTCCGATTACGATGCAGACAAGGGCGAAGGCCGATATGTGGACGCGAGCCTGCCCACCCTTCCCTTCCAGGATGGAGAATTTGATATTGCGCTTTGCTCGCATCTCCTTTTCCTCTACAGCGAGCAGCTCTCTTTAGATTTTCATCTTCAATCGGTGAAGGAGCTCTGCCGTGTTTCCTCTGAAGTTCGGATATTTCCGCTGATGGAGTTCGGAATAAGGGAATCAAGGCATCTCGAAGCGGTTGTGGGCGGGTTGGAAAGAATGGGCCTCAAAGCTCTCAAGGAAAGGGTACCCTATGAATTCCAGAAAAGCGGAAACGAGATGCTGAGAATCACAGCCAGATAGCCAGATAAAAAAATTGAGATCCTCCGATCAAGCTTTTCCAGGCGCATCGGAGGATGCTCTTTTTCAGATCAATAGCGACATGACCTCAAGGCCCCCTCCGCTACCTTCACGGTCCCTATATTCGATTCTACCGGACAGTTGCCGCTGCTCACCAGCACTCTATAGTTTCCAGTGTCGTCTTTTGTAGCGTTTTCTACAAAGTAAGTGGAGGAGGTCGCCCCCGAGATGTTCAATCCATTCCTCATCCACTGGTAGGAAAGAGGCCCTGTTCCCATCGCATCCACTCTGAGGGCAAACGATTCTCCCACCGTAATTTCCTGGCAGATGGGGCGACCTCTAGCGATTTGCGGAGGCTGGCTCACCTGCAGGAATGCGGCATTCGACTCGATTGAGCCATAGCTATTGCTCACCACAACGGTGTACCCGCTGGCATCGTCTGCATTCGCCTCAAAGATTCTCAGTTTGTTTAAATTTGCCCCGGGAAGTATCACGCCATCCTTCTTCCACTGATAATACAGAGGCTTCGCGCCTGTGGCCGTCACGCTGAAGACAACCGCTTTACAGGCGCATTCGCAGACGATCTGGCTGACCGGCTGAACAGTGATGCAGGGAGACTTGCTTACCGACAGAGCCGCTACATCCGATTCAATCCAGCCGCATCTGTTTTGCACCACAACCTGGTAGCAGCCCTCATCGCTCTCGCTCGTGCATGGCACCTGGTATGAGTTCTGGTTGGCTCCGGGGATATCCGCACCGTCCTTCCTCCACTGATAATATAGAGGCTCAGCACCTGTAGCTTCTACGCTAAATGCTGCGGAAGAGCCTGAACAGACATCTTGACAAAGTGGTTGAGCCACAATGGTGGGACCGGAGATTACAGTCAGAGCTGCAGCGCTTGATTCGATCGATCCGCAGGGGTTGCTCACCATCACGCTGTAGCTTCCCTCGTCCTCGGTGCTCACACTCGGGATGCTGTAGCTGTTCCCGGTTGCTCCCAGGATGCCCTCGCCGCCCTTCATCCACTGATAGGATAAGGGTTCGGTGCCATTGGCGGCCGCGTTGAAGGTCACGACGGAGCCGATGCAGACCACCTGAGAAGCAGGCTGGATCTGAAGGGAAGGAGCCTGGTTCAGAGTAAGGGTTGCAGCACCGGATTCGACTGATCCGCAGGGGTTGCTTACCATCACGCTGTAGCTTCCCTCATCCTCAACGCTCACGCTCGGGATGCTGTAGATGTTCCCGGTTGCTCCCAGGATGCCCTCGCCGTTCTTCATCCACTGGTAGGAGATGGGCTCGGTACCACTGGCGGCCGCGTTGAAGGTCGCGGAGGAGCCGATGCATACCTCCTGGGAAGTTGGCTGAGCCTGGATGGTGGGAACCTGGTCCAGGGTAAGGGTTGCAGCACTCGATTCTACTGATCCGCAGGGGTTGCTCACCATCACGCTGTAGGTTCCCTCGTCCTCAACGCTCACGCTCGGGATGCTGTAAATGTTCTCGGTTGCTCCCAGGATGCCCTCACCGTTCTTCATCCACTGGTAGGAGATGGGCTCGGTACCATTGGCGGCTGCGTTGAAGGTTACAGCGGTGCCGATGCAGACCTCCTGGGATGCTGGCTGAGCCTGGATGGAAGGCGCTGAGTTTAGGGTCAGGGTTGCAATATCCGATTCTATCGAACCACAGATGTTGCCTACCATCACGCTATAGCTTCCCTCGTCCTCAGTGCTAACACTGGGGATGCTGTAGATGTTCCCGGTTGCTCCCACGATGCCCTCGCCATTCTTCATCCACTGATAGGATAAGGGTTCGGTGCCATTGGCGGCCGCGTTGAAGGTCGCGGCGGAGCCGATGCAGACCTCCTGGGATGCTGGCTGAGCCTGGATGGTGGGAACCTGGTCCAGGGTAAGGGTTGCAGCAATGGATTCAACTGATCCGCAGGGGTTGCTCACCATCACGCTGTAGGTTCCCTCGTCCTCAACGCTCACACTCGGGATGCTGTAGCTGTTCCCGGTTGCTCCCAGGATGCCCTCACCGTTCTTCATCCACTGGTAGGAGATGGGCTCGGTACCATTGGCGGCTGCGTTGAAGGTTATAGCGGAGCCGATGCAGACCACCTGAGAAGCAGGCTGGATCTGAAGGGAAGGAGCCTGGTTCAGAGTAAGGATTGCAGCACCGGATTCAACTGATCCGCAGGGGTTGCTCACCATCACGCTGTAGCTTCCCTCGTCCTCAGTGCTCACGCTCGGGATGCTGTAAATGTTCTCGGTTGCTCCCAGGATGCCCTCACCGTTCTTCATCCACTGGTAGGAGATGGGCTCGGTACCATTGGCGGCTGCGTTGAAGGTTATAGCGGAGCCGATGCAGACCACCTGAGAAGCAGGCTGGATCTGAAGGGAAGGAGCCTGGTTCAGAGTAAGGATTGCAGCACCGGATTCAACTGATCCGCAGGGGTTGCTCACCATCACGCTGTAGCTTCCCTCGTCCTCAGTGCTCACGCTCGGGATGCTGTAAATGTTCTCGGTTGCTCCCAGGATGCCCTCACCGTTCTTCATCCACTGGTAGGAGATGGGCTCGGTACCATTGGCGGCTGCGTTGAAGGTTACAGCGGAGCCGATGCAGACCACCTGGGATGCTGGCTGAGCCTGGATGGAAGGCGCTGAGTTTAGGGTCAGGGTTGCAATATCCGATTCTATCGAACCACAGATGTTGCCTACCATCACGCTATAGCTTCCCTCGTCCTCAGTGCTAACACTGGGGATGCTGTAGATGTTCCCGGTTGCTCCCACGATGCCCTCGCCATTCTTCATCCACTGATAAGATATGGGTTCGGTGCCATTGGCGGCCGCGTTGAAGGTTACAGCAGAGCCGATGCAGACCTCCTGGGAAGTTGGATGAGCCTGGATGGTGGGAACCTGGTTCAGAGTAAGGGTTGCAGCACTCGATTCTACTGATCCGCAGGGGTTGCTCACCATCACGCTGTAGCTTCCCTCGTCCTCAGTGCTAACACTGGGGATGCTGTAGATGTTCTCGATTGCTCCCGTGATGCCCCTGCCGTTCTTCATCCACTGATAGGATATGGGCTCAGTGCCATTGGCGGCCGCGTTGAAGGTTACCGCGGAGCCGATGCAAACTTCCTGGGATGCTGGCTGAACCTGGATGGAAGGCACTGAGTTTAGGGTCAGGGTCGCGATTTCCGATTCTACCGAACCGCAGAGGTTGCTTATCATCACGCTGTAGCAGTTGCATCCAGCGGTTCTGGAGACGTTTGGTATGGTATAGACATCCGAGTTTGCGCCTGCGATGCCCTCGCCATTCACCATCCATTGATAGGAGAGTGGCGGCGTCCCTGCCGCCGCTACGCTCAGGGTAACGCTCGATCCCTCACAGACAAGCTGCGAGGATGGTTGAACCCTGATAGATGGAATCGAGTTTACCGTCAGGGTTGCCCTGTTCGATTCCATCGAGCCGCAGTCGTTTCTCGCCATCAGGCTGTAATTACCCGCGTCCTCCGATCTCGCCTTTGAGATTACGTAGCGGTCCGAATTGGCTCCGTTGATCTCAACTCCGTTCCTCATCCATTGATAGGAGATGGGCTCCGATCCGGTGACCTCTGCGCTGAAGGCCGCCTCTGAGCCTATGCAGATCTCCTGGGACGCAGGCTGCACCTGAATCGAAGGCGCTGAATTCACGGTGAGGACCGCGATGCTGGATTCTGCAGAGCCGCAGATGTTGCTCACAACCACGCTGTAGCTGCCTGCATCGCCAAAGCTCACACTCGATTTGCTGTAGACGCTTTCGCGTTCTCCAGCGATTATCTGTCCATTCTTCATCCACTGATAGCTGAGCGGCTCCGTGCCCGCAGCGACCACGCGGAAGGCCGCGGGCGAATTAGAGCAGACTGCCTGGCCTGAAGGCTGAGCCTGGATCAGGGGTTTGGTGTTGACGGTCAGCATAGCCGGAATCGATTCAATCAAACCGCAGCTATTGCTCACCATCACGCTGTAGTTGCCGGCATCGGCAACGCTCGCGCTCGGTATGGCGTACACATTGGCATTAGCTCCGCGTATCTCCACCCCGTTTCTCCTCCACTGATAGACTAGAGTCTCAGAACTCATGGCCTCGACGCTGAAAGTTGCCGCCTGGTCCTCGCAAACGGTGAGGCTCTCGGGCTGAGCGGCAATTCCTGGTGATCCCGATCTTATCTTTATCAACCAGGCTTCATTTTCACCGGTCCTGGATTGTTTGACGTTGCAGCATCCCTTCTCTGGAGAATATGCACCGTAAGAGCCCGTTATGCCGGATATCAGGTAACTGCCATCGTCTATCAACTGCGCCGAATATGCTTTATCGTCCAGCTTTCCGCCATAGGTCTTATCCCAGACCTTTGCTCCATCCTGTCCCATCTTGATCATCCAGGCATCATAGCCACCCGCGCCATACGAACTCGTGGAACCGAAAAGGATGTACTCACCACCACTCGTTTTCAGGACTGAATCACCCTCATCGTCCAGAGGTCCTCCGAAGGTCTTATCCCAGATCTTGTTGCCCATCTCATCGGTCTTGACGGCCCAGATGTCGTAGCCGCCCGAGCCGTAAGATTTGGTCGAGCCGGCTAGGATGTAGCCGCCGTCATCCGTCTGCTCGGCAGACCATCCCTTGCTCCATGGATTTAGCTCGCTCTCTACTCCTCCGAAGGTCCTGTCCCATACTCTGTTGCCTTCCCCGTCGGTCTTGATCAGCCAGGCATCGTAGCCGCCGGCACCGTAAGAGCTCGTGGCACCGACGACGATATAGCCGCCATCGCTGGTCGGCAGAGCTAGGTCGGCCTCATCATCCAGCGGTCCTGCAAAGGTCCTATCCCAGATCTCATTCCCAAACTCGTCGATTTTGATAAGAGATGCGTCATAATTGCCATCGGAGCTCATAGATCGCGTTTTGCCGGCGATGATGTATCCACCATCAGCGGTCCGCCTGATCGAATTTCCCTCATCATCCAATCGACCTCCGAAGGTCTTATCCCAGATCCTGTTGCCGTCCCTGTCCGTCTTGATTGCCCAGATATCATAGCCACCAGCCCCGGTTGATCTTGTGGCGCCGGTGATGATGTAGCCATCGTCGCTGGTCTGCTGAACTGAGTGCGCCTTATCGTCTCTCAGCCCGCCAAAGGTCTTGCTCCAGATCTTGTTTCCTTCTATATCTGCATTTAACAGCCAGGCATCGTAGCCACCAGCGCTATCGGACTTGGTCGACCCGGCTATGATATAGCCGCCATCGCCGGTCATCAGGACGGACTGTCCCTCATCGTCTTCCGAACCACCGAAGGTCCTTTCAAGTTCTGTAGCGATGCATGGGGCGCTGCCAAGAGCTCCCTGGGCAAAGATCATCAGCATCAGCACGGCTATACAGGCTTTCAAGAATGATTGTTCGCAAAATTTTGCAGTCGTATTATTCCTCCGAGGGGATTAATCTGATAAATTCTCTACATTATGTCCGATGATTAAATAGAGTTTATTGTTTAATATTATATTTTGATCTCTTTGCATGGGTCACGTGAATCCTATCAGGCCGCATTTTTTTTTAAATTTCAATACCGTCCAATTTAATTTAATAATAATAGGTTAAATCTTTCTACCACTTGCATTTTTTAGTGTTCTAAATCCTTCTTATCGGTTGCTGTCGTAGGCTCTCTCCGAAACAGTCAATCAAATATTTAATTATGTCATAATGCATTATAAAAGAATAGGGAACTTTTTTTCCGAAATTTGGTTTAGAATCTTTAATCAGCTGTAAAGGCGCGACAAAATTTTAATAAATCCTTCATTTTATTTAATCAGTGATCAAAAAAATCCACAAGGCTTGAAGACTAACGATGGGTCAGTTAATAGAATTTGATCACGCGAATAAGCTGTGGCCTAAAATAAGACAAAAAGTAAGGCATGCATAATGCGCGAGGATTCAAGCGAAGCCTCCATCGCAAAGGTGCCTAATGTTCAAAAAGAATTTGAACCCCCCGATCTCAATTCCGAGACACCGTCTCCCACCCATTCCAGGCCTGCCGACACCTGGCTATCATCAGTTTTCCGCTGCAGTCGCCCTGCAGAGCACATGCTCTTGCACCCAGAAACTGCCCGGACTGCGTCACTGTCAATGAGGTTAAAAAATCAAGGAGACCTCATAGATAGTTCTTCCAATTCTCCGCAATTTTACAGAATATATATAGTTCGCGGCCATATTTGCCCGAAGATCAAAGAGCTTCCCAAAGTTAGATATCCTGCCATATCCTAAGAGCTATCTCGTTCATGGAAATCAATCTGCCGTGCCGCCTGGGCAAGAGAGAGTGGATGCACTTCCTGACCCTCGTCCTTGTTGTGCTGGCGTCCTACTTCATCTGGCCGCTGCTGGACGGCCTTGTTCTGGGGCTGGTCTTCGCCTATGTCGGCAGGCCGGTCAAGGACCTGTTTAAAAAGAACCGGCAGGCGGGCTCCCTTGCCGCAACAATTTGCATCGTCATTCCACTTTCTGCAGTCTTCGCTCTTGGCGTCATCGAGACAATAAACCAGATAAAGTGGCTGGAGATGCATCAGAGAGATATCATAGCCACCAGCTACGGTTTCATGTCCCGCGTGCATATTCCCCAGGCCATATTCGATGAGATCTCGCGGGGCATGGCCAATCTGATGGAGATCGGGCTGCATCTTTTAGCCGGGTTGCCTGTATTCGGCCTGGGCACTGCCCTGACTCTGGGGATCATCAACTTCGTGATATCGCTATGTGTCTGCTACTTCCTGCTGCTGGACGGGACGCGACTGAAGAATGCCGTCCTGGAATTTCTGAACCTAGAAGACATGGAATTTGAGAAGCGATGCCTGGCCAGGATAGACGGCATTTTATGCGGCATTTACACGGGCAGCATCTACACGGCCATTGTAGGCGGACTGACATCCGCGGCTATCTTCTATGTCTTTGGGGTCCCAAGGCCCTTCGCCATGGCCAGCATAGTCTTTCTGGCCGGAATGGTTCCCTTCCTTACCTGGCTCGTCTTCATCCCCACGGCCATCAGCAGATACGTCGAGTTCGGCCCGATGGATGCTCTGCTCTTCTTCCTGGCGGCCTCGATCCTGGTCCACGTGGCTGAGCTGGTCATCCGGCCTTACATCGTCTCCACCAAGTCTTCGCTCCATCCGCTGCTGGTGCTGCTCGCATTCCTGGGAGGCGGCCTGGTGGCCGGAATCAGCGGCTTCTTCCTGGCCCCGGCGATGATCGGCGTGGTGACCGGCATTTACCAGGTGGTGGCGGAGGAGCGAAAAGAGGAAAAAGAGCGAGCGGAGAATAAAACAGGGAGCATCGGTGCTGCAAACGCAATGCATGGGACGAATTAGCGGGCCTGCGGCTTCTTTCGGGTCCATGCTTTCGATTTTCTTCGCCATTTCCATTTTCTACTCAATTCTCGTCTCTGCAGCATTCTGCATCCTGCAACCCTATCCTGCCAATCCTATTGATCTTGCCACATAATCCTGTTTAGCGCAAAGATGCTGGCCATGATAATTGCCATTCCAAGCAGCTGTATTCCCATCAGATCTTCCTGAAGTACGACGTATCCCGCCACTACCGTGATCACAGGTATCAGATTCAAGAAGGCGGCGGAGATCGTCGCGCCCAGGCTCTTTACGGCGCGAACATAGAAGACGTAAGCCAATGCCGAGCAGAATACGCCCAGGAATACCAGGTGAGCCAGGGCGGCAGCGGAGACATCTGCCAGGGCAGGCCATCTGTCGACTTCCCGCATGACGAAGGGGATGAAGAGGAATATGCTGGCTGCAGATTGATAGAAGATCAGAGCGATACTGGAATAGGAATTGTCAAGTTGCTTATTTATGGAAGTGTAGGCCACCCAGCAGATCATGGCGCCGATCATGAGCAGGTTGCCGAGGAACCTGGCTGAAGTGAAATCCAGCCTGCCGTTGACGCTCACCACCAGCCACACGCCGATCATGGAGATGAGAAGGCAGAGAACCACTCTGGCGCTCACCTTCTGCCGGAAGAACAGGGCCTCGCTGATGAGCGTGAAGATGGGCAGGGCCGCGACGATCATGGAGGCGTTGGAGGCGGTGGTGTACTGCAGGCCATTGTTCTCCAGGACAGAGTAAAGGACGATGCCGAAGAGGCCGGAAGAACAGATGACGGCGAGATCCCTTCGCGTGATGCCGGGCAGCTCATGGGAATAGGCAATCATGGGAAGCAAGGCGGCTGCTGCGATGAACTGGCGGAGAAAGGCAATGGTTACCGGCGGAATCTCTGCTAGGATTACTTTCGTGCTGATGAAGGACAGACCCCAGAACAACGAGGCGAAGACCATCAGCAGCAGCGCCAGATAGTGCTCTTTCTTTTGTGCGTCGATTTTTTTCAATAACTTCTCGCCTTAGACATGAGAATACTGACCCATTAGCCGGATGCCATCAGCAAAAAGCCTTCTTGTTTGGTCAAGATTTGCCGGCAATTGATGATGCCTGCATTGCCTTGTAAGGTCAGCGCTCTTCGCTGATGGACGTATAGCGAAAACTATATATTCGTTAATCGTAGTAGTATCAGTTGGCAAAAGTCAAATTCTATTTTCTCCCTCCTACACCAAGACTTTTGCCTCCCTCCTTATCATGAACCGTCCGACTTTCGCAAAATCGTAAATACAATGCGCGCCTTACCGCCATTTGAATGTTGGATAAGAGCCGGCTTTCCGTTGTGGCAGAGCTGATCCGGGACCATATCACGCTCGACGGCATTGAGCAGTATTGCAGCGAGACGGGCGTCTGCAAAGAGGACTTCCTGGCCATCAGGCTCCGGGAGTGCGAGGGCGAGATCTTTGCCGTGGACGGCTCGAATGTGGCGGTCTGCGACTGGTCGGTGGCCAAGGTGAATCTGATTCGAGCAGGCTACGCCGTTTATCAGGGGCGGGACTGGCAGAGATCGGTCATCACCTACGACGATGTCTTCCTGGCCGACCCGAGGCTCATCGAGGAGCAATTTTCTCCCCACCTGGGGCGGCTAGGCCAGAAGAGTGCTGATTTCAAGGAATCGGACCTCGAACGGCTGTCCACTTATTTTCGCGAGCTGCAGGAGTACGTCGCTCTGAACGAGGCCATATCAGAAGCCCATGCGGGAGACCTGATCCTCTACGATGGCAGCTTTGCTATCTTCGAGCCTTTGCGCAGCTGTTTGACTGTGATCTTTCGGAGGGCGGAGGAGAAGGGAGTTGGACTGCTGGCGGTGAGCAAGTCCAGCACCATCTCCTGGGGAGAGGGGATCACCCTGCCGTTCTTGCAGCATACCAGCCACGCGGGAAGCCTTTCGGCGCTTGGAATCGTCAGGTGCGTCAGGCCTGAGTATCAAATGGATTCGAAATTAAGTAATTATAATAATAAAATTAATTGAATATTTGGTGGTTCGATATGGGATTGTTTGATTGGCTTAAGAAGACTAGCAAGAAAGGCACGGACATATCAACAATATCAGAAAGAACTATCTCGCATCCATCTATTCCGTCAAGCCCGCAGATTTCCGAAACCGAAAAATTTATCTCCTTTATTGAATCACCATTATATAAAATTTCAGGATCTTTTAAGTTACAAATGGAAGGGTACAACGGTTGGGACGATCTCTTTGTAGCAGGAAAAGTAACAGAAAAACTACCTGGTTTTGATCTGAGATCAAGGCGCAAATTTAAGTTATACTATCATGGGTTCAACTGTTTTATAGTAGAAGCTAATAAAACGCTTTTTATAATTAGATCTGCTGGTGGTAAGAAAGTACGTCTCGAACATGAAGCTCTTGAGTCGATGCATATTCTGGACTTAGATGAAAAATGTGCAATTTTATCCTCAGAAAATTTATTAGCTTATCTCGATCTAAATACCGGCTTGGGAACATTATTCCAATTCAATTGGCGCCCATTTAGAGTCGCGATTGGAAAAGAGTATTGGTTAGTAAGCACGAGAGAGACTACCGAAGGGCCGGGGGAGCTTTATAGTTTTTCTTTAAGCGGAGAATATTTGTGGGGGTTGCGATTTAATGAGGAATTTGAGACCGCTTTTGGGATTATTAAGGCTACTGCATATCATTTATCCATCTCGAAAGATGATGAGCAGATTATCGTGTCGACAATGGATCGAGTATATCGCCTGAACCATAATGGTACTTTGATTTCCCGAATTGCACTTGCGGATTTGCGCGAAGCTGAAATCAAAATAGATGAAGCCAAACGTAGAGCCAATCTCCCAAAAAATCCACGAACAAAAGAAGAACGAATCCAAGTGATAGCTCATCAGATATCTGAACAGCTAGTGGGCGGAATGATAAGGTCAACCTCGCTTAATACTCCGCTCGCGGGTTTTATTTTAGATCCGATAACAGGCAATATATTCATCCTGGAAGATAAAGGTCGATTAACATCATGGAATTCACTAGGCAACCTGCTCTGGGCCTATTCATTTATTGAAGCTGGAAATTACATAGGACTGCTAGATGAATCTATTGTAATATCCCTAAAAACGGGCGACATCTTTTGGTTGAACCAAAGTGGTGAAACTCAATTTTCTGCAAAGCTGCCTAAGCAAGCTAAATCTGTTTTTGCGATTCCTGAGCAAGAAAAATATTTAATTGCTTGCGAAGATGGACGCCGGTACGAATTGGATAGACAGACTAGGGAGTTAATTCAGGGTCCAGAAGGTGATCGAGACATGGAATTATTCATGTTCCAAGATCGAATCATATTTTATGATAGTTATCTCTGGGCAGCCCCACCTGGCTCGTCCTGGCAAACATATCAACCGAAGAAGACGACTCATGCAGCCTTGGCCAAAGAACTCTCTCCAGACGATTTTGCGCCACAGGTAAAAATAAGCAAGGGATTTAAAAAGGCGTTAATGCTAAGCAATCTAAGTGGATATCCATTTTACCACTATGCAATTGATAAGAAGAATCGACGTATATGCATAGGAAAAAGAAAGGTAGAACTCACTGATAGAGAGCGAGAATTGCAGGACAAACTTTTCAAGACCAATAGTTTTTCTACATGGAATGAAGTATTATGCTATGATTTTTCATTGAGACTGTTATGGTCAAATTCATTTCTCTCTGAAATCACATCAATCTCAGTATCACCTGAGGGTGATGCAGTCTTTGTTGGGCTATGGGGTGAGGGTTTGGCTTACGATCCAGGTAAGCTTATTGTTTTGGATATAAATGGAAAGGAAAATCTTGCATTAGGCACTGCGGCAAATCCTACTGCAATTAATTTTAAGAACCCAAATCAAGGAAAACTTGATGTATTTCAAGGTTCTTCGTATTTGCTTCAACGTATTGATGTAGGGAAATGGAAAATAGAACCAGATTCAAAATCAAGTAATTCAGAAATGTCTGAGGATTATGGTGCAGGATTATACGAAGCAACTCTAGGCAATTACAGGATAAACAGACTAGGCAAAAAGAGCTATCAAATAGCCTATAATGAAGTGCAGCATGATCTTAAGACCCACGCTGCTATTTATGATGCAGTATTGATACAAAATTCAGAAAACATATTATTACGCATTGGAAACAAGACGGTTAGGGCGATCTCCCCTAAAATAGAAATACTATATGAGATTAAGACTAAAGGGAATATTAAGTCAATAACGACTGGCGACAATGGATTCCTAATTTTATCTAAAGAAGAAATCGTATTCTATGATTCAGATGGAACTGCAAAGTGGAAGCTGGGTTGCCCACCAAATTCAGAATATAACATTGCGGTCTGGCTAGAGATGCATAAATCGTTTTTCTGGGGAGCGGGGGATTGGAATTATTTCCAAATCAGCATAATCTCACCTGACGGTCAAATAAAGAAGAGCCAATTATTTAAAGAAGTTCCAGTCTATTCCTATTACCCACATGTGGATGTATTAGTGGATGGTTCTCATTTCATTTTGCAGACTGGTGGATCAATAGAGTGTTATGAGATCTGATGACTAAGGGAATTAATTTGAGGATTAAATGATGGATAAAAATTTGCTTAGTTCAATTGCAGAACAAATTAAGAGTTACATATCCCTGGAGAGTACAGCTCAATACTTCGAGGAAACCAAGGTTAATGATAATGACTTTACGAGAATAGATCCAAAAGAGGAGTTCGAGGGAGATATATTCGCAGTTGATGGAAGTAATGGTGTAATTTTCGATTTGGTTTCTCTAAAATATAACCTGATAAGGGCAGGATATGTTATTTATGATAAAAAAAATTGGCAAAAGACGGTTATATTTGACAAAATCTTTAAAGCAGATCCAGAAGACTACGGGGATCAGTTCGAAAGAGATCTAAAAAGACATTTCGATATCGATAGTTGTCTTGTTTTAGCCAAAACCGAGCTTGATCGACTTTCAACTTACTATAGAGAACTTCAAGAATATATAGCATTATCAGAAGCAATATCCGAGGCGAAAGCTGGAGATCTCGTGCTCTATGATGGAAATTTTGCATATTGGACAGATCCATTCAGAAAGGTTCTTGAGAGCATATCCACCCAAGCCGAAAATAAAGATGTAGATCTGCTAGCAATTAGTAAATCAAGCACGTTTTCTTGGGGCAAAGAGTATTCAAAACCATTTGTACTACATACGGGCCATGTAGGGAGTCAAATTATCTCAGATCATCCCTGGTATTTAAAATTGAGTAAGAAAAATATAAAACCAGAGCCTGAAGGGAAGAATTGGAACGGAACGATTTATGTTATAAAGCTGCATCAAGATTCGGAATTTGTTTTCAGACTTGACGTGCCGCACTATGTCTCAGATAGGATTGATGAGGCCTTAGGCAATTTAGTATTATACTCAACCTCGTCCGAGTGTTTGGGCTATCCACATGCTTTATTTAGAGCCCATCGAGATATTAGAATCACTGACCAAGAACGAATGCATGTCAATAATCTTCTCTTAGATGAATTAAGCATCAAAGGAGTCAACGACATACAAGTTCGCGGCTCATTAGATTATCATAGGGTTTTAGAAATGAAACAAGGACGGCGATTAATGTGAATACTGCCATTGACAAAGACCTATTATTGAAGGATAAAGAAATGACATCCGAAAGTGCATTATTAGAGAAAAAGATAATAACGGGAATGAAAACGACCACTTACAAAATCATCTCTAAAGATGTTCGAGAATTTCACTTTATAATTCCGTTTGATAAAAGAGTTGAATTAGGCGAGATTTTTTCCATCAAAGACAACGCAATTATGGATGATGAAATTACTTTCCTTGCAAGAATTACTGATATTCGACACGATTCAAACTATGAGGGAAAATGGGACACAGCGCTTAAAGGAACAGAATTCTTCGATGAGGATCAAATTTTCAATAGAGTTATAGCAGAGCCACTTGGATGCATAATTTTTGATAAAAAAAGTGGTAAAAAGGAGTTTAAAAAATCCAAGACTATACCTTCAAAATTCTCTGAGGTAGAAAAAGCACAATTTGAGGAATTTGAAGTCTTAAAAGAAAAAATAAGTAGCGACCTGGAGGTAGGCTACTTAAGAAATGGGAGCAAGGCTGTTGAAGAGATTCCTGTTGGTTTGAATAGCAAAATCATGGATCATCATATGGGCGTCTTTGCAACTACAGGTATGGGTAAGTCAAACTTCATGAAAGTATTTGCTGCATCTTGCATGAAACGGGCATCAAAGGGGATTTCTGAGTTTGGCCTCCTAATTGTTGATCCACATGGAGAATATCTTCTGGGAAATCGCAAAAAAGATTCAAAAGATATAAAAGGTCTTCTGCATTTGACAAAGTACAGTGGCGGCCTAAAATGTTACTCTACTGATAAAAAAAATGCATTGATACCAAACGTGGTGGAGATAAAATTAGGATGGGACGACATAAAACCTTCAGACCTTTTCGCCAGATACAACGACTGGAGCACGCCTCAAAAAGAAGGCATACTCTCCATTGAACGATCGATAAAGAGGGGTTCATTCCAAGGAAAATCCTGGCTCGAAAAAATAAAAGACGGAGAGAGTGTTGTATCAGCTCAATACCGAGACACTACGGTCGATGTCATCACAAGAAGAGTAGAAGATATTTTAGATCTTGATTACATAGATGAACATAGATCGAATGTCCGAGATATAATATCAAATCTTCAAATGGGAATGGTTACTTTAATAGACATGCATAGAATTAGCGAAAGAGATGAGCTTTTCCTACTATCGGTACTTTCACGCCATATTCTCGAAAGGTATAAGGATGATGATTTAAATGGTGCACGAAAGAATTGTCTCATAACCATCGAGGAGGCGCAAAGGGTTCTCGGTGGGGGAAATGGAAATATATCCAGGTTCGAAATGATTGCTAGGGAAGGGAGAAAGTTTGGAGTAGGGCTCTGTGCAATTACCCAGCAACCAAAACTAATCGACAAGCAGTTACTATCCCAATTCAATACGCTAATCATCATGGGGTTAGGAGATAAAAATGATAGAAAATGCTTAGAAGAATCAGCTAAGCAAGATTTATCGACTCTTGACGTAGAAATACAGACATTGGAAAAAGGAGAAGCTATAATAAGCACGCTAAATGTGCCATTCCCTATACCAATCACAATCCATTTGTATGAGGATTATTTAGAGCGGCTAAAGGAAAAAGATAATGCAGAAGGAAATCATGAGCCTAAGGCCAGGAAACTAAGCCGCCCACCTAAATAAAATGTCTTGAGATACATGAAAATAATTCATATGGCGGATTCGCATCTAGGTTTTTCTGCCTACAATAAGGTCGATCAATGGGGAAGAAACCTCGTAGAAGAAAGAGTCTACGAGGGTTTTGCCCAGGTCATAGAAAAGATAATCGAAGATATAAAACCAGATGTGTTAGTTCATGCAGGTGATGTATTCCATCACGTGAGACCAAAGATAAGGACGCTATATATATTTAAAAGAGAGCTGGAAAAACTGAGCAAAAAAGGGATTCCCACAATTATCATTAGTGGGAACCATGATTCTCCAAAAACGTCATCAACTGCCAGTCCTTTTGATTTATTTGAGGGCTTAGAGAATATTCATATAATACATAATAATGAATATCAGGCAATCCCGATTGGAGACCACCTTTTTCATTGTATTCCATTCTGCCTCAATAATGGTGCTTATTTGGAGCAATTCAGCAAAATAGAGCCTTCTGGATCTGATGTCCTCGTAATGCATGGTCTTATAGAATCGCTACGAGACAAGAGATTAAGGACCGTTGGTGAACATGAACTCAGTGATAGCTTTCTAAAGAGCTATTTTTCGTATGTGGCTCTAGGGCATTATCATAATCAAAAGCAAGTTGCAAAAAATGCATGGTATAGCGGATCTATTGAATATTTTAATTTTGGCGAAGCATCTGATAGCAAAGGAATTCTTCAAATCGACCTTAATTCCAAGAAAGTGGAGCAAATTGAAATTATACAAAAATATATGATTGATTTCCCACCAATGGATTGCAGCGGTTTATCTTCAATGGAATTAGCGGAAAAACTCTTGATTTTATGCGACAAAGAAGAAATTAAAGATAAAATAATTAGGATAAATCTCAAAAATGTATCGAGAGCTACACTCAAAGATATTGATCGGCAAAAGATAGCAAAACTAGGATCACCTGCATTATTTTTTAAAATAAATCCAGAATATATTGATGAAAAAGATAAGTCCGACGTACAATTAGATTCTACTCGACTCGACGAAGCTTTTGCAGGATTCCTTGAGGATAAATCGATAAAAGATTTTATGCCAAAAGCAATCAAAGAGGATGTCAAGGTCTATGGAACAAATGTTATGAAAAAAGCGATTTCAATACATAATACCGAGAGGCTAAATGCTTCTGAATAGACTTATTTTGCGCAATTTTAAGAAATATCGACGTGCATCAATCGAATTCTCAGATGGGCTTATGGGCATAGTAGGCAGCAACGGCTCTGGAAAGAGCACGATAGTTGAAGCTATAGCATGGGCTCTATACGGCAACAAAGCTTCCGCGATCAAGAGAGAGCTAATAAAAAATTCTCATGCATCTGAGAACGAACCAGTAGAAGTTACTCTATTTCTTAGACGGGATAATAACTATCTCAGAATATCAAGGAGCATGAAAGGTAAAAATCTTAGTCCGGATGCCACATTGTACATAAATAATGATCCGATAGCTTCTGGAACAAGAGATGTAGATCAGAAATTAGGAGAATTTCTTAATATCAGCTACCAGGACTTCATGAAGACCTTTTACGCCCGGCAAAAGGACCTGGACAACCTCCTGAAAGAGGGCGGCATGGGCAAGAGGGAGTATCTGCTCAAGCTGCTGGGCCTGGATGACATCCGGGAAGCCGCCCTGGATGAGATCAAGTCCGATCGGTCCAGGCTCGATGAGCAGAAGAACCGCCTCGCCGGTGCCCTGGCCGAGATCGGTGATGTCCAGTCTAACCTGGATGAGGCAGCGCGGAGCATCGTTTTGGCGGAGGGCGGTCTCATGGAGGCCGAGCGACTGCAATCGGTGAGCTTCGAGACCAGGCAAAAGCTGACGATAGAACTGAATGCTCAATCTGAAAAGAAGCATGCGAACGATATCCTGGAAGAGAAAAGATCTCGCCTGGCCAGGCAATCCGAGGAGACTGTGCAGGCCAGGAGAGAAGCAGAGAGGCGGCTGGCCGAGATCGAGTCCTCGCAAAGGGAGCTGGCAAGTCTGGCGACGCAGCTGGAGAGGTTGAAAGCCGTCTCGGAGAGTCTGGACCTTTTGGAGCCCAGGCGCAGGGAGCATGAAGAGACCTCCCGCCGCATCGCGGCCGCGGGCGCAAGCCTGGACGGCGTCGGAAAAGCGCTGGCAGAAAATGATAGCAGACTCAGGATGCTCCACAAGGATGCCGCCAGCCTGGAGGAGCTGAAGGTCAAGGAAATGGAGCACTCCGAGGTGCAGACCCAGCTTGGCCGCCTGGAGGGTCAGAGGGACAGGCATGCAGAACTCTCAGCCCGAATCAGGCAAGAGGCAGTTCGCCTGGGTGGAACGGAGGAGAATCTCGTCAAGACCGGTGCGGCCATCAAAGAGCTTCTCTTGGCGCAAGCCAGGCTGAATGAGATCGCCCCCTGCCGGGAGAAGGCTAAACAGCTGGACGCTGAACGAAAGCTGCTGGAGCTGGAGCGCGAGCGGCAAAAGACACTGGAGGGCCTGAACGGCCAAAGTCAAGCACTGGAAAGCCGGAGAGCGAGGCTGGAGAGCGAGGCGGCAGGGATTCGCCAGGAACTTATTGCTCTGGAAAAGCTGGAAGAGCAGGAGGCTGCCCTCCAGGCCCAGGACAGGGAGCTGGACAGGCTCGGCACGGACCTGAACGGCATTCTATCGGATCTGCGAGGCTCTGTGAAGGTGCAGGAAAGGGCGCGACTGGAGGCACAGCAATCCCTGAAGAAGGTCATGGCTCTGGGGGCTCAGGGGATCTGCCCGACCTGCGAACGACCACTGGAGGGGCAGCGCGATCAGCTTCTGGAAAAATACAAGCTGGCTTTCTCTCAAGCGGAAAATGAGATTGCTGCTCTCGGCGTGAAGATAAAGGAGCAGACGGAGAAGCTGGAGGGCGCGGCCAGGTCGAGGAGCAGACTGCGCCTGGCCTTTGACGACGTGAATGCCAAGAAGAGCCGCCGCTCCGGCTTGCAGGCGAAGCTGCAGGGCCTGATGCTGCAGACTTCGGAGTGCCTGGCCGAACAAAAGGAGATCGCCGCCAGGATCGAGACGCTGGGGGAGGTGCTCTTCAATGCCGGAAGGCTGGCCGGGGTCGAAGCGGCCCAGAGCGAGCTGGCCCCACTGGTCGAGGAGTGCGCCGCCCTGGCGGTGCGGTTGCAGGAACTGCCCAGCCGGGAAGTGGAGCAGAGGAGATTGCAGGAGCATAAGGCCGTCCTGGAGGCACTCATCCGGGATCTGAACTCTGAGCAACAAGCTCTGGGCTTTGCAGAACCGGATTATCTGGAGGCAAAAAAGAGGTTTGCTGCTCTCAAGCCGCTGCACGATCGCTTCCTCTTTTTGCAGGAGAAAGTTCTGGAGATTCCCGCGTTGGAGGAGAGGATTTCTTTGCAGCGGCAGGAACTGGACAGGCTCGTCAAGACCGGCCATGAGCTGCAGGACTCTCTTGGTGCTCTCGGCTTTGATCAGGCATTGTACGATCAGCTGCAAAAGGAGCGCAGGACCCTGGTCGGCGCGGACGAAAGAGCGCAAAAGATCCGGCTGAAGCTCGCCACCCTTCCCGAGATGCAGAGGAGGCTGGCGGAAGCGGAGACGGCCCTGGCTGCTCTGCAGAAAGATCTCGCCCAGGTGGGAGTGGAGCTGGCCGCCCTGGCGTACAGTTCCAAGGAGCACGAGGCTGCCATGCTTGCCAGGGCGCGGGCGGAAGAGGAGCATGAAGCAGCTCAAAGAGCAGTCTCGGAGAAGAAGGTCTCCCTGGCCGTCCTGAAGGTCGAACTGGAGAGGCAAAGAGAAGCCGCAGAGAGGAAGAAGGAGCACGAGAGGACGCTGGAGCAGGTAGGCCGAAGGTTGGAAGTCGTGGACACCACCCGAAGCCTCATCAACGGTTTCATGGATCAGGTGCTCATCCGCGTGAAAAAGGACATAGCCAGGACAGCGGGCGAGATACTGGAGGAGGTCTCGGGCAAGTACAGCCTCCTCAAGATCGATGACGACTTCAACATCCTGGTGGAGGATGGAGGCGACTGGTACCCCATCTCCCGCTACTCGGGCGGCGAGATAGACATGATCGCCGTCTCCGTGCGCGTGGCCATCAGCGAGTATCTGATGCGCTTTGGGCCGGAGGGGGAGAGCTACTCCTTCCTCATCATGGACGAGGTCTTCGGCAGCCAGGACCTGGAGCACCGCGAGAAGATGATCCAGATGCTGCGCAGCCTGGAGGAGCGGTTTCCCCAGATCATCGCCATCAGCCACATCAGCGACGTGCAGGGCCAGTTCGACAACACGCTGCAGGTGGTGGAGGACGAACTGGGCAACAGCCGGGTGGAAGCGATTTAGCCGCGTAATCGGTCAGCCCAGAGCATATCTCAGGAGCCCGGCCAGCCGCACGGCATCCCAGTCCAGGTGCAGAAGCATCCTGGCCATGAGGCGGCTGGGCCGGTCGATGTCCCCGTGCTCCTCAATTATTCTCAAAAGCGCGGGCTTGCCGGCCAGGTAGCTCACCAACTCATCGATCTCGGCAGGGCTCATCCGTTCGAGCATTCCGTTCGCTTTCATCCCGATCCATAGCTCCCGCCCCAGAGCCGCACGCCAGAGCCGGTCGTATTCTGCCAGCCGCTCCGCCGAACAGTCACCCTCCTCTGCCGCAGCCGAGGCGACGCGGCCCGCGATCTTGGCTGCCACCAATCCCGGATAAATTCCGCCGCCCGAGGTGGGCTTGACCTGGCCCGCCGCATCGCCCACGGCCAGAAAGCCGTCTGCAACGGTCGTATCAGGAGGCCCGAGGGGCAGGCCGCCCACGTTCATGGCGACGGGCGAGCCCAGAAGCCTTCTTTTGATCACGTCTTTTCTTAAAAAAGCCCGCAAGCGGTCGCACCCCCTGTCGCGGGCGCACAGGCCGATCCTGGCCTCGTCCTCGCCAGTGGGAATGACCCAGGCGAAGAGCCCCGGGGATTCACCCAGATGCACCTCCACCAGCTCCGGATCATCGACGGCAAAGGGAACCTCCACCTGCGCACCGGAGAGGATTCTCCTGGGCGGCGAAATGCCCGCCGATCGCGCCAGCCGCGCCCGGACGCCCTCTGCGCTGATCACAATTTTGGCCTGAATCAGCTCGCCGCCGGCCAATGTCAGGGTGCGATGATCTCCATTCCACACAGCCTTTCTGACGGATGAGCGCAGCCTCAATTCCGCGCCGCTCTGCAGCGCATCGAGAGCCATTGACCGGTCAAAGAGCCTCCTGTCCACCACCCACGCCCTGCAGTCAGCGGCCTTGAATTTGAGATGAAAACCGCCGGGCGAGAAGACCGTCGCTCCTCTCATACCCTGCAGGACTGGGGTGCCTCCGCACAGCTCTGATTCCTGCACAGCCTTCCTGCCCAGGAGGCCGGCACACTCCACCGGCCAGCCGGCGCAGGAGTGCTCCTCCAGAATTATAACCTTTGAGCCGGCTTTGGCGGCATACTTGGCGGCCATGGAGCCGGCCGGGCCGGCACCGATGACCGCTATATCGTATCGATTCATTATTCCCGATTCAATCAATCCGGAAGCGTTTACGCAAAGCACCTCTCCAGGTAGGCGGCGAGGTCTTCGATGCATTCTATCCGGTCATCAATGGGGCTGCCTTCCGAGATTCTTTCATAAACCACATCCCAGGTTGTGTACTCCCTCAGCCTGAGGACCAGCTCCCCCTTCGGCGTCCGGGCCAGATCGGTCTCGAAGCGCATCCACTTTTCTCCATCCCTATCGACCTCAATGTTGGCGGATGCGCCGACCGTGCCGCCATAATAATTGGGACCCTCCACATCGATGTAAAGCCTTATCCAGGTCACATTCTTCGAGTAGCGATATACTCCTTCGGTCAGGGTGACCGGGCCCTCCCATCCTGCCAGCGGCTTCATCGTAAGACTACTCCCCCTACGGCCTTATGCCTCTTGCGGGCAATCTTTTCTATTCGACTCCACTCGATACCAAGAATCTACCGCTGCCCTCTCAAAACCCAATGAGTAAAAAGCGCGATTGCTTCACCAAAAACTTTCAG
>Ga0310040_1000684_pt1 | contig 29537 bp, 40 predicted proteins | sample EPASupsiteHSE623_FD_200237 | JGI IMG/M metagenome (GOLD analysis project Ga0310040, IMG submission 200237) | Bioremediated contaminated groundwater from EPA Superfund site, New Mexico - Sample HSE6-23 (v2) (version 2) | ecosystem: Environmental > Aquatic > Deep subsurface > Groundwater >... | reverse complement strand
TACAGATATCGGTAAAAAAGCATGCACAGGTAATCGGCCTGCACGATCCGAGATCGGATAAGCTCGCAAACAAGTTCGGGCCCCATTGCTGCAGACACTGGTTCACCACCCACCTTCTCAGGGCCGGCATGAGACGGGAATATGTGAAATGGCTGCGGGGAGACGCGATCAAGGAGGCGGTGGACATTTATTATCACATCGATCCGGAGGACGTGCGCAAGGAATACATGACGCACATACCGCAGCTGGGGGTGTAGCGGGGGATTCGTGGGATGTCGTCAGGATAGTCCAGACAATGTCTGGACAATTATCATGGTCCCATTTGGCCTCATCCCTCCAACCTGAACTCCTGCGGCCATAATCCGTCTTGCTCGGTGCCGATATCTTCAGGGCTGGCGGCCTCAAAGCGATTCCGGATCATCTCATCCACATCCTGGAGCCCGGATCCATGAAATGCATTCTGCGATGGCTGGGTCCCGACGAGGAGCCCGTCCCCCATGCTATCATGCTGCGGCAGTTGGATGAAAAGGAACTTTGAACGTCGGCTAAAGGCCTTGGAGGGCTCCGGCCCTTCATCGATGATTTCGCGATTTTAGTGCGATGGCATGCTAAAGGCTGCCCGGAAGGATGGCGATGGGGCCTGAGGTTGCCCATAAGCTAAAAACATAGCGAAATAAGCCTTCCAAATTTCCATTCTACTTTGCGTTTACTTCCCCAAGCTTAACAAGAACTTAATAAGACTACCAAGGCATATCGAAGCATTTCGTGACATACCATGAGAAGATAACGTCGCATATCGCCCTATCCTGGTCGCATAGGGGGTTGGGAAGGTTAGAGCATATTCGCGATCTGTGGAGCGTCTCTAGTTAGTTTCAACACTCTTATATATGTTATAGCAATAGTTGCTGTCCATGACTGCGAAGTCGTGGCACAATCGAAACTGATCTCGTAACGAGTTTGGTGATGAAGCAAAGCAAAAGAGAACCTATCCAGAGCACCTTTGTAAGAGGAATGATCGTTGGATGGAAGGATTAAATACAAAAATTGATAACCAGGATTTGCTCCGTAGCTCCATTGAAGCTATCCCCCGTGAAGCCGTCGCTAGAGCTTTGCTTTGGCTGCGTGGGAATGCGCCATATCCATACCCTACATCGATCCATTTAGATCTTACACTTAGATGTACTGCACGTTGTCTTCATTGTTTGCAGTGGACTTGGCCGAGTCATACTGAATTGGAAGTCTGGCAACTGGAAAACATGTTCCGCATATTTAAATCGTGGGGAGTAAAAACGATAACATTCGGCGGAGGCAACCCTTTGCTATATGACCATATTTGTTTAGCATTACAGCTCGCACGTCAGGCCGATATGCAGGTGGGTATTATCTCTGAAGGCATTGAGATGCCTGACGACTTAGCCGATGCTATTTCAAAGTATGCCTCTTGGATCCGCTTCTCCTTGGACGGGCCTAATTCCAACGTACACGACAAAATTCGGAATAAGCCTGGCCTTTTTGATTGCGTTATGCAATGTATAACAAAGTTGCAGACTCGCAAAGGACAACTGCTAATCGGCTTGAATTGCATAATTCAAAAAGGTAACTTGAATTTTCTGCCGCAAATGATAAACCTTGCGGAGCGTATTAGTGTAGATATCCTTCTCTTCAAGCTAGCTCACGGTGAAGATCTTGGTGGCTGCTTTTTGCCTTCTTGGGAAGAGTGGAGACAGGTTTCAGAATGGATCAATTCCGCTGCTACGAAGGGAGAGATTCATGTAGTGACTAACTTGAATGAACTTAGTAATCTACTGGGGGGGATGTTTCGTGATGAGGATGTAGTGCAAGGAAGGCCAGTTAGCAGTTTTTACCTGCAAGAGCAGATTCGTTGCTTCACACCATTGTTTTTCCTCACTTGTGATTCTGAAGGTAATATGTACCCATGTGATTATCTTCAGGCCGATACACGTGCATGGGGTGGCAAGTACGATGCTATGCGTCATCAATTCTCTCTAGGAAATATTCTTGAGAATGACCTGCAAGTATTAGAGAATTTGAACGTGATGTTGAGAAATCGAATACATACTTTGCCTGCAAGCGGCTATAGTGAATGCGGTTGCTGCACGCGATTCTGTCAATTTAATGCGTCTCTGACCAGAATCGACCGCGAACTGCAATCTAAAGATATCAATGGACAGACGCTTACTCAATACTTTGACCGACCATACGCGAAGACATCTGAGAGCAACTTCTTATGAGATAATCAATTGCCAAGAGGAGAATATTGAGATGAGCAACTCAGTATATATTATTCATTTATCGGATTTGCATATTAACCCTGATGAACCCGACGAGATCGGACCCGTATATAAAAACCTTTGCCAAAAGATTAAGGAGTTTAAAGATCAGAAGGGAATTAGACTCAGCCTTCTCATAATCAGTGGTGACCTTGTAAATAAAGGCGCAGAAAATTATCGACCAGTAGGAAAAATAATTGATGAAATATGCTTTTTTTCTGGTCTTACGCGCAATCATGTTTTTCTCGTTCCAGGCAATCATGATGTGGCTAGAGGTAAATGCCCTGGGTACGTCTATAATGGAGTAATTCAAAAATTGAAAAGAGATCCAATAAATGAGTTTGCAAAACTGGATAAGGAGGCAAAGAGCAAGTTTACTCCCGGCTTTGAGGCATATTCCAAATTTGCTGAAAGTTTTCCGCTAAACAAATCGAACCCTTCTGACCTTCCTGGATTCGCTCAAGCAGATATGGAAATCTCTGGCCTCCCGATTAGACTTTGCGGCCTTAACACTGCTCTTGTCGCAGGGCCAGACGATCTAGGTAAAGGCGATAAAAATCTAAAAAACAGGGTGCTTGGACGTCGAATCCTCTGGAAAATGCTTAATAATGATGGACGGCTGCCGATTGTTGTTTCTCATTATCCCATATCTTGGATACATGTGGATGAGCGCAAAGAAGTCATTGAGCGCTTAGAAGCGAGCAATGCTATTTTTTTTAATGGACATGCTCATGAGCCAAAAGTTGATATTATGGGTGTGAAAAAGAATCATGAGCTACTAGTCTTAGGTGTTGGCTCTCTATATGGGATGAAATGGCAAGGGCGAAATCACTGCCAAATCCTAGAACTAAGCTCTAATAATTCTTCCCCATTACTTCACGAGTGGTTTTGGTTCAGTGAGTTTGGCTGGAGAGGGATCGAACCTCTAGAGATTAATTGGAGTGGCTGGGAAAAATTTCGCCAACTATTAAGATCTTTCGACACTCCGCCTAGTCACCAGTCAGGACTTATAGATATTGGTAAGGGGCGCACAGATGAAGAAAGAACGAGCTATTATCCCAAGGCTATCGAATTGGCTGCCGACAGTACAGACTTAATTATTTTAGGGCGTAGCATGATAGATTTTTCATCATTTTATGGGTCTATCGAGCGCTCAATCAATGATAAGAAACTGCATGTTAAGATTGGCCTTCTGGATGAAAACAGTTTACCGAATAAGAAAGCTATCCCAAATAACGGAAAGAACAAGTCATGGATAGAAAAGCCTATCCCTAAGGATTGGGCTATGGATGATGTGCCGAGCAGTATGGCGCGATTCAGGAGAATAAAGGTCAGTCCAGGGACAGGATCGCTTGAGATATATGGCTTACCATTCTATTTGTCGCACAGTTTTATTGCATATACTAATAAAAATGATAACCATCGATACTGCCTTGAAGAGGCAGGAATGGCATTAGATAAAGATAAACGACCATTCATTGAACTGAAGGCTGTGTCCGATGATAGCTATGCATCTTCCCTTGAATCGCTTTACGCCAGCCTAATGACACCTGACCGACTGCTGTTATCCGACAACGGACAAAGGATTGAAAGAGACACTACCCAAAGAGCGAAGATCATTGCGCCTAAAGCAGATCGACTTGGCCTCGTTGACCTTTCCGTTGGGTCAACTGATGTTGAGTGGGATGTTGGCAGAATACCCGAGCACATTGAGAATACGCCCGAAAAGGGTGAAATATTTATAGTTGGTCGAAGTCTAGTTAGATGGACGACTTACCACAAGCAATTGGCAGATGCTATTATCGAGAGACGTGTAAAATGTACTCTTGCTATAGCTGATCCCACTATATCAACTCTAAAGAGTCTCGTGAATGGTGATTTTGCAGAGACGGATCTTCCTACCTGTTGGAAACAATTTCGCGAAAACCTATATCCTATTTTAGAAAAAAATAGCGAAAGACCAATGGGGCTATTTGAACTATATGGTATTCCAGCCTATGTGCCCGACACTTTTGCATCTTATACGGGGCCAGATCGAGTGCGGTACTGCACCTTAGAGCCAGGCATTGGTGTTGACCCGGCTGAACGTCCAATACTCTATTTCAAACAAGTCTCTGAAAATGACATCTACACTAGCTTGAATAAAATATATCGAGGAATTCTTAAAGATCGCAAACCACTATTGAGATATCCAAGAAACCAATAGGGAATGCATATGTCTTTCGAAATGACCAAATCGAACCTGATTGTCACTGGAAATGCCATCGATCACGGCGATGCGAGGCTGCAGAGGGGTTGGTTTATTGGCCACTTCATCGATCCTGCTCAAGGATTAAGATATACGAAGGAAATAGAAGTCAAGTGGGGAATACATTCGACTAGTGAAGAAAAGCCAATCCCCAATGCCACGGAAGCTACAACCCTTACACTCTTGATAAGTGGGGCATTTATCGTGGATTTTCCAGAACTCAACAAATCGGCCTATCTTAAACGATCAGGAGATTATGTAATCTTTGCGCCAGGAGTGATGCATATCTGGAAAACTCTTGAAGATTCAGTTGTTCTGACGGTCCGCTGGCCATCAGTGAATAATTATAGCTAATATGACTTGAGCATCCAAGCAGAGTGCAGCATGGTTAAAGGCATCTATATTGGGCAGAAAAGGCAATCCTAAGATAAGAGAGGAATTGGAGTGAACTCCATTGAGTGGACAAGGAGTTAAACCCTTCTGATTAAATTGCCCATGTGGGAAGGATGAAAAACCTGATGAGTATGCCCTTTTTAATTTACTCTACTTTCCAACTTTTTCATCAAATTATAATAACACTTCAATATACGTGACAATGAGTATCAGTAAAACGAATTTGCCTATCCAAATGTTCTCTCAAATTCATTCACTACCCCCCCTGGTTGTAAGTAGTTGGGAGATTCAGGGTCAACTCATAGATCACAGAAAAGGAGCATCATGGAAGATAGCAGATCTAATCCAAGCAGAAGCTATTCAAGATCTTGGGGTTGAAACTAACAACGTCTCAAATCAGCCGATTTCAATGTGCTGCGGGCTGTTTTCTAGTCGGAATCAATGGAGCAAAAACTTGGAAAGTAGAGTTAATTTAAATACTTGATATGATGAGCGATGAAGGCTGCATGTTGCTTGGAACCCAGATCCCGATAGCTAAACCATCCATATCCTGCGGATGCAAGAATGCGTCTGTTGAACGCGAATGCGAATGAGAACCCTTTGAGGATTAAGTTATCAGCCCATTTCAGGACCGGAATAATTATGGGACCACAAATAGTCGTTACTCTCACGAAGCCTTCCAGCCCCGGCTTGAATGCATCGAGCGATTAATTCGGAGTGCTGGATTAGAAGAGCCGCCATGCAAGCGCGCTGCACGTCCTCAGGCTGATCGATGCGAATTCTCAGAAGGACCCTGGCAGCGCAAGAGGGAGCGGGCCGGTCGATGATGGCTGCCGGGGCCCGTCCTGCATTGCACGAACCTGGCCGACCTTGGCCTGTCCAGGTGCAGGTGAGTTGGGCTCATTTGCCTGAGCGAGCTGCAGATAGCCGGGATCCTGGCCGAGATCTTCCAGCCAAGGGCCTGATGACATTGATCGGATTCAAAGCTGCCTGGCTGAAGGGAGCCGGCGCGAAGAGCGCGAATGGCCGGCAGCGTTCATCCGGGGATTGATCTTGGGCAGGATCCTTGAGCGCGAGGCCGGGCGGAGCAAGGCGGCCAGGGGACGTCCAGCATTGCCTGAAACTGGCCGATATTTAGCATATTCAGGAGTAGGTGAGATGGGCGAATTGCCTAGGCAAGCAGCAGATGGCCGGGATCTTGGCCGAGATCTTCCAGGCCAGGCCTGAGGACATGATTCAGAGTAAGATGGTGGAGAGGACCTGGCGCGAAGAGCGCGAATGGCCGGCAGCGTTCTCCCTGGGATTGATCTTGGGCAGGATCCTTGAGAGCGCGAGGCCAGGCGGCGGGCTTCAAGGTGCAGTCCTGAGCTGCAGGAACCTATCGATCCTCAGCTCGGCCCCCGGGATGCAGTGTGCTTGGCTTAATTGGTTGAGCGAGCTGCAGAAAGCCCCGATCCTGGCCGAGATCTTCCAGCTCCGGCCAGTGGGAATTGGGCGAGCGATTTGGAGTCTCGGGGGGCGAGGAGGCCCGGTATGCGAACGCCTCTGACCTGCTGCCAGCTTCCTGCAACGCTCAGAAGAAGCATGGAGAGCGCGCGCGATGGGCAGGCAAAGCAATCTGGGATATCCGCTGACCATGAAACTGCAGATGCCATCTAATTACTTGACGAGACAATCCTGGTTGGTGCGTATGAATATCGCAGGATTTATCTTTATGCGGATTAATAGAGTGCACGCGCGGTGATAGAATTTGGATAATGGAATGACGGTCCCATTTATAAAAATCAACGACTGCAGACATTATGAAAAAACAAAGGATATTGTTAGAATTTCAAATATCCAGCTCATTTCCCCTTTTGATGAAGGTACATTTGGATTAACAAATGAGAATGAGCAAAAAAGGCTAATTCTAGACTATATAAACGATGCCATTGATAACGGAGCAGATTTAGTGGTCTTGCCAGAATTGTCAACTTCAAGAGCGATATGTGATGAGATATATAATAGATTCTCAAATGATGGCAAAGTAATTATAATGGGAAGCTACTTCGATGAATTAGATCAAAACATTTCTGAAATTCTAATAGGAGAACACCGAATAAAACAAGCAAAGAATAATCCCTCGAAATTAGAAAAAAGTAGAATGAAAAGGGGGAATGAAGTAAACATCTTTATTAATACGCCAATTGGTGATTTTGCCGTATTGATATGCTACGATGCTACTGATTTTGCAATATTGAATTCTCTTCAAGATTTTACCGATCTATTTATATGTATTGCAAGAAATATAGATGTAGGACTTTTTGATCATATGTTTCGAGCACTCACATATCTTAAATATCAATATATAATATTTTGCAACGATGGAAAATACGGTGGTTCATGTATCTATGCACCGTTCCATGGGAATCGAAAACTGGACACAATGGGTGTTGACAATCAAGGAATAATCTATCGAGATATTAATTTGGGCGAGATTGATAAATTTAGAGAGTACCAAAGAGAATCAAAAAAGTGGAAACATCCGCCTGCTTCAGCAAAATCAAGACGAGCGGCTTATCAAAATAAAGAAGAGAAGCACGAAGATATCAGGAAAAAATTATTAAATTATATGAATTGCCCGCATGACGTTTTTAAACGATTTCTTTCAATTATCTATGATGAGATGACCTGCACACTCACAAAGGAGGTAGACAGTATTCGCGGCATTGAAAGCATGCATCCTTTATCGTTATCTGATATTGCTGAAGAGTCACGCAAATTTATTCTTGATGAATATAAGAAAAAACAGAAAGATTCATCGCAGCTCTATTGTGGCAAGCAGTATTTTTTATTTGAATTGGATTGCGACGCATTGCGCGATGAACATATTCTCCATCCATGAAATATGTCAAAGAGGCAAAGCTGCAAACCTCATGGGCGATCGAATTGCAGACGATAAGGATAGGCAGGATATTGGACACTTAAAGCTCGAGCAGTTTTCGAAATGGAAAAGCATACTATTGGAGGAATTATTTCGTGCAGATCGCCACAGCCTGATTGATATGCATTTTCGACAGGCCTCAGACAGCGCAAGAGAGATGTGGCCGAGCTGGGGAAGAATGCCGCTGACGTTATGCATTTTATGAACCTGGCAGATCTTTTTGCTTGGCCCGTAGCAGTTAAGCTTGGCTCATTGCTTGAGCAAGCTGCAGATGGCCAAGCCCCCAGTCGGGATCATCCAGCTCGGGCCTGAGGGAATCGAGTGAGCGATTGAGAGTCCTGGGCGAGGAGCCTAGGCACGCGAGCGACGCTGGCAGCTTTCTTTATGCACATCGGATCCGAGCTAGGTTCTTGAGGCGATGCATTTTAAGGAGCAGACATCGAGGTTGATAAGGAAGAGGCTTCACTAAAAATTTCTGAGATTATTGAGCTGCTGAGCTGGCACCATGACATTTTGAGAACGAACAGAAAATCAAGCTTAGCTGAGATCGACATATTAAATGAAGGAATCAAACGCGCATGCCTAATTTTATAAAAAAATCGGCGTCTATTTGGAGCTCATCTAATTAATGCAACAGTTAGTTTTTTATTCAAAAAATGGACACTGCAATCCTTGTGTCAAAATCAAATAAAATCCAGGATATTCCGTCCTTTAAAAAAACTAGATCCGATGCAAAGAACCTTGAAACTCTTAAAAAGGCGATGCCCATTCTCCGTCCAGGATTAAGATTAATTGGTGTTGATACCGATCAGATCGATAGAGTCCTTGAGGAAGTAGACGATATGGTAGAATCGGCTAATGATTTGGCGACTATTCCAGATCGATTTAATGATCATTTTGCCCCCCTTGGCTGGATTATGTACGAAGAAATGGATTACCATGTTGCCAAGACGGCGCTTGAAAAAGCTGATTCTGGTGATATTGAAGGAGCAGAAGCCTGTCTAGTAGATTACTATGAACCAGAGATAGTTCAACAAAAGCTGCATAGAATGATGCATATCGTAGAATTTCATTCCCGAATGCCATTGGCCCAGAAAGCATTGATAGATTATCGGGAGGAACGCTATCATGCATGCGTGCCTGTTGTGCTTGCACTGGCCGATGGGTTGGTAAATGAACTCCACTTAAAAGCAAGAGGGAAACGGCTAGGTCTTTCCGCGGAGGCAGTTGATTTAGCTGCTTGGGATTCCGTCAGTGCCCATAGCAAGGGTTTAGGTGAATTAGTTCGCATATTAATGAAAGCGCGTAAGAAAACCACTACACAACAGATAACCATACCATTTCGCCATGGTATAATGCATGGCATGGATCTCGGCTATGATAACAAAAAGGTTGCAGCCAAGACATGGGCCGCCCTCTTTGCACTTCGTGATTGGGCCTTAAAGGCTGAAAAAGGCGCAATTAATCCACCATCGGAGGAGAAAAATCCAACGGTTTTAGATATATTTAATATGATCAGGAAAAATGAAGAAAATAAAAGACGCCAGCAAGAATGGAAGCCAAGGAATATTAAACCAGGCCAAGATATCCCTATCTCTGGAAAACCTGATCAATATGATGCAGGATCTCCTGAACAAACCTTGGCTGAATTTTTTAGGCTTTGGATGGAAAAGAAATATGGATTCATGGCAAAGATTTGCATTTCATCGGATTTGAAAAGCATAAGCAATCCAAGAAATGTAAATCTTTCATACAAAAATAAATTGTTGGAAGGATTTGAATTTGAAGAGATTATAGACCAAGCTGCTGCGATAACGATAATAACCGTCCTGCTTATTTGCAGGATTTCTGGTGAGGAAACAAAGCGGACTTCCGAATTTAGGCTCATCTATCTTGACCCTGATTGGAGGCCCGAGGTCAGCGGATATTCAAACGGCAAATGGTTCATTATAAATTGGGATATGCTGTGAGCCCAACAACTAAAAAAAGCTGCAAATAGTCAAAGAGATACTGGGCATTGAATTCTTGGCCCAGCTTGAAAACATTAAAATGCATTTATCAATCTGCACAGCTGCTCATCCATGTAGTGTCGAGCACTGTTATCCTGCGGCACGATCCATTCGTATTCTCGGAAGCTTCCCTAGGGGCGCGAGAGAGCACGAGACCGGGAGGCGGAGGGCGGCTAGGGTGCTAGATAGCGCTGATCAGTATTGCCGGACCGAGGGTGGCGGAGGTGGCCAAGAAGCGCTACTGCGAGGCTTTTCCTGTGCTCGAATCAGCAATCTTTTCGGGCTGGTATGGATGATTAGGGAGCGCTTCGAGGAGAATATAGAGCCGCTGGCATTGGCGACAGGAATGCGGTCGGCCTACGAGCCTCAGGGCCGTGGAGCTGCAGCCTGCCAAGGCCCACCTGGCCGAGCTCGTCCGGCCCCGGGCCTGAGCACATGATCCAAAGCCGCCTTATTGCGAGGACCTGGCGGGAAGAGCGCGAATGGCCAACGGCATTCGCTCACGGGATTGATCTTAAGCAGGATCCCAAGGCGCGCGAGGCCAGATGGCAGAGATTGCAAGGGGCCATCCTGCATTGCACAAATCTGGCCAACCTTGGCCTTGCCAGGAGGCAGCGAGCTGGGCTTGATGGCTGAGCGACCTGCAGATAGCCCAGGTCCTGGCCGAGATCATCCGGCCCAGGGTTTGAAGGACCTGATCCAAAGCCACCTGGCCGAGCGGATCTGGAATGAAGAGCGCGAATGGCCGGTGACATTCCCCTGCAGATCGATCCGAGCAGGATCGTCGTGAGCGCGAAGCCAGGCGGACGAAGGCGGCCAGGGCGCTGAAGAAAGAGGACCAGGTCTGCGGGCAGAGGCTGGCCAAGATAGTGTGAAGCATTCCAGCGACGCATTTTGGCGCTTTCTGCGTGCTTGTAATTGATGCTGCCCTTAGGCGAAATTGGATGCCTTCGAGAGAAGAGATCCCATGCCACAAGGGCATCGTATATGTGCAGGCCAAAAAAGGAGGATTAGTAGGCCTGATTTTGTTCGTTGAAATGAATGGGATAAGAGATTGGCATCTCCAATAATCATAATGATTTCGTGCACTGAGGACTAAGTACTTTAATAATGCGATCACAGAAGGAACTTCAATATGCGAAATAGGTTGATTAGAAGTCAAGTTGAGGATACAGATGCCATACTATCGTTTTCTATTTAGCTTTGAAAATTGCCATTTTGAGTTGGTCTTAAGGAGGTAATCAGCACAAATGATAGAGGATAACTTTGATGTTTCATTTGTGGCTGATCTGGCCTCTCGTGAAAAACAAATACAGCAAAATTATCGACCAATTATTGCAGTTCATAAGTGGTTTGCTCGCAGGCCGGGAACTCTTTTTCGGGCAATTCTTCTATCCGAATTTGGCTCGAATTCCTTATTAAAAGAGAAATTCTATAGAACGAATAAATTGAATGATATTAATATCGCAGATCCATTCATGGGTGGCGGAACTCCGCTTTTAGAATCAAATAGACTTGGATGTAATATTACAGGATTTGACATAAATCCTATGGCTTATTGGATCGTTAAGCAAGAAATAGAGAGCCTGGACTTAAATTCCTATAAAGAAGCGGCAGCAAATCTTAGAAGTCACCTTGAGAAACGCATCGGGCACTTGTATCAAACTAAATGCTCAAAGTGCGGCTCTACAAATGCTATATCAAAGTATTTTTTGTGGGTAAAGCTACATATTTGCAATGAATGTGGTACTGAATTTAGCCTCTTTCCAGGTTATCTTATCTCAGAAGATATAAGGCATCCAAAGAATGTATTGGTTTGTAGCTCCTGTGGCGAATTAGCCGAGACTAGCGATCCAATTAACCCTGGTGTATGCCCAAGTTGCGGTGAGTATTTAGTATTAAAAGGGCCAGCCAAACATAATTCATGCATATGCCCACACTGCGGGACAACTAATAAGTTCCCTAATATAAATCGTGGAGCACCAAGGCATCGAATGTTCGCGATAGAGTATCATTGTCCTACATGTAAAGAATCTCATAAAGGACGCTTTTTTAAAAAGCCAGATTCAACAGATCTCAAGAGATATAATGAAGCTGAAGAAAATTTAAATAAAATCAAAACAATTTTTGTGCCTGACGAAGAAATACCTCCTGGAGATGAAACTGATCGTCTTCACCGTTGGGGATATAAACATTATAGAGAAATGTTCAATTCCCGGCAGCTTCTCGGCCTAGAATTAAGCTGCAGGAGGATAGATGCGGAAACAGATCAGAAGATTAAGAATGCCTTAGCCACAAACCTATCGGACTTGCTTAGATACCAAAATATGCTTTGTCGCTATGATACAATGGCATTAAAATCCCTGGATATATTTTCAATACACGGATTTCCCGTTGGACTCATTCAGTGTGAGTCAAATTTCTTAGGTATATCTAATGGATCCCAAAAAATAAGTATTGGAAGTGGCGGATGGTCAAATATAATTGACAAATTTATAAAGGCTAAATCATATTGCAATTCACCATTTGAAATTTCCCATTTAAATGGTCAGAAAAAAACGATCTATACTGAAGGAGAGTGGATCGGGGAATTCAATGCAAATTATCCAGGCGAAAAAAGAGTTATTGAATTATATTGCCGAAATGCGATAGAATCTCATTTACCGCCATCAAGTTTGGATGCGGTCCTTACAGATCCCCCATATTACGGCAATGTGCAATATGCCGAATTAATGGATTTTTGTTATGTTTGGCTGAGACGATTAGTCAATAACCTTAATAATGATTTTACTGGACATACTACGCGTAATATTTATGAACTCACAAAAAACACAAATATGTGCAGGGGCATTGAACAATTTGCCCAGGGACTTTCGGACGTGTTTCAGCAGATGGCGAAAGCTTTGAAGCCAGGATCACCTTTAATATTCACTTATCACCATAATAAGATAGATGCATACCTACCTATTGCTGTTGCCATTCTCGATTCTGGTCTAATTTGCACTGCTTCAATACCATGCCCTGCTGAAATGGGGGCATCCATACACATAAAGGGAACAAAATCCTCTGTTATCGATTCTATTTTTGTTTGCCGCTCTAATGATGTTTTGGCTTCCAAAGGTATAGCAATATCGCCAGAAGATCTCTCTTCACTCGTGGAAGAAGATATAGCCAAATTGAAACGTGGAAAAATCAAACTTACCAAAGGGGACATAAGATGTATACTCTATGGGCACCTCATTCGTCTATCCATTCGGTTCCTAAAACCAAACTGGAATAAAGATCGACCCATCCAAGAACGACTAAATACTATAAGGACTTGGCTACAAGAAGATGGAAAACTATTTGCAATAGAGCAATCTTTAATAGAAGATACCATATTCATGAAAGAAAGCGCGCAAAATAGTGACCAATTATGAAATACCCCTTTGAGGCCAAGTATGAGGAAATAGTGGATGATCCGGAGCCCTATGTCTCATCCATTTGTAATTTGCTGCAATCTAAGTTTCTGGTAATGCCTAAGGGGGAGGGATTCATTGAATATCCGGTTTTTGAGCAGGGATATGAAGCATTAAAGCAAGCCACTTCTGGATTTACCAATTTTTCTTCTGATTCGATATATTCACTATCACTTCGTGTTCCAATCTCGATAATCGTTTTGCGAACGATATTGGGATTCACTCCACCTGAATGGGCTTATATTACAACACAGCGCACGAGCATCAAGATTGACCAAGGCTTTGCCAGATCTCTTGATCGCAAGATCCGAAAAAATCCATTTGAAAAACTAAGCGCAAATGGTGTAGTAAAAGATCGACTTGGGGCAATGATAACGGTAGCTTGCCAACTGCTGAGAGAGGGAATTCCTTTCGTTGGCGAAAAGAACATTCATCGTCTCGACAAAGCAGATACGAAACAAGGTCTCGACGGACTTCAACTCCTTTCAAATTTAGGAGCCCCTTACGCAATGTTACTTTACGAGAGATTCCTCGGAAGACCTTTCGCAGGTCATAGGGATTCGGTGAGTGATTTAATTGGAGACAGCTTAGAATCTGCAATAGAAGATGTTCTTACCAAGGCCAGAATAAGCTATCGAAAGACCAAACGCGCAGAACGGGTTCCGGGCTTTGATCAAGCACCTGATTTCATCATCCCTAGTGAATATAATCCACAAATAATAATTGAAGCTAAGATAACGGAAGATGATGGAACAGCACGAGATAAGGTAACACGAATCCAACACCTTGGTGAATTAAGCATGGCAGGCCAGCCCGATGGGCAGCCGAAATTTGAGGTCATTGCATGTATCGATGGTCGTGGATTTGGTGTGCGGAGGGAGGACGTCAGGAAATTGCTCCTTGCAACAAGAGGCAAGGTTTTCACCTTCAAAACCTTGGACCGCCTTGTAGAATGCACACACCTAAATGAATATCAAATAAAACAATAGTTCCTTAACTAAATGCCCACGATCGTTATTAAAACTACGACGGTCAATACGGATATCGTGTTCTGCCCAACGCATGAAACTAATAACCGCTGTGTGTAGCTGGAAATTGAGATGTTATAGGAACAATCTCTCGCGGCCTCATGAAAAGGAGTAAATAGCTTCCGCTCTTAGGAATCAATGCATCTCCGGTCGCGAGCCAGGGATGCGCAGATTTAAGCCGCACTAGCTGTGAGAGTTAGGGCCTTTAGAGGGTTTCCGATACTCTCACTGTTTTTTGCGTTCAGTTCTGGGATCTGTACATCATTTTTCGCAAGATAATCTCTTAGGGCATCCTCCACTATCTTTCCTATGCCCCTGCTACTCCCGTATTTATCCACTGCGAACTTCCTGGCAGCGATAACGACGGGGTCAGAAACTTCCACGTTCAGTTTCGACATGCATCGTATCTTATCCTCATTTCCTACTTAAATATTTCGACTATTTCCTCTATATTCCAAAGAGGCAAAGAGGAAAAAAGGAAAGTATATATAAGAGGAAAAGCACTATTATATTTCGGAGATGCATTAAGATGTCCGGAAAAGCCCTTGTTCAGATAGAAGCCCCGGTGACACAATCAACCGAGGACTGGAAAATCTGGCGAGAGTACACGCCCCTGCCGGCACTCACCAACTCCGAAGAGAGCGTCATCATCAAAGCCGCCCTTAGCCGCGCAGGCTTCCGACCAAAACGCTTCCCCCACTACCGCGGCCCCGTGATCATCACCATGGACCGCCCGGAAAAATACGAAGGCCAGTTCCTGCAGATCGAAACCCTGGCCTGGGCGGCCCTAGACGCGGTCCCCAACGCCCGCAATCTCTGCAGAGGCATCCATGTTTTCAGCCAGTTCCGCGGCAAGCTCGCCGCGGGCTATGAAAGATTCAGGAGGTGTAAAAGATGAAACCAAAAAGCAGGAGTGAATTGGAGCAAAAAGCTTCATTCATTTTCCAGGACCTGGAAAAGACGTACAGGACCTGCGAAATATTGTACATAATTTCCGAGCTGACCAAGACTACTTCGCTGGTCGTGCTGCAAAGAGAGCTGGAGGTGGCTTGAGATGAGCAAAACACAATCTAAGTGATTGTAACGAAATAACTTAAGTGAATAAATATGCGAACATGGACATTGAATGCCTTAATGATATCGATATCATTCAAACCAAACGCATATTTCGTCTTAGGTTATTTCAGTACAACCACTAAGAATGTTTGCAATCCTTTTGAGGGCCGCCAGGTCTACGAGGCTTTGCAGGAGCTGCAATGCGAGAAATGTGAGCGCATTATCACAGTGGGAGAGCACAACGCCCTGCCGAGCCCGGGCAAACTGCCGGTCACAACAGGAATAGTCTGCAGGCAATGCGAACCCATCAGTGATTATTCCCGCGAAGATCGGGGGATTCAGGCATGTCTGAAGAATGCGATCTGAAAGCCGACATTCGCTGCCGCAGGTGCCACCGCGCCCTGAGAAACCCGGACTCAAGAGCAAAGGGCTACGGCCCCATCTGCATCGTGAAAGAGACGAAAGAGAGGATGGAAGCGCAAGAATTGGCGGAGGCCGCATCTTGAACAAGAAGATCACTCCATCCCAACGGGCCGCAGTCGACGAATGGATCAAGAGAACTCAGCCCGGCAGGAACTACTCGATCGGCGAGGACTTCGCGGACAGCGAAAAGGACGCCTGGCACATCCGCGCCATGCATCGCCTGCTCGCTCAGGGCCGATTGAAGCCAGGAATTCCTGGCGACAATCCGTTGAAGGAGGCGATCTGAGTTCCGGAGAACGCGTTAAAAAAATGCAGAAGAAAGTTGTCAATTTTAGCTGAACGAGGTCTCCCATGATATGTTAGAAAGTCTTATAATCTCGAAAGAAGAAACGAATGCTAAAAATGGTGCAATCGAAATAGAAAATGTAAATATTGAGCCGAGTAGCGGGTTTGTCATACTTGCGAGGTCTGTCAAGCCCGCCACCCAGGTAATGGATAATAGGATGTTGCAAGGATTTAAGGCTTTGTCATCTTTGCCATCATTGACGTCCTTTTCATCCTTACTATCCTACCTGGCAGGCTCTGGATGTGGGTCATGCCAGAGACAAGGTTAGATCGATACGATATAGCAGTGCTGCGATGGGTCCGAAGCCAGGAAGAGCAGGACTCCAAAACGCCCGCCATTGTGGATATTTTCAAGGGACTGCAAGACCAGTCCACAAAATGCTATCCTACCCTCCGCTTCAGGCTGAAGTCTCTGGCAGAGACAGGATACCTGGTGCTTGATAAGCAGCGAGACAGGGTTTTCGTTGAGCTGACAGACAAGGGCCGCGCCATCCTGCAGACAGATAATGTGGATCATAATTTTGCCCACTGCCAGGAGGCCTGAGCAATGGCCTCTGATTCATCTGCTTGGGTGGCTGAGAATGGCTTTTTCGCAATGGGGTCTCATCTCGACAAGGGAAAGGAGATCTTCGGGCAGGTAAATGGTATCCAGCCAGTCGACGACGAGACGGTCCGGGTCCAGATCGGCCAGGTGAAACTGCTTCTTCCCGCAGGCCTGGACCTGCCGGTCGGGGGACGCATCTTCCTGGCGCGAACTGATGATCATGAGTATGGTATATGGATTGTCCCGGAAGAAGAGCACGTACCCCCGGCTCAGGCCATCTGCCCGGCTGGAATTACATTCGATGAGATTTGCAGGGAAATCGAACGCGGAAATCTAATCGCTTTTCTGAAGAATCGGCTTGGTGATCACGTCGATCTGAGTCTTGTCAGCTTTTCTCCCATAGCTGCGCCGGACGCAGAACGCTTGGGGCCCGACCATTCTACCGGCAGCGAGCCCCTGTCGCAGGCCGCCCTCAGACGGACCCATAAGGTCTGCGGCAAAGATGCAACGGCCAGAGAGCCACGGGTACGAGCCAAGGCCGGCGTGAGGAGGGTGCGAGCATGATCCTCCTCTGCCTGCGCCGCTATCTCTGCCGGGCCCTGGCGGAGCTGCCCGGCGATAGAACGCCGGAACGCTGCTTCTGTGCATGGTTAATCGGCGAGATCGATGCGATCCATGGCATAGTCCCGGGGGTGAGCTAGATGCGAAGAGAACTGGCCGCCCTGCGCCGGGCCGGCATTCAGCGCACTCGCTTTTCCGCGTTCTTCTCAGGGATCTCGCCGAGAGGGCATGTGATCCTCTCCGACCTCAAGGGACCTTTCGGAAACACGCCCTATGTCTGGATCCCATTCGAGCAGTGGAAAAGCCGTCTATTGCTCCCCGGCTCGGAGGTCGAATTTTTGGCTTCAGTTTGCCCCTACTGGCGAGATGGAGACCGGTCGCAGGATTTCGGACTCTGCGACATCAGCGAGCTGGAGGTCCTCCCATGAAAAGCACTCGAGAGTGCGCTCGAAAGAGTCTCGTGATCGAGGCGGCCTGCGAACGCTGCATCAATGCCAGGTTCTGCAAGCTGCAGAGCGTCGGGCCATGCTACGACTTCGTTCCCCAATTGATGGAAGGGGAGGTGAGAGCTTGAAAGGCGTCCTCGTCGATCAAGATACAGATTCGCAGGGAACGATCATTGGCATTGTCGATGTCGTTGAGATCCTGGAAGCCGGCAAAGTGCCTCCCGGCCAGTTAGCAAAGGCGATCCTGGCCGATCGTGACAATCTGCTCAATCAGATCTACATCCGAGACTGCAAGATCGCCGAGCTAACGAGGTCCCTGAGCCTGGCCACACAGATGATCGCAGAGATGGAACGAGAGCGGGAGACCGCCGGGAGATGAACTGATGTACTGCCTTCATTGCGGCGACTGCTGCAAGCGAATGTCGCCAATCAGCAATCCGAAGCCGTGCCCATATATCGTCGAAGTGGATGGACTCGTGTTCTGCGGGATATACGATAAAAGGCCGCAGCAATGCCGTGACCACGAATTCCAGGCCTCGAAATGTCCGCTGGGCTGCATGACTCTGCAGCTTCAGAATCCGCAGCAAGCATATGACAGGATCAATCACGGCCATGCGATCATCCTGGCCGGGCTCAAGCACGTCGATGTCTGGGGGATCTAGTCATGCAGCGCATCATTTGGCTGCTGCAGGACCTGATCGACCTGGCCCTGGACCGGCCCGGGCGTGATGCTATTCGCAATCGAGGAGGACTTTGAATGAAAGAAAAAGCTCCTCGCACTCAAGAGCATTGGAAAAAGGCTGGGCAAGGGGTCCTGCAATACATCTACTCCCGAGCAGGCCGTATCACAGCGAACAAAGACCAGAGACATCTGCGTGACTTTTCGGAGGATGAGCATGAAACGCCGCAATAGGTGCAATTTTGCTCCTCTCGATCCTCCCAACCCGAAGCAGCTCGAAGCTGAAGAGCGGCGGCATTTCCTGGGAATGATTGCGCTCTGGAGGCTTTTCGATCTCTACCTCATGAGATCGCGGGAGATGAGCTAGAATGGATGCAATAGACCAATTGAATCCATTCATCGGCTTCCGGGCAGGCCAAAAGGAGGCCATTCAGGAGATCATCTCCAAGGCCAGAGATGGCCAGAAGGTTCTGCAGCTTGACGCCGGCGTGGGATCAGGTAAGAGCCTGATCCTGGCCATAGCCGCCAGAGTGCTGATTGAGGAGATGGACCTGGAGAGGGCCACCTACACGACGCCTCAGGTGAAGCTCGTCGAGCAGATCAAGAACGACAAGCACCTCAATATTCCGTGCCTGGTGGGCAAAGCCAACTATCCCTGCTCGGCCCTGCCCGGCAACTTCTCGGCTGAGACCTGCCCGCTGCCGAAGAAGATGCGCAAGCGTATCTGCGCCAATTGTGAATACGAAATAGCCAAAGACATTTTCAATGGTGCAAAGCTCGGAGCGCTCACGATTGATAAGCTCCTGTTCGACAAATCGCTGCGGACAGATCTGCTCATTGTGGACGAGAGCTCCGGGCTGGAGGAGCGCCTGGTAAAGCAATCCGAGATCTCGCTGCCTAACGATATTCGGGCGGAGAGCCTGGAAGAGGACCTGCGCAAGTGGGCCGAGGATATCGAGACTGAGATCTCCAATGCCGAGGGCAAGCAGTTCAGCTATGCAGTCCTAATTTCCGAGGGCGACGAGTCGCCCGAGACGCTCAGCCATGCTTCTAAGGAGGGCAAGAGGCTGCGGTCCCTGGAGCAGAAGCTGCTCAAGATCCAGTATTTGCTCGACATCCTGGCGGACGGCCAGAAGTACATCATTGACAAGGACCGCAAATTCAAGACACTGGATGGCCGCAGGCAATTCAGGAAGCTCTGTCTCGGGCCGGCAGTGGTGATCCTGGCCTCCGGTACGCCCTGCCCTCAGATGCTTTCAAGCGATTTTGTGACGGTCTCCATGCCCAATCCCATACCGGATAGCCGGAGGCTCGTGTTCTACGATCCCTGCGGCAAGATGAGTTCCGCGGTGCGGGAGCAGACCATCGATCGCATGGCCCCTAAAATCGCCCAGCTCCATAAGGCGAAGGGCCGGAACACGCTGCTGCACTGCCACAGCTACAAAGTAGCCGAGAGCCTCGGGAATGCGATCTGTGACCAGGGCTGCCGTGTGGTTTTCATGAACCGCGACACCAAGGAGGAGGATATCAAGTACTGGATGTCGCTGGACAACGCGGTTCTGGCGAGCGTGGGCTGCGAGGAGGGCCTGAACTGCGATGGCCCAAAATTCCCCTTGAATATCATCGCCGTGGTTCCCTTTGCCTTCCGGGGCGATCAATGGGTCCTGGAGAGAGAAAAGCAAGACAAGGAGGCCAATCTGCCCTATCATCAGCAGCATGGCATCATGTCCACGGCCATTGCCATTCAGCAGGCCGTGGGCCGGACCACTCGAGGACCTGAGGATTATTCGGAGACTTATATTCTCGACGAGAACTTTGGCTGGTTCTGCAGGCGCTACAGAGACGCTTTTAAAGAGGACTTCCTGCGGTCGATCCGGGTGAGAGCATGATCTCGCCCGAATCATTGGTCGACCTAGAAGAGGTTGAATCGGGGCCCGAATCCTTGAATTGTCTGTTCGAATCTGAAGGCATTTGCGGTTCTAAGATGGATTGCATCTATCAATCCTTCGAAGAAGACGGTTTTGGTAGCTGGACAAAACTCTGCAGGTTCGAGGGTATGCCATGAGCTTCAAGGATGTTCCCGAGGAGCTCCGGGCTCTCAAGCAGTTCTGTCTGAGGGCTGAAAAACAGCCATATGTCAGGAATGCAAGGGGCGGATTCAGCGCCAAGGGCTGGCAAGCAGATCGGGAAAGGTGGCTGACCTTCGACGAGGCAATCGAAGCTCTGCAGAGAGGAGTCGAGGTCTATCACAAAGATGCCTCATGGAAAGCCGAAGGCATCGGGGTCCTGATTATCGGTGATGGCCTGGACCATCCCCAGCTCCTGGGCGGTGATCTCGACTGCTGCCGGGATCCGGAAACTGCACTTGTCAGCCCCTGGGCCAGGGAGTTCCTGCAGAAAGTCGAGCCCTTCTATACCGAAGTGAGCCCGTCCGGCTGCGGCTTCCGCTATTTCGTGATGGGCAAGCTGCCGAATGGCCGCTATCAGATCACAGGCTTTGGGCCACAGAAGGATCTCCCCAAGGAGACTATTGAGAGGATCCTGCAGGCCAAGCCCAAGGCCAGGGACAAGATCATCCGCGGAGAACCGGCCTTCAATGGGCTGGAGTTCCACGAATCCGGAGAGCCTAAGAACGGCATCGTGCCGGCAAAGCATCTGACGATTACGGGCCGCAGAGTCGAAGAGTTCTGCTATCCCAAAGAGGATCGGACGCAGGAGATCAACGATGCCCTGCAGCCGATCATCCAGGAGAGCGGGAAGCCGGCGGCCAAGGCCAGCGCCAAACCCAGGATCGAGGATATTGTCGGGCCGACGCCGGCCTGGGCCCAGGAGATGGATAAGTTCCTGGCGGAGAAAAGGCTGCCTGCACTCAGCATTCTGAAGGTAATTGATGCCTCGGGATTCGAGGAAAGCGGCGGGCAACTCTTCGGGCCCCATCCCATCCTCGGCAGCACTACTGGCAAGAATCTGGTAGTGAATCCCGCGGAAAATCAGTATTGCTGGATGCATAACGGCATAAATGCCGGCGGGGATGCCTACGTTTGGCTTGCTCATGAGTTCTGCGGAGTTCCCTGGGAGGTCCAGGGAGAAGGGCTGCTGAAGGACAGGGCTCTCTTGGAGAGGGTCGTCGCCGTGGCCGCTTCGAAGGGCCTCGTGGATCCGGCGCTGGTCATTCGTGAGCCTGAGATCAGGACCGTGTCGCTAGCCGATGAACCGGGAGCTGTGGGCAAGTACTCGGATGGAACCATTCGCCAAGTCGGGCTGAATAGAAACGGTGTCAAGGTCCTCAACTGGATCTCTGACTGCGCCATAGTTCTACATACCGAAACCCGAGAGGACGGCATAACGGAATTTACGTTCCTCGGAACCGGAGCGAAAGACGGGCTGAATGTTTGCCTCACCCTCCCGGCTACAGAAATGGCCGACCCGCGGAAATTCAGAGGCGCTCTGATTAATGCTTTCGGTTCGGTTGATCAGGTCGGGAAGCTCACCTTCGAGCTAGTCCAGGGCATGAGCAGGTACGCCATAAAGAAGCAGCGAGTGACCGTTCCGTGCTGGAGAAAAAATGTACCGCTCATCCCAGGCCTGGACCTGGTCAATAATGCCGAGTACAGGCTGTCTTCTCTCACGCCGGCCAAAGTATATGATGGCGATATAAAATTAGCCGCGGATGTACTTCGGAGATTTGTAACCCTCCGGAAGTACACGCCGCTTCTGATAATTGTGGTCATGGGAGCTCCACTATATGCTCGATGGTTCCCCGGTGATAGATTCGGCCTGGCCCTATGGGGCAAATCCGGCAGCCATAAGACCACTATCGCCAAGCTGGCCTGCACTATTTACGGAATAGGATTCTATGAAGAGCATGCGCTCATCAAGCACGGCAAGATTGGTGGGACGCCGACAGGTGCAACGGAAGCGCTTCTCAATGCCGGCATCCTGCCACGGATTATCGATGATGTCAAGTCCACGGATCCCAAGGATGTTCAGACCTATGTCGCAATAATCCATGCCGTGATGGAGGGCCTGGAAAAGCTCCGGGCAAAGAAAGAAGGCGGACTGCGGAAGAGCGCGCAATTCTTGACCACGCCCATAATCACCGGCGAGATCCGGCCCGCCGAGGCCTCGACATCTGCGAGAGTGCTGAACCTCATCTGGGCGAAGGCTGATGATAGCCTGAAGCTGGCCGGCATTCAGGGAGATATGCAGATCCTGCCAATTGTCGGTTATCACTGGCTGCGGTTCCTGGCGTCGGATTCTCGGGATATTCGCATTGGTTTTGAGGAAGCCAGGACGAAGAAGTATAACGAGTATATTTTGAAGAATTACGTGAACGCAGGCAGGCTCGCTACAATCTATTGCCTGATTAGGGCGGTTTGGGCCCTGGCCTGCGAGAGTCCCTTCGGTGAAGTGTTCCGGGATTGCTCGCCTGCATTCATGGCCGCCCTGGATGAGGCGATCGCTGAGCAGGGTGCTCTTGTCTCGGAGGAGACTGAGGTCGCAAAATTTCTCACGGCCCTGAATGAACTGGTGACGACTCGGCCCGACCTGTTCATGATTGGAGAGATCCGGTCGGGATCGGACAAGATCCTGGGCAGGCAAAACGATCGAGGTCTGTTCGTTTTTCCTAACGAGACTCTTGCCGTAATGAAGCAGCTGGGAGTGTTCACGCAGATCCCCAATGTCGCGAGCTTGACGAACGCGCTGATAGAAGAGGAGGTGCTCTTAAAATCAAAAGAAAAAGATCATAAATTATATCAAACATATGTGAATAAAATTAAAGTCCGCGGTTGGATGTTTATCCCCGATTGGAACAACCCGGACGGTGATAGCACCGGGGACACAAAATCAATAGCAAATGACCCTAATACCCGAAAACCCGCTCAACCCGCTGAAAATAAGAGAGTGCATTTTACGGATGAAAATAAAACCCAAAATGAAAATGAGAAACCTGCGGGGATACAGGGTATAACGGGTATTAATAAAGATAATGATGTTATTGATATTGATTATTCCAAAAAAGAGAATACCCGTTTGAATACCCGTATCCCCGAAACAATCCAAATCGATTCTAATGCGTCTTTCGTTCTCGATTCTGAAGCCAAGCAGCGCTTTTGGATCGCGATTGGACATATTCTGAAGCATTCTCCACGCAAAGAGCCCGGCAAGCTTGGCCTCGCCCTCGCAGACCTGGCTGGCACTGCGAAGCTTCCCGAGACTCAGCTCAAAGCAATCCTGGAGGCCTCCGGCTGGACAAGCTCGCCGATCGAAGCGAGCGGCCTGATTGTCTGGTGGGCTCCCGAGAAGGTTCTGAAAGCCTATGGCCTGGAGGCTGGCCCCTAGCCTAGCCTCCCTTTCTTCCAATGCCTCTCAGGCCCAGCCCTGGAGGCGGAAATGAAAGGAAATGAAAGGAAACGAACGAAACTGAAAGGATGTGAAAAAAAGATGGAAAACACAAACGCAACAGCAAACGCAAACGCACAGCCAAACGGCGAATGGGTCAGCATGATGGATGAGGAAAGCAAGAAGGGCGGAGCATATTTCAAGATGCTTCCGACCGACCAGAAGATCGTCAACATCCTGAGCGACCCGGTGAAGGCCCAGAGCAACTTCCAGGAGAAGGACAAACCGCCCAAATCCGAGTTCAGGGTGAGGCTAATCGTCGAGGGCCAGCAGGGAGAACTCGTCTGGGGCATAGGCAACCGCAGCGTCATGACGCAGCTGGTGGCCATTGCCAAGCAGTTCAGGCTCACGACGCTGGTCGGAGCCAGGCTGCTGGTGAAGACGACCGGCACGGACCTCAAGAACCGGGCCTGGTTCGTCATGCTGATGAGCGCCCCGGGGGTGCAGGCTCCAGTTTTCCCACAGGCAACCGCAGCACCCGCGCCTGCGCCTGCAGCCGCACCACAGCCGCTGGACCAGGGGCAACAGTGGATCGAAGCTCAGCGCGTCGGAATGGGCGCACCTGCAGGAGCGCGCTGAGGCTCCTCAATTTTTCGAGGTGATGATGAAGATGGCAGAAGGGCATATGATTTCGGATCTACGCAAAAGCAAGGACGGCAGCCGTTTCAAATTGGTTCTCTATCAATGCGAAGAAAACCCCCAAGTGGCCGCCGGCACGGATGGCATAGCCTGTCTGGAAGGAACTCAAGAGCAATTCAAGAGCCTGTTTGAAACAATTGCTCAGGCTTTCGATTTTACGCAAGAAGAGCTGGAGGACTGAAGATGGAAGCTGCAACAAACAATCCCGGTGCGCAGGCAGCAGGGACCGGCAATATCGAGTCTCTCGATCCGTTTGCGAAGGTCAGGATACCCTGCGGAACCTGCGACCTTGGATCGTATGAGGACGCCGGCAAAAAGCCCACGGGCTTTTGTGCGCTCTCGGACTGCCCAGGAACGCAAAAGGAAGTCACCGTCCTGGAAGCTCAGATCCTGAAGGTCCGGGAGCTCCGGGCGAACCTTGAGGCCAAGACGCAGGAGCATCATCTCTTGCTGATAGAGTTCAATCGGGAGCACTCAGAGCTGATTGAGTCACTCTGCAAGGCCCGCAATGATTGCGCTCAGGAGGAAGCCAGGCTCCTGGAGCTAACCCTGGCTGCCTATGCAGCTTCAGGCGACAAGAAGCCGGCCAAAGGCGTCTCGGTGAAGCTTACGAAGGGCGTGAAGTACGACGCCGAGCAGGCGAGGTCCTGGGCCCTCACCGAGAATCCCGGATTCCTGGAGCTCGACACGGAGGCCTTCGAAGCCTGGGCGGTGATCGTCGCAAAGCGAAAGCATGTGATCAAGGGCCTGACGCTCGAGCTCGTCGAGACTCCGCAGGCCACGATCGCAAAGGAGCTCTGAAAGGCATGGCAGACGACATTCAAGTCAGGCTCAATGAGGAGTACCTGAAGCTGCAGGACGAATTGAAAAGCAACCGGATGTTCGAGGACGGCACGAACCATGTAGCGCATGTCACTCTAAATGGAGTCGTCTATGAAGTGCAGCTCAAGATGACGAGGTGCATCGAGGACATGATCGTGGATCCAATGGAGGCCAGGGCATGAGCAAAGAGAAGGCGATCGCCCTGCTGGGGACTGCAGCAGGCCTGCATGATCCGATAGACATCAAAGCGCTCATTCATGCGGCTCGAAGGCAGCTGATGACCGAAGCCGAGCCGGTCGAGGGCCTGGAGCTGGCCCACAGCATGATAGCCGAGGCCGCGGCCACACTTAAGAGGAACCTGCCGGACTGGTCGGATACACCGCAGGAGAAGGCTGAGAAGTTCGTGATATGCGAATCCTGCCTGGCTCAGATCAAGGAGTTTGCCGGCAACGGCCTGAAGGCCAGGGGCCAGGGCTCGCTCGAAGTGGCCGAGGACCTGCTGAAGGGCCAGGTCAACCACAATCTGCAGGAGTTCAGCGAGGATGAGGGCAAGACGCAGGTCACTATCACGCACGACGGCAAGAGCGTCACCACGACGCCCGAGAAGATGGAGGCTCTCACCAGGGCCATAGGCAACGATCCGAGGATCCAGAAGATCATAGCGGAAGGTGAGGAGTAATGGCAATTCCTGAATTCAAACCGAGAGAGGGCCTTTCCGTCAAAGAGCTCTGCGACGAGTTCATGAAATCGACACAAGGAGTCATGCCAGGAAACTGGAAGCTGGTAGGCATTCAGGTTTTCATTCTGGAGGAAGAGGCCGAGGTCCTGGCCACGCCAGGGTTTTACTCACGCGGCTTTGATCGGGCGAACTACGGGGGCGGGGAGTAGATGACACTCATCTCCTGCCGTTTTATGAGGCTTGATACCGAAAAGGCGAAGAAGGGAGCCTATGCCGGTGCTCTGGTCTGCACGGATCCGGAACGCCATGGCGAATTTTGCATGATCAACTGGGAGAATGACATCTGTCCATGCCGGGGTGAGATCCTGTGAGCGCCGCCAAACATGAGGCCGAGCTGCAGGAGGCTCTCGGCCATCTCGAATATTTCAAGAGAACAGGCTTGGCCATCGATCAGGCCATGAAAGCGATGGCGACAGATCTGCAGGTCTGCAAGAAAAATAAGCAGATTTGGGAGAAGCGCATAGCGAAGATGCAGGAGAAGGCATGAGCTGCAAAAATCAGAGTCCGTTTGGCGATTGCATCCTGTTTGGATCAGAGGGCTGCTTGGCCGAAAAGCTTGGGGGGGACCAGGAAGGATGCGACGGATATGAGCCGGATATCGAGGAGCAGCATTCATGAGCCAGAAGAAGGGCCCCAAGGGCCTGAATCCGGCAGCTCAGGCCCTGGCAGAAGAGAAGCGCAAAAAGGAAGCAAGCAGATGGCTTTCAGTCCCTTCATTCTTCCTGCCGGCAGAATCCCCTGGGTGGGCAGGAGAAAGCCATGAGTTCCGTCGTCAATCGGCCCAAACAGCGCCGAGTGACAGATTTCGTGGATATGCAGGTGGCGACACTCATCAAGCATCACGCCGGCGAGGAGCTATGCATCGAAGATCTCGTGGCTGTCGCCCTCAAGGAGATGCCCTCATTCGATTGGACGGATGACGAGATCCGGCATTCGGTGAACCGATTGGAGAAGAGAGGCAAAATGGCAAGCAAGTATGTAGTCAGGAGGAAGAAACTATGTCGGGTTCCGTATCTGATTTAAATTCAATTTCCGGGAGAAGCCTTCCCAAGGGCGCAGCGCAAAGCAAGGTTCCAGGCGAGGTCGACATCTTTCGGCTGATTTATCCAGGCGGCCTCATTCCTATCGAGCGCATGGACAGCATCCCTGCAATGCGCTCACATATTTCCAAACTTCTCGCTCTGGCCAGCGGCCAGGCTCAGCCCAGGAAACTCATTGAGGCCGGGGAATCCCGGGCTCTCAACGAGAAGATTGAGTATCTCAAGGAAATGCCCAAAGAAGACTGCAGCACCAGGACCTGGGCCGAGATAGCGAGGATCCTCAACGCAGGGCTTGACAAAGAATCCTGCCGCAAGCGCTACAAGGCATGGAAGCTACAGAGACAGCTGAAGGACTATGCAGCGCTGCGCAGCGCTGCAGAGACGAAAGAAGCGGCAGCTTCAGAGGTTGCCGCTCCCGTGGCCGTTCAGGAGCATTCCTCGAACCAAGTCCAGCAGGAATTTGAGCAAGTATCCCGGCCTGCTGCAGCTCTCCAGGAAGTGCCGGAGCCTGGCGAAAACCGGGCAATTCCTGAGAGCAACCATACTGAGGAATCAAAAGAAGTTCCTGCAAACAAATGGGATCCCGGAAATGGACGTGGCCCCCTTCCCGAGAGCACCAAGGAAGAGATCCTGAGGAGATACGACAATCATTGGGGCGCAAAAGAGATTTCATCCTCGATGGGCCTCGATGGCCGGAGAGTCCAGGGCATCATATCTGGATCGAGATTGAGCAAACGCAAGGGCAAAGGGGCCGGATCCGCCCCTGATGAAACGTTGCGAAACGTTCCACCTGCTTCGAGCGAAGTTCAGCAGAAACCTGAGACTGCACCCTGCCGGCAGGAGCTCCAGGAGGCAAAGCCGGCGCAATCTCATGAAGCCCAGGACCTGAAGCCCAATGCATCTCAGAATTCTAAGAAAGTTGTCCCGGCTGCTGCAGCTCAAGCTCCCAAGATTCCGCATTCTGAGGACGAGTTCATTCTCGAGGAGCGCGCCGGCGGCAAGAAGTTCCGGGAGATTCACGAAGCTCTCCAGGCCAGGGGGATCGAGTGCAAGCTGGATGATGTGATCTGGAGGCACAACAGTCTGCTCAAGAAAGTTCAGGACGGCCCCAAGGCCGAGAGCAAGGCCCCAGAGCTGCAGCAGTCTTGTGCCGTGCCGGCACCGGCCTCAGAGCCAATTCAGGCGGCTCCCGGGGGGATCTCGCCCGAGGATCTGAAATGGGTCCATGATCTCGCAGAGACGGATTGGTCAGCCGGGGAGATCGCCCAGGAGCTCTCGCAGAGCGGCGTTGCAGTGAGTGCGGAGCAGATTGCCGAGATTCTCGCCGGCAGGAAAAAAGAGAATGTAAAAAAGCCGGAGCCAAAGCCGATTAGCCGAGGCGAGCTGGATGCGACGATCTGGAAGATGCACACCAAAGAAAAGCTCAGCCCTGAGGAGATCTCGGCCAGGCTGAAGAAGGATGGCTACAGCTACGAGGCAGGAACTATTCGGACAAGGCTGAAGGCCCAGGGAGCCAGGATATGAGCATCTCCTATGGACTGCAGCGAAAACGCAAGCACACGAGAGGTGCTCCGGCCCCATGACCAGCTCGAAGCTCATGGCCGAGGTACTGAAGAAGCTGCCGGACGAGCCTTTGCCTATCGAAATCATCTGCCGCGTCCTGGAGCGCCCAGATGGAAACGTCAGGCGCATCCTGGCCGACATGGAGAAACTGGGATTGGTTGAAAAGGTCGGGATCTCGATCCAGGATCGAAAGATCAGGTATGGCTGGAAGAAAACGGTCCGCACCTGATCTATTCACTAGACATTTAATTGTGGACCCATCAAATGTAGAGCCATCAAATATGGAGCCATCAGTATTGGATGGAGAAAATATAAGTTCTAAGTAGACAAAAGCCGAATCAGTGAATCCCCTGGCCGGGCCCGCCGGGATGTTGGGAGGCTGAAACACTGGTTCGCAATTTGGAAGTCAAGAGATCACCCGCATCGAAGGCTGAGCGCAGACGCATAATCAATGCAGACGCAACGGACAAACAGGTCCTGCAGGCCGCCAAAGATCTGATCAAGGCAGGTCAGAAGGTCAACGAATACCGCCTGATGAAGTACTGCCGGGCCAATATGTACGGCGAGTGGTCTGATGGCAAGGTCCATAAATCCGTACAGAGGCTGGAGGCCCGGGGCCGCGTCAAGACCGAGCTAATTCTGGATGGAGGCCGAGCGTGTCGGGTAGTGACGCTCTAGAGGACCTCGTCGACCCTGGAGAACTCCCGGATTCTGAGACATTTCTTCCGACTCCCTCCGAGGCCAGGGCCCTTTCCAAAGACAAGGGCTTTGAGACCATCTGGAAAGGTGGCATCCTGACCGGCTGCCATCTCGTCCTCAAGCTTCAGATTTCTTTCAATGCGAAGGGCAGGCTGCTCTATAATGGCAGGCCGTACAGCCGCGGCATTTGGGGCTGGAGGCCGCCCAAGTTCATTCGCCTGCAGGGCC
>Ga0310040_1000679_pt1 | contig 29827 bp, 25 predicted proteins | sample EPASupsiteHSE623_FD_200237 | JGI IMG/M metagenome (GOLD analysis project Ga0310040, IMG submission 200237) | Bioremediated contaminated groundwater from EPA Superfund site, New Mexico - Sample HSE6-23 (v2) (version 2) | ecosystem: Environmental > Aquatic > Deep subsurface > Groundwater >... | reverse complement strand
AGCGATTAAAGGATGGTGTAGCTGCAATCGTAGATGCCTTTTATCACTTGAAGAATAAGTATTCTGAAGGGGGTGGATAAAACCCCTTATCATTTGATCGCAAAGAGTTTTTCATGGGAAAGGGAGCAGGTCTTCTACCTGCTTACCTATAAGTCTCCTAGATTGGATCTAGGTCTTCCAGTTTTAGGCTTCTATAGTGGCAGTTCAGGCTGCATTATCGCCAATTGATTATCATCCATCAATCAAATATAATTTGTTATATAAACATAATGTTATGGTTTATAGTTTTGGGATGAGCTCCAAGTTATGATCAACATCCGTGATGATGGGCGAGGCAAAATCGGGATCTGGATGCTTGTCCATCTGTACAGCGCAAAATTCTGACCCAGTCAGAACAAATTTAAGCCATCTGATAGACTATAAGTAATGAACGCCAGCGCGTCATCCAAAAAGTCACCTCTTCTCTTCTTTGTATTGGTTTTCGCTCTATCTATTCCATTCTGGCTGATTGGCGCTGCGGCCAGGGGTGGACTTCCGCTTCCGATAAATCTTCCTGTGGGTGCGCTCATGTTCGTTTGCCCTCTGATCGCGGCTTTGATACTTGTTTATAGAGAAGACAAACTTTGCGGCGTAAGGAAGCTATTGAAGAGAGTTTTTGATTATGCGAGGATCAAACCAAAGATCTGGTATCTGCCCATCATTTTCTTGTTGCCTATCATCTATTTGATGTCGTATTGGGCCATGCGCCTGATGGGGCTGCCACTCCAAAGACCGCGCATTTCATTCATGATGATACCTATATTTTTTGTTCTGTTCTTTGTCACTGCTGCATGTGAAGAGGCGGGCTGGATGGGATATGCCATAGATCCAATGCAAGATCGGTGGGGCGCACTGAAAGCCAGCATTATATTGGGGCTGGCCTGGTCGATATGGCATGTAGTGCCGGATATTCAGGCCCACCAGACCTGGGCATTTATAGCAGGGCAGCGTTTCTATTCAGTTGTGTTGCGGATCCTTATTGTCTGGCTCTATAACAATACAGGAAAAAGCGTATTTGCTGCTATCCTCTTTCATGACATGGACAATGTCAGTGTTTATTCCCTATTTCCGAACGACTCAAATTATAATCCGGCCGTTACAGGAGTGCTCACTGCAATCGTGGCTGTGATCGTGACATTCCTTTTTAAAAAGAGGTGGATATGGCTTGAGCAGCAAATATTTTAAAGCTCATATCCACATTACAGCTGCTGTTTTGATAAGTTAATATCCCTCGCCGAGTTCGTATCCAAGAGCAGGCCCTTTGCCCACCCTCACTTGTTTTGGCTTAAAACCGCCCTCGAAAGATGATCCGTACTGGTATTCCTTTTGATATTGGCTGGCTTGGCACGGGGCTTGATAGGATGGACTGATTGCTCCATAATTCTGTGGCACGCAATACGTGCACCTAGGCGGCAGTGTTACCTGGGACACTTGTGGAGTTCCTGTGCAAGTTGTTTTGATAACTTCGGTGTTCACATAATCCATCCAGGTAAAACACACAATCTTGTAGGCGGTGGCATTCCTCTGTATGACTTGTGGCAAGACTGTAACAGTTACCTCATTATGACACTGGTTTGATGTCTGGGTTTTTTCCTGGCCCCATACGGTGGTGCCGTTAACTTCAATGGGCTTGCTTGGGCTGCCCGGGATTGCAGGAATGCAGTTGCCTTTTCCATCATCGACGCATTCTTTTGATGGGAACGTCTTTTCCGTGCCGCTCTTTAGGGTGCTGTATGGCCGCTGGATAACAGTGGTCTCTTCGCAAACCGGGGTAACGATGGTTTGCTTGATCCGTTGTATGTCATTGACCAGTTCCGTAACTGGAATTAACACCTGCATTTGGCGTGGAACGCCATTGCTGTTGTAACTCTGGTCCGAAACTACCTTGCAATTGCCGCTTTGGCAAGCTTCGTTGCATTGGGTTGTGCTGTAAACATTTTCCTGAGTGTAACTGCTGCCGCCTTGCATTCCCCCTGCCCATCCCGGGTTAAGTCCAGATGCCTGGTAGCCTTGCCCATATACCTCTGCAGCCGATATTCCCGAAAATAATAACAAGAACATCAGGCCGCATATCAACATTGTCAATACACCGTTTTTCATAAACTCACCTTGGATGTCCCGCAACAACCAAAAATCGCGCGACGTTCCCTCTACGGCTTTTGCTCCTTTCTCCTTTCGACCTGGAAGATCCTCTGCTGCTCTCAGATCTGGAAGATCTCTCGCCTGATCTCGAAGAACTCCTAACTTCTGACCTTGAACTTCTTTCCTTGGGATTGCCTTTCTCTTCTGTATGGACGCCCCGTCCCGAGTATAACACTCCCAAGAAATAATCTCTATATGATTTTTATAAAGGTTTCGTTCATCTGCTGCTGTTATCCCTTTTATAGTGATTCATAGCTTAGCGATTCTATAGTGGCCCTTGATGCCGTCTTATCTGAAATAGTTGTAAGGACGTCAAATTCAGATGATATCGTTAGAAGATATTGCAAGAGATGCTGATGTTGATGCCAGCCTGATCAGACATTATTCGGCTATCTACGCTCGCCAATGCCTGCAAAGGCCAGCACAGCATTGCAGGCCGATGCCTTTGCGCTATGCTGGCATATGATAACGCAGTGCAGTGCAAAGGAACTTTCTTATACAACCAAAACTAAGTTGGACCGTCCAGGAGACTTCGAGTCATGAATGCAAACGCGTCATCCAAGAGGTCGCCTCTGAAATTCTTTATATTTACCTTCGTTCTTGCTACTCCTATATGGGCTCTTAACTCCGTGGTCAGAGTCGGAGGCCTTCCTCTGGATATTCCTGTGACTGATGTACAACAACACCGGACGGAGCGTGTTTGCGGCTATCCTCTTCCATGCCATGATAAATATCTGCAGGGCTGCGTTTCCAGCCGATGGAGCTCACAACCCGTTGGTAGACTACCCAGAGGTCCACTATTCGATCCTTGCAATCGCAGGCCTGATAATAGTGCTCTTATGGGACTGGGAGACGTTAACTCGGTTTAGGTATGCCCGCTCAGCGGCTTAGGCTATTGCGCTCAATTTTTACGCCAGAAACCAGGCCTGTGGCTTACTTAGCAGCACTTTAAGATTCAACCTTCTGAACTGGAATTTGGCGGAAGTTTGAAATTATATGAATTAACATAAGAAAGATAATTGTATACATGAGATGTGAGAATAAATGACAAAAAATCTCGCTAAGATCGCTGCAGAGCCCGGACGGCAAGAACTGATTATTACGCGTGAGTTCGATGCGCCCCGTGAGCTGGTATTTAAGGCATTTACAGATCCAAAGCTTTACGTACAATGGCTTGGGCCAAGAGGACTCACAACGACTCTTGAGACATTTGAGCCAAGAGGCGGCGGATCATGGAGATATATTCAAAGAGATCAAAACGGCAACGAGTATGCATTTCATGGCGTGAATCATGATGTCACAGCCCCTGAGAGAATTATAGGTACCTTTGAGTTTGAAGGGCTTCCAGAAAAAGGGCATGTCATTCTCGAAACAGCGAGGTTTGTTGCATTGCCTGGCGGCAGGACAGAGCTGACATCCCAATCCGTTTTCCAGTCGGTTGCTGACCGTGACGGCATGCTCCAGTCTGGTATGGAAGTGGGCGTCAATGATTCCTACGATCGTCTCGACGAGCTCCTGGAAAAGATGAAAAAATAGACTTTAAAAGATCGAAGGGATTGCAAGGAGACTGATATGGCCGATAACGCAGATAATATAAAGAAAAAGGATCTCGCCGTTGCACGCGTCTTTGACGCACCAGTCGAGATGTTATATGGAGGGCCTGGACCGATCCCGAGCAGGCGAAGCTCTGGTGGGGGCCAGATGGCTTTACATCAGGTCAGATGCTCGAGATCTCCAAAGCCGGCCTGGAGCAATGCCTCGATAAGATGGCAGAAAGCCTGATGTAACAAACGGTTTCGAAGTACGGCAGCAATCAAAAGAAGGAGGAATCATTACTTCAGACAACAACACACAACAGCAGATGCCTAAACCCGATCCCGCACTGGGGCGCCTGGACAGACTGGTCGGTACTTGGAGCATAAAAGGTCGTACCCTGGACTCTAAAGTCGACAACGTATCTGCACGGACCACTTTTGAGTGGCTACCAGGAAGGTTCTTCCTAAAGCAGAGCTTCGAGGCCGACTTTAGGGGCATGCAAATCCAGAGCCTGGAACTCATCGGCTATGACCCGGCGAGCGATACATTCCCTTCACTGGTCTATTCCAGTCTTGTGGGAGTCCCGATTCCATACCTGTACGATGTTCGGTCCAGGGATGTAACTATCACGACAAATCTTGATGGCGGGGCCAAGATGACTGGAAGGATCAGCGATGACGGCAACACCTTCTCGGGCGGTTGGAGGCCAAGCCCAGGCAGGGAAGGTCCCGGAAACGTAGCTTATGACTTTGTAGGGACCCGGGTGAAGTAGATTTGTTTTTGCCTGCCCCGCTGCCAGTTTTATCCGGTTGCTCGATTAGGTGACTGCAAGGATTAGGCATGTCTGTGCAGCAATAGACATTAACCTTAATTTGGAGAGGAGAGATCATGGGAATGGAAAAGACAATAACTGCCGCAAAGAGTGGCCGCGCTTCAGTCAACGGCCTCAAAATGTACTACGAGATCCACGGCACAGGCAGGCCTCTGGTCCTGCTTCACGGCGCTTTGTCAGCAACTGGCACCTCTTTTGGAAAGCTTCTGCCGTCCCTTGCAGAGGCCCGGCAGGTCATAGCCATAGAGCAGCAGGCACACGGTCACACGGCCGACATCGATCGCCCATTGACCATCGAGCAGATGGCGGAGGACACGACAGCACTGCTTCAGCATCTCGGTATAGAGAAGGCCGACATCTTCGGATACAGCCTGGGCGCCGGCATCGCACTTCAGATCGCCGTACAACATCCGGATCTGGTGCGAAAGCTCATTGTCGCCTCTGTAGCATACAAAAATGAGGGGCTCCACCCCGAGCTCCTGGCAGGAATGGAGAGCTTGAAACCTGAAAACCTGGCCGGGACACCCTGGCAGGAGGAATATGCCCGAATAGCGCCAAATCCAGAAGACTGGCCAATTCTCGTAGCCAAGGTGAAGCAATTGGATCTGCATATCCAGGACTGGCCAGATGAGGCGATTTCGTCTATCCAGGCGCCAACGTTGATCATAATTGGAGACAGCGATATAGTCCGTCCGGAGCATGCTGTGGAGATGTTCCGGCTGCTTGGCGGCGGAGTGCCCGGAGATCTCACGGGCCTTCCACGTTCCCAGCTTGCAGTGCTCCCCGGAACCACTCACGTAACTCTCGCAGAACGCGCCGACTTGCTGGTTCCTATGATTGCAAAGTTTCTCGACGCGCCCACGCCAGAGGCCAGGTGATTGGCACAAAAATGGAGAGCATCGCTGTACCAGTGCAGCGAGGCTGAAATAATACTATGGATAGAGCATGAAAGATGCTATTCTTAAGGCCGATGGGTTTTATAGTGCGTCCGTTTGACGCATTCTATCGGGCAGCAGATTGAGTACATGGTCATGAGCATTTTCTTGGTTTTCACCTATGCCCAACGCTTCTGGGGCAGTTGCCCGGACGTTTTAGCTGGATCACGCATCCATGGCCTGGAGATCTGACTGCCAGTGCACCCAGAAGCATAGTCTATCCTGATGTATCTGCGGACTTGTTTTAGCCTCGCTGTACTAGCAGGCCTCTTTTGCCCAGGTGATATCCACCTGATCGGGCCTGTACCCCGGATCGACGCCTGATTTATCCAGCGGGGTGATGTCATTGTTCTTGAGCATGAGCAGTCCATTGTATGCGATCATGGACCCGTTGTCTCCCATGTACCTCCTTTCAGGCAGGAAGAACCTGGCACCTCTCTCCTCGCACATTGTCCGGAGCATCTCTCCAAGCCTCTTGTTTGCTCCAACGCCGCCTACAAGCAGGGCCTCTTTCTTATCGGCATGGGCCATGGCCCTCTCAGTGACCTCCACAAGCATTGCAAAGGCAGTCTCCTGAAGGCTGTAGCATACGTCCTCTAAGCCGTGTTTCTTTGCAGCCTCAGTTGCGGCAGTGGACATGCCTGAAAAGGATAGGTCCATGCCCTTGACCGTATACGGCAGAGGTATATATTTTGCAGCGGACAGGGCCAGCTCCTCGACCTTGGGGCCGCCTGGATGGGGCAATCCAACGCTCCTGGCGAATTTGTCTATGCAGTTGCCAATGCTTATGTCGAGGGTCTCGCCAAAGATCCTGTACTTGCCCCGCCGCAGTGCCAGTACCTGTGAGTTGGCGCCGCTGACGTAGATTATGGCCGGGTCTTTAGCGCCGGACTGCCACTTGCCAATCTCAATATGAGCCACGCAGTGGTTCACTCCAAGCAGGGGCACCTCAAACCTCTGTGAAAGCACCCTGGCTGCAGTGGCCACTGTCCTAAGACAGGGCCCGAGGCCCGGTCCTTGTGAGAAGGCTATGCCGTCTATCTGAATCTCCTTTTCCCTTGCAATGGACAGCACAGATCCTACAACTTCTGCCACATGCTCAGCATGGTGCTGGGACGCCTCTCTTGGATGTATTCCGCCCTTGGCAGGCACATAGGTGGCGCTCTTCTCTGCAATGATATGCTCCTCATCCACCAATGCAGCGCTCAGGTTCCAGGCAGTTCCTTCCAGACCGAATACTATCATCTATTCAGACCTCGTATCTCAAATCAAATATAGCCAAGCCCTATGTCCCGCCTGTACCGCATCCCATTGAACCTGATCCTCTTGATGTTGTCATAGGCCTTGGTCCTGGCAGCAGCAAGAGTGCTTCCTCTTCCAACCAGCGTCAGAACCCTGCCACCAGTGGTGAAGAGCTTCTGCCTGGACTGTGCATCCTGACCAAATGCAGTGCCGTTATGGTATACCAGTACATCTGCATCCACCTTCTCCAGGCCAGATATGGGCATGTTTGTGTAGTGAGGTCCAGGGTAGCCGGGCCGCTCCTCTGTCGTCCCGCTGGTGAGTGGCTTGATCGCCCTGCCGCTTATGGCGCATACGCCCAGACAGTGGTCCCTGGACCATCTGAGCTCGACTGAGTCGAGCGTCCTGTCCAGTGCGGCCATAGAGAGCTGGTACATGTCAGTCTCAAGCCTTGGCAGTATCACCTCAGCCTCCGGATCGCCCAGGCGCACATTGATTTCCAGTACGGATGGCTCTTTATCATCAGAGATCATCAGGCCGAAGTAGATTATGCCCACGTAGTCTGTGCCTGTGCGGTCCTTGAAGCCCTTCACAGTGGGGATTGCAATCTTTCCCATAATCTTCTCTGTGAGCTCTGAGTCCAGCCAGGGGTGTGGCGAGAATCCGCCCATGCCGCCTGTGTTGGGGTTGTTGTCAAGGTTTGGGTTGCAAGAGAGCTTGTTGAAGAGCCTGACGGCCACGCCTTCATCAGGCCCATAGGCCTGCTTATAGTCCAGGGCCGACTCCAGAGGCAGCACGTTTCTTCCATCACTCATGGCAAAGAACATCAGCTCACGTCCAGGAAGCCTCTTCTCTATGTCTACCCTGCGTCCGGCATCTCCAAAGAGCCTGGGGCTGACCATGATGCGGTCTATTGTGGAGAGAGTTTCCTCAAGAGAGCTGCACACTACAGAGCCCTTGCCAGCGGCCAGGCCGTCGGCCTTGACCACCAGGTTCTCTCCGGGGTTTTGTGCATAAAACTCGCGGGCATAATCCATTGCCACCTCTGGCTCGGAGAAGTTTCTGTGGGGAGGTATTGGCACGCCCAGGTCCTTTAAGAGGTCCTTGGTGAAGCACTTGGACCCTTCCAGGACGGCAGCCTCTTTTCTTGGACCCAAAATCCTCTGGCCCGCCTCCTGGAAGATGTTCACAATGCCGTCTGAGAGGTAACCCTCGGGGCCTACAAAGGTCAGGTCGATGCCGTTCTTCTCTGCAAACTTCAGCAGCTCAGGTATTGACTTGGCACTGGCCAGCCTGCATTTATCCAGCATCGTGCTGCCCGCGTTGCCTGGAGCCACATAAACGGTATCTACCTTCTCGCTCCTGGCGAAGGCATGGGCTATGGCGTTGCCCCTGCCGCCTGAATCAACCACTAGAACATTATGACCTGACATCGGATTGGACCTCACACCGGCTTAGAAGGGTATAGCCTTGTGGATAGCGTATTAATATGCTTTACTGATGCTTTGCTGCCAGCGCCGTGATGCTTCCCACTCTGGACCGGCATACATATGCTGCGTGGATATAGTCACTGACCTGAGGCGGATTGGCATTTGAATGCATGTGAATCTGATGCCATCATACTTTGCCCTAGATCTGGCCTAGAATGATACCAACAGCAAATAACGAAGAACCCCATTTTAGAGATATATGAAAGGCTTATTAACCAGGAGATAGAGCAGCCGTCATGCGAATCAACAACCAAGTCAAGGTGGGCCTGGCAACCATCGTCTGCCTCATCACTCAGGGATACATCTTCTCATATATACTGGGCATCGAGCCCAGTCCCGCCATATCCTTCGCGCCCCTTATCCCCTATGTAGTCTACATCTATGCCAGGGGCAGGGGAGTATGGTACTACAATAAGCCACTGTACTGGATCGCAGTGATAGTGGCCATAACCATAATCGGCCTGGCTCCATATGTTTTGACATCCGGCCGCCTGAATATTTAGGCGCCGATGGCAGGACGGGTGAATACGGCCTGGATGGAGGCCAAATGATAATCCTGGTGGGTGACGGGGCAGGCACACAACTGATATATGGGGATATGAAGAACCAGGCCGTCTAGAAGAGATGGCCTGCAGAGCCAGCCTCGAAGGCCAGGCATATGTGATATGCTATCGATGTATGTCTAGGCATATATCTCTTCATAATGAGGGAAAAATGCCTGCAGACAGAAGAAGCAATGCTGCACTTCATTGGACCCACATTCCAAAAATGTTATAACCCCGGATGGAGCATAGATGTACATGCGTTTCAAGGACAGGGTAGATGCCGGAAAGAAGCTATCTGAGGCTCTGAGAAGCTATAAGGACCAGGATGTAGTGGTCTTTGCCCTTCCCAGGGGCGGCGTAGTTCTGGGATTTGAGATCGCCAGGAGCCTGCACGCACCCATGGACCTGGTCATCTCCAGAAAGATTGGCTACCCTGGCAATGAAGAGTGCGCGGCCTGCGCCGTAGCCGAGGACGGACACATGATATGCGACCGCGGCGCCCTGTCTATGATCGATCCCGAGTGGCTCAAGGCTCAGGCCGAGAAGGAGCGCCAGGAGGCAAAGAGGAGGAGGGAAGTCTACCTTCAGGGCAGAGAGCCTCTGCCTGTTGAGGGCAAGACTGCGATAATTGTGGATGACGGCGTGGCCACTGGCCTCACACTGATGCTGGCCATAGAGGAGCTAAAGCACCGCAACCCAAAGCGCATAGTGGTAGCAGTGCCCGTTGTGCCTCCTGAGAGCGCTGAGAAGATCAGAGATGAGGTGGACGAGCTGGTGGCCGTGGATATACCTGACTTTTATCTGGGCGCAGTAGGCGCTTACTATGACAAGTTCCCTCAGCTAACTGATGATGAGGTGATCAGGCTGATGGAGATGGCAAGCGTTTAGTGCACGAAGGCTTAATTAAGTCCACGTTTCCCGGAGCGGGGAACGCTCTATTGAGCTTCAAATCCAGGTCATGGGTAAGAGATCTATCAATCAGTTCTTGGCAGCGCATTATGCTTTGCGCTTCAGGTGACGACTGCCTATTGGTCAAGCCTAATTCGAAGTGCCCTATACTCTATGCTTCCGGGCAGATGCCCCCCTGACCCCCTCTGGGGGGAACATACCAGCGTTCAAGCTACAGCCGCCGCAAGAGGATTATAGCCTCAGATTCGCATATAATCGATGTCATTAAAGTGCCATGTGATATGCTATCGATTCATCAAACGGCTATCAGGCAGCGACTGCTTATTATCTGAAATGTTCCCCCCAGAGTTTTTGGGCCAAGGCATCTGCCCAGACGTTGAGTTGGATCACTCATCCATGGCCTGGGATCTGCCTGCAAGTAGCACCACCCATGAGCATAGCTTATCCTGATGTATATGCGGACCTGTTTTAGCCTCGCTGTACTAGGTCATCATCTAAGGCCACTATGCCCTGCTTCTCTCTATTAACACAGCTCCAAAAGCCATCAGGCTTGATTTTTCTAATTCCGTTTTCTAATCCCATCTGGCTTTTCCAGCGTCCTGCCCACAGTGCAGGCTTAGATCTGATCTATTCCATTCCCAAGCGTTAAATCTTAATACAACGCTAAAGGCCTGCTCAAGGAGGGTGGAGATAGATGGCGGTCAGAGATATTGTAGATGAGAACAAAAAAGCCCTGAGCATGTACGAGAGGATGCTGGCCCTGGAGACTGACCCCATGCCCCAGGGCAACACATATAGGAAGATTGGAGACCTGTGCCTGGAGATCTCCAGATACGAGGGCAAGAAGGAGAACTGCCTCAAGGCGGCTTTTGCCTATGGCAAGGCACTGGAGATATATAATTCCCAGAAATTCCCATCTCAGTACACACATGCACAGAGAGGCCTTGGAGAGACGTATAATGCTCTGGCAGGGATTGAAGACAGGACAGAAAACCTGAGGAGGGCAGTACATGCCTTTGAATCAGCCCTTGATGTCTGTTCACTCATTAACCCTTACCGCCCTGAGATACTGATTAAGCTTGGCAATGCCTGCACAGCCCTGGCAGAGACACAAGATCCTGCCGGGAACTGCAGAAAGGCCGTCGAGGCTTACAAAGAGGCCCTCAAGAGCTGCGACCACGGCTCTGATTTTGCACATCTTCAGTCCAGCCTGGGGATTGCATACCGAAGGCTAGCCGAGGTGGAGGAGAAGGCCGAGAACTGCAGGCTGGCGGCTGTTGCATACCAGGAGGCTTTGAAGTTTTATACATCTGAGAAGAGCCCGCTCCAGCATGCAGACTGCCTGATCAATCTTGGAAACGTATACATAACCCTGGCAGAGGCAGAGGACCTTGCTCTAAACTGCAGAAGAGGGATTGAAGCATACGAAAAAGCTCTGAAGGTAGAAGCACTAATGCACTATCCGGCACAGCGTGCCTCTGTCCAGAACAACATGGCCATAGCCTACATAAAGCTCTCTGAGGCCGATGATGATATCGAGAACGGCAGAAGGGCCATAGATGCCTGCCTGGAGGTGCTGGAGGTCAGATCTCCAGGAAGCCCACAGCACGCTGCGGCACAGAATAACCTTGGGAACGCTTACCTGTCTATGGCAGAGAAGGATGATGGGATAAAGAACTGCAGGCTGGCCATAAATGCCTATCAGCAGGCGCTGAAGTGCTATACCAGGGATAAGTTCCCTTTGCAGTATGCGGCTGCAAAGAATAACCTTGGAAGCGCCTGCCTCATTCTTGCCGGATATGAGTGCCGGGCCGAGAACTGCAAGCGTACCATAAGTGCCTGCAAGGAATCTCTGAAGGTATATACCAGGGAGAACTTTCCCGAGGACTATGCAGAGACCCAGAGCATGCTCTGGCTTGCCTGCACGATGCTTGCCCAGATGGAGTACAGGGTCGAGAACTGCACCAGGGCTCTGGAGGCCTGCCAGGAGGTGCTCAAGGTACGCCTGGCTGGGCCCGGTCATGCCTCAGCCCAAAAAGATCTGGCAATAACCTACAGCATGGCGGCTGAGGTAGAGCTTGGCATAGACAGGGCCGAGGACTGCAGAAATGCCATAGCCGCATGCGATGAGGCCCTGAAGTTTTACCTCCCGGCATCAAGCCCCTCAGATTATGCAGAAGTGCAGAGCATATTATGGGCGGCATTCACAGCCCTGGCAGAGATAGAGAATAGAGAAGAAAACTGCCACCTGGCTATAGAGGCCTGCAAGAAGGCTCTTGAGATATATTCAAGGGAAAAACGCGAAGATTATGCAGATGTGCTGAAGAACCTGGGATACACATACATAACCCTGGCCGAGTCTGAGGAGAGAGCCGCAAACTGCAGGAAGGCCGCTAAAGCCTACAGCTCAGCCCTGGAGATATATGAAGTCTGTGACTCGCCGCTTGACTGTGCCGATGTCCAAAGAGACCTCGGCTATACCTACATGGCCCTGTCCGAAGTTGTTGATCAGGACGAGAACCGCAGGAAGGCCATAAAGGCCTATAAAAAGGCACTTTCGGCATATGCTGAGGCATCCAAGAGAGCAGATCTGATAACCCCTGAGTTAAGAGAGAAGGCTGAGAGGTGCCAGATGGCTGTGGAGGCCTGCAAGAAGCTGCTCAAGAGCTCAAGAAGGCAGAGCCAAAGCAGACATGAGGCCAATGTAAGAAAGAAAGGAAGTGGAGGCTAAAATATGGCAAAGCTGACTGATAGGCAGGCTGCAGAGTACTTATACCGCTCCTATACGTCCGCAGACGGGCTGTGGTTCATGAAGGTTGAGGAGCGCCATGGCTTTGACGAGGCGCTGGAGATAGATAATGAGGTCTGGAAGGTGGTGCCAAAGATCCAGGCAAGGATGCTCAAGGCAATGCTTGGTGCAGGCACAGGTCCAGATGCCCTCCTGGAATGCTTCTCTGCCAAGCTGGACCTGGAGGGGTTCAAGTTCGATACTCTAAAGGACGGAGATGGGATCAGGATATGTATAACCAGATGTCCCTGGTATGAACTGATGGCCAAATCCGGCAGGGGTCATCTATCTGATAAGGTGAGCGAGCTCATATGCCTCACTGAGTATTCTGTCTGGGGCTCTGAGTTTGGAGGCTTGAAGTTCGAGCGCGGATCGAGGATCTGTAAAGGCGATAAAGAGTGCGTGCTCAGGTTCTTGCCCTGAGTCGAGGTGGTCAGAGGCACCATGATCAGGGGCCGCACCTGGACTAATATCCTCTGGCCTAGTATACTCCGCCCATGAGTGATGCAGCTACCACGACTATCAGCAGGGCTGCGGCCGCTACAAACATGTTTCTAACTTCAATGTGCATCATATCATCTTTGGTGCTCTTTCCCTTGATCTTCCTCATTAAAAGCCCCGAAGGGGAGACAATGGGCCATGTGGCGCCGCCTCGTTTTTGGCCATTCGCACTAGCTCGAACATTGCCAGGAGGGAAGAGATCTCTATGGTACATTACGTCTTCCCGGGAACCGGTACAGGGACCCCAGAGTGCCGCCGGCACGTCACCATTGCTCCCTTTATTAACATACTTCTGCCATTCGGGTAATTTATCATAACTGGCCGTAAGTATATATCGGTGGCGGTTTGGCCGTCTGCCGATGCCACCGGAATGAATATTGCAGTTCAAAACGGTCCCAAACATATCAATTCTGTATATCAAAGAAATTCGATTAAAGGTCAGAAGGCCAGCTGGGCTTAGACGGTGCAAAAATTAATTAACATAAGTGACCAAGGCAGAGGCAATGAACTGGCAAAAGCTCCATTGGCCATGCAGAGGGTGATCAATATATATCTCGACCTGAGTGGCAAAAGAATAGCTGTAGATGTAGAGGACGAATCGACCTTTAAGTCCAAGCACACCTGCAGAGATCTGAGAAGGGTCAAGGTGGGCCTGGTTTTGCAGACGCCTTTCTCCCACAGAAAGTTCCTGGTAGGGGTAAAGCGTGCCGAGCTCGACGGCATAAGCTCCTTTGATGAAGAGGGCAACGCCACGGGCAGGTGGAAGATCATAGATGACTTCTTCAGCTATATAGACGGCGAGAACGGGACCGAGTACTGGCATACCCTCCAGCTCGATGAGATAGAGGAGCTGCAGATAGAGGGTCTCTCCATTGGAGGCATGGTGCTTCACCCTTACCTGTACGAGGAAGAGTTCGACTGCGACGACTTAAGCATCACAGCCAGGGTAATGGTCACACATGACCAGAGCAATGAGCTGAAGAACCTGATGATGAGTGAGGGCTATTTTCCAGTGGTCAGGCTGGGCATCAACGACCAGCCCAGGGAGATGAGGTTTGGAAAGACAATACTGTGGTCCAAGTACCATCATAACATAAAATATGAGCTGATACTCCTCGATAAGGGCTTTGATGAGAGGGACAGCCCAATATCCAAGCTTCTGCAGCCCCAGATGTCCAGGATGCAGCACATGGTTGCGGCTCAGTCTGAGATGCTTGAGGGCATGCTCAATATTCTGCGGTCCAAGGGACTGATCAGCGATGAAGATATCAATGAGATGCGGGCTGAGGCTGCCAAGCAGGTCTGGGATAAGATAAGGGAATTCTATGAGGTCAAGGATCTTGATGAGTCAACAAAGCCCAAGAGATGGGTCGCCTGGGACTGACCCTCTAATACTGGGATAATCATTGAGTGAGTGTGAGGATGCCTCATATTGACTGAACCAGGTGCGACAGGCGAGATGAGCTGATGCCCAGCGAGAGATATACCAGGATAGAGATAACGCCAGAAGCCTATATGGGCCTGGAGGCTGAGGCCATACTTCAGGGCAAGACATTGAAGAGGCTGGCCTCAGAGCTGATAATGAGGGGCATATCTGAGAAGGCCTTGAGGTTCATCAATGCCGATGCCATATGCAACGAAGATGCCATGGAGATGGAACAGGTCCTTCCATGCCAGGACGATGACGATCTGGATATCATCCCTCAGCCCAGATTCAGGAGGCCCAAGATCTCTGAGAACGACCAGGCAAGAGAGCTTGTAAAAACGATGTGGGAACATAACCCCCGGCCTTCACAGAGAGAGATCGCCAGGAAGATTGGATATCCATCCTCTTCTACCAAATATCTCATAAAGAAGATGCTTGAATGCGGCGAGCTGGAGCCCTAGCCCTGATGGATCTTTATCCCTTGGAGAGGCCCAGGGTCTCATCAGCTTGAATGTCGAGAACTGCCATTTAGTGCTGCCTTAAATCCTCGTGCATTTATATCCTCTTTGAACAGACATGCTGAACTGGAGTTAAGGCAATGAGGCGGCGCTTGAGAATCGGCTTTTCTGAGGCACAACTGGGCACACGATGCCCTGTCCCCGGGGCTTTTCTGTACCCTCTTGGTTCTGCTGCGCCAGGGTTATTAATAGATGGATTCGTGTTCGTATCCGGAGAAGACTCCGGATGAAGCTCAGGGAACTGTGTGAGCGGGATGCAGAGACCATCAAGAACTGGCGCCCTTATCCGGAGGAGTTCAAAGACCTAGACTACGCCCTGCGTGAGGCGGGCTGGATCGACGAGTTTTCTGAGAAATTTGGGACTATGATCTATGCAGGAGAAGAGAACGATGCCATCATTGGCTTTACAATTCTCTCGAAAGATGAAGGCGCGGATAACCAAGCGGAGTTTCAGATAGCTTTAAACCCGGAGATGCTGGGACAGGGCGCAGGCAGAGAGCTGGCCAGGATGACCTTGGAAATGGGGCTTAAAGAGATGGGCATCCACAAGATCTATCTCATCGTGCGCAAGAACAATCACCGTGCCAAACGGCTCTATGAGCATCCGGGTTTTCAGGAGTCAGGGGAATGCCAGAAGGAGATTCATGGTATGATGGCAGACTTATTCGAGATGACCCTGAATAAGGAGATCTTTGAAAGGAGCATGAAGGTATGACTGAGAAATCACAGGCTTTGCTGGTAATCGATGTTCAAAACGAGTATTTTACAGGCCGGCTGCCAGTTACCTTTCCAGAGGGCAGCCTGGCCAATATCCTCAAGGCTATGGACCATGCAGCAAGAGAAGAGATTCCAGTTGTGGTCATCCAGCACACAGCGCCTTCAAATGACTCTCCCACATTCAGAAAGGGAAGCGATGGCTGGATGCTGCACCCTGAAGTTGAGAAGAGAAAGCATGCCATCCTGATAGAGAAGCACCTGCCGGGCAGCTTCACTGGAACACAGCTTGAGAGGCGGCTTTTGGATCAAAGCATAGAGCGGGTCGCCGTCTGCGGCTATATGGCCCAGATGTGCTGCGATACAACCGCACGCCAGGCCTTCCACCTGGGTTTTGGCGTGGTCTTTCTCTCAGATGCCACAGGAACCCTATCGATCCAGAACAGCGCAGGGTCCATCTCTGACCGTGATTTGCACAAAGCCGTGCTGGTTACGCAGGCAATGCGCTTTAGCAATGTAATGACGACAGATGAATGGGTCTCTGCATAAATCTGGCCTTTCAGGCGTTCGAACTCCTGAATTGACAAATTGGTCGTATTCGCGTTTGGCAAGGATTCATTTTTAAAATCTTTATTGTCATAGTTACAGGCACTTAGAAGCTGCAAATGCCCTTTCTAGATTAATCGCAGTATTATTTATGTATTGCTAATGCGGGTGGAGAAATAATTATATAATATAAGAACCTCTCTATGATAAATGATGTCAATTATGTGGGGCGGTCTATGGACATTCATTCGCAGCTCCGCAGAGCAAAGCCTAAAAAGGATCGGCATATCTTGGGAGAACCAGTCTCAAGCAAGGTGCATCACGAGAGGCTGGTCTCATTAATACCAGTCCCCTACTATTGGGGATGGGCAATCCTCGGCTGCCTGTTTTTCCTGATATCTTCCTCAGCCTTGTGGTTGATTGAGAGGTCATTTACCTATATCGAGATATCCTTCATCCTCGCAGTCTTGCTTGCCCAGGAAGGCATGGCAGTTGTCTGGACGCATAAAAGAATAAAATCATTCAAAAGAACTCTATCTTTGATTGTCGATCTTCCAGAAGAAGCCATAGTGCGATCATATGAGGATCAGGAGTCAGTTATATTCAATGAAAAGAGGATGATGGCATTCGCAGCTATTACACTCATAGTAGTTCACGCCATAGGCATAGATTATCACGAACTCCCGTTTCATTCATCTGCTGTAAGCTATTTATTTAATTTAAACTATTATGTTGATGTCTATCTCCTGGGAACCGGCTTATACGTCATGATCATGACCGCGTTTGCTGTGCATAAGATAGGCAAGCTCCCTTTGCATGTAGACATATTCTTCTCAGATTTTCAGGTCATAGGCGTGCTGTACTCTAAGTTCGCCATCTGTGCAGCCAGCGTTTACAGTGTATGGGGGCTTTTTCATATGCTGGTCCCTCCGAGGTTCTCTTCCTTCCATGTCATGGCATGGTTTGTTGGGTTTGCCATGCTTTTGGTCATCTACTTCATATTGCCTCAGTACAGCATCCACCAGATGATGATGAAGACCAAGAAAGAGAAGATAGAGATCTTCTCATCTGAGCTGAGGTCTGCTCTGCATGATACCTTTGATGACCCTACAAAAGAGACTGTCTCATACCTCAAAGACCTTCTCATAGTCCAGCACCAACTTGATAAGATGTGCGAGTGGCCTTTTGGTGCCTATGAGCTTTTGCATATTGCCCTGATAATAATCATACCCCTGATCGTCGTGACGCTGGAAATAGTATTCGACGTTATTAAGTAAGGGCTTTTGTTCTTCTCTGACTGAGCCTTTAAATCTTTCATCTTTCAAGCGCCAATAAGCAGTGTCAGGTCTAGCAGATCCCCTGCTAGATAGTGCTTCCAGCAATCCACTGCACCTGCTGGGATCATCAGACTGCCTACAGGCATATCATACGCAGTATCATTCCTCTATGCTGCCAAACCATTGCACAGCCTGGGTTCGCTTTGGCTATCTTGCTCTCATGGGCAGGAGAGTAGCCGGGATCTATCTCTAAAGCCTTGTCCAGGGCTTCAAGCGCTTCCTTATCCTTTCCTAAACTGGCAAAAACATTGCCTTTTCCAGTCCAGGCCTTGGCCGATAATTGGGGAGATGGCGATGATTGAGCGATCTCAACGGCCTTATCATAAGCTTCCAGGGCATCTTCATAAAAGCCCATCTCAGAGAGGAGGTAGCCCTTACCCGACCAGGCGTCCGAATCGCTCATCCTGACGTACTTCTCCAGGATCTCTATGGATTTCTCATATGCTTTAAATGCCTCATAGCGTTTATTGAGCTTGCTTAGAGAATCTCCTTTTCCCTTCCATGTTTGGGCTATGAACTTGTACAGGATATCACCCCTTCCAGTGAGGACTTGAACGCTCTGAGCCTTGATCAGATCCGGGTACAGCCCGGTGGCTCTGTCATAAGCTCTGATGGCCTCCTCATACATTCCTTGCATGAGGAGTGCATCTCCCTTATCGCTCCAGGCAAGGGCATTGTTCTCGGGGACCAGATCAAGTTTGCCAAACGCTCCAAGGGATTCATCGTATCTTCCAAGCTTTGCCAGTGCACGGCCTTTGCCCCACCATGCAACAGCCACCCAGAATCTGGCGATATCATCTTTAGAACTCAAAGCTATGGCGTTATCAAAATCTTTGATGGCATTTTCATATGCACCCATCTCATGACCCCTGATGCCGGCGCCGTCAATGCTCGCAAACCCTCTGAAATCCCAGAGCATAGCGATCTTCTCTGTCTCATATATCGGGATAGATTCAATGGCCTCATAATAAATATCAAGGGATTCTTCGAACTTGCCCTGCCTCTGAACTGTGAGAGCCTTGTCTATCCAGAGGTCAAAGTCTCCTGGACTGTGCCTGATGGCTTCATTATAGGCATTGACGGCTTCATCGAGCATGCCCATGGACTGCAGAGCGTCCGCTTTGTGACGCCAGACCTCAGCATCTTTGGGATCTATCTCAAGTGCCTCGTCATAAGACTTCAGAGATCCTTTGAAATCGCCCAGGCTTGCGAGGGCTGTGCCCTTACCGTGCCATGCCTTTGCAAATTGGGGATCTATCTCAATTGCTTTTTCATAATACTCGATTGCCTCATCGCATTTGCCCTGGTCTTTGAGGGCATTGCCCTTATTGTTACAATCGTGTCTATCTCCCCTGTCAAAGGCCTCTTTTGGATCTACAAATGCATCGCTGATGTTGGCTCCAAGGATCATGGCAAGCCCGCATGCAGCCCAAATGTTCAGAGCCCATGTGAAGCTCACGAATACCGGCAGCTGGAGGAATTGTGTATCCGAGATAGCTGGATATACCCAGAGAGATGGCTGAGCACCCAGAAGCTCCATCACACCGCCCATTGCAACCGCGGTTATTGTTAGAGCGAAGTTCCAGTCTGTGGTCTGATTGTAATTGAAATATAAACCCAGAACTGCAAAGGCGGCATAGATGAGGATCATGTGCTGAATCGACGGCTCAGTCCATATTTCGCGGAGGTAGCCCTCAAATGTCAAGAATGTAAAGAGAGCAAGTAGAGTCACAGTATATGGTATAAGCCTGAACTCAGTCCCGTTTAGGCCGATGTAATCAAAGAAGCCTCTCAAGAGATATGATATGCCTATGATAGAGATTATGAAGATTGGCACAACGAACAAGGCAAAAAGCGGTGGAGCGGGCAGATCAGGCGCAGGAAAAAAGGTGGAGTGAACCAGGCTCATGCTCCGCGGGCTGTAATTTTTGATGAACTCCAGATAATCCCACCACAGTGCATGTGGGGCAAAACTTTCTACAAAATATGTTACGATGAGAGAGGATAGAGCCAATATCTGGAGGTGCCTCGTCTTCATCATCCTTGAAAACAACACGCCAACGACGAGCATCAGAACGAGCCCCGCTATAAGATAAAACGATAGGCCAATATTCGAGCTCGCCTGGACAAGGTAGCCTTTAGTGATAAAGAAATAGAGAGATAGAGCTGCAAATACTGAGAAGGTAGCCGTGTTTATCCTCATCCTCTGCCGGCTGCCCTTTGTCTCTCGCACCTTTCCTGCCCAGTACCCGGGAGCATCATACAGCACTTGAAGGATCGCACTGTTGAGGTGCTTTAAGAGCGGTATTCTGGCGGCATCAAAGAGCAAGAAGTCCGCTCCTATATTGAAGAAGGTATCCATGTAGGGGATTGCAAGCAGGGTCTCCATCAAGTTCTTATAATCGTCCACAACGTCGCTGTCTGCATGAACCCACCTGCCGTCTTTTGAGTTCTCAGGAAGCTGAAGGTCTCTTATCATCTCAGAGGCGGATGGCTCCAGCCCGGCCTGACCGCCAGTCACTAGCCCGCCCTCTTTTGCCAGCTTCAGATGGTTGATCTCCTCAAAGGGGCGGTCAAACCCCATGAGCTTCGATGCCACTGCATCTGCCAGTGCCACATTGTTTGAGGCCACAACTGTGTTAAACTGAACAGGAGTAACAGACAACGGACCGACTGCTTCGCCGCCTACGGTGCCGTCAATTATGGTCAATGTGGGAGTGAAGGCCCGATTTATCCAGTATATGACCTCATCTATCCCTTTCTTGTGGTACTGGGCCTTATCCATCATGGGCAGGGTGCCATACATATTCTTCATGCCCAGAGTCACGCCTGTGTAGAGGTGCGTCTTCATCTTGGGTATAGATATTATGACATCTGCATCGAGCAGCTCCTTGGATACGATCTCTTTATTAGGCCTGTCATTATCCTGAAAGACAGTGTCCTCTCCAAAGTCGAAGTATACAAGCTCTGTATCAGAGAGGTTGATGAGATCCACATCCCGCTCTTTGGCCCATCTGTCCCAGCCCATCTCCCTTGCGTTCTCCCAGAACTTGGTCCAGATCATATCGGCATCGCAGATTGCAGGCTTGCCTCCGGCCTTGATGACGAGATCCACGACATGTCCCACCAGATCCTTTGAGGTGTAGCTGGCAGTATTATCCGGCGTGCCTCCGCAGATATTCGCCTTTATCAGAACTTTGTCGCCGGGCTTGACGAAATTGCTGATGCCGCCTAGGTCATCGATGGCTTTTTTTACGGCCTGCTCGAGATTGGGAACGCTGTTCTGATGATCCGGGTACCGGGCTATTGAATATTTTGCATCATTGGAGATCTTCCCCCTGCTCATCACATCCCCGTAAGACCTGGACCCCTCTGAGATCTTTATTTTGCATTTAGAATACAACAGTACGGAAGCATATCCAAGATAGATCGACAACGGGTAGATTAGAAGAAAGATGATGACTGCAAAGGCCAGAGGAAAAGATTCCGGACTGATCCCAGTTATAATCCAGGGCCCAGAGGTATGCAGCATGAACTCGGAGCCTCTCACAGATCCTGTGCAGTCTGTGCAGTTATACAGCGCCGGGGTGCGATTGCATATTGGAAATATGCATTTGAATATATTTAGGTAAAGCAGTGTGCTAAATGATATAAAGCACAGCACAATGAGAAGACCAATGGTGATCTTTGAGAGCCTCTTTATAGCGAACCTTCTGCCTGCATAGTAGAGGCCTATTCCAAGAATAAATAGCACTAAAGGATCTAAGAGGAAACTCATGAGCTTCCGCCTCGGATCAATTAAGAGCTTTTATCATATTTAAATATTTCATACCATGCCATATCATGTGGAATTTAGGTCGGATTGGAGAACGCAAGGATATTCAATGCCCAAATAGAGATATTTCATCTCGACTGCCCTTCCTCTCTCGGATATTTCTCGACCGGGTGCAGATACAGCTTTGGATCATCCCAGATACGGATAAGATGCCAGATGATTAGATCTCAGATGAGATCGCCCTCTACTTGAGATCTATATGATACCCGGCATCGTTCAATGCATTTGCGATCTTTGCAATGTGGTCTATGCCCCTGGTCTCAAGCTCCAGCTCAGCCCGGCTGCAGCCCACAGGCAGATCCCTCTCGTTATGGAAATGCCTGATATGGACTATGCCCGCCTGCATCCTGGATATGAGATCCAGCAGCCTGTCCAGAGAATCAGGGCTGTCTTTCAGATCTACATGCAACCGCATGAGCCTGCCGTGCATGAGCAGCCCCTTATGGAGAATCCTGTCCAGAAGAAGGCTGTCCACATTTCCCCCGCTGATCACCAGCGCCACCTTGCTCTTTTTTGCGAGATGATGAGTGGGGCTGAGCAGCGCTGCAAGCGGCACAGCGCCGGCTCCCTCTGCCAGTATCCTCTTTCTTTCAAGGAGCATGAGCACTGCAGCAGCGATCTGGTCCTCATCCACAAGCACTATCTCATCCACATAGTCCCTCAGCACGGGAAAGTCGCTATCTCCAACCTGTGTGACCATAATGGCATCGGCAATTGAGCTCTCCTCCTCGACTGCCACCGGATGCCCCTGCCTGATAGCCTCGACGGCTGAAGGACAGGCCCTGGCCTGGACGCCTATGATCCTGATCTTGGGACTTATTGCCTTTGCGGCTATTGCAATGCCTGCAATGAGCCCGCCCCCTCCAACAGGCACTATTATGGCATCCAGATCAGGCGCGTCCTCTAATATCTCAAGAGCAATTGTCCCCTGGCCGGCGATGATGTCTGGATCGTCGTATGGGTGGATGAAGGTCCTGCCAGACCGAGCCGCCATATCCTGAGCGATCTCAATGCTCTCCACCAGGCTTATGCCCTTCAGGATGACCTCTGCACCGTAGTTCCTTGTGGCTTCCTGCTTGGCCATCGATGCCCAGACTGGCATGATAATTGTTGCAGGCAGGTTTGCAGCCCTGGCCGCCAGGGCTACGCCCTGAGCATGGTTGCCAACTGATGCTGCAATCACGCCCTTAGATCCGATCTCAGCCAGGTGGGACTGGACCTTGCTCGTGGCTCCACGGACCTTGAAGCATCCTCCTGTCTGGAGGTTCTCCAGCTTGAGGTATATCTCACTGCCAGTCATCTCGCTGAAGGCTGGAGAATAGACCAATGGAGTGCGAAGCACCTTGCCCTGAATTATCCTGGCGGCATTCTGAATATCGGCTAGAGAGACCATGTATATAGATTGCAGTTGATACATTTATCTTTTTTTATGTCAGTCTATGCAGTGTATAATTATTGGCATCCTTATGCCATGACGTGCATAGCGGGACGAAAAATGCAGGATGCTCTGGCACTGGGACCTTATCGGTATCAATAAGTAAATAGACCAATTACACGAATCGTCGTATGCCGTAAACTATATATTCGTTCAACGTCGTATTGTGGCTTGGCAAAAGTCAAACCTCCTTTCTACCCTCCCTCTATACATCCCTGGCTTTTGCCAATACTCTTTTATCATATCGCCAGCAGCCTTTGGAATATTTCCAGAATGAGGCTGAGCCTCGCATGAGATCAGTGTGATTCGCTCAAAGGACGATGAATTTTTAATTCTGAAAGATGAATAATGGTGGATATTATATCATATTCACTCAGGCCCAAATAGGCCCTGCTCAACTCATCTTTTTGTATTGGCTCTATACCTGCTCTTCTGGGGCATCTGCCCAGAAGCATAGTGCATAGCGCACTTCGATATTGGGTTTGACCAATAGGCAGTCGTCACCAGAAGCGCAGAGCATAATGCGCTGCCAAGAACTGATTGACAGATCTCTGACCCATGACCAGGATTTGAAGCTCGATAGAGCGCTCCCTACACTGGGAAATGTGGTCTTAATTAAGCCTTCGTGCACTAGATCGTCCAGGAGATATTTGATGAGCATGAGCTAGAGAGCCAAGGAGGCGGAAGGAAAGCCCTCTAGCAAGACCATCGCCAAACCGTGAGCACCAAAAAGGCCAAGCTTGGCCGATAGCAATGGATTTGACCTATAGACATCCCAGATCTAGACCCTCACCCCCACTAGATTGGTTATCCAAATGATAATATGACCTATCACAGTATTTGAATTTTTCCCTTGTTGAAAGTAGGCAGGAGTATGAGACTCAGTAGTTCTATTGCATTGCTGACATGAAATGGCAAAGAGCCAAAACAAGACATAGATATCAAAGCAGGAAGTAGAAGAGCAAAGAAGCCGCCACTGGCACGGTGATATTATCATCCGCCTTCAACGGCAGCGACTCGATGATAGCCGATGACGCCGCGATCAGCACAGTTGCCATCGATGGCAGCACAACCAGTGAGCACATAGCCCCAACCAGGAAGGCTGCAGATCCCTCAACTGTCTTTCTTCTGTTCCAGGGAAGACGATGTCTTCCATAGCCCACTCCAATGATGGTGGCCAGAGAGTCGCCTATGGCCAGAATCATAATCACTGCAATAGCCGTCCTTGGACTGTCTCTCAGCAGCCCCAGGGTGAATAATGTGCCAAGAGCATAGTAAAGCGACCCTTCACCGGGCAGGACCCCGCCTCTCTCAAACTTATCCATCATGAGATCCGTACCCGGGAGCTTCAGGCCCGAGAGGACCAGATGAATGTTGAGAATGCCAAGACTCGTCCCGGCCAGGAGAAGCATTGAGGCCATATCCATCCCAAGAATCCAGATCATGGCGCAGAAGAACAGGCCCACCGCGGCATGCAGTATCTTCCTGGGCCGCTCGTCCTTCTTGCAGACGGCCTTCTTATGCAAAAGTATCAGCCCCTCTGCTATGCTGTAGCTGAGGCCTGACACTGCCACTCCGCCGCAGATGTCATACCAGGAGCTCAGGCCTGATTCAATGCTGAGAGCACTCGCCAGCAGTGCTGCAATGAATGCCAGGGGCATCAATACCTGTCCCAGCAGTGGGAAGACAAAGGAGAAGGCAGCGCCAGCCGCAAGGCTGGGGTAAGCATGGACCGGAAGGCAGGATACAGCCGAACTGGTCTGGCCTGGCCCGGATATGGGCAGGACCTGGCTCATAACCTCAGATATGACTGCAGTCAGCACCAATGTGACTGCAATGAGCTTGAGGCGTGTGGTCAATTCGGGGTCAGGCGCAGTCAGATAGATCACCCATCATAAGCAGATCACCAGTCCTGGGAGCGCATCTCTGATAGTTGTTGCCAATCGCTAAATATCTCGTAAATGCCAGCTTTTAGGCTTAGTCGATCAAGCGGTATAAATAGATTCCAACCAAGACTCCAGGTGAAGTTTGTCCCTGGACAGAGATCAACCTTTTGAGGACAAAAAGCAGGCCGCATCCCCGCCTCTTGAGAAGTGGGTTAGGCCGTCCCTATAACCATAAACGATTTGATGTAAGACCTGTATAATACTCGATGATGCCTCAAGTGTTTCGATATAGATTGAAGCCCACGAAGGCACAGACTACTATCCTGAATAGACAACTTGATCTGTGCCGATGGGTCTATAATCAAACACTTGCCCTGAGAAAGAACGCATGGGAGGGCGAGGAGAAGAACATAGGCTATTACGAATCCAAGAAATACATCGCGATCTGGAAACAGGATAAGCCGGAACTGAAAGAGGTTCACTCCCATGTTCTTCAAGATGTATCGATGCGCGTAGATCTTGCATTGCAGGCATTCTTTCGTAGGGTCAGAAGCGGCGAAGAGCCAGGATATCCTCGGTTCAAAGACAAAGGATGGTATGACAGCCTGACATACTATGAATCAGGATTCAAGCTCGAAGGCAGCAATCTATGGCTCTCTAAGATCGGAGATATCAAAGTCTGGTTACACCGACCAATCCAGGGAACTATTAAGAGGCTGACTATCAGAAAGACCTCTACTGGGAAATGGTTTGTGTCCTTCTTAACAGAAGATGCCCCAAGAGAAGTGCTTCCAGAATCAGAGAAAGCAGTAGGTATAGATGTTGGGATATCCAACTTTGCTGTGCTCTCCGATGGAATCTTTATAGCGAATCAGAGATATCTAGCAGAATGCGAAGATAGGCTTTCCAGGGAGCAGAGCAAGAAAGATAAGCTGCCAAAAGGCTCTCCTGAGAGGCGAAGGGCCGCAAAGAAAGTCTGCCACATCTTTGAAAGATTGACGAATCTCCGAGATAACTTTGCCCATCAGTTAAGTCGTGATATTGTAGATGATTATGGTATCATCTGCATGGAAGATATCGATATCAAAAACATGATAGAGAAAAAGCCATACCTGGCTAAGAGCATTCTAGATGCAAGTTGGAATCGGTTCAGAACATTTCTATCGTACAAGGCTGCAAGCGCCGGTCGTAAGATTGTTCTGGTCAATCCTGCCTATACATCTCAGATGTGCTCATGCTGTGGAACATTGGTCAAAAAAGATCTCTCTGAAAGAGCCCATAATTGCCCGGTCTGCGGGATGGTCATGGATAGAGATCTAAACGCTGCTAAGAACATCCTTCGACTGGGATTACAGTCCTTGGTTGGGATACAACCTAGATGCCCCCGAATTTATTCGGGGGAGTAGTCACATATGATGTAAGAAAGAGATCAATCATGGACTGAGTTGCTCTTTTTCCTCATCTCAGGGAATTATTGATATACCCTGACTGTACCTCCCATGGCATGGCGTAGCATGTCTGTATGCTGCCTCAAATTCATCAGGATCGTAGTCATATGAATTACTGGCAACCCAAGTTAGAGCTCATGAGCAGGCCCGAGCTGGAGGATCTGCAGCTGCGGCGGCTCAAGGATACCGTAGAGCGGAGTTACAAGAACGTGCCCTTCTATCACAAGAAGATGCAGGAAGCGGGAATTACTCCACAGGATATAGAGAGCTTAAAGGATCTTCAAAAACTTCCCTTCACAAAGAAGGCAAACCTGAGGGAGAACTATCCATTCGGCCTCTTTGCAGTGCCAAGAGACCAGGTTGTAAGGGTCCACGCCTCATCAGGAACCACAGGCAAGCCCACAGTTGTTGGATATACAGCCAAAGACATAGAGACCTGGTCTGACCTGATGGCCAGGGACTTTGTGATGGTAGGGGTCACAAAGCAAGACATATTCCAGAATGCAGTAAACTACGGCTTCTTCACAGGCGGCCTTGGGGTCCATTACGGCATAGAGCGCATGGGCGCCATGGCCGTGCCAAGCGGCGTTGGAAGCACCGAGCGCCAGCTGGAGATCATGAGGGACTTCGGGGTTACTGTGCTTCACTGCACGCCTTCGTATGCTCTTTACCTGGCAGAGACCGCCAAGTCCCTGGGAGTCATAGATCAGCTCAAACTAAAGATAGGGTGCTTTGGAGCCGAGCCCTGGTCTGATGAGGCCAGGAAGGACCTTGAAGAGACTCTGGGGGTCAAAGCCTACGATTCTTACGGCCTCTCAGAGATGTTTGGGCCCGGAGTTGCATTCGAGTGCCAGGAGCAAAACGGCCTGCACATCTGGGAAGATCACTACCTGGTAGAGATCCTGGATAAGGATGGAGTGCCTTGCGCGCCAGGAGAGCCAGGAGAGCTTGTCATGACCTCGCTTACCAAGGAGGCAATGCCTCTCTTGAGGTACCGCACAGGAGACGTCACATACATCTTGGACGACGACTGCAACTGCGGAAGGGTCAGCAGAAGGGTACACAGGTTCCTCGGAAGGGCCGATGACATGCTCGTAGTCAGGGGCATTAACGTCTTCCCAAGCCAGATAGAGGATGTTCTGATGTCCGTGCCGGAGATTGGAGACTACTTCCAGGTCTTTGTTGACAGAAAGAGGCACGGCCTCGATGAGCTTGCAATTAAAGTAGAGCTCAAGGACGAGGCGTTCACAGGAGAGCTTGGAGACCTGTCCAAGACCCAGAAGAAGGTTGAGGAGAGGTTAAAGGCCATACTGAACCTTAGATGCAAGATAGACCTGGTGGAGAAGGGAAGCATTCCAAGGACGTCTGGTAAATCCAAGAAGGTCGTGGATCTTAGGCAGATCTGATGGCTGAAGATGAGGGGGCCGTTTCTATGACGGCCACTGCATTTATTTTATCCATGAAATCAAAAAGATCGACAAAGACAACCACAATTTCCACGAAGCTAATCGCGCCCTGCGGAATGAATTGCCGCCTTTGCCTCGCATATACAAGAGATAAGAAAACATGCCCCGGTTGCCGAGGTGACGACAGCCTCAAATCGAAATCCTGCGTCGTATGTCAAATCAAGAACTGTGAGAAGATGGCGAACGCTAAAGCCAAGTACTGCTTCTATTGTGACAGCTTTCCTTGCTCCAGGCTGAACCATTTGGATAAGAGGTATAGAACCAAGTATGGTATGAGCATGATCGATAACCTCGAAAACATTAGAAAATTGGGCATAAGGCATTTCATCAGAAACGAAAAAGAAAGGTGGAGCTGCCCTGAATGCGGTGAGATACTATGTGTTCACAAGCCACAATGTCTTTATTGTCAGCATACGTGGCGATAGAAACGTTCAAAGGTCTTAAAGACAGCCAAACCAAGGCATCTACCGGATGGCTCACAGCCGCCGGCGAGCGCAATATTAGGCTGCCTGCATTTACGCATTAGCCAAAGTGAAGGAGGTTTAGAGATGAGACTCCTAGATACAATCTCTATTCATGGCAAAGAAGGAAAACGAATAGAACTATGTCAAGGGGATTTGACAACGCTATGCCCAGATGAAGCGGTAGATCTCTTAGTGATTGTAACAAAATAGTTTAGGTAGCTTTTTATATCTGAAGTACGCCATTAAGTTGCGTGGATGAATTAAGCGAAATAAAGCTTAGATATAAATTAATTAAACCATTTTTTAATGAGAAGGCAAGGCGATTATTTCTTGCTGCAGAGGCTAGGGCTATTGGATGGGGCGGAATAGAAAGGGTATCTAGGGCGACTGGTGTTTCCAGCGACACAATCTCCAGTGGATGCAAAGAATTGGATGAAGAACCAGAAGTAATAGAATCAGGCAAAATTAGAAAACCAGGTGGTGGAAGAAAAAAGCTAATTGATACTGACTCGACTTTGCTATCTGATCTTGATAGTCTGATAGAACCTACTACGCGTGGAGATCCTGAATCTCCCTTGCGCTGGACCTGCAAAAGTACAAGAAATTTAGCACATGAACTTAACAGCATGGGTCATAATGTCAGTCATATGAGAGTAGCTGATATGCTTCATATGCAAGGCTACAGTCTACAATCAAATCAAAAAGTGATTGAAGGCGACGATCACCCTGATAGAAATGCTCAATTTATATTAATAAACAATAGAACAAAGCTATTTACGAAGTTTGGCCAACCTGTAATCTCGGTAGATACAAAAAAGAAGGAACTTATTGGAAATTTCAAGAATAACGGGCGTGAATTTTGCCCAAAAGGCAATCCTGAGAAAGTGCTTGTCCACGATTTTAAAATACCAGGTCTTGGAAAGGTAAATCCTTATGGAGTTTATGACATTTCGCGCAATGAAGGTTGGGTCAGTGTAGGAACAGATCACGACACATCAGCTTTCGCAGTAGAAAGCATACGGCTATGGTGGAATACGATGGGCAAAATCGCTTATCCGGATGCCCACAAGCTTCTAATAACAGCCGACTCTGGCGGTTCTAATGGCTATCGTGTCCGATTATGGAAAGTTGAACTTCAGAAACTTGCAGACGATTCGGGATTGGAGATTTCAGTATCTCATTTTCCACCGGGAACAAGCAAATGGAATAAGATCGAACATAAACTATTTTCATTTATCACACAAAACTGGCTGGGAAAGCCTCTAATTAGCCATGAAACCATTGTGAATCTCATTGCGGCCACTGCCACCCAAGAAGGGCTTCACGTAGAATGTGGCATGGATAAAAAAGTCTATCAAAAAGACATTAAAATATCAGATAATGATTTAAAAGAAGTAAACCTGACAATTGAGAAATTTCATGGTGAATGGAATTATACAATTAAGCCAAATGAAGCGATATAGATATTCCTACTTTATTTCGTTATTCTTTAGAGAGACCAGATCTAATGATCCAACGCAGATCACGAACACGGTATGGGGACTGATAAACCAGGTAGTTGCCTTAAAATATGGAAAGGGAAGGGTAGTGGTCTTTCCAGATTCGACCATAATATCCAACTTCAGGGCGTTCTTTGGCGGCACCCCAAATCTCCTGATCGGGTACATGGAGCCCATATTCCGCACTTTTAGTTCATCCCGTAATAATTTTCGCATTCTCGACCCAGCAGCTTTAAAATAATAATCTGTGTGCTGTTCAAATTGACGCAGACTTTGATGACGTTACCACCAGAA
>Ga0310040_1000672_pt1 | contig 29974 bp, 26 predicted proteins | sample EPASupsiteHSE623_FD_200237 | JGI IMG/M metagenome (GOLD analysis project Ga0310040, IMG submission 200237) | Bioremediated contaminated groundwater from EPA Superfund site, New Mexico - Sample HSE6-23 (v2) (version 2) | ecosystem: Environmental > Aquatic > Deep subsurface > Groundwater >... | reverse complement strand
AAAACCGTCATTTGGGGAATGAAAATCCATTCTAAAGCATAAAATATTTTTGTGTTTGCTTATAAATGGAGGTATGAATAATGATATCGGTTATACTTGCGGGTGGTAAAGGCCTTCGCTTATGGCCCGAAAGCCGCCGCAGTCATCCCAAGCAACTCTGTAAATTCGTCGCAGACAAAACGATGCTGGATCATACTATAGATCGTCTGGTAAATTCAGGAGCCAAAAGGATCATGATAATAACCAATGACGAACTTCTGGCAGATATCGAAAGCCTCGTCAGCAAACGTGGCGATGCTGACCTTATTGAAATATTAAGTGAACCGGAGGGTAAAAACACAGCACCGGCAGTAGGGCTGGCCCTCGCCAAATGTGGAGCGGAGGATGACGAGTCGGTACTGGGCATCTTCCCCTCTGACCACCATGTTCTGGATGAGAAATCTTTCGGCCAAAGCATTGGGAAGGCAGTTCACGCTGCACGTCAAAACCGTATCGCTACCATAGGAGTGGCACCCAATCGACCTGAAACTGGTTTCGGTTATATTGAAAAGAGCAAATGGGAGATTGGGGAGATGCCGGATGTGTTCGGAGTCGATTCTTTTCGGGAAAAGCCTGACGTCGCAACTGCACAGTCTTATCTGGACAGCGGGCGGTATGTATGGAACTCAGGTATTTATGTTGGCAAGGTAAAAACCCTACGGGAGGAATTTGCCCGTTATTTACCTGAGATACATACCGAGTTGGTTGATGGTTATGATAGTTATGTCGGATCCTATTCTAATCTTCCCAATATCAGTCTGGATTATGGGATTGCGGAGAAAAGCGACCGGATGGCGGTTGTCACAAGTGATTTCGGCTGGTGCGACCTGGGCAACTGGAATGCTCTGGTTGAACTAGCAGATGGGGACGAAGGACACAATATTACTATAGGCCGCGACATAGTAGCCATGGAGAGCCAAGATTGCCTGGTTAAGCAATCTGAAAAAACCGTAGTGCTTTTCGGAGTCGAAAATCTGCTGGTGGTTGAAACAGATGACATCGTTCTGGTAGCCAATCGGGAGCGTATTCAGGATGTAAGACATTTGGTTGAACTTCTGCAGGAAAATGAGAGGCATGACTTATTATAAGGAAGCAGAGAGGGAGGTAGATATCAATCATATATTTCGCCAGTATGATGTAAGCGGGATTGTGGATCAGGAGCTAACCGAGGACCTGATCAGCGATTTGCCAAAGCATTTGACCTGCCATCCGACTAAAATTTTTCTATCAATAAGTATAAGTGGTAGTGATGACGGGCAAAAATATAGAATATACATTCAGGCGAAGAACACATTAAAGGAGTGGATACATGTGACTATACTTAATCTCGGAACCTACCCACCCAAACAATGTGGTATTGCCACCTTTTCTATGGATCTACGCAACAGCTTGCTTTTGCAGGGACATAAAGTACAGGTGATGGCGGTATCCGATGATGATTCTTCCTACCACTACCCGGAAGAAGTTGTATTTAGCCTGCAGCAGCATCACAAGCAGGATTATGTTAAGGCAGCTGCCTTTGTCAACACATCTCCTCATATCGATTTACTGATAATTCAACACGAATATGGTATTTATGGGGGCATTGACGGAGAATACATTAGGGAAATGGCCAAGTTATTGCATAAACCATTTATTCTTGTAACCCATACCGTACTTCCCCGACCATCCAAAAATCAGAAGAACATTCTTAATGACCTCTGTCAACGGGCAGCCGGCGTCGTTTGTATGACCAGGCAGTCCTGCGCATTGCTTACTGATCTATACGAAGCTCCTCCTGAATTGATAACCGTTATTGCCCATGGGGTACCAATATTCAAACGTTATCCTCAATCCAAGCTGAAACTCAAACACGGTTTGCATGGCCATCAAGTGATCAGTACTTTTGGGCTGATTGGTCCGGGTAAAGGGCTGGAGTTAGGCATTCGCGCTGTTGCTGATGTGGTGCCCCGTTTTCCCTCGGTACGTTATTTAATCCTGGGGCAAACCCATCCTATGCTCCAGAAGTACGAAGGAGAAAAATACCGGCAAATGCTCATCGACTTGGTTTCAGAACTGCATATTGAGGATAACGTGATATTTATTAATAAATATCTTAGTGATAAGGAACTAGGAGAATACCTTTATATGACGGATATTTACCTGAGTCCTTACCCCAATATGGATCAGGCCGTTAGCGGTACCATGGCCTTTGCCATGGGTTGTGGCCGCGCCATAGTATCTACTCCCTACGCTTATGCCAGCGAAGTTTTAAATGAAGGCCGGGGTCTTCTATCCAGGGGAATTGAGTCACAGGAATTAGCCTCCCTAATTGAAGAAATACTGAATGATAAAGGATTGCAGAAAAGGCTTCAGAAAAAGGCTCTTGAGATAGGTAATACCTGGACCTGGCCCAATGTTGGCCAGCAGTATAGTCGGTTTTTCAGACAGATTCTAAGTAATCAGACCGATCATGAAGAGGTTGAATTAACTTATGCTAAATTGTAGTCATCTCCAGCGAATGACTGATGAGATCGGTATGCTTCAGTTTTCCCGAGATGACCATCCCGACCCCCGCAGCGGCTATACCCTGGATGATAATGCTCGGGCCTTATTAGTCTCCCTATATATGGGTGAGAAAGGTTATCCCCAAGCATGCCACTATATGTCTTTTCTGACCCATGCCCAACGCTCTGATGGAACCTGGAGCAACTTTCTCTTGGATGGAAAATACTGTTCCACCTTTGATTCGGAAGACAGTATAGGCCGGGCTATCCTGGCATGCAGTGCAGCTACCATCAGTATTTGGCCGGATTTGGCCTCCCAGGCCAGCCAACTGATTAGCAACAAGCTCGGTGATGTAACCGGTTTCTCATCCCCGCGGGCCGTAGCATATACCCTGGTAGGTTTATGCAAGGGCAAGATGCTCTGCCCTGATAAACAGCTGCACATTATTGTAAATAGATTATCCTCCTTCCTGCTTGGTCTTTATGATAAGAGTAGAAGGTCTGACTGGCTATGGTTTGAGGATTACCTTACCTATTGCAATGCTATCCTGCCGCATGCTCTTTTCTCCGTATATTCCTTCAATGGAGATAAAAAATGCCTAAAAATAGCTCATGAATCCATAAACTTTTTAAATGATATCCTATTTCGGGAGGGCTATTTGAATATAATAGGTAATCAGGGATGGTATCATCGGAGAGGCAGTGTCCCCCTTTTTGATCAGCAGCCAGTTGATGCTGCTTCTATTGCCTTCGCCTGCTGGGAAGCCTATCAGTGCCTGGGTAAAAATGAATATATTTATCTGGCCAACCTGGCTTATCAGTGGTTTCGAGGCAAGAATATTCATCGCCTGTCTCTCTATAATAAAGCATCCGGGGGATGTTTTGATGCTATTACCAAGGACGGCATAAATACCAACCAGGGAGCGGAATCTGTTTTATCGCTTTTATTGACCGATTTGCTCATGCAAAACAATATTCGCAATGAGTTGCAGGTGGTTAAAACATCAGCCGGAACTTGTTGATGTCAGGCTGGACTAAGGTTCCCCTGGAAAGTAGAAAAACCGGGTCAGAAGGAAATATCCTTCGACCCGGTTTCTTGTTTCAAACTTAATAAGCTACTCTAAGCTTACCTGCGCTGCTGGAAACAATCTCTGCAATACACAGGTTTGCCAGCGGTAGGTTCAAACGGTACTGTAGTCTCCTTACCACAAGCCGCACATACTGCTGGGAATTGCTGGCGGTTGTTATCACGGGGACGGAAATTTCCTCCGCCGCCTCCGCTATTTCTACTACCTTGTTTCCGGGCTTGGCGACAAGCAGGGCAACGGGCGGGTTCATTCTCAAAACCCTTTTCGGCATAGAATTCCTGTTCAGAAGCTGAAAACAGGAACTCGGCACCACAGTCTCTGCAAGTCAAATATTTGTCTTGAAACATTAATTATCCTCCTTCAACGGGAGATACTCTTGAACCTAATTACCCCGAATAGGAGATGAATTATAGAACAAGGCTTTTTTACTATACAATAATATCCTGCAATTAGCAAGGTTTCCCGCACATTATTTTACATTTTTTTACTATTAGTTGTTTCGGGCCTATTTAGGCACCGCCCCAGGTACCGCATCGGTCTCCCCATCGGGCCAGAAGCTCTCGCTCCTGGTAAAACTGAACCACTTCACAGGCGTTGGGGCAGCCTTTGCATTCAAAGCTGGTAGTTTGATAAGCCAGATCTTTCACCGTAAAACCTTTAAAACTCGTAACACCTTTCTTGGCTATTACATCGCGAGCCAGAATGGCTGCTCCGATAGCTCCCATAACATCATAATTACTGGGGACAATGACCGGAGTCTGGAGGTAACTTTCAAAGGCCCTCACCAGACCCAAATTGGCCGCCACACCGCCTTGAAACATAATAGGTGCCAGAATCTCCTTACCTTTGCCTACATTGTTAAGATAGTTGCGAACCAGAGCTTCACACAGCCCGGCGACAATATCGGCCAGGCTGTATCCCAATTGCTGTTTATGAATCATGTCGGACTCGGCAAACACCGCGCAACGTCCGGCAATTCGAACGGGATGCTGGGCCTTAATGGCATAACTGCCAAAATCTTCGATGGGAATCTGCAGGCGGGAAGCCTGCTGATCAAGGAACGATCCAGTTCCAGCTGCACAAACGGTGTTCATCCCGAAATCAATAACTACCCCATCCCGCATTATTATAATTTTGGAGTCCTGTCCCCCAATTTCGATAATGGTCTGTACTCCCTCGACAGCTTTAGATGCGGCTATAGCATGAGCAGTTATCTCATTCTTAACCACATCCGCCCCGATCATTAATCCAGCTAGATGGCGAGCACTTCCAGTAGCACCACTGCCTTTTATCTGCACTCGGTCTCCTATCTCGCCCCCCACCTGCCTCATACCCTCCTGAAGCGTTTCAATCGGGCGGCCATTGGTACGCAAGTAGCGACTGGCCAGAACTTTTCCCCACTGGTCAATAATTACTACTTTTGTACTTACCGAACCCACATCAATACCCAGATAACCTTGCAGCATAGAACCAGCCTTTCCGTTTGGTAATTCAATGAGCGCTTGCGCGAATTGCGCGCCAAAATGCGGGCGCTATAGCGCCTTCCCTTCGCGTTTTGTGTGCATCGCGCCGCGAGCGTTTTTATCAAACGCCTCCCCAGTCGGGGGTTGGTTTATTCCCCCCTATAGAGGAAAGGGTCTTAAAAGGAGTTTGATATATATTGCTTCGATCATAATGCCTTGTTATCCACTACCACATCAAGGTTGGGCAGTGCTTCACCTTTACCTCGGCCAGCCGGTAAAGTAATCAGGGAGGCGCCTTTGGGCCCCCGCTTCTTTTCCCGGCGCTTCTCTAAAAGGTCAATGAAAGCTTCCAGCCTGGTTTCTACCCCGGCCTTACTGGTCTGTTCGTCCAGGAAGAAGGTTAGAACGGGAATATCCAGTTCTCTGGATACCCGCGGCAGGATGCTTCTGGCCACGATTTCAGGTATACAGGAAAATGGTGCCAGTTGGATCACTCCATCATAACCATGTTTCGCATATAGGACTGTCTCGCCGATACTATTAGTGCCATGGCCGCCAATGCACGACTCGTTAAGATAGGGTCGCGCTGCCGCTCGAACATCTTGTTCGCCCTCGGCCAGAATATTTTCCCGGGCATAGCTGCTCAGATAAATGGAGCGCTCGGCCTTGACCCCCATTTCGCCTAACATCTTCAGCATATAGTGGTTGATAGAAGGTTCCAAGAGAACATATATTTCGCCGACTATACCTACCTTCAGGGGATCGCGGTCTTCTGCCCGGGGGACCTCCTGGAGTATCTGCAAGGCTTCCTGGCGTGCTTTTTCCACCTGCAGCAAATCATTGGCCTGATCGATCAGATCCAAGCTCTGCTGCAGAGCCCGTCCAGTATCACCTCGGTTAGCCTCATAGGGCCTTATTTGATAGGACATAATCTCGCAATCATCCAAGGCCTTTATTTTCGCCCAACCGGTTTTTATGCTGCGCCAATAATGGGGTATAGATACCCGCCCAGCTTTGCGAACCAGATTCAGTTTGCGGACAAAATCAAGGTAGTTCCTCTGGGGCTCCTCAAAGCCAATAATCTTGACCTTCATTCCAATCTCATCCAGCAGCTTCTGATGCATTACCCAGTAGTAACCAGCCCGGCAAGGCCCGCATCCTCCTGAGGTTATGATCATCTCTGCCCCCATCTCCGCCGCCTGCAGATAGGTTCCCATCAGCACCTTAAACGGTATACAGGCAAACTCAGGTGAATAGCGCACCCCCAGGTCAAGAGTTTCATTATTCGGTTCCGGCGGAACAATAGCCTCCAGACCAATTTCCTCAAATAACCATCTGAAAGCCAAATAGGAATACCCCATGCGGGGAAAGCTAACTTTCACTCTTATTCCTCCTGTATTCCAGCATATCCAAAAAAGCTTCCATGCGCGTTCTCATCCCCGCTTCACCGGTGTGCTCGTCAATTGTTATCGACATATAGGGAATCTTACGCTTTTTAGCTTCAATTTCCAGGTACTTATCCACAATAGAATCCGGCCCGCAGGCAAAGGCAGTGATATGAATCATACCATCTACCGGCTGTACATCCATAAAATATAGTGCCCCCTGTACCACCCGGTTGGAAAAATACCAGAACAAGTCCTTGTCCAATTTGGCTGCCTGGCTATTTAACTGGCGACGGTTCAGCATATCCTGGGTATAGACCTTTACCCCTTCTTTGGCCAACAGTCGCATCAATCCTACATTTATGTAAGGGTCATAAATAGTATAAGGATATCCAACTACCCCCAACTGCAACGGGTTGTCCCCGAGATTTCCAGCTTCATCGGATCGGGTGCTGCTGGTCGCAAAAATTTGCTGCATGGCAACTTCTGGCAATATACCCTGTTGTAGAAGCTTTTCGTATTTTTTCTGAACCCGGGATGCCCGCCCAAAGGCTTTATATATGGAAAGATTATTTGCTCCCAACCTTTCGCCAAGTTCTTGATAAACCTTAAAAAGCTCGTGCCGGCCTTTTTTAAGATCAATACGAACCTCCAGCATTGCTAGCGGCCCGCTGATAGATGCACTTAACATATCCGGCAAACCCAGGAATTTGGGACATAGAGTTTCCGTTCCATAATCGCCGTATTTTCTCATACTAACCAGACGGGGCACAAAAACATAGTCTACCCGGTCGATGAGATCTTCGACATGACCGTGAAAGATTTTAATGGGAATACAGGCATCACTAACTGTGTCCTTAACTCCCAGGTCCATTATCGCACGTGTTGTAGGAGAGGACTCCACTACCTCATGGCCCAGCGCTTCGAAAAACACCTTCCAGAAAGGGAAGTATATAAAATAAGCCAGGGCTCTGGGTATTCCGATTTTTGCCATGATTAAGTGCTTCCTCCTATTAAGTCTCCACCTGTAATTGATAGGACTTAACTGTCTTCTACGTTCATATCATAGTTATTTTTGTGGTGTCCAGAATATTCTTGAGACATAACAAAAATCAAAATTAAGGACTTTCTCCCGAGCTGATGCCCTTTATAAATAATTCCCAGGTATGCTCGGCAAATTTTTCTTTATAGCTTTCCAAATAATCTTCCATCCCTGGCAGCCGTGAAAATATCGGGGCACCTGCAAAAAACCACATAATCATCCCTAACAAGCTGATAACGGTCAATTTGGGATCAACCGGGATAAAATAACCTTCCTTAATTCCTTCTTGTATCGTGTTCTCTACTCTAATCAGGTTTTTTGCAAAATAATCACTTACAAACCGATCTATATGAGTATCATTCTGAAATTGGGCCCTTAACATAAGCTGGGGCGATTTCGGTCTAGAGAAAAGGAAATCAATATAACAATTGATAAACAATTTGATACGCAGTCGCGGATCTGTTTCCTGGCGTAAAACTTTATCCAATTCCGAACTTAGTCCCTCCAAATAACTCTCCACAATTCCCCGATATAAGTCATCTTTGTTTCTAAAGTAATAGTTGATCATGGCTACATTTACATGAGCCTGCTCGGCTATGTCGCGCACAGTCACCCCATCAAAACCTTTAGTAGCGAAAAGCTGTTCAGCAATTTCCAGAATTCTAAGCTTAGGATTTGTCGCGTTATCCATGCGAAAATTCACCTACGATTCCACTATGTAAATTCAATGAGCGTTTATGCGAATTGCGCGCCAAAACGCGGGCGCTATAGCGCCTTCCCTTCGCGTTTTGTGTGCATCGCGCCGCGAGCGTTTTTATCAAACGCCTCCTCAGTCAAGGACCCAACCCAGCACTGATGAAAATCGGTTTATCTCCCACCTAAAGAGGAGGGGGTCTTAAGAGGAGTTTGATAAACAAACGTTTTAAACGCATGTTTAAGTATATTTTAACAGTATTCTGACCGGTGTCAACAAAATTCGAACCTTTTTGTATTCATTATTGCGAATAGCTCTATTTGTCGCGCTTTTTCTCCAGAGCCGCTTTGAGCATTTCTCCCAGATTCTGACCTATATCTTCCTTATCGCTGTACTGATTGATCAATTTCTGATTTAGCTGGCGGGTTCTGGGGGAACTGCCCAGACCTATTCTCTCATTTTCCTTTTCCGGCTGCCGATGCCCACAATTCCTATCAGGGCAGACCAGCATTTTGCCCCGCTTGCCATTTACGATCAGCATGTTTTTGCCACATACTGTTGTTTATCAAAAAATCTATTGGCACAAATTCAAAAGTCGGCGGATTCGGATCTTGAGACTATTTTTAAACTGGCATTAAATAATTGTTATCCAAATGTTCTTCCTACAAATCAAAAGAATAATAATTTTTATTACTCTTCGACATAAAGGGCGTATATCCTTCCTTAATCAGCGTAGAACGGCAACAGATGCCATTATAGGCTTACTCAAACTACAATTAAAGAATGCTTTTAACGCCCTTTTCTTTCTCCTCGTTGTACCTGGCTGAACAGTGAATAAAGCAAAAAAAGAAATGATTATAAGCAAGGGGTACCGATCGGTACCCCTTGCCCTTTCAATTTAACTTTGAACCTTAACGCCTAGTTATATAGCCGAAATGAAATTGCGAAGTAGAAATCACCTTATCAAGAGAAGAGCCTGTACTTTTCACCTTCAGTTGATTTGCTGAAATATGCTCCTCTGGCTCAATGTTTTTAATCTTTAGCCATATAGTGGCATCTTCGCCGGTAAACTCCTTAGGGAGGGCATTAGATTCAGGTGATTGATCAGGTTCCTTATAACTAACAATGTCTAGAACTTCTGCATTGAAGACAATATCATTATCGCCACCTGCATCTATTCCTGCCGCAAATAATATCTTCAATTTCTCTCCTTTTTGAATAATCTTCTTGAAGTATTTAACTTGCTTTTTGCTCATTCCCCAGGGTAAAGCAGAGGTAGAGAACCAAGTATACCCTCGCATTTTCTCGTCTTTCATATACAGCTTCATAGTTTGAATAGCATTTATAGGTTCGTCATTTGCTGTGCTCGACCAGCCAAGTTTCATAAAGAGAAAATCCTCGCTAGTAGTCTCTTCCAATTCAATGTTTCTGGATAATATCACTTCCTTCACTCCTTCCACTTTTAGGTGCTTCTTTTTCAGGGTTACGTAAAGGTCTTCATCTGTTGCGATCATGTACAATTCAATCATGTCCGTTAATGCAGCGGTTTTTGTAATATCAAGTTCCTTCACAAAGTCATCAAATATTGCTTGAACAGAATTAGACACTGGCACTGAAATAAAATTCTGCTTTGGCATATTAACTCACCTCCTCTTATTACCATACTATATGCTAGCTGACATAAATATATTACCATAGTTGCGTCTAGCTGACAAGAGGTCGCTAGAAATTTTTCCCTTTAATTAAAGGTAACCGAACCGTTAATTCAGAATAATAACTCAATACTAAATAACAGGGGGATTTATGAGAAAGAAGAAACGCAAATATAAGAAGAGGCATGACAAAATTACGGTCGCTTTTGATATTGCGGAAACATTAAATTTAAGTGACCCCTATGAATTGACTATGGTAGCTTGTTGTTGCGCCCTTAATGACCTCACCCAAGTACATAAGGAATTAATAAAACGGTCAAGCACTAATAAAGATAATGATTATAAATGGTTCTTACTGAAAATAGCGATAGCACAGCTGCGAGAAGCATACTGGTTTATAAATCAAAGTTTTGTTAAAGATAAAGCCCTAGGGTCTCGTATACTTGAAATTCCCAAAACCAAAGAACTCCTTGACCGAATAATTGTACAAGTAGATGGATCAGATGAGCAATCCTTCGCTTTTATAGTGTTAAGAAAACTGCGTCACATTATCTTTCATTATGGATTTAAGGACCGAGATATAATTCTACAAATTGCTGATGAAATGCATACTGAAAATATACCTGGCATGATTGTTCTTGGAAATAAGAAGCCAGACAATTATTATCAATTTGCTGACGATTTGTTACTTAATGTGGTATTAAAATACGGAGAGGACTATGGCTTAACATTTAACGAATTATTGGATAAGATGGGCAACCTTACCGCGCAGGTAATAGAATTATTAGATGTAATAGTCGCCGCTTTTATATTGAGTAAAAAGAATATTGCTGAACAGATTGAAAAGGGACTTAGCAATAATTAAACTTGTTACCAAAGGGCAGGATCTTTGATCTTGCCCTTTAACTTTAGTTAGTTTTCGGACTATAGGGTTGATTCTTACTTCTCGTCCACATTATAAGTTACTGACAAAACCCCTAATAGAACAGTTTACTAGAATCACTTTCGTAAAAATCCACTGTACGAATGTAAAAAACAATAAATTCCGATTAAAAATGGTGATGTCCAGCTTATTTTGTGCAGTTTTAAGACTAGGCTGTATAACTTCTTTAAATAAAGATTTATATCAAGGGGCATACCACATTTTACACGTTTTATATAAATTTCCAGATAACGACAGCCAATATGATACAATTGAAATAAATTTACAAATGGGAGGCATCAATCTTGGCCGATATAATTTCTCCAGCTTTACTAGACGACTACTATAGATATAGAGAGGAAAAGGGGTTACCAATTAATAATTCAACAAAAAAGCAGACCAACTATTCGGTATTATCCTTAAATCGATTTATGGCCGTAAAATATCCAACAACCTCATTGGCAGAATTACGGCCTTTGCACATGAATAGACTTATTGAATATTTAACCATAGAAAAGAAATTAAAAAATTCATCAATTAATACTAAATTATCTCAATTAAATTCTTTCTTCTATTTTTGTATTGACAATGAATTAATTGATATAGATCCTTTAGTAAATGTTGACTTTCCAGAAATTCCAGTTAAGACAAAACCGTGTATAACTCAAAATGAATTTCTTTTGCTAATAGAATCTATAAAAAATAGTGTCAATTCTGAATCTGATAAACATAGAGTTTACAGAGATTTAGCTTTTATTCATCTATTATCTTATTCAGCCTGTTCCCTAGCCGAAATAGTTTCCTTAAAGGTTACTGATATTGATTTTAACAATAATTTCATTTCTTTTAGAGGTATAAATAGACCTGAACCCAGAGAAATACCAATATCATCTCCTTTAGCAGAAATACTTCTTGAATACAAAGATGACCATCGAGATTTATATAATAGATCTTCATCACAAGATGCTGAAAGCTTCTTCCAATGTAATGTAGCTTCACTTCAAAGAGTTGTTAAAAAATTTTCAGTTGAGGCATTGGGAAAAAGTTTAAATGTTGAGGATATACGAGCATCAAGAATTAATTCATTATTAACAAATAATTATTCAGTTTGGGCAATTGCTAAATTTCTTGGAATTCACGATTTGACTCGTTTAAGAAGATATATCCCTGATTTAAACATGGATCTAAGTTCTGAGATAGAAAAAATAAAAACCAGCGAACAAATATTGCCACAAATTGAATGTAATTATTTAAAATCCACAAACAAACGCAATCTCAATCGTAATATTAAAAGGGGTTCAAGAGTTAGTACCAAAATAAATATCCTCCCGAACTCGTAGTGGCTCTAGTTACCTAGCGAATTACTAAAGAATTTTATAGATTTAATGCTGATCTAATGACTGAGTTAGTGAAATCCTCTCTAGAGGGGAGATACTTCTGAAGTGTTATTTCAATTACCCGAATGCTGTGTTTATATTGAATATAAAAATTAACATCAAAATGCAATGGGCCTATATCACGATTATAATCATGATATAGGCCCTCGTAGCGTAAAGAATTAATTTTTAAAAAGCATTGCCTAATCTTACCCTGCCGTGCCCTGCCGTGCCTTGCCCCGCCACGCCCCGCCCCGACTTGCCTTGCCGCATTTGTATTAAGTCCCTATTATGCAAGAGAAATAATACTTTATATAAATATTATGGATTTTCCATCCATTTATTATTCATTTGCAGATTTTCAATAGAAAGAGGAAAACTCTGTTCTAAAGTTGGACTCTGAATTGCTCTTTTGGGTGAAAGCGAATTAATAATATAATCCTTAATTTACATATAAATATTATTTCGGTAAATACTAGCAATGAGTAAATATATTTAGGAGGAATAGGGCATGGCAAATATTTCAATTGCAAGTGTTGGAATAAAAGGAATTAGGCCGCTCTTGTGGCACAGTTTCGGCCCTGATGCGTTACCGCTTGAACGTCAGGAAAGAACTGGTGTGGCGGGCAACGATCCGGAAGAATGGCGAAAAACCGTTTTAGTTACAAATAATAAGCAGTTGTATATTGAACCAAGTGGTATATTTTCTTGTCTACGAGCAGGAAGTAAATACACCAAAAGCGGGAGAGCGAGTATACAAACAGCGTTAAGCGCAACATTACAAATCATTAACGACCAGGTTTTAGTTGATCGTTACCTTCCAGATGAGGTTGAAACAATGGTTAATATGATTCATGAACCAGTATATATGGATGTCCGCGCAGTTAAAAATCCTGCCACAAAGGGACGCAATATTAGGTATCGCGTTGCTGCTTCTCCTGGTTGGACTATCAATTTTGATATCATGTGGGATAAAACTATAGTTTCAAATAATCAAATGGAAGCATCTATTATTGATGCCGGCAGATTTGTTGGATTAGGAGATGGCCGGACAATCGGGAACGGACGATTCGAAATAATTAATTTTGAGGTGAGCGATTATGCCAAAGCACAGACCGCCTAGAGAAGTATGGGAAAAGATACGTAGTATAACCTGGAAACGTGATGGTGGTAAATGTACGCATTGCGGTGATTCTGTCTTTATAGAAGAATGCAATATAGATCATATAAAAAGTGGCAAAAACGCTACCAACAAAATAAATAACTTGCGGACTCTATGCCGCAGATGCCACGTATTACGATCGGATAACAGGCATAGAGGAATGACAGCGAAAGCCTTAAAAGATAATATTATTCCTCCAAATTGGCGAGAGTTAGTTTGGGATGATTAAGCATGGTAAGGAATATGCTTATGCATTTTAGGTGCATTATGTGCATAATGCACCTAATTGAAGACCACAGTGGTTCTGATACAGTACACTGATTGGTTTACTGATAGGTAATTTGCAATCATAGTAAGTTTTTTATGGTGCCGCATAATGATCTATGCAGCTAGCCAAGGCAATGCTGAGTACATGGTAGAATTTAAATACTACCTTAAAAGCACCCATTTGTTTGCCCTTGCTTATTAACTAAAATGCTTAAAACACCTATATTAAGGGAATATAAAAATAATGGAACTTCTGACCAAGACTTAATACGTACGTCAATTTATAATGTTACATAACAACATTCCTTGTTGAATTGAAGTTTCATTCAGATTGTCCTCTCTTTTGCTGTTCTTCATAAGTTTCCCAAATAAAATGTACAGCCGTTACCGCTGCTCCTACTGCCAGCCGTGCATGACGAGGCGATAGTCCTCTAAATTTCGCCGTTTTACCGTGACCACTCCCATAAGAGTTTCTTAATTCAGCCATACCTTGAGAGATAGTGGAAAGATTACCCAATATTCTTTTAATAATATCACTTGCTTTGGCTGTATCAGCTATATCGTCGGGAGTCAGATTTAAGACCTTACATGCTTCTTTGGTCAGGCGTGGCACGTCCCAGTTCTTATCAATAACTACTCCTTTTTCATCCAGTATCGTTTTACAACAGGATTCAAGTAGTTCTTTAGCTTTCCCAATAGCTTCATCTGGATTTGTTTCAATAGCACTATCTAAATACTTAAGTTGGGTGGTTATATATTCTGAATCAAATTTTTCGACTAAACTCTCAGCCTGCTTTTCTATAACTAAATTTTTACTTGATATATCTTTCCATCCGTAAACACTTCTGCCGGAAATATAACTTTTCTCATAAATCTCGTAACCATCATGCCAAAGCAACTCGTTAAAAACTTCAAGGAAAAGTTGCCAGGTTTGATTTTCCCTTCGCACAATTGGATGAAATATTTCACATAAAAAATTGAGCAATACTTCATCATCGCCTTCAGAAAGGCCAAATCTACTATCCTCAAAAACCCAGTAATCATCCCAGTCGTTATTATTGACCCTATGCTGATAAATATCTTCTTCAGCATTTTTAAATCTGTCGTCATTGGAAGGCAGAGAGTTTAGAGCGTATAATCTTTTTAAAAATGTGATTTCTTCTAATCTACCATGCCATGTAATGTAGGAAAAGAACATATCGTCAGATGGACGATAACCACCTTGTATAATATCTAAAATATCTCGTCTGGTAATTTCAGAAATCCTCAATTAGGTCTCATCTCTCTATCATTCCATGTGCCAGTATACCGATATTCTTGACCTCTGCATACTTTATCTATAATATACAGTAATTTTTCCTCAATTTCTTGCACCCATATCCCCCCGATTTCTATGATTCCATGCCATTTTTATTATTAAACCAAGATGCTCTATTTCCCATCCTATGAAGTGCTTCAATTTCTCCGAGTGGAGTAACACATCGTGTACTATACAATTGTTATTCCAGAGCATCGCAGAGCGGCAGGAGTTGATCTAATCGCTCAACGATTCGGTGCTGTTCGGCGAGCGGAGGAAGTGGAACCAACGTATTCGAAAGTTCTTCCAATGAAATCCCTTTTACTGTTGCTCCTTTTCCTGTAAAGGACAGAGTCGAATAAAAATAATACAAATACCACTTGTTCAAATTTTCTGGTAAAAACAATGCTCTCAAATCTTGATTGATTGCTACATCAATTGAATTGAAGACTATTTTTCCCAAACCCATTCTTGTACAGACAATCAAATTGTCCTTAGGAATCAAATTCGAAGATGAATGATTCAAACCTTCTTCGGTAATATAGTCTTGTGTTGAGGTTAAGTATTTACAATTCAAATCCTTAACACTTGCCCAAGGTATATCTCCCCCCCAATATTCAGGATTTGCTTTTGATGGAGTACCTCCTCCAATATTTTGAAGTATGCTGTCACCCAACCTAACCCAACACCAATTCTCCGGAATATCAAATGGGATCTCATCTTCCATTATCTCTGGCAGATCCTTCTCCTTTTTGATCTTATTTTCTCTGATAAGGCGTGCTTTCTTCTTCTGGATTTCAGCAACCAAATCATGCGCATCACCATCAGCTTCCAGCTGTTCGGCAATCTTGCCCTGGATGGCTGATTGGAGCAGGGAATCCTTCATTTTCTTGGGGAAGGATTTTTGTAGAGTATCAAGTTTGGTTTCATCTATTTCTAATTTATTCAGCGACGGCAGGACTTTTTTAATATTTTCAACAATGCGCTGCTGCTCAGCAATTGGTGGGAGCGGGATAAGCATTTGTTTTAAATGTGATGGACCATAGTGTTTAATTGTGCCGCCTGCTGAAAGTTTTGCTATTTCATCTGCATAATATTGACTTTGTACAAACCAAGTAAAATATATAATACTGAAGTGACCTCTTGGTTTAAAACGGATAATTCCCGTATATGGAATAGAATTCACTGTTTCATTATCAACTACTGAAACCTTATCCATTGAAGCGCTAGTACTTATACAAACATCGCCTAATTCTAATCGGAAATGATTCCATCTCTTCTTAACCATTTCTGGATCCAAGTAATTACAACCTTCTAAAGTTAACATCTTTCCTCGCATTCCAGCAATTCTAATTAGCGGAACGCCAGAATTCCGAAAGTCTTTTGCTAAAATTCCTGGTCCTTCTTGAAAGAAAACCACTTCAGGTATTCGTACCCAACACCAATTCTTTGGTATTTCAAAAGGGATCTCATCCTCCGTAATCTCTGGCAGATCCTTCTCCTTTTTGATCTTCCCATCTTTCATCAACTGTGCTTTCTCAGCCTGAATCTCGGCCAGCAAATCCCTTGCATCCCCATCTTCAGGCAATTGCTCCGTCAACTTTCCCTGAATAGCTGCCTGCAGAATCGATTTTCTAAGTCGTTCAGAAATCATCGCACTAACCCCAGGAGAGCTTCAATCTCAGCTAAGCGCTTATCGATTTTTGCATTGAGTGCGTCTCTCTTCTCATGAAAGTTTTGAATGGTTTCTTCGGGGGACAGGACTTCCTCCTCTGCTGTTGGATAACCGCACAGATCAAGATCATAGCCCCGGTCTGCCAGTTCCTGAATGGTATAGTCTTTTGCCTTGTAAGTGTTAGTCTCTGTGTCGTTGACCCCCTGCCGGTCATTCCACCAAGCAACGCACTCATCAAAGTGCTCAACCTTCATCGGCTTTGTCTTTGAAAAGTGCTTATAACCATCTGGCATATCCACACGATAGAACCAGACCTTGTCCGTCTTCTTGGATTTGTCAAAGAACAGGATGTTGGTCGTGATGGTTGTATAGGGTGAAAACACGCTGGATGGCATGCGAACAACTGTATGCAGGTTGAACTCCTCCAGCAGTTTTTTCTTAATAGCGACCTTGGCATTATCGGTACCGAATAGGAAGCCGTCAGGGATGATAACTCCTGCTCGTCCATTTTTATTCAAACGGTACATAATTACAGACATGAACAGGTCAGCTGTCTCACTACTTCTAAGGTCAGCTGGGAAGTTAATCTTTACGCCATCACTCTCGGTTCCGCCATATGGTGGATTCATCAGTGCAATATCAAATTTATCACTGGCTTTATACTCACGGACGTTTCTTTCCAATGAGTTGCCATGAAAAATATTTGGACTGTCGATATCATGCAGAAGCATATTGGTGATACAAAGCATATATGGCAACGGCTTCTTTTCAATACCGTAGATGCTGTTGTTGTACAATTCTCTATCTTCAACGGTATTAATCTGAGGCTCTAGCACCTTCAAGGTTGATGTTAAAAATCCACCCGTACCGCAAGCAAAATCGCCAATACGTTCACCCAGCTTCGGATCGGTCATCTTGACCATAAAGTCAGTAACAGCTCTAGGTGTATAGAACTCGCCTGCATTACCAGCACTCTGTAAGCTCTTCAGAATAGTTTCGTAAATATCACCGAAAGCATGGCGCTCATCATACTCATCGAATTCAATGGCATCAATTTCGTTGATTACTTTTCTCAGGAGTATTCCATCCTTCATGTACTGGTTGCTATCTTCAAAGACTGCCTTCACAATTGACTGTTTCATTGGTGTTTTCTCAGTAATGGCCAAATCTTTCAGTGTCGGGAAAAGCTTGTTGTTGACGAAGTCCAGAAGACTCTGGCCGGTCATCGCTTTTCCATCTTTATGATCAACCGCCCAGTTTCTCCACCGCAAATACTCCGGTATGATAGATTCATAGTCGTCATCATGGAATTCCCAGTCTTCTTCCTTGGCATCATAGACTTTCAAAAACAGGGTCCAGGTCATCTGCTCAACTCTCTGCGCATCACCATTAATACCGCTGTCGCCTCTCATAATGTTTTGAATGGTTTTGACAAAACTTCCTAAGCTCATATTAATATTGGTCTCCTCTTTCTATTATTATGCTGCATCATATATGGCACGGGCTAAGCCTCTAACTGCTTGGATGTAGCCTTCTTTACCACCAAACAACTTGGCTATTTTCTTCGGACTTCCAATGTGGTCGAATGGAGTGTTTTCCAGAATTCTTGTATCTTCTAGTTCACTGATGCCCTCATTCATGTACTTATCCAGAAGCGCTGACAAAACCTCCTGGCAAACCTCTGAGTACTTGTAAAGATAACCCTGCTTCTTCACATGGTCCACTCGCTCTTTTTTCGTCAAAGGCTTCTTATCATAAGCAACATGGAGAATCAAATCAAAGTCATCTAAATCCTTGTCAGACTCTTCTTTCAAAGCATCAAGAAGCACGCCATGTTCCTGAAGTTCTTCCACAATTGCCTGCTTCTTATCTGCGCTGCTCCAAGCCTGCAGGAACTCGTCCAAAGTCGCGTATTCTTCCAGAATGTTCCGCTTGCTGTAATCCTTGATGCTTTCAGTGATTAGCTTACCATCTTTGTCGTAGTACTGAACACGCTCATTAAGAATTCTGACCAGTACACCTCTGACCCGATATTTCCTAAACGGTTCTCCCACGATCGGGGGCTCAAAAGGAGACGGATCGGGTGGATAATCAGTATCTTCTGGATTGTCAGGTGTATCTGGTTCATCAGGCTTGGTTGGGTCCCACTCGTCCCCGCCGTCACCTCCATCAATAATAACTACCGGATCACCATCAAAATCAGGATCAGCAAACAACCTACACGCATCACGAAAGTCCATGATGGTGAAATACTCTTTGCCAAAGTCAGGATAAAGTCTCGTGCCACGTCCGATAATCTGTTTGAACTCAGTTATGGAGTTGATGTTGTTATCAAGAACGATGAGTTGGCAGGTTTTGCAGTCAACGCCAGTGGTCATCAGCCTTGATGTCGTAACCACTGTGGGATATTTCTCATTGGCATCAATGAAATAATCCAGCTGTGCTTTGCCTATCGGGTTGTCACCTGTTATACGCATGATGTATTTGGGGTTCTCAGCCACCAGATCTTTGTTTTCATTGACCATAGCCTGACGCATACGTTCTGCATGATCAATATCTACGCAGAATATAATTGTCTTACTGAAACGTCCATTTGCTTTGAGCCATTTGGTTATACGGTTTGCTACGGCTTGGGTTCTCTCATCAATAATTAATTTACGGTCATAATCAGTGGTGTTATATTCCCTATCTTCGATTTCATTGCCATAAATATCAACTTGTCCCTTATACGGTCTCCAGCCTTCCAGGTCTTTATCAAGACCAATGCGGATGACCTTATATGGTGCAAGGAACCCATCATCAATACCTTGCTTCAGGCTATAGGTGTAGACTGGTTCGCCAAAGTAAGTGATATTGCTGACTTCTTTTGTCTCTTTCGGAGTAGCTGTCATGCCAATTTGAATTGCCGAATGGAAGTATTCCAAAATCCTTCTCCACTGGGATTCTGCCTTAGCGCTGCCCCGATGACACTCGTCGACAATGATTAAATCAAAAAACTCCGGTTGGAACTCTCTAAATGGTTCTATTCCATTATCACCAGCCAATTGCTGATACAGACTCATGTATATTTCATAGGAACTATCCAGCTTTTTGTCCTGAACCTTAGTCATGATCTTTTCAAATGGCTTGAAGTCCTGCTGCATCGTTTGATCAATGAGAATATTTCGATCAGCCAGGTAAAGAATTCTCTTCACAGTCTCTGTTTTGAGCAGCTTCCATATAATCTGAAAAGCAGTAAAAGTTTTTCCTGTACCAGTTGCCATGACAAGCAAAATCCGATCCTGCCCTTTGGCTATAGCTTCCAATGTTTTATTAATAGCAATACGCTGATAGTATCTTGGTTTTTTCTGAGAGAAGGGATCAAAGTGATCAGGCTCTGCCACAATTTTCTCTTGTGCATCATCCAAACCCTTACCTTTCATATAGCGACCCCATAACTCACCTTGATCCGGAAACCTATCGATTTCTAGCTCGCGTTCAGCGCCGGTGAAGTAGTCATGTTCAAGGAATCCACTGCCATTGGAGGAATAGGCAAAAGGAATATTGAGAATCTCTGCATAGTCCATTGCCTGCTGAAGACCATCACCAACAGAATGGTCAGCATCTTTAGCTTCAACAATTGCCAAAGGGAACTGCCCGTCTTTATGTGTAAGCAGGTAATCCGCTTTTTTGCGCTTGCCTCTCTTTACCGTATTGCCACGCACTAAAACCTGACCATCGGTAAAGAAATATTCCATCAAGACTTGGCTCTTCGTCCATCCGACCTGTTCAATAGCAGGTGTGATGTTACGATACTTAATATCTTCTTCAGTCAGTTTTTTCACGTTGTTACTCCTCTCTCACGGCGTCAACAATGTGTCCGATTTACAATTTAAAGCCGGACTATCGTCCGGATATTTCTCTTCATCCCTTTAAGTTAGATTATCATCTTTTTTCATCTAACTTAAATCCAGATGAATTTAAGGGTTCATACCAATAACATCTATTTTCTATAAATTACACTAATTTCCTCTAATGTGCGCAAAAAATCCCCATTGGGGGATACAAAGATATGTATCTGAAGTTCTATAAGCTATTTTATAACCATCAGCTTAACTGTCTTTGTTTACAATAAACAACCCAAATCAATGCAGGTTTCTCTCAAAGTATAATATCGAGAACTAATGTTTTGGCAATGCGATTTTTGCTTCAATTCTTGAGTTTTTTAATGCACATAAAAATAATTGTTTTTATTTCATTGTTTTATTCTATAATTAAACATATTCGGTCAATATATAGGAGATTTAAATGATAAAAGGGAAAAAATTTAAATCAACTGCAAAGATACCAGATGCATTAGATGCATCTTTAACATCGCAGATATCCGATCTATTTGAAAGAAAAGGCTGGCCTATTGAAATCGATTCTGATCATAATATCAGCCGATTTAATAGGTTTTGTTTAATGCTAGAGGGCTTAGCTAAAGACGAACAATCTTTACTTCTCGAACTATCGGAACACTATTTAACAATTGGATTTCCCGTCTATATCAACCATTTGGAAATAGTATTATGTAAAGCCCTAACAGCAGATGGGAATAATGTTTTTTCCAAGCTATATTTTATGCCATTAATTGCACCAGAGGATAAGGGGAAAATTAAAAGCGGACCGATTTTAACATATATGTTAACAGGTACCGATTTGTTATATTCTGCAATACTTAAGGGTAAGGAAAGAATTATAGTAAATGATTCCTTTACTTATAAAAATCAAATTAACAAATCTAATTCTTCTGTTCTAATATTAGTAGATGATTTTATAGGTACAGGAGAAACTGCAGTACATGCACTGGGTGATTTATTTAAACAGGATTTTAGAAATGACAAAATAATAGTTATTTCGCTCGTTGCACAGCAAGAAGGCCTTAATAGAATTCACGACTTAGGAGTTAAAGCTTATACTTCAATTGAACATTCAAAAGGTATTAGCGATAATTTTTTGGGCGAAGATGGTATGATGCGCTTGAATATTATGAATTCCATAGAATTGAAACGAAGAATAGATAAGGGTTATAAGTGGGGATATGGACAATCCGAAGCGTTAGTTACTATGGGAAAAACACCTGATAATACTTTCCCAATTTTTTGGTATGAAAAAAATAAGCAAATTGCGCCTTTCCCAAGGTGTTAAATTATGAGTGATAAATTTTTAATTAAATTCTTACAGATAGTTAGCGGCAATGGGAATATTGTAAATTTACTTAATGAAGGACTTGAATATGCGCAAATAGCTTCTCTAATATCGACGTCACTGAGAGATGGTTTTATTAATAGAGATTCAGATGGTTTAATACTAACTTCTGAAGGCAAACAAAAAATAAATGAATTAAATCATTGCATGGGCAATACAAATTCAAATAAATGGATTAGTCATTTGGAAATTTACAAAATCGATAAACTTGATATATTTGATGTCTATTTACCTAAAAAAACAACAGAGCTTAGATAGATCCATTAGACTTAATGTGACACGGTCACAGGGACTGGCGAGTCGCCATGTCTAAGAAGAACTGTATTTCAAGCCCCGCGTTAAGATATTCCTCAACCTAAGAGGACTTAGGTCTCCGAATATCTTAACGCCACTCCGGCTAAAGCCTCCGTCACTAGCATATCTACCCGCAAGCGAGTAGCTCTGCTAGTGGTTATCTATGGTATGAGTAATGGTATCTGTCTAAGCTCGTTGTTGATTGGGGATAATCTGAAATGAAATGGGATACTTATAAAACAAATTTTATTAAAGCAGCTAAGGCAAATAATAAAAGTATAAAATATATTGAGTATTGTCTAAAATATGCTCTATATCTTTATGAAAATGATCTTCCAATTATATATGACCAAACACATTTCTCGATGTTGGTGGGGTACGATATTGAGTATATAAGCGCAGCATCTCATAAAGCTAATCTATTTTATAGAACATTTAATATCCCGAAAAAGAACGGTGATTTAAGAGAAATATCCGAACCTTTACCCAATCTAAAAGATATTCAGAAATGGATTCTGGAGGAGATTCTTTACAAATGTAAAGTTAGTAAATATGCTAAGGCCTACATTCCAAGAAGATCGGTAAAGGAAAATGCTCGCTTTCACCGCAATCAAAAGATAGTATTAACTCTTGATATAAAAAACTTCTTTGGTTCAATAAAATATATCAAGATATACTTATTCTTTCGACAATTGGGTTACAGTGTTAGTCTATCAACGATGCTAGCCAACTTATGCTGCCTTGATGGCTCCTTACCACAAGGAGCTCCAACTAGTCCCGCATTATCAAATTTAGTTACATACAGAATAGACCAACGAATAGGTGGTTTTGCCCTAAATAATAATATTAGATATACGCGATATTCAGATGATATGACATTCTCAGGTGATTTTGACGAGGGAAGAGTAATACAATTTGTATCAAAAGTAGTATCGGATGAGGGATTAACACTTAATGATAAAAAGACCAGAGTTAGATATGCTAGCCAAAGACAAGAAGTTACTGGAATTACTGTCAACAATAAATTACAGGCCTCTAAGGAAATGCGAAGGAAATTGCGACAAGAGTTATACTATATCAATAAGTACGGACTGAAATCTCATCTAGAAATGACCAACAATTCTCGAAGTCATTACATATACCATTTATTAGGGATAGCTTACTTTATTATCTTTATCAACCCACAAGATTCTGAAGCTAATTTAGCAGTAGAGAAACTTAAAATGTATTTAGTCTAAAAAGATTAAAGAAAAAGTAAAACGATAGTCGGTTTGAAGATAACCTTTTTAGATTCTTGGTTAAGCTACCGGCCTAATCAGTTGATTTTTTGGTAGAGGGCATCTCAACCACCTTAGATTGCCAATCTGGAGAAGCAAGTAACCATTCACCTCTTTTTGACCCAAATCTAGCGCATGCCAATCATAGGGAATACAAAATGTTCTAGGTTGAGCACCTTCATTTAAATAACCATCTAGTATTCTACAAATATAACTATCGTTAGATATAGGAATGTTATTGGTTCGAATACGCAAGAACTAATATTAATTAGCCAGTTTAGTCACAATTAATAGTAGTTACTTTTCATCTTTAGACTTATTCTTTGCAAGAGCGGCCTGAAGGAGATCGCCCAAGTTGGTGCCAATTTCTTCCTTATCACTGTACTGACTGATTAACTTTTGATTAATTTGACTGGCTCTTTTAGAATTGCCCAACCCGATATGTTCATTCTCCTTTTCCGGCTGCCGATGCCCACAGTTTCGATCAGGACAAACCAGCATCTTGCCCCTCTTACCTTTTACTATAAGCATATATTTACTACAGGATGGGCACTTAGTTTTACTAATATTGTTGGCCTTATATTCAGCATCATCTGTCTGAACTCCCCGTACCATATCCCGCGTGCTCTGACGGATGCCAGAAATAAATTGCTCCTTACTACCCTTTCCCTTAGCTATATCCGTCAATTTTTGTTCCCACTGAGCAGTTAATTCAGGCGACCTCAGAGCTTCCGGGACCAATGGAATCAGCTGAATCCCCTTTGACGTAGGAATCAGTTCTTTGCCGTTGCGCTCAACATAGAAGGAATTAATCAGTTTTTCTATAATCTCGGCTCTGGTGGCGGGAGTACCCAGCCCACTACCCTTCATGGATTCGCGTAGTTCCTCATCTGCAATAAATTTCCCCGGGCTTTCCATAGCCGTCAAAAGAGTTGCTTCGTTATATCTTGACGGGGGTTTGGTTTTCGATCTATTCTCTTTAATACTTATAACTTTCTTTTGACTCCCTTTTTGCTGCTGGGTTAAATTCTGCTCAGGAAGTGCATCCTGTTGAATTCCTTCCCTTTCTAAAGTACTGGTCGTCACGCCCCTCCAACCGAGATCTTTTACCACCTTGCCTCGAGAATGGAAGTTTTCACCGTTTACGGCCGTAGTTATAGTCGTCTGGTCATAAGTGTAAGGAGGATATAAAACAGCGATAAAGCGTTTAGCAATAAGATCATATAGTTTTTTCTCATCAATACTCAAGTTTGCTAATTTCAAAGGTTGCTCAGTGGGAATGATGGCATGGTGGTCGGTAACTTTGCTGTCATCCACAAAGCGTTTGCCAGGTTGGATTTTTTGACTAAGCAGCGGTCTAATGTAATCTACATATGGCCCTACCTGCATGGCCTGCAATCTGACCGGCAGGGTTGGCACTATATCCCTGGTAATGTAGCGGGAATCGGTGCGCGGATAGGTTACTACTTTATGTTCCTGGTACAAGTTCTGTAAAACCGCAAGCGTTCTTTGAGCCGAGAAATTAAGGCGTCGATTGGCATCTCTCTGTAATTCCGTCAAATCATAAGCCAATGGAGGTAATTCACTCTTGGCTTCCCTGCGTATTTCCGCAATGATGCCATTATGACCCTGTATCTTTGCTATTATGGCTTGGGCCTGAGTATTATCAAATATACGACCCTGTCCCTTATTATCGCGCCAATCACCATTGTAATCTCCAAAATCAGCCCGGATAGTCCAATAGTCTACGGGTTTAAACTCTTTTATTTCCTTCTCTCTATTTACTATCATAGCCAAGGTGGGTGTCTGCACCCGGCCTGCGTTAAACTGTGTATTGAATTTACATGTTAAAGCGCGCGTCACGTTTAATCCAATTAACCAGTCCGCTTCTGACCGGCATACAGCCGCATCATACAGATTATTATAAGCACTCCCTGCTTTCAAATTAGCAAAACCATCTCGGATCGCAGCATCAGTTTGTGACGAAATCCACAGGCGCTTGAATGGTTTACGCCAGTTGGCTTTGTCCATGATCCAACGGGCAACAAGTTCACCTTCTCTTCCAGAATCCGTAGCTATAACCATTTCCTTTATATCTCCGCGTTGCATTAAACTCTTAACTACTTGGTATTGCTGAGAAGTCTGCTTAATAACTTTTAATTTCATCTTCTCAGGTAACATAGGGAGATCTTCCATGCGCCATTGCTTCAACTTCTGGTCGTAATCATCAGGTTCGGCTAGAGTAACTAGGTGTCCGAGCGCCCATGTTACTACATACTTTTGTCCTTCTATAAACCCTTTATTCTTAGTATTGCAATTTAAGACCCGGGCAATTTCCCGGGCTACACTGGGTTTTTCAGCAAGTACGAGTGTCCGTTCCATATTATTGAAAACTCCTTTGTTAGTCTAATTTGGTAGATGAAAGTGTTTCGTGACTTCACAAAAATCAAGAGAACAGGCGTTGCTTATATTTACCTCTCCATAATTAAGGATATCAGATTAATATCATCCATTGAAAGTTGCTCAGCATATTCCCTCTATCCGTTGTTTTTCCTGTTCAATTAGTTGTCGAAAGTATTCTTTTGGGTTTATACCAAAGTCGGGTTTTACTCTCTTATTGCCCTGATTAGCATTTATTATATCGTATATTTTCTGAGAGTCGCCTTTGGAAAATACGGTCTTAATTAGTACTCCTATATCCCCATCCGCATAAGTATTTATAAAGATTTTCTTTAACTGAATATCATTTGTTGCAAATATAAAGATGTCATCCATAGTTTTTTCGTCATAGTGAAAACAACTCCAATTTGATAAATAATTCAGATCCCATGCTTGATTTTTGCAACCATTTAGTATCTTTTCAATATCATTACTTCCGGAGTATTTAGGTGCCTTAATTCCTGACTGATTTGTAAACAGCATTGCAATATATACAAGGGTGCTTTCACAAATTAATAAATACTTATAGTTCCATTTTAAAAAATTCACCATTTTTTCAACTGGAGATAAATCATGCCGTTTACATAAATACACAACGTGAAGCATTTCTGCAATGTGCATCAATAAATGATCATCTTCTTCGTTATATTCGATTTCTGTAATAAACGGTTCAATAGGTAAAGAACACATGGGGATTTTGTCAATTGCCCCCACAGCCAAACGCAGCCACATCATACTAGGATAGTAATCAAAAATATTGTTAAATTCTCGTAGTTCTAGTTTGGGTTTTGTTACATTATTGATTTTAGTAGCATATTCTTTCAATGCGAGGCCTGCGCTTGCAGGAAAATTATTCATAATCATCCATGTCATTAATAGTGCGATTATCCGCATTTCATTTTCATCTTGAAGATAGCCATCACGAGAAAGCTTTAGTAGACTGCTTAAAAGATTTCTATCAAGCATAACAATAATTTTTTTATTATTTTTTAAGCTTGATAATGCTTTGTAATCAATTTTCCCTTCACAAGAATAACGTGGATGAAATATTAGTTGCAAATTACATATCGTTTCCCAAATGAAATTGTATTCTTCTCCATCCATTACTAAAAAGCTCATATTTACCTCACAATAATGGAATATAATATTGGATAATTAGAGGCTCTATATTATCTTTCACCCAGATCAATTCCCAGCCTATTCATGGCCATTTGAAAATAGTCGAATTGTCCCTCGAAAACGCTGTTATTTAGTAACATCATATTATCTAACAATGATAATGCACTTTGACTTGAAGTCAGATTTTCTTGTTTATTAGTTATCAATTTACTTATTACTTCGGAACATTTAACAGAGTCTTTTTTATAAGTAACAAGTAAAATCTCGAAATCCCTAATTGTCATTATCCAACAACTTCTATCCTTCTCAAATATTTCTGGTATTGATGCTTCAATCAGCCCAGTATTAAAGAAATTTTCATACAGTAATATTATTTTCAGTATTGGTTTTTCTTCTTTAGCTTCTTCAACAGTACTCTGTATCTGTTCATATGCTTCAATCACGTTTCTTTTGTAAAACTTATCTATGCACTCGAAATCCGGAATTTGTTGCTTTGCATTAAGTCCCAGCAACGCAGATTTTTGTTCAATTATTAGTATAGCGTTATTAAATTCAATTTTATAATCTGCACCTTTTTGATTATTCTTTTGAGGTAGTTTCTTAAACTGATCTTTATCAAGATACCGGTCAGCTAACTCACAAAAATAGTCCTCAAACATATACCCAAAAGCATTTATAAATTTCTGACTATTCTTTTCACTATAATAATTTCTAACTATCCAATAAAGTCCATCAGCTATTGCAATAGCTACAAGATGCATGCTAGATGCTATGTATTGTGGCCCTCTATCAGTCTTAATAAAAGGTTTTGAATAAAGCAATTGCCTTTTTAGTGGCGACTGTCTAATATCCAAATATGAGCATGAGTAGTAATCAATAATTCTTTTAAGATTTTCCGTTGTTAAGATTGTACCGGGAGTTTTCATATATAATTCTTCTGGCGCACTAAGAGGATCAGGATGCTGCGTACATAACCAAAATATAATAAGCATTACCGAAATGAATTCATCGCTTGTAAGTCCGAACTTTTCCAATGTGATTTCATCTATGTTAATCCCTTTTCCTTGGATTTGTGTCCTAGTTTTTTTTAGAATATGATAATTCCTATTATAGGATTGGAAAACCCAACTCATATTAAAGAATAAAAATTGCTCAGTGGTAATTCCAAACATAAATTTGAAAATTTCGCTAAGAGATGCATCTATTAATATTTCCGAACCGGAATTATCATTCTCGAATCCACGATACTCATTTATTATTTCTGATATATCCTGGTCTAATCCTATAGATTTGGATCGAAAGTCATTACTATTACATACCGCAATATATTCCATTGATAAAATGTCCCATGCCGAGACCCTAACTTCCACCTTCTTAATAGATCCCAGTTGTTTAATAATCATTGGCATGGTTATTGAACTTTTTTTAGCTTTAAACATTTTTATAGACATATTCGCAAATATGTAAAGCAGTTCATCTAATCTATATTTTTTTATCAAAGAGATAAATCCTGGCATTTACTTCCTTTCTGCGAATAACCCTTTTCAATGAACAACAACATATTCAAGGCAATTAATTATTTTCTTCGCAAATAGTAATTGCTAATGTTTTATAAATCACCCTTTCCTGATATTTCTCCAAGAGCAACAACATACCTGCATCTGGTAAAAATATCAAGATTGGGGCATCAAAATATTTAGATCAAAAAAGGGAGAAATCTTTGATTATCACCCTTTGTCTTCTATATTTTCTTAATAAGTATCTCTTGGCCATTTTCCTACTAATAACCCACTCATCTATATGATTGACTTGATATAGTTATATTTAGGATCATATATGAAATATTGATCCTCAACTTGACCTATTATCGTTCGTTCCTCCTTACGAATAGGCTTAAACCCTTTGGTTATGAGCATTAGTTTTGTATTTGAACTAATCCCCAGATTAAATTTTAAGCCTGCCGGAAATTTATATATCCATTCCACCTTCTCCTTGGCATTATCATTGCGATAAACAGTAATAATCGTTTTACCATCAGCGTCATATATAAAAAATGCATTTCTGTATTTAATTTGAATGGCGCTTGGATAAATTTGTCTATATTTCAATACCCTATTATTTAATATGTTTAAAATAATCTGACTTGCTACTTCAACATCCTCATAACTATATGTATCTCTTTCGATAATCCTTTCCAAAAACCGTTCTGCAGCATGGCGGCTGATAATTAAATCAGAGGGGAGTACGATATCTTTCATAGCCTGTTCCCCTCCTTCAAATATACTTATATCTATCCATATCTACAATAGGGGTTTGGCAATAGACCTCAATTACCTGCCTTGTCGCCTTACTTGACGCCAATCAACACCAGTTTCCTGAATCCGTATAAGTAACTACCCAGTGCCGCTAATTGCATGTATTGATATTTACTATTTCGTTCCCAATCCAGTAATCCATGGTATCAATAATAATGTCTGTGGTGACCAGCAAACCTTTTTTAGGATCGGACACCATGCCTATTAGCCTGCCATAATCCTTGCTTATTACAGGAGCCCCAATACTAGTTGATTTTAATGCTGCATTAATTGTAATTAGATCAGTGATTCCTTTGTGATTGGTGCATATATAATCAATATTCTTACTTAATGTGGCAGCTTTATATTTTGGCACTTCATAAAACTGGCGATCAAGAATAAACACCTCTTGTCCGGCAGCAAGATCCTTCAGATTTGTACAATGCTGATCTTCGCAAAATGAGATGTGATAGCCCATTTCATCGGGGTTATCTCGGAAAGCAGCCATAAAATACATCGCTAACCTGTCGCTATAACAATTGTAGTCTGTTATCAACCATTCAGGGATTCCAGATACTATGGGATTATAAACATTTCCAAGCAGGGTTTTGTCACCGTAAGTAGTTTCGCAGGATATCGCCTCCATATTGTGAATGGCAACTAAAAAGTTTACCACCTGACATTGAATTAGTTTACCACTAGTGACAATGAAAAAGTTTACCACTATAGCTGTTTTGACACTGAATTTGTTTACCACCTAAGTTCTAATAATAA
>Ga0310040_1000669_pt1 | contig 30035 bp, 24 predicted proteins | sample EPASupsiteHSE623_FD_200237 | JGI IMG/M metagenome (GOLD analysis project Ga0310040, IMG submission 200237) | Bioremediated contaminated groundwater from EPA Superfund site, New Mexico - Sample HSE6-23 (v2) (version 2) | ecosystem: Environmental > Aquatic > Deep subsurface > Groundwater >... | reverse complement strand
TGCGCATAATTTAATTGCACCTGTTTATTAATGCCTTGACCACATATATGAATTTATTGAACTATGAGAGAAATGCTTACCCGATTAGCAGCTAAAAATGATCAATTCCTTCGCAGATATCGCCAACTTGCCTCATGAAAATGATCGACATCAGCAACGTAATATTTTAAAGTTCTAGGTGCGGGGGATGGGATTCGAACCCACGAACACCTTCGTGACTGGACCCTGAATCCAGCGCCTTTGACCTGGCTTGGCAACCCCCGCAAAAGAGGCAGCAATCCTCATGCACTTGTAGTATTTAACAGTATTCGTAGGCCCGCCCGGCCCCTCGTTCAGGAATCGCCGCCGGTGCCTTCCTTCCTGCTCCCGACCTCATCCGCCCGGAAAGCCACACCGCGCCGCTCCAGCTCCGATTGCAGTTCCTCCATGAAGACTCCCCGCCCGCACACATGGGCGTGCTCGCACTCCCGCACGCGCCCGCCCGCGTAGCCGCTGCTCGTCGTCTGCACGCCGCAGCTCGGGCTGCCCGCCACGCCCACGATGTGCAGCCGTGCGCCCTGGCTGGCCAGCATCTCCAGAAGATCGGCAAAAGGAGTGAGAAGCGAGCGGCAGAAGCGGCGGAACTCCGGCACGTCGAGCTGGTTGCGGGTCACCGCCCAGCGCTCCGCTCCGAGGTACAGGAACTCCGGGCAGGGAAGCTGCACCACCGGGCCCGCGGGGCGAAACCCGACGGGCCGCAAGCCGCGCACGCGCGTGCAGGGATTCAGGAGGCAGTGGGCAACGACTGTGACCTCTTTATCCCCTTTGTCGCCTAATTCTTCCATTTCTTGTCTTTGATGTACTGGTAGAACTCGATGCCGTCCAGATCCTCGTAGAAGATGATGCTCTCCGCCTTCCCTTCCACTTTGATCTTCAGGGTGTTGGTGTGAAACTCATCCACATACTCAACACGGTCAATCAGGTCCAGCGGCACGGTCTGCACCTTGTCCCAGGCGAAGCCGGGCCGCACGAAGTGAACATTCTTCTGGGTGGTGACCAGGTAGCCCAGGATCTTGTCCATCATGCCGATCCTGGCAATGGCCAGCATCTGCTCCGAGGCTTGGCTGCGCAGGATGGCCGGCGCGATCTGCACCGGCACTTCCCCCGCCGCGGCCAGCTTCTTCACCGTGCGCTTCAGTTTTCCCGGAATCTCCGGGCCACCCGCCTGCCCGCCCTGGGGTTCTTGAGCTTGTTCTTCGGTCATCTTCGCTTCAGGTGACGATTTGATCCAGGCAGTCGTTCTCCACAGCGATCCGAACCTCGCGCGCCAGCCGCCGCCCCGTGGACATGTTGGTGCGCCAGAGAGCGTTGCCGTAGGGATGCCCGACGGCCATGTGCACATTGGTGCCTCCGCCGATCCTCGGCGCGACATCGTAAATGTAGAAGTTGAGGTCTTTGTCCACGCAGGTCTGCAGGCAGAAGGGTCCGATGATGCCCGGCTTGTAGTACTCCTGCGTCGCCTCGACGTACTTTTCCGCCAGCACGAACGCCTTTTCCAGCAGCGACTCGCGCAGCGTTGCAGAGTTGTGGCCGCAGACGGTGTACTCCGGGTTGATCTGTCGCTCGTTGAGCGTCATCTGCTGCGGCGCGGGCAGGCGGCAGTGGCCGTCCAGGCTCGTCTCAAAGCGCCAGTCAATTCCGATCAGCTCAATTCTTTCCGTGATGGGCGAATAGAAGAAGTCAAGATTGAAGACCGGCCCGATGATGTAGCGCTCGATCCTGGCCAGCTCGATGCCGTCCTGGTCGATGACGTTCTGCTTGAGAAGAGCGTCCGCCTTCTGGCAGTACTCATCATAGGACGCGGCGGTGAAAAAGCCCCGCTCCAAAGTCTTCACGGCATGAGGCAGCTTGACCATCACCAGTTGGTTGATGTCCTCCGCCTCCACCGGCTCGGGGAAAGGCAGGCCCGCTTTCTCCAGTATCCAGTAGTAATCCCTCTTGTCGCCGCGCTCTTCGGAACGCAGCAAATTGCGCGAGCCGAGCAGAGGCAGCATGAACTGATCCTCGACGGCATCTATGCCGCAATAAGAAGTAAACGAGCGGTTGGGAACGAAAAGAGTGTTCTTTGATCTGAGAAAATCCTGATTCTCAGTCTCCAGTATCTGCGGGAACTTCTTGAGCATCATGACCTCATCGATCATGCCTGTCACAATCTTGCCCTTTTTATCCCGCCCGGCCCGGAAGTACTTGGCATAAGGCTTCTCTCGCCCCTCCTGGCATACCGCCAGCGTCTTGAAATCCTCCTCAACTGCGCCGTCCGCCGTGTCCAGGGCGGAATGGGATGCGATCATCCCTATTCGCAGATCATTGAGATCATAACCCTTCAAGACCTCCAGAACCTTGCTGCGATCGATCAAGTCAGAGCACCTCAAAATAATTGCATTGGTCCGTCATATTTCCATCCTAATTTATCAAGATGACCCTTACCCGGATGATAAGCCCGCCATTTCTCGAAGAACTGTCAGGCCGACTGCATTCGTTTTCATGACCCCGTCCCTTGGCCGTCATAGAAATGCGGTCGTCAGTCATGAGTGTGATTAGAGATTTTCTTTCCTCTCCGGTCGCCCGGGCAGGAACCATGCCGTTGCCTTTTACAGTTATAGCTCCTTTGCTCGCCTTCGTATGGTTCGGCACTGCCAACGATAACGATTTCGCCCGATTTGCCCGGCGTATTTGCCTGGCGCATAATCCTTAATCGATTGACAGGATAGCTCGCGACGGCTCCGAAAAGTCCATCGATGAGCCGCAGATAGGCTAGACCCTGCCGGTCTTCCCGCCGCGCACAGCCCTTTGCCGATCCCCACTCCGAAGGCTCAAAAGCCTTGAACATTATTTGTTCATTACGCTGCTAAAAAGTGAGCGGTTGGGGCGGCGCAGGATTGTAACGCCGGTGCATTACTTTAATATACACCGTCCTCATTGGAAACTAGTTCATCATTTTGGAGTTGAAGCATTTTGGCGGGCAGAGCATGGAAATTCGGCGACGACGTCGACACGGATGCGGTAATCCCAGGGCGCTATCTGGTCATCAATGACCCGCGCGAGCTGGCAGTGCATCTCTTCGAGGGCGTCAGGCCAAAGATGGCATCGCAGGTCCATCAGGGCGACTACGTGGTTGGCGGCGAGAACTTCGGGTGCGGCTCATCCCGAGAACATGCGCCACTGGCGCTGAAAGGGGCAAAAATCACAGCGGTCATCGCCAGGTCCTTCGCCAGAATCTTCTTTAGAAATTCCATCAATATCGGCCTTCCTCTCTTCATCTGCCCGGAGGTTGACAAGATCGAGGATGGAGCTGTAATCGAGGTCGACATGGCCGCCGGAATAATACGCAACGTCACGCGCGGCGAATCATACAAGACCACGCCACTTCCCGATTTCCTGCGGGACATCGTGGGTGCGGGCGGCCTTGTGGAATATACCAGACGGCAGTACACCAGAGGGAAGGTGGCCGGGGTGAAGGCATGAATTACAAAGTACCAGTTATCCCAGGAGACGGCATCGGTCCGGAGATCATAGCCGAAGGAAAGAAGGTCTTAGAAGCAGCGGCAGACAAGCACGGCTTTTCCCTGGAGTGGATTGAGTATTCTCTCGGCGCAGAGCATTATCTAAAGACAGGAGAGCTGGTTTCCGAAGAGACACTCAAGGAGCTTGGAGCCTATCGCGCCATTTACCTCGGGGCCATCGGCGACCCGCGCGTCAAGCCCGGCGTTCTGGAGAAAGGCGTCCTCCTGACCATGCGCTTCTACCTCGATCAGTACATCAACCTCCGGCCCGTCAAGCTGCTGGAAGGCATCTGGACCCCGCTCAAGGACAAGGGGCCAAAAGATATCGATTTCGTGGTAGTGCGAGAGAATACCGAGGACTTCTACATAGGCATCGGCAGTCGCGCCCGTCGCGGCAAGAGCCATGCCGACTTTGAAGTAAAGCGCACGCTCTACAACATCAAGTTCGGCCTGGACATAGACTCCGACAGCGAGGAGATCGGCTACCAGATCGGCGAGGTCAGCAAGGAAGGCTGCCAGCGTGTCATAAAATACGCCTTCGACCTGGCCATGAAGCGACGAAAGCAGGTCGCAAGCGTGGACAAGGCCAATGTGCTCAGCGACATCTACGGCTTCTGGCGCGAGGTCTTCCTGGACGTTGCGAAGGGCTATCCGCAGGTCAAGCACGACTTCAACTTCGTGGACGCCATCACCATGTGGTTCGTCAAGAACCCGGAGTGGTTTGACGTGGTCGTCGCACCCAACATGTTCGGAGACATCATCACCGACCTGGGGGCCATGATTCAGGGCGGCCTCGGTCTCGCGCCAGGCGCGAACCTCAATCCGGAAGGCACCAGCATGTTCGAGCCCATCCACGGCTCCGCGCCCAAGTACAAGGGCCAAAACAAGGTCAATCCCGTCGCTACCATCTGGGCGGGCGCTATGCTCTTGGAGCACCTGGGCCAGGAGGCCGCCGCCAGGGACATTGTGGCGGCCATCGAGCGGAACCTATTTGAAGGCAGGGTAAAGACATATGACCTCGGAGGTAGCTCAACCACCTCAGAGGTCGGCACGGAGATAGCCCGCCTAGTGGGGAGTGTCTAAGTTTACGAGGGAAAAAGCTTTATGTGGGATGCTTTTATTCCACATTTTAGTGCAAGGAAAAAGGCTTAAGGCATGCCAGGTTGCGGGGGCTCGTAGCTCAGTTAGGCAGAGCGTCTGGCTTTTAAGTTTTTGCATGAAGATACCAGGTGGTCGAGGGTTCAAATCCCCCCGAGCCCGTTTGGAGCTTCCTTGAGCCTATTTGCTGCTCCTTCTAGAAGAGGAGGTGGTTCTAGTGACCAAGTTTACTGTAAAAGATCATGATATGGTTCCGGAACATGTGTTGCTCACTCCGGAAGAAAGCGCTGCCGTATTGGCCGAGTTCGGCATCGAGGCACCGCAGTTACCCAAGATCCACGTAACCGATCCGGCTGCCAAAGAGATCGAGGCCAAGGTCGGCGACATAATTAAAATTATGCGAAAAAGTCCAACAGCAAAGCAATCGATCTTTTACCGGCTGGTAATCGATTAAAGGTGATCTCTTGCTCGACAGAAATGTTCTTTATATTTCCTATTTTACCAGGGATAAACTGGTGCATCACCACATAAACTCCTTTAATGAGTTCATAGATAAGGGCCTGCAAAAGGTCATCGATGAAGTGGGCATCATCGAGACGAACATCGAAAATACTTACGTGAAGCTCGGCAAGATTCGCGTGGACAAGCCCATGGTTCGCGAAGCGGACGGCTCGGTGGAGAGGCTTTATCCCAACGACGCCCGATTGCGAAATCTCACTTATGCGTCTCCCATAAGACTGGAGATGACGATTGTTGAGGGCGAGACCGAAAAAGACCCGGTGGAAGCGGAGATCGGCACCCTGCCCATCATGCTCAACTCCAAGATCTGCAACCTGTCCGGCCTGACTGCCGACGAGATGATCACTTTCGGTGAGGACCCCACGGACCCCGGCGGCTACTTCGTGGTCAACGGCTCGGAGCGCGTCATCATGACCCTGGAGGATCTGGCTCCCAACAAGATCCTGGTGGAGTACAACCAGCGCTACGAAGAGAATATCGAGGTGGCCAAGGTCTTCAGCCAGAGGCAGGGCTACCGGTCGCTGGTCATCGTGGAGCGCGGGCGGCGTTCCATCCTGGAGGTCTCCTTCCCGTCGGTTTCAGGAAGACTGAACTTCGTCACACTTCTTCGGTCTCTGGGCATGGAATCGGATATGGATATCGTGAAATCCGTCTCCGACAACCCCGAGATCATCAAATTCATGCTGGAGAATCTGGAGGAGGCCGAGGTCTCCACCACCGACGAGGCTTTGGAGAAGATCGGCTCGCGCGTGGCGGCAGGCCAGGCCAAGGAATACCAGAAGAAGAGAGCGGCCTACGTGCTGGATCGGTATCTGCTCCCCCACATCGGCGTCGAGGAGAAGGACCGCTATCCTAAAGCCCTCTTCCTCTCGCGCATGGCCGAAGCGTGCTTCGAATTGGCGCTCGCGCGTCGCGGCGAGGACGACAAAGATCACTACTCAAATAAGAGGCTGAAGCTCTCCGGAGATCTGATGGAAGATCTCTTCCGCGTGGCCTTCAACCGCCTCACCCGAGACATAAAATACCAGCTGGAGAGGGCCAGCATGAGGAACAGAGAGCTGAACGTTGTAACAACCGTGCGGGCCGATGTCCTGACGGAAAGGATGATTCATCCACTGGCCACCGGCAACTGGGTGGGCGGCAGGACGGGCGTATCCCAGCTCTTGGACAGGACGGACTACATGGCAACCCTCTCGCACCTGCGCCGTGTGATCTCGCCCCTGTCCCGCTCCCAGCCTCACTTCGAGGCCAGAGATCTGCATGCGACACAGTGGGGACGCATATGTCCCAGCGAAACCCCCGAGGGTCCAAACTGCGGACTGGTGAAGAATTTCGCTCAAGGAGTGGAACTCTCCAAGGGCATTGATGATTACGAGGATATCAAGAAGATCTTGATTGATTTAGGCGTGGTAACAGTGGGTGGTAACGTTGCCTGAGGCTTTTGATAGCGGCGGCGCTCGCGTTTATTTAAACGGCGAGATTATAGGACATCATGACGACCCCAAGTCTCTGGTAGCCAATTTGCGCCGCCTGCGGCGTGCGGGGAGCATAAGCAGCCAGATGAATGTGGCTTACTTCGAGGACACCAGCGAGATTTTTATTAACAGTGACTCGGGCCGGGCCAGAAGACCTTTGATCGTGGTCGAGAACGGCAAAGCCATGGTGACGGTAGAGCATGTAAACAAGATCAAGAACGGGGAGATGACGTTCGCAGATCTTGTCTCATCCGGCCTGGTGGAGTATATGGATGCCGAGGAAGAGGAGAACACCCTCATCGCCATCTGGGAAGAGGATATCGCCCCCGACCATACCCATCTCGAACTTGACCCATCGATGATCCTTGGAATTGCAGCCGGTCTTGTGCCCTACCCGGAGCACAATGCCAGCCCCAGGAACACAATGGGAGCAGGAATGGTCAAGCAGTGCCTGGGCATGTCTACAGCCAACATGAGGCTGCGGCCCGATACGCGCGGCCACTACCTGAACAGCCCCCAAAGAGGCATCGTTCGCACCAAGACCTCGGGAGCCGTCGGCTTTGAGGAGCGGCCCGCCGGCCAAAACTTCGTAGTGGCCGTCCTGGCCTACGAAGGATACAACATTGAAGATGCCCTGGTCATGAACCGCGGCTCCATTCAGCGTGGTCTCGCTCGCAGCCACTTCTTCCGCGTCTCCGAGGCGGAGGAGCGCAAGTACCCCGGCGGCCAGGAAGATAAGTTCGAGATCCCGGACGTCGAAGTTCGGGGCGCGCGCGGCAGCGAGGCGTACGATCAACTGGATTCCGACGGCCTGGTGAACCCCAACGCCTATGTGGGCCCGAACGATGTTCTCATCGGCAAGACCAGCCCGCCCAGATTCCTGGAGGAGCCCTCCGAGTTCGGGCTGACTCCCCAGCAGAGGCGCGAGACATCCGTGACCATGCGTTCCAACGAGAAGGGCGTGGTGGACATGGTCATCCTCACCGAGTCCTCCAACGGCAACCGCCTGGCCAAGGTCAAGACCCGCGACCAGCGCATTCCGGAGCTGGGCGACAAATTCGCCTCGCGACACGGCCAAAAAGGCGTCGTGGGCCTGATTGTGCCCCAGGAGGATATGCCCTTCACCGAATCCGGAGTTGTGCCCGACCTCCTGCTCAATCCGCACGCGATTCCTTCCCGTATGACGGTAGGACACGTGCTGGAGATGATCGGCGGCAAGGTCGGATCACTGGAAGGCAGGTTCGTCGACGCCACGGCATTTTTGGGCGAGAATGAGCCGGATCTGCGCGGCGCACTTAAAAAGTTCGGCTTCTCGCACACCGGCAGAGAGATTCTTTACAACGGAGCCACCGGCGAGCAGGTCATGGCCGATGTCTTCGTGGGTGTGATCCTCTACCAGAAGCTCTACCACATGGTCACCGGCAAGATGCACGCCCGCTCCCGCGGCCCGGTGCAGGTCTTGACGCGCCAGCCTACGGAAGGCAGAGCCAGAGAGGGCGGCCTCCGATTTGGTGAGATGGAGAGAGATGTGCTTATCGCCCACGGCGCGGCTTTAGCTCTCAAGGAGCGCCTGGTCGATGAATCGGATAAAGTAACAGAGCTTGTCTGCAGCCATTGCGGCATGATCGCCATCCATGATCGGAGAAGAAATGCGGACTTCTGCCCGACCTGCGGAGCGGATACTGAAATCTACCCCGTGGAGATGAGCTATGCCTTCAAGCTCTTGCTAGACGAGATCAAATCACTTGGTGTGGCGCCGCGACTGATCCTGGAGGACGCGGTTTAGGTGGAAGTATGACTGTTCCCAAGAGAATTGGTAAAATCCGCTTCGGGCTCATCTCTCCGCAAGAATTCAGGAAGATGAGCGTGGTCAAGATCATAACCGCCGACACTTACGATGACGACGGCTTTCCTATCGAGATGGGATTGATGGACCCGCGCCTGGGTGTAATCGATCCGGGCCTGCGCTGTCGATCCTGCGGCGGCAGACCGGGAGAATGCCCCGGTCACTTCGGGCATATCGACTTAATTGCACCCGTAATTCATGTGGGCTTCGCAAAGCTGATCAGAAAAGTCCTCCGGGCCATCTGCCGGGACTGCTCCCGCCTCATGATGAAAGACAATGAGAAGAAGATGTACCTGGAGCAGATCCAGACCCTGGAGAAGCTGGGCCAGATGACGGACGACACCGTCAACAAGGTCTTCGCCGAGGCGCGCAAGAACAAGACCTGCCCCTACTGCGGTGCACCCCAGCAGGAGATCAAGTTCGAGCGGCCTCTGTCCTATATCGAGGACGGACACAAGCTAACCGCCTCGGATATCCGCGATCGCTTCGAGAAGGTTCCGGACGACGATATTCAGGTCATGGGCATGAATCCGGGCACCGCCAGGCCGGAATGGATGATTCTCACCGTTCTGCCCGTGCCGCCCGTAACCATGCGCCCATCCATCACCCTTGAGTCCGGGCAGCGCAGCGAGGACGATCTCACGCATAAACTGGTGGACATCATCCGCATCAACCAGAGATTCCAGGAGAACCGCGAGGCGGGTGCGCCTCAGCTGATCATCGAGGATCTCTGGGAGCTGTTGCAGTACCACGTCACCACATTCCTGGACAACACCGTCTCCGGTGTGCCTCCCGCCCGCCACCGCAGCGGCAGGCCCCTCAAGACGCTCTCCCAGCGCCTGAAGGGCAAAGAAGGACGCTTCCGCGGCTCGCTGTCCGGCAAGCGTGTCAACTTCAGCGCCAGGACGGTCATCTCCCCCGATCCCAACCTTAGCATCGGCGAGGTGGGAGTTCCCATGGATATCGCTATGGAGCTCTCCGTGCCCATGATCGCCAACGTCAGGAACAAGGAGATTGTGAAGACCTTCGTGCGCCGCGGCCCCGACAGGCATCCGGGAGTGAACTATGTCACGCGTCCCGATCAGAGAAGGGTAAAGGTCACGGATAAGAACTGTGAGGAGGTTGCCGAGCAGATCGACATCGGATGGAAGATCGACCGGCAACTGGCCGACGGCGACATCGTCCTCTTCAACCGCCAGCCTTCGCTGCACAGGATGTCCATCATGTCTCACCGGGTCAAGGTCATGCCCTACAAGACCTTCCGGCTCAACCCGGCCGTATGCCCGCCCTACAACGCAGACTTCGACGGGGACGAGATGAACATGCACGTTCCCCAGACCGAGGAAGCGCGCGCCGAGGCAGAGATTCTCATGCGCGTGCAGGAGAACATCCTCTCGCCGAGGTTCGGCGGACCCATCATCGGCGGCATTCATGACTACGTGACCGGCTCCTTCCTTCTCACGCACGGCAGGAAGCCAATCGACCGCCGCAGCGCGATGGAGCTTCTGAAGAAGTTCGATATACCCGAACTGCCTGAGCCGGAGGGCATCGTGGACGGCGAGCCTTACTGGACGGGAAAGCAGATCTTCTCGCTCATCCTCCCCAAGGGATTGGACCTGGCGTTCAAGGCCGACTTCTGCTATAACTGCGATGTATGCAAGAATGAGGGTTGTGAGAACGATGCCTATGTGGTCATCAAGGACGGTAAGCTCCTGATGGGCACCATCGACGCCGAGGCTGTGGGTGCCTTCAAGGGTAAGATAACAGACAGGATAATAAAGGAGTATGAACGCTCCGTGGCGAGTGAATTCCTGGACAGGATGACCAGGCTTGCGCTGCGCGGCATCATGCACGCGGGATTCAGCTTCGGCATAGATGACGAGGACATCCCCAAGGCCGCTGCCGATCAGATCGAAGAGACCACCCGCACCGCTCGCGAGAAGACGCAGCAGCTCATCGAGGCCTACAATGCAGGCGAGCTGGAGCCGCTGCCCGGACGAACACTGGATGAGACACTGGAGATGAGAATCATGCAGACTCTCGGCAAAGCCAGGGATACGGCAGGCAAGATCGCCGGTCGCCACCTTGGTCTGGACAACTCCGGTGTGGTCATGGCTGTCTCAGGAGCGCGCGGCTCCATGCTCAACCTGACCCAGATGGCGGCCTGCGTCGGCCAGCAATCCGTGCGCGGCGAGAGAATCAAGCGCGGCTATGCCGGCAGAACGCTGCCGCACTTCCGCTGCGGCGACCTCGGAGCTGAGGCGCACGGCTTCGTGGAATCGAGCTATAAAGACGGACTGAACCCGACGGAGTTCTTCTTCCACGCCATCGGTGGTCGCGAAGGATTAGTGGACACGGCCATCAGGACATCCCAGAGCGGCTACCTGCAGCGTAGATTGGTCAATGCTCTGCAAGACCTTGAGGTCAAATACGACGGCACGGTGAAGGAGACGAGGGGCATGATCGTCCAGTTCAAGTACGGCGAAGATGGAGTTGATGCCTCCCGAAGAGACTACGCCAGCGCAGACAACGTCAAACGCATCATCAAAAACGTGCTCAAGAAGGAGTCGGTATGAGCCTATCGGAAAAGGAGATCTCGGATAAGCTGGAGAGCGTGAAACTCCCCCTGAGCATCAAAGAAGCTCTGCGTGCGGGCCTGCAAGGCCAACAGGTCACCGAAGAGCAGTTGGAAGAGATCATAAACACGGTCGAATCGGATTATGAGCATTCGCGCGTGGAGCCATGCGAAGCTGTGGGCGTGGTCGCGGCCCAGTCCATCGGCGAGCCCGGCACGCAGATGACCATGCGTACCTTCCACTACGCCGGTGTGGCCGAGATCAACGTAACCCTCGGTCTTCCCCGGCTCATCGAGATCGTGGACGCGAGGAAGATTCCTTCCACGCCGACCATGACCATAAGGCTTAATCCTGATTATGCCCACGATCGAGACTTAGCCCGCGAGGTGGCCTGGGCCATCGAGTCCACATCCATCCTCCACCTGGGGTCCATTGCTACGGACCTGGCGGAGATGAACGTGCTCATCGAGTTGAACCCCGGAGCCCTGGAGCAGCGCAAGATTACTGCGACAGAGGTCGCGGACAAGCTTAAAGAAGAGACGGGGCTTGCCGTGGAGCTGAAGGAGAATTTGCTGGTGATGGCTCCCGAAGAGCCGTCTTACCGCGAGCTTCTCCAGCTTGTGGAAAAGATCAAGAGGATATCACTTAAAGGTGTAGAGGGCATAAAACGCGTCGTGATTCGCAAGGAAGGCGAAGAGTACATCCTTTACACGGAAGGGTCGTCCATAAAGAAGGTTATGCAGTTTGACGGCGTCGACCCGGCCAAAATCAAGACCAACAGCATAAATGAGATCGGAGAGGTGCTGGGCATCGAGGCGGCACGAAACGCCATCATCAACGAGGCCACAGACACCCTGCGCGAACAGGGTCTTTCCGTAGATGTGAGGCACATCATGCTTGTCGCAGACATCATGACTGTGGACGGAGAGGTCAAGCAGATCGGAAGACATGGAGTATCCGGCGAAAAGGCCAGTGTGCTTGCCAGGGCGGCCTTCGAGGTTACGGTTAACCACATTCTGGATGCAGCCATACGCGGGGACGTAGACGATCTCAAAGGCGTGACGGAAAACGTCATCGTCGGACAGCCTATCCAGCTCGGCACGGGAGACGTGACGCTGGTGGCAAACAAGAGATGAGGTAGTAGCTATGATTAACGTAGATAGGGCTTTGAGAAGCTCCATCAGAACCGGAAATGTTTTGCTGGGATCGAATAGGACGGTAGAGGCGGGACTTGGCGGAAAGGCGAAGCTAATAGTCTATTCGGCCGACTGTCCAATGGACGTGAGGATGCAACTGGAAACCATAGATGTTCCAGTCTACGGTTACCAGGGTATGGGCAAGGACCTCGGATCTGCCTGTGGGAAACCCTTCTCCGTGGCCGCTTTGGCCATCATTGAGCCAGGCGACTCGGAGATATTGGCACTGCAGCGTGAGATCCGAGGTGTTGAGGCATGAGTGAGTTTAAACTCACCACCGAAGGAATCAGATACATAGCATTGTTCGAGAGCCTGACAGGCGGCATGGCCAGGGATTGTGTCGTAGACGGAGATAATGACCGCATAATTTTTGTCATCAAGAAGGGTGATATGGGTGCGGCCATAGGCCGGAAAGGCTCGAATATCAACCGGGTGAAGAAATCAGTAGGAAAGCAGATCGAGATCGTCGAGTACAGCGACGACGTGAAAGAGTTCTTGGAAAACCTCTTCCAGCCGGCTGCCATAAAGAATGTGATGGTGGTCAACAAGAATAATAAGCGATTGGCTTATGTAGAGGTAGCAAATAAGGACAAAGGCATTGCCATCGGCAGAGATGGCCGCAACATACTTAAAGCCAAGATGCTCGCTCAGAGACATCATGGCGTTGACGATATCATAATTCAATGAGATGATCGCGATTTACTCAAGGTGAAATGAATGGGAAATGGAATCTATGCCGCCAGGAAACTGGAGAGTGATAGGAAGACAATGAGGTGGAGCTATCCTAAATATATCCGCAGAATGTCTGGAAGCAAGTTGAAGGCAGACCCCTTGGCAGGAGCGCCCATGGGTCGCGGGATAGTTCTGGAGAAGGTTGGAATTGAGGCTAAGCAGCCCAACTCGGCCATCAGGAAGGCCGTGCGCATACAGCTCATCAAGAACGGTCGCCAAGTAACTGCCTTTTGCCCGGGCGACGGAGCCATCAGCTTCATCGATGAGCATGACGAGGTTGTCGTAGACCGCATCGGTGGGCGTCAGGGACGCTCCATGGGTGATATCCCCGGTGTCAGGTTCAAGGTCATCGCCGTCAATAACGTATCTCTGCTGGAGCTTGTCAGAGGAAGAAAGGAGAAGCCGGTAAGGTGATTTAAATGAAGGTATTCGGTAAATGGGACCCGGCTGAGGTTGAGATTGCAGACCTGAGCGTCAAGGGCTACATGGGAATGGCCCCCAGGGCGGTCATGCACTCCGGCGGCAGACATGCCAAGCAGCAGTTCAAGAAGTCCGAGCAGCACATCGTCGAGCGCCTGGTTAACAAGATGATGCGCAAGGAAAGGAACACGGGCAAGAAGCTCAAGGCCTACGGCATCGTCGAGGGCGCATTCGACATCATTGCCAAGAGGACCAAGGAGAACCCACTCTCGGTTCTTGCCAAGGCCATAGCCAATGCCGGACCTCGCGAAGAGGTCGTCCGTCTCAAGTACGGCGGCATCACTGTGCCCAAAGCTGTCGATACCGCTCCACAGAGGCGCGTGGACACGGCACTCATGTTCATATCCAAGGGTGCTCGCGAGGCTTCCTTTAAGAAGGTCAAGACTGCAGAGGTTGCTCTGGCGGATGAGATCATCGCCGCAGCCAACCGCGATGTCAAGAGCTACGCCATAAACCACAGAGACAGTGTGGAGCGCGTGGCCAAAGCTGCCAGGTAAATTCGGCATAGCATTCGGATGTTTCGGCGCAGGCCTTGCGCCGAACAAAATCATTTTTTATCTTAATTCCATCTTTCAGCTTACTGGTATGCTTCTTACTGGTATGCTTTCTAGTGTGGTTTCAGGTGTGCTCTTCCGGGCAACACTTCATGGAGAACTCTTCACAGGCAACACGCTGAAGATCTCAAAATAGCTTAATGTAGCCCGGTTTTCTCAATTCGATTTAAAATTTTTGAATTTTGAATTTTGAATTTTGAATTTTGAATTTTGAATTTTGAATTTTGAATTTTGAATTTTGAATTTTGAATTTTGAATTTTGAATTTTGAATTTTGAATTTTGAATTTTGAATTTTGAATTTTTTGAAAATTCAGCATTCGTGATAACTCAATTACAATTGATAACATACATTACAATAATTATATCAATTTCTACATGCAACAGGTTGATATGTAATATGACATAATCTTATATCGCAGAATCAATCGTCAGGAGGGCACAATTTACAATGAAGGAGTCTGACGGATGCAAATTCACAGGCATCGAAAAGAACTACTCGATCGAAGACCTGGCGGCTTTCCACGGCCACCTCGGCCCATTTATCGTTCTCGGCTATCGAATGGGAAAATATGCTAAAAAGAATTTCTGCGCCGATCCCTTTCAGATGAGTGCGGTGGTTTACTGCTCCGGAAATCCGCCGGAGTCCTGCATGGCCGACGGCATACAGATCGGAAGCGGCTGCACCCTGGGCAAGAGGAATATTGAGATCGTCCTATCTGAAGAGCTGCGATGCGTTTTCTGTACAGAAGGGAAGAAACTGACGCTGACCCCCAAGCTGCAAAAAAACCTCCCGCAAGCTCCAAAGGACGATCATGAGAATCCGAGGCTCATCGAGAAGCTCGCGGAAGACATGTACGGCATGGCGGACTCGGAGCTTTTCGAAGCTTTTTAAGGGCTTTTTAGGATGCGGGAAAATTGAGCATCGTCGAGCTTGAGGGCATCTACACGGCCTACGAAGGAGACGACAAGCCCATCATCAAGGATCTGACGCTTCAAATAGATCGGGGCGAGTACGTGGTCATAGGAGGTCCGAATAGCGCCGGAAAGACGACGCTACTTGAATCCATAAACGGTCTCGTCAAGATCACCCACGGCAGAGCGACCGTGTGCGGCTATGATGTGGGCAGGAGAGGCCACGAGGTGCGAAAGAAGGTGGGCTATGTCCTGCAGAATTTCTACTTCGATCCCTTCACGCCCTTCACCACGGAGCAGGTGGTGATGATGGGGCGCATTGGCCGCCTGGGGCTTCTGAAGAGGCCGAAGGAAGAGGACTACGCGGCCACGAGCAGGGCCATTCGTCTGGTGGGAATCGAGGACCTGGCCCAAAAGACCATCGGAACCCTGAGCGGCGGCCAGCAGCAAAAAGTGATGATCGCACATAATCTTGCCAAGGAACCGGAATTGCTCTTGCTGGACGAGCCCTTCAGTAACCTCGATTTCTCCGCCAGAGAATTTTTGCAGGGCGTTCTCCAAAACCTGGTAAAGAGCGGAACGCCGATTGTCATGGTCTCTCATGCTTTCGACGGGCTTCCCGACATTCCCATCCACCTGGTTGTGATGAACGAAGGAAGAATCACAGAGAACGTTGAATGCCCGGCAGGAGACGTGGAAGAGATCGTTCGGGAGACTTCTCTTCCGCAAGCGGGTTCAAGGAGCAAAGCGCGCAAAAGGGCCGCCTACCATTCCCATTGAAACTTTGATCGGAATGATGAATGAGGATTCTGGTTGAGGAAGGAGGCTTTTTTATATTTGTCCAGTGATTTTTTGATCCGGTAATCTTGGTGTCCTTCAGATGGGTTCTTCAGATGGATTTGGATACACAGACAATCCACGATTGGATTTCAATCCAAGCATTTTACCTCGATATCTTTTGGGATCTTGGGCTGGACATTATGGGCGGCTCCAATGAAGAGCAACCCGGTCTCGCCGTCCTTCAGCGTGGCGTCGATGGATGCGGCTATGAACGCGTCTCGCTCCTCCAGCAGCCTGTCCTTAACCCGGCTGTATTCCAATTCCGCCGCGGCTCGCGTCTCCGGCGTCTTGGCATCCAGAAATGCCTTGATGAACCCGTACTCCTGGCGCAGGAGCTGCACGCTCTCCGTGGCCTCAATTCTTGCTCCCCTGTCCATGAGCTTTTGCACAATCTGGTAGTTGCGGCTGCCTCTGGCTGCGGTCTCTCGAACGATCCGCTCTCCCAGCTCTCCGGCGCAGGGGAGGCCGTCCTGGTAGATGTGCAGCGTTTTCATGTCCAGGTCCAGGCCCTCCACTTCGGCCTCCAGCTCCTGCCAGAACCGCTCGATCTTCTTTTGGTTCTCTTCCCAGGCCTGTTTTCCCAAAGCCGAGATGCCGCTCTTCTCAAGACCCGTGCTGGCCGAGCCCATGTCCGAGGGCGCGTGAACGATCCTAATTACTATGAGCCGCCTCATGCCAGTCCATCCTCCCCGCTGCCGCGCCGAAACCACATGCGCATCTCATAAACGCCTTCTTCATGCCGCTTTTCCGTTTCAAATCCCATCGCCTCGAAGAGCCGAATCATGGATTTGTTCTCAGCCAAAACTTCGGCTGTGAAGCCGAGCAGGCCCTGCCTGCGAGCCAGGAGAATGAGATAGGCGAGCAGCTCAGTGCCCACGCCCTGCCCCTGGCATGTGTCCCTTACCACCAATGCCGCTTCCGCCATGTGCATTTCCGGATTCAGTTCATACTGCCCGAGGCCGACGATGGTCTCCTTCTCCTTTCCGGGAAGCACGGCCAGAATCTCCATCTTTCGCGTCCAATCCACGGCCACGAAATCCTGCAGCCTCTGGTGCGGCATGTCCTTTCTGGCAGAGAAGAAGCGCTTGTACATGCTATCCTCGGACAGAGCGTAAAAGAAGTCTTTGAGCATGGGCTCATCCGTGATCTTGACAGGGCGCAGGAGGATATTGATTCCTTTCCTGGTGGTCCTGTAGGTCTCCAGCTCCTCCGGATACATTCCCTTCTCGCCGGGGATGAAGACCTGGTCCGTGTAAATCAGAGTTCTCTTGCGGGCGGCCTCGATCAGCCAGGGCCGGAATTTTGGGTGGGCGATGGCGATCAGGTCCATTGCCCTCTCCCGGATATTTTTGCCGTGCAGGAAGGCGATGCCGTATTCCGTGACAACATACTGCACATCGCCGCGGGTGATGGTGACGCCCGCCCCATCCTGCAGAACGGGCACGATGCGTGAGACGCTGTCGTTCAGGGCAGTGGAGGGCAGGGCCAGGATGGTCTTTCCGCCCGGTGCGAGCACGGCCCCCCGCATGAAATCCGCCTGGCCGCCGATGCCGCTGTAGAATGTTCCGCCGATGGACTCAGCCGTGGCCTGTCCGGTCAGGTCGATCTCCATAGCGCTGTTGATGGCGGTCATGAGGTGGTTCCTGGCGATGACGAGCGGATTGTTGGTGTAGTCGATCCTCTTGAACTCAATCGCGGGATTCTCATCAAGGAAATCGTAGGTCTCGCGGCTGCCCATGCAAAAGGAGGCGATGGTCTTGCCGGGATTGTGGCTCTTCCTGGTGTTGTTGACAACGCCCTTCTTCATCAGTTTGACAATGCCGTCGCTCAAGAGCTCGGTATGCACTCCCAGGTTTCTCTTTTCCCTGAGGTTGGGGACCACGGCATCCGGGATCAGTCCGTAGCCCACCTGGATGGTAGAGCCGTCCTCGATGATGCGGGCCACATATCTTCCGATCATCTGCACAATGTTGCTGGGAGCCTTGACGGAATACTCCAGCAGCGGCTCGTCATGGGGAATGATGAAGTCTATGTCCTTTATGTCTATGAATCCGTCTCCGTGCGTGCGGGGCATGTTCTCGTTCACCTGGGCCACCACGAGGTCCGCCTGTTCCACTGCTGATTTGACGACATCGACGCTGATTCCCAGGCTCAGGTAGCCGTGCTTGTCGGGCAGAGATGTCTGGATGAGGGCCACGTCCACCGGCAGAAGCTTGCTGCGGAATAGATCGGGAACCCGAGAGAGAAAGATGGGCGTGTAGTCGGCAGCCCCCCGGTTCACGGAGTTTCTGGTGCTGTCCCCAACGAAGAAGGAATCCAGCCTGAAGTTCTCCTGAAACTTTTCGTCGGTGTAGGGCGCGACGCCCAGCGTCCAGACGTGGATCAGCTCGGCATCGAAGAATGCCTTGGGATGGTTTTTGACGTAATCCACCAGCGACTGGACCAGATACTGCGGCTCGCCGCAGCCTGTGCCGATAAAGATGCGATCGCCGGCATGGATGTGTGAAAAGACTTCCTCTTGCCGTGCGAACTTCTCGGGGTAGGTCTTGCGAAAATCTTCCAGGAGCTTCTTGTCTTTCATCTCGCTAAATCCTCTTATGCCAAATTCTCTTATTTTCTTTAATAAGATGCTCTGAAGATATAGATTTTTCCGCAATGGTCATCGGTTAAGGACTCTACAAGGACAGAGACGATTTAGAAAACAATTAATAGTAACAATTACAATAATTTATCGAAGATCAGCTCAGGAGTTGATTAGATGAAATACAAATTATTATGCGGCCTGATATTATTATCATTGGTTTCGCTGCAAACCGCGTATGCAGAGACGGTCAGTGCACAGATAACGGATTTTTATTTTCCCAACGGCGACTGGTATAGGGGAAGCAACCAGGGTGGAGCTAACCTGGATGTAAAAAACACCGGCGACGTGGGTCATCTCTTCTGGGTTCAATACTCAGTCATGGACAGCAGAGGAGAATGGTATGATGCAGACCTCCAATCCGTGTATCTGAATCCCGGCGAAGAGACCAACGGCATGATCACTATGACATGGCTGATCCCGGACAATGCCGCTTATGGAAATTGCCAGGGAAGATTCACGGTATGGAGCGGATTCGACGACAATTCCAACAGCGTCTACAACCTGCTGGATGAACAAGATTTGGCCGGTGCGTTTAGAATTGTTGGATAGCTGAATTTGGATAATTGGATTTGGATATGAATTTGGATAATTGGATTTGGATATGAATTTGGATAATTGAATTCAACGATTATTCAAATACTTCTCTTTTTTGAGGCATGAAGCTGCATCGATTATTGTCAATTCCCGATTCAATCCACCCAAAAAACCAATCCCGCTCATGGCGCTGCCGCTCTCTCGCCGCCCGCGCGGGCGAGAGAGAGCCGCCCCCAGGTCCGCGAGCCAAAAGCGGCCCGTTCAGTGCCTTCTCAGCACAATTCGATCTCCTTTAACTGCGTTTTGAAACAGATCCAGCCCTTCCACGACTTTGCCGATGTGGTTCACCGCCGAATACGGCTGCATCTTGCCGAAGAAGATGATAGAATGCAGGACCGGGAGACCAGTAGCAGATGTCGCCCGCCTCGGCTTTCGGCGACAAATTCTCATCAGCCAGCTCCAGCGGGACATCAAAATAGACCTCTTCGCCCCAAAGGTTTGCCGCAGCCTCGAAAGAGAGCGCGTGCCTTCACTCGTGCGGACGGGCTCCCGCATGTGGGCGAGTGGGTGCACATGCACGCATGGGCTTGCAGCTTGGGGGCCAGGAGAACGAAAAGGCGGAAAGCAGCCAGATGGGGTAGGATTGGCAGCAAGCTGAAGAGAAAATTGGAGACACTGGTTAAACGAAAAAATTCTGGAAAAAGGAAATGCTAAGAAAATATCTTATTTTATTCCTTTAAAGCACTCCTCCAGAGTTTTCTCATTCATCTTCTTTGTCATCATGCTCACCACGACTGTAACCAAAAATGATATCGGAAGAGCAACTACTATGGGATCGACTACCGGCCAGGGCATCTGAGTGATGAGGATCTCTCTTCCCAAGAGCATCTTGCATATTCCCAAAGGAACTGCCTCTGCTTTGTGGATGAACAGATACCATAGGACGGTTAGAAGCGTTCCGGTTATAAGGCCGGCAATGGCTCCCATCCTGGTTGCACCTCGCCAGTAGAGGGCGCAGGCATACATCGGCAGAAAAGCTGCGGCGCACAATCCGAAGAATATGGCCGTGCCGCGAGCGATGATGTTTTCAGGGAGTATGTATCCGAGTGCGACAGCGATCACCACAGCGACGAGAATTCCAATCCTTGTTACAAGTATCGATTCACCACCTTTTTTGCGGGTGAATGTCTCATAAATATCTCTGCCGATAGCGCTTCCCTGGGAATGGAATTGTGAGCTGGAGGTCGACATAGCCGCGGCGAGAAGCGTGAGCATAAAGAGGTAGACAAACCACTCCGGCGTTGCGGCATTGATGTAGATCGGAATTATGCTGTCGGCGTTGCCCTTGGCGATATTTATGGATATATTGCCTTGCGTTTGGTAGAAGAAGACGTTGGAGAGCGCACCTACTGCGAAGGCCACTCCCGTCATCATGAGGATGAAGATGCCTCCGATCAGAACCCCCCGGTTCAGCTCCTTGTTGGACTTGACCGTCATGAACCGCACTACAAGCTGGGGCATGGCCAGCACTCCGATTCCCACGCCCATGACGACGGTCGAAATGAGCGTCCACCACCAGGTGCTGCCGAAGGTAGGCATGGATGTCCAGCCGGTATGCCCCTGGGCAGCGAGCTTTGCCGGAACCAGATGGGCCATGTCCGTGAGTGCCTGATGAGCCATGGTAATTCCGCCCAAATGAGCATAGGTTACCACCAAGAGAAAAGCCATACCGACAAACATGATAGTTCCTTGCATGGCATCGGTGTACATGACTCCTCTCAAACCGCCCCAGATCACATAGCCTGCGATGATGACTGAGTAGATGAGCAGCGCGACATCGAAGTCAATGGCGAGCGTGGTCTCCATGAACCGCGCCGCACCGATGAGAACGACCGAAGCGTAGAGCGGCATGCCGAAGAAGATAACAAGGCCGCTGAAATATTGAATGAACTTGCTGTCAAACCTCTTGCCCAAGAGTTCAGGGAAGGTCATGGCATTGAGGTTGTGCCCGATCTTTCGCGTTCTTTTGCCGAAAACGACGAATGCAATGAATATTCCCACAAAGATGTTGAGCACCGTCAGCCATAAGAGCCCCATGCCGAAGAGACCTGCGGTTCCGCCGAATCCGACGATGGCCGAGGTGCTGATGAAGGTAGCTCCGTAGCTCATGGCCATGATATAGGGGTGGGTTTCTCTGCCTGCCACCAGATAGCCCTCGGAGTCCTTGGTGGATTTCCATCCTCTGTAACCGAGATAGAGTGTAGCGAGTAGATAGACCAGGATAATAACATTAAGAAGAAGCAGATTCATAGCTCACAGCCCCAATTCCTTCTCTTGCATCTCTTCTTCCTTCGCTTCCCAGGCGGCTTCTTCTTTGATATCTGCAACTTCCTGCTCTCCGCCTCGATTCCAGTTGAATGCGCCATAGACTATACACAATAGCGCACTGAAAATGCATAGAAGGTAAACGCCCCAGATCCAAGGATCATCAATGCCAAGCACACTAACACCAGCCAGATGCTGCCCCTTCGCAGCCATTCGCGTCACGTCACTGCTATCGCCCTCTGCGAAAGCCATGATGTGTGGTAGCATGTGACAATATATCCGGCTATAAGGATGTCGGTCAGGAATATCTATTATGATTTTAGGATGATCTATAGTTCGCAAGCTTGCGTCTCAAAACCTCTATTTGGATCGGCTTGCTCATGTAGTCGTTCATCCCTGCATCCAGGCACTTCTTCTCGTCGCCTTCCATCGCGCAGGCCGTGAAGGCGATGATCCAGGGCTGGAACGTCCCAGGCCATCTCTTTCTAATGGCCCTCGCCGCCTCCATTCCGTCCATCAGCGGCATTTGCAGGTCCATGAGGATTATATCATAAGGCCGGTCCTCCATCATCTGCAGGACCTCCAGACCGTTGGCGGCGACATCTGCCTTGAATCCGAGCTTGGAAAGCATCTGCAAGGTTACTTTTTGGTTGACCTGGTTGTCTTCCGCCAGAAGTATGTGCAGATCGCCTTCCCGGGCATCGCCGGCATGGTCGCCAAAAGTGCGCTCTTGTCCCGTCTCCCTCGCCGGCAAATCCGCGTTAGGAGAAGCAGAAAGCTGCGCTTGTTCGATGCCGGACAATGACGTTGAATCGCATCCTTTTGTGCGAATTGTGAAGTGGAATGTCGAACCGATGCCAAGTTCACTATCGACCCAGATCTTTCCGCCCATCAGCTCCACCAGCCGCTTGCTGATGGCCAGACCAAGCCCGGTTCCGCCATACTTGCGAGTGGTGGCGGGGTCTCCTTGGGAAAAGGATTGGAAGAGGCGGTCCATCTTATCCGCAGCAATGCCGATTCCTGTGTCCCTGACGGAAAAATGAATCTCATAAATGCCGTCGTTTTGTTGATCTTCATTCTTCTCTTTGCCGTTCTTTTTGCCGTCATTTTGCGTTCCGGCTTCTTTCAACGAACTGTCTTTATTGCCGCTCTCCAGTCTTTTGCTCGTAACCGATAAGGACAGCCCGCCTTTTTCCGTAAATTTGACGGCATTATTGAGCAGGTTGATCAGAATTTGCCTGAGCCTTATCTGATCGCCGATTATTACTTCAGGCAGGTCATGCAGCGCGCAGTCGATATAAAGGCCCTTTTCGTCGGCTTTTCCTCGGATCAGCTCTATCGATTCTTGGATTGATGCCTTAAGCTTGAACGGCTGCTCCTCAAGTTGCATCTTTCCACTCTCGATCTTGGATAGGTCCAGGATATCGTTGATGATGACCAAAAGCAGTTCTCCGCTGTCGTGAATGGTCTTGACGCATTCCTGATGGCGCGCTGGGAGGTCTTCTTCCAGAAGAAGGGATGCGGTGCCGATCACTGCATTCATGGGCGTGCGGATTTCATGGCTCATGTTGGCCAGGAACTCGGACTTGGCCCGTGTTGCCGCTTCAGCGATCTCTTTGGCCTTTTGCAGCTGCTCTTCTATCTTTTTGCGCTCTTCAATCTCGGACAGCGTTCGCTCAAGAAGCTCTTCACTGTCATCCAGAGCGATCTTCTGGCGCAGCAGCATCAGTGCTATTATTATGACGAGAGACGCTAAAATTGCAAAATCGTTGATGGATGAGAGGCTCTTTGAGCCCCAGTAAACCAGGAAGGAGGCAACGCCGACGCCAAAATAAGGCAGGTAATGAGTCCAAGCCGCTCTGCCGCAGCAGAACGTGCCGTACGTATTTGCTTCATCCTTCGGAACTGTTCCAATTCCCTCAGACCGCCCTGCGCCTGCCTGCAGAACTCCTGCTAATCCAAAAAAAAGATAGCTTATCAACCAACCCGTGTCAAGCCAGCTTCCCGGAATGTATGAATGCTGCTGCACCTGTATGCAAAATAATGCATTGGTAACTACGGACGAGAGCAATGCCAGCGCGACAGCAATCATCGGACAGTTTTGTCCGGGCATGACTTTTCTGTAAAGGAGCAGCAGCAGTATGAGAAGCAGGATCATGTCAAGGAGGGGATATATCATAGCCAAGACGAGGGCAAAAGAAAACTCTCCGTAGGCATTGATAAGGGGCGAGAAGAGAAAGATCCAAAATACGAAAACCGCGGAGAATGCTATGATGGCGGCATCTATGAATATCTTGATCTTCTCCCGACCTGAAAGCGGTTCGTCCGGGAAGAGAAAAACGCCGAAGCCGATCAGGAATATGGGATAGAAGATGAGAAATCCGGCGTCTCCTATGGACGGGAATGGATTCTCATGCTGCCCGACCTCGATCATCCCCCAAATGAGTTCTCCCAATGTGTAAGCTGCCTGAGCGACGGCCAGGAATGTCCAGGCTCTCTTGGTGCGTCCTTCCGACATGCCGGTTGCATAAAGAAGTGAGAGCGCGGCCAGGGCGCTTGTAATAATAAAAATCGAATCATCTATCAATAAAAAGTGGTTTTCAGTTCTAAAAAGGACTAAAAGTAGCAATCGCCCGAGAAGAATCAAAGCAGCGAGGATTGCCGCAGATTTTGGCGATATAATCTCGCTGTTTCTTCTCAAATCATTCATCCGGACATTCTCCTTAAATGAAATATGTATTAATATTTGGATCTAAAAACCTTTTGGTGGTTGCTTCTTTAAGCGGGGATTGGACATAAGGTTAATATTGCTCCGACATATTGCACCGCGATGAGTTTGAGAGACGAAACGATGCCGCAGGGATCGCAAAACAAGATGAGGCAAATGCTGTGGCAGGTGCGACCGGAATGTGAGTGCAACGAATTGGCAATTATCGGATGAATGTTACCGCAGAGGCAGGGCAAATACCGGATGAATGTGACTGCAGAGGCAGGCCAAGTATTGGATGCGCGCGACGATAAAAGAGATGGCGGCTGCTACTGGCAATGACCGTGACAAGGCATCAGTTCTGCCGACTGCAAATGTGACTGCAACCGCAAGGGCTAAAAAGTGATGTCAATTTAATGGCAGATGGAATGGCAAATTCGGTCATAAATAAAATCAAAAAAATGATGGCGGCCTGATGGCAGCGGGAAGCATATCCATAATCGTATTGGCTCTGGTTCTGCTCCTGATCGCTTTGCGCCAGATAGGCGACCTGAAGCTTCAGATCTGGCAGATCATGCTCCTCGGTGCCCTGGCCGTCCTTTTCACCGGCCAGATCTCACCCTCGAATGCGGCCCTGTCCATTAATCTTGACGTGATGATCTTCCTGGCGGGAATGTTCATCATCGGCGAGGCCATGCAGGAGAGCGGCTACCTGCTGCATCTGTCCTATCGAATATTTCGCAGAGCCGGAAACCTGGATCAGCTCCTGCTGCTTGTCATTTTCGGGATGGGCCTCCTGTCGGCTCTGCTCATGAATGATACCCTGGCCATCGTCGGAACGCCTCTGATGCTTTACTTCGCCCGGACGCAAGATATCTCGCCAAAGCTCTTGCTGCTGGCCCTGGCCTATGCAGTGACCACGGGAAGCGCCATGAGCCCCATCGGGAATCCGCAAAATCTTCTCATAGCCGTCAACGGCGGCCTGGCCAATCCGTTCCTGATTTTTTTGCAGTACCTGCTCTTGCCGACGCTTGTGAATATGCTGCTGGCCTATCTGCTTCTCAGGCTCTTTTATAGAGATCAGTTCCAAAATAAGACTTTGCAAATCCGTCAGGAAGAGATCGAGGACCCGAAGCTGGCATCTCTCTCCAGGGCAGCTTTTATTCTGCTCATACTGCTCATATTTGCCAAGATCGCATCGGTTCAGATCGGCATGGGTGAAGAGTTCCGGCTGACCTACATCGCCCTAGCATCGGCTCTGCCCATCCTGCTGTTCAGCTCAAGGAGACGGGAAATCGCGAGAAAGATCGACTGGTGCACGCTGATCTTCTTCGCCAGTATGTTCATTCTGATGGACAGCGTCTGGAGATCCGGATTTTTTCAGGAATTTATGGCCCAGTCTCAGGCAAATCCGGATTCGATCTCCGCCATCCTGGCTCTGAGCGTTCTCTTAAGTCAGCTCATATCCAATGTTCCTTTTGTGGCCCTCTGCCAGCCGCTACTGATCCATCCCACAGCAGAGTCGCTGATGGCCCTGGCCGCCGGGAGCACCATTGCCGGAAATCTGTTCATCCTTGGAGCGGCGAGCAATGTGATCATCATTCAGAATGCAGAGAAGAGCCATGAGACGCTGACATTTCTGGAGTTTGCCAGAGTAGGCGTGCCTCTGACTATCCTGAACGTGCTCGTGTACTGGATCTTTCTCTAGCTCCGGTTGGTGGGGGGTGGTGAGGCAAGCAGAATTAAATACTGTAAAAAACTATTTAAAATATATTAATAAAATTTAAAAATTTTTAAGACAAATTAAAAAAAATATATATGATAAATTATCTGGAGGATAGGGAAATGAGCTACGAAATCTCGCTAAAAATGGCCTGGGACGAACTTGCCGCGCTGGCAACGGAATCGGAATACCATGTAGTTTTTCTGTCGGATCGCCATCTCGTCAGACTCAGCGAAAAATCAATCCTCTCGGAGCCTTCCGGCAACTCTGCGGATGAGGTTTCATCTGTCCTTGTCCTTCACTACTTAATCGGCATCCTTAAGTGCGGTTTTCATCCTCGCGGCGAATGGATCTCCTTCAAAGAACTGAAAGGCGGCAACGTCTTCTGGCCGGCGCTTTCCAGGAGCACCATAGAGCCGCTTGCAGCTTATCTTCAGCAAAATACTCCTCAAAGGACTCGGCAAAATACTCCGCAAAGCATTAAGCCCACATTCCGCACTTTAACTTCCTAAAGCGAGTATTTTTCTTGCTATCGATTCTCAAAATATAATTATAAATACTATTATTTATTACAATTAATATTTTTCTGCTTGCCCTTGCGTTCCGATTGAGTAAAGATAATGACACCTCCACCCACAAATTAAAATCGACTTAAAATCAACTTATTGTCAAATTAGTTAATAACAAAATTTAATTTAATTAAAATATTTTCATTGAATAACAAAAATCGATAGCTGCAAAAATACTGAATCCAAAACCCAAAGTGCGGAATGTGGGATTAAGGAAAATACTCCGCATAATTCGCTGGGTCTTCCCGGGACCGTGGAGAGCCCGGAGACCCGGTGGGCGGCAAAGTCCATGCCGGATGGAAGTTTAACGCTGGATGTGGCAGCATTTCCGGACATCCCTGTCCGAGTGATCTTTTGGGTGGGTGATGATGATCTGCCTTGCGACGCCACGATGCTCTTTGACAGAGGGCTTGCTGAGATATACTGCACGGAGGATATCGCAGTGTTGCTGATGCGGGTGGCGGAGAAGATCATGCGGTGATCTCTTACTAGTTTTTATTTATTTAAACTGTATTGATGCATAATATCCAAACGAATCTCTATGCTGCGCTCAATTTTTCAAACACGGTCGGCCCCTGATGCATAATTAGTTATATTAGGAACTGACATTGGGATCTATCAATTGAGCAGATATGAGTGCTAATAATATACTGAAGATAATATGCCAAATTATCGGATATGCTCGCCAATAATTGATCTTGCCTCTATATTGCTGTCATTGGCAGATCTCTAATTTGCGAAAAATATAAAATAGCTAGGGAGCGAACCTTAATTTCGATATACACACGGCTTGCCGGATATTCCCGGATTCTCCAGGAAAGCAGTCAATCGGTTAGCATCGCTTAGCGCAGATGAGGGTTGTTATGGATGAGGATGATTGATGCCGTCATCGTTTCCAGATGAGATCTCAAAGAATGAGTCGGGACACTCATTTTCAACATCGTGCGATGCGATACATCAGCTTCCGGCAAGCAAGCCGCTCATATCTTTCCGCCTTGCTGCGACCCTGGGAGCATTGATCCTCCTCATCTTCGCCCTGGTCATGTTTGCCTTGAGTGACAATCAAGATGCCAATACAGCATTTACCGATATCGGCTCCTTTGTAATCGACGGCCTTGTGACTGTTGCGCTCTTTTATGGAGCCGTTTCTTCAAAGAAATACGACAAACGGATCTATTATGCCTGGTTAATGATGGCTGCGGCCAAATTGAGCTATACGCTGGGAGACTTCATCTGGGCCTATATGGAGCTGGCACTGCACGAGAGCCCCTTCCCGTCCCCTTCGGACATTCCGGCTCTCCTCAGTTATCCTTTATTTCTCATGGGAATTCTGCTCTTGCCGGGGCGGAAATATACCGTAAACGAAAGGCTGAAGATGATGCTTGATACGGGAATCGTATTGATTGCCTCCGTCCTCATCTTCTGGAGCCTGATCATTGCACCTACCATTGAGCAGTCTGCAGGTTCCGATGTCCTCACAACGACTTTGTCCGTGGCCTATCCGGTCATGGACCTGATTGTGCTCTTTGCGGTCTTGGAGCTTCTTTTTAAGAGAATCTACATGCCCGGCCAGCATTCGCTTATCCTGCTGGCAGCCGGTGCCTCGACGATGATAGTCACTGATGCGTTTTTTATGCGGCAGAGCCTGGATGGGACATATGTTGCCGGAGGGCTCCTGGATCTCGGCTGGCCTATCGCATACATTCTAATGGGCCTTGCCGGAATTGCCCAGGCCGATGAGGTCCGCAAAGCCGCGTGCGGGACATCGGATGACAATTCTCGCTATGGGCAACTGACCTGGCCGCTATATCTTCCCTATTTTGGAGCGGCTGCCTCTTTTATGCTGCTGGTTTGGAGCCATGATCATCCCATCGGCCTGTCGTTTTCCACTCTCTCCTGGGCCGTAGGCGGCATAATCGGGCTGGTCGTTGTGCGCCAGATCCTGGCTTTGAATGAGAATGCGTCTCTCATCGGCGAAGCGCAGCAGGAGATCTCGGAGCGCAAAGATGCGGAAAAAGAGATCACGCGCCTGAATGAAGTGCTGGAGGCCCGCGTGGCCGAGCGCACGTCGCAGCTCGAAAAGGCCAACAGAGAGCTGCACAGCGAAATCCTCGAGAGGACCCAGGCCGAGGCGGCCATGCAGGATACGGAGAGACGGCTGACGGATATCATTAATTTCCTGCCCGACGCTACATTCGTTATCAATAAAGATGGGTCAGTGATTGCCTGGAATCGGGCCATCGAGAAGATGACCGGGATCAAGGCTCAGGATATTTTAGGAAAGGGCAATTATGAGTACTCGCTGCCGTTTTATGGAGTGCGCAGACCGATCCTCATCAATCTGGTCCTGCAATCCGATTCCGAAGTTGAGGTGGCCTATGAATCTATCAAGCGGCAGGAAGACGGGTCTCTTGCCGGGGAATCTTATATTCCGAACATGAATGGGCGCGCCGTTTATCTTCAGGGAAGCGCGGCAAAACTATACGATTCGGACGGAAATATCTACGGAGCAATCGAGTCCATAAGAGATGCCACGGAACGGAAAATGGCGGAAGCCGACTTGAAGAAAGCAAAGGAGACTGCTGAATCGGCAACCAAGGCAAAATCCGACTTCCTGGCCAACATGAGCCATGAAATCCGCACGCCCATGAATGCCGTCATCGGCATGACCGGGCTTCTCATGGAGACGGATCTTGATCCTGAGCAGCAGGACTATTTAGAGACTATTAAAAACAGCGGGAATGCTCTATTAGCCGTCATCAATGATATTCTCGACTATTCAAAGATCGACGGCGGGAAGATGTTGCTGGAGGAGCTGCCCTTTTCTCTGCATAGCTGCATCGAAGAGTCCCTGGATTTGCTGGCTTCCAGGGCTGCGGAAAAGAGGCTGGAGATGGTCTATCTCCTGGATGACGATGTGCCGCAAATGCTTGAGGGAGACGTCAACCGTCTCCGTCAGATTCTGGTGAATCTCTTGGGAAATGCCGTAAAGTTCACGGAGGAAGGCGAGATCGTCCTGTCGGTTTCCGCTCACAGACAATCCGGCGAGCTATTCGAGCTTCACTTTGCGGTTCGAGATACCGGAATCGGCATATCTCCCGCGAATATGGACAAGCTCTTTCAATCATTTTCTCAGGTTGATTCATCGACCACCCGCAATTACGGCGGCACCGGCCTTGGTCTGGCCATCAGCAAGCGGCTGGTGGAGATGATGGGCGGAAGGATCTGGGCAAAGAGCGAATCAGGAATCGGCAGCACATTTCATTTTACGATTCAAGCCCGGGCCTTGGAAGAGAAGCATTTCATGCCGGACGACGTGCTCCTTCGCGGCAGATCTGCCCTGGTTGTGGCCGGGAATGATGCCTTGCGCGAGATGATCGCAAGATCTCTTCTTTCATGGGGAATGAAGGTGAGTGCTGCCTCAAGCTATGAAGAGGCTTATCTTGCCCGAAAGGCGAACCATTATGATTTTGCTGTCGTGGATGTTTTTTTGCCTGACAAAGATGGCCAAAGCCCGGTTCAAAACCTCTGGGAGATGGGACATGAACGGATGGGAGTAGACCAATTGGTGCATGTTTTGTCCGGGCGAGATCAGTCGATCAGAAATCAATCGATCCAAGACCAATCAATCCAAAATCAATCAATCCAAAATCAATCAATCCAAAATCAATCAATCCAAAATCAATCAATCCAAAATCAATCAATCCAAAATCAATCAATCCAAAATCAATCAATCCAAAATCAATCAATCCAAAATCAATC
>Ga0310040_1000665_pt1 | contig 30217 bp, 24 predicted proteins | sample EPASupsiteHSE623_FD_200237 | JGI IMG/M metagenome (GOLD analysis project Ga0310040, IMG submission 200237) | Bioremediated contaminated groundwater from EPA Superfund site, New Mexico - Sample HSE6-23 (v2) (version 2) | ecosystem: Environmental > Aquatic > Deep subsurface > Groundwater >... | reverse complement strand
AACGTGGTCTTCAACCTTTCGCCCACAACCACCCTCGATACGAGGATTACCGGACGCTTTGAACGCTATACCGGCCCGTACGAATCGGCGAGCGAGATCTACCGCCAGATTATGTGGTCGAACCCGGTCGATTTTCCCTTTACCTACGAGCCCGATGAGGCGAACAAATATACCGAGCATGTGCTGTTCGGAAGCACGATGGTGGGTGGTGAGGTCAAGGTGAATCCTTATGCGAGCATGGTCAGGGGCTATGAAGACCGGAACGAGACCAGCATCACCGCGCAGGCTACCCTCACCCAGGAACTGGATTTCATAACAAAGGGACTGAAGGTCAGTCTGAAGGCTTCGGCCAACAGTTGGGGCAAGTATACCAGCCGGCGTACCTACTCGCCTTATTACTACGCTCTGGAAAGCTACAACCAGATCACGGGCGAATACAGCCTGTTTGCCCTGAATCCGACTACCGGCCAGGCCTACCTGGGTGACGTGGAGCCGGGGCGCGACGCCAGCGGACAGTATTACTACGAGGGCATCCTGAACTGGAACAGGGAATTCGGCAGGCACAAGATTGGCTTTACCACGGTGGCCATTGCCCAGGAAAACCTCGTGACCGGAGGCAACAGCTCGTCGATCTATTATACGCTTCCCGAAAAGAACCTGGGAATTTCAGGCCGCACCACCTACGACTACGACAGCCGTTATTTCGTCGATTTCTCCTATGGCTACAATGGCTCCGAAAAATTCACAGGCAGTAAGCAATTCGGCTTTTTCCCGGCACTGGCAGCCGGATGGCTGGTTTCGAATGAACCATTCTTTGAGCCGTATAAAAACGCGGTCAGCGCCTTAAAAATCAAGCTGAGCTGGGGCAGGGGAGGGAACGATGCCATTGCCGGGCGCGAAGGCCGTTTCTTCTTCCTCTCGGACGTTGAACTGGGCGGAGGCTCCTACCGCTGGGGCAATACGTTCCAGAACTATTACCAGGGTTATACGGTTTCCCGTTATGCCAATCCCAATATTACCTGGGAAGTTTCGACCAAGTACAATGCGGGGCTCGAGCTGAGTTTGTTTAAGGCTGAATCGTTGAGGTTCCAGATTGATTTTTTCAAAGACAGCCGCGATAACATCTATATGGAACGTGAAAATTTTCCTGCTTCGGCAGGACTTGAGGCCTCCATCAGCGGAAACGTGGGCCAGGTGGATTCACATGGAATTGATGCGTCACTCGACCTGGAACATCAGTTCAGCAAGGATTTCTGGCTCACCGGCCGTGCCAACTTCACTTATGCCACCAACAAGTACGTGGAACTGGATGAAAAGAACTATCCGGACGAATACCTGAAACGCAAGGGACATAACATTGACCAGTGGTGGGGGTTGATCGCCGAACGCCTTTTTGTTGACCAGGCGGAAATTGATAACTCACCGCACCAGGATTTTGGTGAGTACATGGCCGGCGACATCAAGTACAAGGATGTGAACGGTGACGGTGTGGTGAACGACAACGACCGCGTGGCGATGGGTTATCCCACCAAGCCGGAAATACAGATCGGAGCCGGTTTATCGGTCGGGTATAAAAAGTTTGACTTCTCGTTCTTCTTCCAGGGGAACGCCCGGGTATCGATGTTCATCAACCCGGGTGTAGGCGGAGGCGACGACGGAGCCGAAGGGATTGCACCTCTCGTATCGCAGCGCAACGCCATGCCATTTATTGCCGACGACTATTGGAGTGAAACAAATCCGAATCCCTATGCATTCTGGCCAAGGTTGTCAACTACCACCATTAACAATAACCTGCAGCAGTCGTCATGGTGGTTACGTGATGTTTCGTTCATCCGTCTGAAAAGCGCGGAAATGGGTTACAACTTTCCGGTGAAAAAGCTGAAGATGGAGAACTGCCGGTTCTATATTACCTGTGAGAACCTGTTTGTGCTTAGCCACTTCAAATTGTGGGATCCGGAAATGGGGCGCAAAGGGATCGGCTATCCGCCCAACAGGCGATACAACTTCGGTATCAAATTAGATTTTTAACCATAAAAAATGAAAAAAATGGGAAATATGATCATGCGGGAGCAAAGACAGCTTCGCCGGGGTATGTGGCACACCTGCGCAAAACGGTTGGCCAGGCTGGGATGGTTTGCGGCACTGCTCGTGCCGGCTTCCTGCTCTGACTACCTGGATGTTGTTCCCGACAACACGCTGAAACTGGAAAACATCTACGCTACGAAAGACGACGCTTATGACGCACTGGCCAAGATTTACAGTTATCTTCCAAACGATCCGAATACCCACGAATCGATGTGGGAATTGGGCGACGAGTTTATCGGCCGCATCGATCCGGCCTATCAGAATGGTACCGGCTACCTGCGCGCCGAACGCATTATGCGGGGCCTGCAGACAACCGGCGATCCCTTGCTGGGCAATTGGTCGGGCACAGGCGGAGGACACCCTTACTATGAAGCCATCCGGTCAACAAACGTATTCCTGCAGTACATTACCGGAACGCGGAACCTGACCGACAGCGAGCGGGCCGACTGGATTGCACAGGCGAAGTTCCTGAAAGGGTACTACCATTTTCTGCTGCTGCAGAAATATGGCCCGGTCATTATTTCGGATAAGGTGATCGAGCCCGATGCAACTGCCGACGAGCTGTTTCTTTCGCGATCGAAGGTGGACGACTGCTTTGACTACATCGTCGGCCTGATGGATGAAGCGATTCCCGACCTGACCGAAAGGGCTGAGGAAAACAACCTGGGGCAGATTGACCAGATCGCCGCTACCGCCATCAAAGCAAGAGTGCTTTATTTCAGGGCAAGTCCTTTTTACAGCGGCAACAAGGAATTTTTCGGCGACTTTTATGACCCGACCGACGGGCAGCCGTTCTTCCCGGTTGACGATTCGTCCGAACGGACAAAAGAAAAATGGCATGAGGCGCTTACCGCCATCAACACAGCCATGGAGGTGGCAGAAAGGAACGGGAAGGGGCTATACCGGTTCGAGAAGGAGGTGTATGTGAAGGATCGCGATTTCTACGCGCTCAATCCTGACCGGATGAAGGCCTATTACGACCTGCGGATGCTGATCTGTGACCCATGGAACAAGGAACTGCTGTGGGCCAATTCCAATGTTGATATTTATAACCAGGGCGAACTGGCCCATGCTACCAACATGCGGCTGCCGGCAGGCTTTGAGGGCGATGTTAATGCTTCAGGTTTCTCGTGGCAATGGCTGGGGGCAACCTACCAGATGGCCGAACGGTATTACACGTCCCACGGCCTTCCCCTGGAGGAAGACCTTAGCTTTAACTACAACACCCGGCTGGACGCTTATCTCACTCCCGGTGCGGAAGATCCGGACTATCCGGCCATCGCAGGACTGATGCAGCCGAACCAGCCCACCATTAACCTGTATATGAACCGGGAAATGCGTTTTTATGCCAACCTTGGCATTACGGGAGGCTACTTCCGGTCGCACTTTGAAATTATACCGGTGTACATGATGCAGGGAACCAACGGCGGTTATAACCCGAGCGTAAACTCAACCGACTTTTACTGTACGGGCATCGGCATCCAGAAACTGGTGCATCCCGAATCACGGTCATCTTACTGGCAGCGGCAGGTTAAATTTCCCTATCCCATTATCAGGATGGCCGATCTGTACCTGATGAAAGCTGAAGTGCTGAATGAAATCAAGGATCAGCCTGATCAGGAAGTTTGGGACGCCGTTAATCTGGTCAGGGAGCGGGCCGGTGTTCCGGACGTGGAAGAGGTATGGTCGAACGCAGCGCTGGCGCGGACCGTGAACAAGCACCGCAGTAAAACAGGGATGCGCGATATTATTCTGGAGGAACGGAGCATTGAACTGGCTTTCGAGGGTATTCATTTTTGGGATATGCTCCGGCATAAACGGGCACACACCGAATTCTCCGTTCCCATCCAGGGATGGAACTACAAGGGAACTGCTCCTTCCACCTTCTTTGTTTTAGGCGTGGTACAGGCCCGGCGGTTCACGATACGCGACTACCTCTGGCCGATTGACCTGAACGAAATGAATACGAACGGGAAACTCACTCAGAATCCGGGGTGGTGATGAAGACTTTCAGATTCTCAGATTCTCAGACTATCAGACTGTCTGAATATCCAAAAATCTGAAAATCTGATAAATGTGTAACCAAAACTTAAAAAATACATGACAACAAGAAACTATTTTTGGATCTGCGTCGCGCTGCTGGCCGGCGGCGCCTGCAGCGAAGGCTCGAGGTTTGAATCAGGCGCCGGTGATTCCCTTCCGCCGGGGAAACCGGTCATAACCCGGTGGGAGCCGCTTTACGGGGGAGCCAGGTTTTTTTATACCATTCCGCCCGACGAAGATTTGCTGAGCGTCAACGCCGAATACACGAACGCGCAGGGAAAGACTTTTAATTTTACCTCTTCGTACTACATCGACTCGCTCGACATCATCGGGCTGGGCAGCACCGATCCGAAGGCGATCAGCCTCTATGCCGTTGATCGTTCAGGTAATCGTTCGGAGATCGTTACCCAGGAGATTACGCCGCTGGAACCCTCAATTACCCGGGTGGCCAACACGCTGACGGTGAAGCCCGGCTTCAGCTCCTTCCTGGTTGACTGGGTCAACGAACTGGAACAGGTGATCAATGTCTATATTTCATTCAAATATACCCAGGATGGTGAATTTCGCGACCTTGTTTCCGTGTTTTCGTCGAATGTATTGAAGGAACGGAAGTTCATCGAGGACCTGTATCTGGGGCCTGACGAGCCCATCGAAGTGAGTATCCGTGTGGAAGACCAGTACGGAAATACAACCGAGGAAATGCCGTTCGGGCAGATCTACCTGCTGGAGGACACGGAACTGGATAAGTCGAAATGGACCATACCCAATGCCAACGACTCGACCGTGACCGTGCAGGGGAAGGTGATCAACACCGGCGTGCCGGCCATGTTCGGCGATAACCTCGAAGGACGCATGTCGAAACTGATCGATGGCATCATTGACCGTGGCGATAACCTCAACTTCTTTCATACCGGATCCCGCGGACGTACCGGGTTTTCGCGCGACGGGAATGTGCCCTGGAACATTATCATCGACCTGGGCGATTATTATCAGCTCAGCCGTGTCATCACCGTACAGCGCCACTCGGGCGGACTGGCCAACATTGAACGTGGTCATTATTACCAGTCTGAGAACTGCGGCGAGTTCCGGCTGTTTGTCTTTAACGAGCAGACCGAAAAATGGGATACCATCTCGACCCAGCGGACATCCATCCCGCAGGGGGTGAGTGATCTGGAACTTGTGAAAATGGGCGAAGCCGGTGATATGGCTTACTTCTATCCCGACGATCCGCAATACACGCAACCGACCCGCTGGTTCAGGTATGAAGGCCTGCACTGCTTCGATGATAATTATTCGTCAACAAGCGCCAACTGCATGTCCGAGCTAACGCTTTACGGCAAAAAAGCCCAGTAGATAATCCTTAAATGATTAAGTTGTGAAGAAATTTATAGGTTACATATTTATTGTTGCGGCCTTTTATTTGGCCTCGTGCGACGGGCAATATGACAACATCGAAAAGTACGCGGGAGAAACGATCTATCCCGCAAGCTTCGATACCATCTTTGGCCATATTGGTTACGAGCGGATCGAACTGGATCTGATGAAGGCGGGACGACTGCCTTCCAGCCGGCTTAAACTGGGAAAGGCCACCAAAACGGTAGTTGAATACGATGGAGAGAAGCATTATATCGACTCCGTTTGTTCGTGGGTGAATGTTACCGGCCTCACAGAAGCCAAGCTATACCGGTTCCGGGTTTATACGGAAGACGATTTCGGCAATGCATCGGTAGCCCGGGAGATTGCCCTGATCCCTTTTACGCAACAGGACCGGGATCTGGTGGGGATTGCATCTCCGAAGATGACCGTTTCACCCTCGGCGCTGGTTGTGGAATGGCCCAACGGGCTAAATTCGGTCGTGATGGAGTACCACAGCCTGTCGTATAGTTACACCGATAAGGACGACGCCCTGCAAAGCGGAACAGTGAGCACGCCACGCTTTTACTGTGGCAATCTGGAGGCGGGACAGGAACTGACTATTAATGTCGATTACAAGGTAATCCCCATCCAGAGCGACGGGACGAAGATCCTGGATACGGTCATCGTGTCAAAACCGATCGTGGTTAACATCCCGACTCCCGACACGCCGTTCTCCCCGTCGGAGATTGCCATCCTTCAGGCCAACGGCATCACCACGTTCACGGCGGCAGCCGTTCAGAACATTGAGAGCCTGACGTACCCGCTTCATACGACAACATTCTCCGACTTGTTCTACTTCCCGAATTTGTCTTCGCTCGACCTGACCGGTGAAGGATTGCAGCATGTTCTGCCCACGCTGATCTTCGACCGGAATGGCATCCGGACCCAATGCGGCGGAGGGGCATGGCAGCCCTATATGCTCCGGGTGGAGAAGCCGGCCGACATCAACATTGCGAGCATTGCCTCGCTGACCGATATTCTGGAGTCCGGACAGTTGAAGTATGTTCGTTATATCCCCGGGTCGATGGCTCTGGACGACGTCCTGGCGCCGTACGTGGAATCCGGTTTGGTGGAACTGGTGCAGGATAACGATCCGGTCTATACCGAAACCGTGTTCATCGAGCCCCAGTTCTTCGTCAACGGGAAGGTGGTTGACAACAACTGGGAGATGTACTCCTGCTATTCGGGCGATTTCCTTCCAAGAAGCGGTTTTACCGACATCGGCAAGTTCGATCCTTATAATGAAGTCGTGAACGGGGAGCCGGTCGATCTGCACCTGGAACAACTCATCCAAAGTGATGGCAGCAATATTTACAAATGCGTGATCCGAATGAGGAGCGCCTCGATGTCGATGTGTCTTCCGGTAGAGTATCGGTTCGATAACCAGCGGTACAAGAAGCTTCGGTTCAGGATGTTCTGCGGCAGCGACCCATCCCTTATGGCGGGCAGCAACAACGTGTTCCTGCAACCCTGGATCCGGCCCATGAACTACATGTGGAACTTCGGCAACCAAAGCATCTACGGACAGGAGGACTGGGACGTTTCGCAAAGTCAGTCGAACTGGATCCAGACCGACCAGATCCAAAACGAGTGGCGGGACTATGAGATCAATATGACCCCGAATGACGGCGGTGACAACTCGAACCGCCGGAACCGGTGTATTGTGTTCAACATCGGCCACGAACCCGCGTCGTTCACCTACGACGCCAACAAGCAAATTGTCCTCTATCTGGCCGACATCCGCTTTACAAAAAACTGACCAACTAAACAACAAAAAGGTGAGGTTGCCCGGCCTCACCTTTTGAACTTCATGTAACAAAATTACAGAAAATTTCTGCCAATCTCTTTTGGCACAAGAGGATAATAAAATTTTCGAATAAGCGAAATTTTAGCTTATATAAATTAGTTGAAGCGTGTTGCGAATATCTTTAATTTACTTACTTTGTTCTCGTTGAGTGCTTTCTAAACCGAAGTGTATGGATTTGATGCCAATTCTCATCATCCTTGCTTTTGCCGGCTTCGTAATTTACGAACATTACCAAAGGATTGGTACAGTTAGTTATGCCGATGAATTAATTAGGGAACATTACCGGAACAAAGGTCAACAGGTGCTGAGTATTTCCAAATTAAAAATATCGGAAAAAATAAAATATGGCGTTCCTATCAGTCCGGTGATTAGATTGTACGTTTCACCTTTCAGCTTTTTGTCAGGTTCCAAAGGAAGTGTCTGTCGCTCAGTGGAAACAGTTGGCGATTCCGGCAAAGAGTATATTTGTTATGTAGAGGTCAGCTTCACCGGCCGGGATGCAACTTCGATTAATGAGTTTGACTGTTACGAATTTTGAAGCGGCTGTTGTGGAGACTCCAGGCAAAGTACCTTCAGGGAATTGAAGTTAAACGACTGGTAAATTTTCCCAGTCCCTATCGCCCAACCGTTTCTGTGACTCATTTAATACCCTTTCACCCGGATGAAAGTAGTTTTCAGTACCCTCTCCAGATCAAAGAGAGTGTCGGAGGTAAAATTATGGGTACCGCTTAGCCATTTGGTAATTTCAGAAGGTTGCTTTTCCAAAGCATGGGCAAGCTGTTTCCTGTTCAAGCCTCTGGCTATTCTTGTATCGTCAATTTTGGCGGCAAGTAACATCCTTTTGTCAATTTTTTCCTGTTCTGCCGGACTAATCTCGTCCAGAACGTTTGCCAATAATTTACTGCTGTACTTTTCTGCTTTATTCTTCATCTTTTCGGTATTCAATCTCAAATTCCTTGACCAGTACGGCGTCATCTTCCTTGATGGCGGGGTATCCTGTTTCTTTGAAATAATTATTTACCTCGACAGGTAAGATCCAGAAAGCCTGATAAGCGCTTTGTGTATAGTTCACCACATATAGATACCTTGTGAAATGCATACTGAGCGTATTTTCATCAATGATTTCGATATAGCGTTTATCCTTGTACTTGCTAACAGCGTAGAACCCTGTTTGTGTGGGAACATAGTATTCCCTGAAGTCAGGAAGCGAATAAACATTCAAAGCATTGAACAACTGAATGTAATAGTCGGAATAGCTTGCTGTTATGGTGATGGAATCCTGCATTTCAAGGAACAATAATTCATCGTTTCGGGTGTAATCATACTTAAGCAGTTCATTCATAAAAGTATATTCGACGAATGAATCATGATGTCGAATTTGCCCCTCTGGCACATCTACTGACGTAAACGATACGTCCAATGACCCGGAGATATAATTATCGTAATCATCCAGGATCCGGTTGATGGTCGATGTGCTGGTAATTTCACCGTCCTTTGTAAAGCCACGGGCGGGGGCATTTTCGGTAATGGAAGTCGCCATAAAAGTTCCTTCCGGCATTGGAACGGGATCATCTTTGTCACAGGCTGTAAATACGAAGGCAACGCTCAGGAAAATGAGGATGGTTTTTTTCATGTTTGACCCGGTTAAGCTGACTTTCTGTTTTTATTCAAAATTAAAGAAAAGTTCGTTCAATCCGGAAAATGTTTTGATATTTCCCATATGATATTTTACTGATAAACAAGCTAATCAGCAAAACAACAGCAGAATGGTGAGGCCGCCTGGCCTCACCATTCTGCTGTGTGCGTTCCCTGCCTTTAATCAGGGTAGGACATTCGTGATTCAGTCGATTTTTATTTATTGCCGCCGTATTATGATTGCTAAGAGCTCGTCAAGTTTTTCAAGCGTCAATTTCATTCCTTCCTCCATTCCCATTTGAATCACTGTTTCGAGGTCAGAAAGTGAATTGTACTGTACAACTGTTTGATTAAGGGTTCTTTCGCCCAGGTCCGTAAATTCAACTTTCCATTTTGCGCGGGGAAGCTCTTTGTTTAGTTCACCCTTTTCATTACTGAATGCATCGAGTGCGGTATAGTAATCGATCGGCTTTATGCTTACGTATTCCGTATAACCCCAATATTCTGCCCCGCTGGGGTCGACCATCGCATAATGCCAATGCCCTCCTTCCCGGAAGTCCATCGATTTTGTTTTGGTGGTCAGCGGTTTTGGTGCAAACCACCGGTCAAGCAACTCACTTTTTGTGTAACAGTCCCACACCAATTGCCTGTGCGCTAAGAATTCCCGTTTTAGGGTCAATTGGTTATTCGCTTTATCAACGATGAAGTCAAATCGCAGGTTTGTTTTCATTTTTCTTCCCCTGTTTTAATTGTTAATAGTAAATTGTCTAACTGGTTGAAGCGGGCCTCCCATATTTTTCTGAATTGCGCTATCCATTTGTCAACTTCTTTCATCTTATCAATTTCAAGTTGATAGTATATTTCACGTCCCTTCTGCTCTTGTTTAATCAATTCACATTCGGTTAAAATACGCAGGTGCTTGGATACCGCCTGGCGGGTGGTATCAAAATGTTCGGCAATGGCGTTTGGAGTCATTGCCTGCAAGGCAATTAACGTCAGAATTGCCCGCCTTGTCGGATCTGCTATGGCTTGAAAGATATCTCTGCGCATTTTAAACAGGTTTATAAACCAGAACAATGATACCACATTCAAACTGCTTTGACGAAATGAGCCTGAGTTTTTGCGTTTCTTCGACTTCCTGAAAAATAGGCATTCCTTTGCCAAGGATCGCGGGGTTTACAAATAAGTGCAGCTCATCGATGAGTTTCTCCCTGATCAAAGAGGAAACGAACTGACCGCCGCCATAAGCGATCATATCATTGCCTGGCTGCTGTTTAAGTGCTTTGATTTTCCAGGCGAAATCCCCGTTTTCAACATCAGTGTTGTCCCATTCCGATTCAGTCAAGGTTTTGCTGAATACGATTTTGGGTGTCTCAGAATACTTGATCCCTGCCTCTTTTTCAGGATTGTCGTTGTCTTTGGCAACAGCGGCCCAATGCGGAATAAAGCCTGTTGCCAGGTTTTTGCCAAGCAAAATCAGATCGACAGGCTGAGTAATATCGTCAACATACTTTTTAATGTCGTCAGACCAGTCAAAGCTCATCCAATCCATTTCACCGTTTGGTCCTGAAATAAAACCATCGATGGTCATTTGCACTTGTAATTTTAGTTTTCTCATGCTCTCTTTGCTTTAAATTATGAAACTAATCAGTTGCAAATATATGCGAAACTATTCGGTTTCGCAAATTTCTCTTCAACCATCAGGACCTGAAAATTGAAAGATGTCATCACGATTTGTGATGACAAAGAATAACCCGGACCAGGCATAGCAAAAGCAAATCAAAGGCCTCAGTCAACTCATCTGCCCATAGCGATTCCTAATTGGGCCCAAACCCGAGCCCAAAATTCAGTATCACGGCGATTTTTTCGATGGTTGTTTCGCGCGAATACACTTCTTGCTCTATGGCTTCGAAGTGGATGGGAATTGGGCTGTCTTTTGCCACCAGACTGATGAAGTCGGCAATACGCTCGGCCGTGCCTTTGTCTTCGAAATACAAGTCTGATTTCTTCTCGCCCCTATGTACGACGAGATGGTACACCTGTGACATACGATACTGTTTAAATAGTTGTTTAAATTCTCAAAAGCATATCAAAGGCCACTTGATATTTCAAAGATAATACACCTTTTTAAAATTTACAATTAGTTTATTATCATGGATTTTAAATAATAGCAGGAGTGTTTTTTCCTTTACAGGAAAAACTGAGATATGGCTATCCCGACTACACGGACAAAAGAAAATGCCCGGATTATGATTGACGAGGACCTTTGTAACGGTTGTGGTCTTTGTGTAACGGTTTGCAAGGATTTCAGCATTGAAATTGCTGATCGAAAGGTGCGGCAAACGGAGCATCCTGTGTTTGGCTGCATCGGTTGCGGCCATTGCATGATGATCTGTCCCACAGGGGCCATCAGAATTGAGGGGCGCTGCTCCTCTTCTTCCGATCTGCTCGACCTGCCTGACCGTCAAAGTGCAGCCTCGCCCGAAGCGCTGAAGGCGTTGTTGCAAAGAAGGCGCAGCATCAGGGAATCTAAGGACGTCCCGGTTGAGAAAGAATTGATTAACCAGGTGCTGGAGGCGGCGCAAACGGCGCCGATGGGACTGCCGCCTTCGGATGTGCACGTACTCGTGCTTGACGACGAAGATAAGGTGCGTGCCTTTGCTGAAGACTTTTGCGGTTACCTCGAAAACATGAAATGGTTTACTTCCGGGTGGTTCCTTACCCTGATGCGGCCATTTTGGGGGAAGGCCAATGATGAGCTGTTCCGGGGTTTTGTCAAACCCTGCATGGATACTTACCTGGAGCATATGCGAAAAGGAGTGAACGTGGTCAACTACGATGCTCCGGGCGCGCTGTACTTTTACGGATCGCCTTTCTGTGATCCCGCCGACCCGCTGATCGCCGCCACCTATGCCATGCTGGCCGCCGAATCGCTCGGATTGGGAACCTGTATGCTGGGAGCCATTCATCCCATGATCCAGAGCGGAGCGGCTGCGAAACGGTTCCGTGAGAAGCACGGCATCCGACATACCAGCCGTGAAGGCGTATTTGTGATCATGGGTTACCCGGCCGTGAAATACCACAAAACGATCCGAAGAAGCTTCGCAGCAGTGGACTGGGCCTGACCGAAACTTGTTTATGAGGCTGCCGGTTGTGATGAAATTTCGTATGTAAACGAAAAACTTTGACAGGTTAGATAAAACTTTCAGCCCGGCTCCCGAAAGCTTTAGGGATGATTAAAACTTTTTCGATATTTGTGGTGTGGGACTGTTTCATGGGTTATGCCCGGCAGTCCTTTCAAATTTGTTACTCTATGATGACAATTATTGACCTGAATACCTGGAAGCGAAAGGAACATTTTGAATTCTTTTACCGGGCCGATCATCCCCAGTATAATATTTGCGCCAATATTGACCTGACCCGGTTTTTGGCCTGCTGCAGGGACAATCGCCTGCCGCTGTATTATGCATTGATTTATGCCGTGACCGATGTGGCCAATCACTGCGAGAACTTCAGATACCGCATCCGCGAAAATAAGCAGGTTGTGCTGCACGACCGGGTGCATCCTTCTTTTACTGAAATGAGCAGGGACAGTGCGGACGATCTGTTTAAGCTGCTCATCGCGGACATGAAAGACAATATGCCCGATTTTATCCGTTCGGCCAGGGAAGTCTCGGCCAACCAGTCAGCTTATTTTGACCTGGGACCGGCCGCCGGGAGAGACGATTTTCTTTATATTACCTGCATCCCGTGGATCTCTTTCACCCATATGTCACATACCATTACACTCAACAGAAATGACGCCGTACCCCGGATTTCCTGGGGAAAATATTTTAATGAAGGAGAAAAGATATTGCTTCCGTTCTCAGTTCAGGTGCATCATGCTTTGGTTGACGGCTTCCACGTCGGTGAATATTTCAAAAAACTGCAGGAATACCTGGACAGCTTCAGACCAGCTTGACGGAAGTGAATTCATGCCCGATCTTATGCAGGGCGCTATGTGGGCATACCGAAATTTGACAAGAAGTATCTCCGTACGGTTTATTTAGAAACAGGTTTATTTTATCTTTACGTTTTCAGAAAAACTGCGACGTGAAAAAAACTCTCTGCCTGCTTTTTGTACTGGTGATGTGTTCCGCGCTTCAGGCGCAAAATACCAGGCGTCTGGACGACCGGACATTCGCCTGCGTGAATGCCACCAGACAAACAGGCCAGGCGCTGCAACAGGGAGCAAGGACCGTGCTCTTTACCGGAATGCCCGCCGCAGAGCAGCTCAAATCAATCCATATAATTTTTGAGCAACAGGGGCAAAGCCTCATCCTCATTTTTGACAAGGCGCTTGACAAAAACAACATACAGGATATTCTGCAGAAGCAGTTCAAAACAGACCTGTTCCTGATTCAGGGCGGTCAGTGGCCCGGCGACAGCCTGCTTCAGCATAAAAAGATCATTGCCCTTTTCGGAGATGACCTTACGTTTACTTCAAGCTCCCGCGTAACAACGTCCCGCACTTACATGACCCGGTTTTCGTCCGATCCGCTCAACAAAATGACGGTGTTCAAACCCGATCCCGGCGATTCACTGCAGAGCCAGTGCCTGCAGTGCTGGCGGCTCACCGGCAAAGTGCCCAATTTCGTGCTGCTTGATCCGGATGAGCTGGCTGAGGCAGCGCCGGTCATTGAATTTTTAAACAAAACGCGGAGGCTGACCGGCGAAGTGAGATACAACGGCAGGCTCTTGAATGATGTCCGCTGGAAGCAGCATCCCGAACTGATCACATCCGGGCGGTTTTCTTACCCGGTGACGGGTTACAGCGAGATTCTCTCGCCCTATAAGAATGGCTACCGGATCACGCCCGGCGAAGTGATTCAGCATACTGGTATGCCAGATGACACCCGGATCTTTAATGCTTTTGAAAGTCAGATCGATGACGCGCTGGTCATGTATTTTTCGTTCGACGGGAAAATAAGGAACCTGTCGGAGCCCGACTGGGAAAAGATCATCATCAATAATGTTGGAACAGTCCGCGATAACGAGCGGGGACAGGTGGCCCGGTTCACAAAAAACAATGCTTATATCGACTATGCGAAGGAGAACGGACTGAACTTTGACACCCCGATCAGCATTGCGGCCTGGGTGAAACCCGACAGCTTAAACCGGTTTATGGGGATTGTTGGACTGGGCAGCTCCTTTTCGCTCAAACTGGACGGGGAGGGCGCACCCGATTTTACCACGGCTACCATCAAAGACCACAAGGGAAATAAAACCCTGGAGACGGGTAAGTGGCACCACATTGCCGCCGTCTTTAACCCCGGATCAACGGTGGAGATCTATGTCGACGGCGAACGGTCGTCAATGCTTGAAGCTTCGGAGATCAAACCCTCCGGACAATCCTTTTTAATCGGCACCAACCTTTGGGGCGAGCAGTTTTTTGGTTCGATCGACGATTTGAAGATCTGGGGACGGGGATTATCCGAAAAAGAAGTAAAGGTGGTTTTCCTGGAGCAGGATCGGACCGGCAGTAGTGTGTCACTCTTTTATATGGCGCTTTTTATTTGCGTGATCGTGTTGCTTGTCCTGGTCATTACCAGGGGCATCCGGAGGAAGACCGCGGTTCCCGCAAAAGCAAAGGACGCAGCGCCCGGAAATTCGGTTAAGCTTTTTGGAGCATTTCAGATAAACACCCTTAAAGACGGCGACCTGACCGGCAGGTTCTCTCCCTTGCTCAAACAATTGCTTGCGTTCTTTATACTGAACCAGACTGAAACCGGCGATGGTACCGGTATTAAAAAACTGACCGATACCTTTTGGCCCGGAGTGCCGCCCGACAAAGCAAAGGAAAACCGGGGAGCCAATTTGAAGAAGCTGCGCAGACTGCTGGAGAGTATTGAAGGGATCTCGATCAGTTATCAGGACAAGAAATGGTTTTTTGTTGCCGGTGAAGGCACCCTGGTCGATGTATTCCAGTATACCGGCTTGAAGAAAACAATCAGGCAGCAGGCGGCTTCGGGTCGGGTTGAGCATGACCTGATCGTTGATCTCCTCGAAATGGTCAAAGCGGGGAATATCCTGCAGAACATCGAAGCAGAATGGCTGGATGCGTACAAAAGCACGGTTGCTGACGAAGTGATCGGCCTGCTTTTCCTGCTGCTCAAGTCGGAGAGTGCTCAGGAACTGAAAACCGAAATTGCCCGGACCGTTCTGAAATTTGACCCGGTGAACGAAGAGGCCCTGAAGCAGTTGCTGACCGGCTTTACCATACAGGGGAACCACGGCCAGGCCCGGCAGTGCTATGATGATTTTTGCAGGAAGTATTTGCTTTTGTATAACGAAGCCTATCCCGTTGCATTCAGGGATCTTATTAAAAAGTGACCGCGCACGACTGTTTGGGAATCTGTTCCCCCTTTTGTTCCCCTTTTTATTACCCTGTGGCTGATTAAACTTGTAAGAGGAAATTAAACTTAAATACAAGATATGGAACCTACAAACAGAAGATCATTCCTGAAAACCGTGAGCGCTGTCGGCGCCGGGATCATTGCCGCACCTCACATCTCGAAAGCCGGCGTAGCGGGCATTAAAAAAACCGGTCAGGTAAATATTGCCTTCATTGGCGTAGGCGGCCGTGGCCGCGGGCATGTGCAACGTGCTGCCGTTACCGAAGGAGTGAAAGTAACCGCTTTCTGCGATATTGACCCCGAAGCGGTAAGTTTAACGAAGAAAATGCTGAGCGACCTGGGCAAACCGGAAGCTGCCGTATACAGTAACGGCGAATATGCTTTCCTTGAAATGCTCAAACGTGACGACATTGACGGCGTCATCATTTCAACGCCCTGGCTGTGGCACACCCGTATGGCGGTCGCTACCATGAAAGCCGGGAAGTACGCGGCTGTTGAGGTATCGGCGGCAAATACGATGGAAGAATGCTGGGACCTGGTCAACACCTCCGAAGAAACCGGAATGCCCTGTATGATCCTCGAAAATGTGAACTACCGGCGCGACGTGATGGCCGTGACCAACATGGTGAAACAAGGTGTATTCGGAGAAGTGGTCCATGCCCGCTGCGGTTACCGCCACAGTCTGCTTGATGTCAAATTCAGCGAGGGACTGAAATTCGGCGAGGGCGCCGAGGGCGAGGCCCGCTGGCGAACGCAGCACTCGTTAAAAGTCAACGCCGATGTTTACCCGACGCACGGACTGGGACCTGTGGCAGCTATGCTCGACATTAACCGGGGCAACCGCTTCCTCTATCTCACGTCGACCGCCACCAAAGCCGTGGGGCTGAAAGATTATATTGAAGAACAGGGAGGCAAGGACCATCCTCATGCCAAACTTCCCTGGAAACAGGGCGACATTATTACATCGATCATTAAAACAACGAATGGTGAAACCATTTTGGTGACGCACGACTGCAACCTTCCCCGTCCGTATTCGCTCGACTTTCACGTTTCGGGGACAGATGGCGTGACCGATTTTGATTATAACCGCCGCCGTATTTATGTGGAGGGGCAGTCGAAAGGACATGAATGGGAAGAATTCCAGGCCTGGCAGGATAAATACGACCATCCGCTTTGGAAAAAGTACGGGGAGATTGCAAATGGTGCCGGCCATGGCGGGATCGACTATTTCGTGACCCGCGAGTTTATCAATGCGGTGAAAGAACAGCGGCAGCCGGTAATGGACGTGTACGACGCTGCTGCATGGAGCGCCGTTACCCCGCTTTCGGAAGCATCGATCGCTCAGGGCAGTGCGCCGCAGTATTTCCCCGACTTTACCCGCGGAAACTGGATCACCAGAAAGCCGTTGGACTATCTGAACTTTTAGGCGATCCGTTTGTGATAACCTGAGTGTCAGGGATGTCCCGGCGCAGCAGCCCGGTCTCGTCCCGGACACTCAGGAAAATTCAGTTTAATGAACCGGTGCCAAAGGCGACGGGACTATCTTTTTACTTCAACATTCCGGAAAGAAACCTGAATCCGGAGGTGGGGGAAGCGACAATATGACGGGATGACTGCATAGCGGGATCGGATTAGCCCTTCTCTTTTCTGCGTGACTTGGAGGCCAGCGATTCCATCAGCTTATCGAACGGTTCGTTGAATTTGCCGACACCTTCATCTTCAAGCTGCCGGGCTACCTGATCCAGGTCAACCCCCAGTTCCGGGAGAATTTCCAAAACCCGGCGTGCTTTTTCGAGCCCGTTGTGAATGGTTAATTCAGGATGACCATGATCACGGTAGGCATCGAGGGTCTGCGGCGGCAAGGTCGTTACCGTATTAACGCCAATAAGCGGCTCAACGTATTTTACATCGCTTTGAGCCGGGTTTTTGCTGCTGGTGCTGGCCCATAGAAGCCGCTGAACATGCGCTCCCTTTGCTTCCAACTCCATAAACCGGTTGCTTTCAAAGATCTCCAGATAAATCTGATAGGCAAGTTTCGCACTGGAAATGGCCGTTTCGCCAATCGCCTGCCCGGCAATTTCTTTCTTTTCGCCGCCGGACCCGATTATTTCTTCAAGCACCGGATCGACCATCGTATCGATGCGGCTCAGGAAGAAGCTGGCTACTGATGTGATCTGACTAACCGGTTTCCCCTGCGTAAGCCGTTCTTCAAGTCCTTCAAGGTAGGCTTCGGCAACCGCCCGGTAACGGGGCAGTCCGAACAGCAAGGTCACATTGATGTTAATCCCTTCACTGATAAGTTGCCGGATTGCCAGCACTTCTTCGGCGGTAGCCGGCACTTTGATGAAGACATTCGGCCGGTCGAGCGCTGCCCATAAGCGGCGGCCTTCCCTGATCGTGCCTTCCGTGTCGTGGGCCAGGTGGGGATTCACTTCCAGACTGACGTAGCCGTCTTCTCCGGCCGTCCTGTCAAACACGGCCCGAAACACATCGGCGGCATTTTGAACATCTTGCTGACTGAGGGTTTCATAGATGGTGTTTACATCTTTCCCTTCGAGCGCCATTTCTTGAATAACTGCATCGTAGAGATCGCTTTCGGCGATGGCTTTCTCAAAGATCGCCGGGTTTGAGGTCATCCCGCGCAATCCGTCTTCATTGATCAAACGTTCCAGTCCCCCGCCGGTAACCAGATCGCGCCTGATATAGTCAAGCCAGACAGCCTGTCCCAGACCTTCCAGCTTCTTTAAAGGATTATTTTTCAGATTCTTTGCCTGCATGTTCACCTCCTTAATTTTTTGTATGTTCTGATTAAAGGTAAACGAAAACAGGCGGTCAATGGTTTAAGCGAAGGTGCAGTAAGTTGCAGATGGAGCCAATGATCTGCATGTATGTTAACATGTTTTCCATGGGATCAATAACACTCGCGGAAACGGATCGTTTGGAAACAGGGGACCATATGCTAATCTCAATCGGTAAATCAGGGAAACTTCAAATCAGCTTTATGGCGGTTAATTCATGCCCGATCTTGTGCAGAGTCTTTTCGATTTTGCCAATTTGTTTTTCTGAAACATAAGTATTGCCGGTTTTATACTGCCGCATAAGCGATGAGCTGATCCCGGCTTTTTTAGCAAATTGTGATACGTTCACGAAATTCAGATAATCGAATAAAGACGAAAGATCATATTTATACTGGACTTCCAGATCCCTAAGTTCATCAGGCATGGTTTCATCGGTATAGCTTGCCAGCATCTCCTTTAAAGAGTTCTCAAAATCCATTTTCGCTTCTTCCACACCTTGACCTTCCCCAATGATGGTATGATCCAGATCGGGAGTATGAATGCCGAAGGTCCCGTCTTTCCCTTTTTCTATCAAAGCAATTGTTTTCATCTTGTCCTTAAAATCCTATTTGTTTCCTTAATTTCTTTTCCAACCCCTTTTTTACTTCTTCCGAATCATGCCTCCCTATTTGAATTTTATAATTCTTGTCCGGATGAACAAAAATATCGTGTTTGCTGCCATGCCGTTCAAGGTACCATCCCTGACTAATTGCTTTTCGCCTTAGCTCGGACCATTTCATTTTATGTTCGGATTAGCCGGATTCAAATATATTGCATATTTGCAATATATCCAAATCCCGGAGCCTTTTTTAGCTTTTAGAAGATTTGGATCAGGTCCCCTGGATATTCAGCCAAAAGATTCGCACCGTTTGAAAGGAGCTCTTCTTTTGAGCGGAATCCCCACAACACGCCCACAGCGTTCATCCCGGCATTGGTCGCGGTTAACATGTCGGTGCCGGAGTCGCCGGCGTAAAGCATTTTTTCCGGCGGAATACCCATCTCCCGGCTGATTCGCAGCGCCTCGGCCGGGTTGGGCTTTTTAAGCGCTTCGGTGGTCAGTCCGACGACGTATTCGAAATTCCACCGCAGCAGTAACGCCTGCGCGATCTTTTTGGTGAGCGCATCATTCTTGTTGGAAAGGATGGCCAGCCTGACCCCTCGTGAAGTAAGCTGATCCAGTAATTCGGGTATCCCGGCATAAGGCCTGGTCTTATTCAGGCAGTCGGCATTATAAAGCTCAATCATCGATGCCAGGCATTTGCCTACCAGTTCTTCATCGGTCCTGTACGCTTCGGGAAGCACTGTTCGCACCAGATTCCGCAGACCGTTGCCGATAAAGAGCTTATAATCTTCATTCGGATGCACCGGAAAATGATGTTGTTGCAATACCGTATTCATCGAATCGGCGATATCGTCAAGCGAATTGACAAGCGTTCCGTCCAGATCAAACAGGACTCCTTCAAATTGCATGTTTTGCCTTTTTTGAAATTAGAACGGTAAAGATAGCGTTTCCCGTGCGATTCCCAGATAAGAAGAAAGATGGCTGAGTGAAACCCGCTGAAGCATTTCAGGGCGGTGTTGCTCCAGGTATTCGTAGCGTTCGGTGGGTGTGTAAAGCTTAAAAAGATTGGAATGTTCTTCGAGACGGGCTGCGGTAAGCCTCAGGCAGGATCTGCCCAGCGCTTCAATTTCTGGTACCTGTCGGGTGAGCCCGAATAATTCCTGTTTGCTGAATATTATCGCCACTAAGGGCTCGCAGGCCTGAATGAAATAGTCCGATTGTTCTCCCGTTGAAAAGCTGGACAGGTTGGTGGCGATCTCTCCTTCAAAATAAAAGGCCGTATTCTTTTCAGTGCCGTCTTTGTCATGGAAGCTCCGGCAATACCCTTTATCGATAAAAAAAAGCGAGTTGCAGACTTCTCCTTCTTTTAGCAGGAAATCACCTTTATTAAAATCACGCTTCGTCAGGATTGGTAGCAGGGCCTCCATGCTTTCATCCGAAAGCGGCATCACGGAGTGAATATATGTTAACAGATTATCCATGAATTCAATAACACGCGTGGTTGGGGATTGTTTGGAGCGATCCCACGTAAAGTAATTCTTTAACTGTACTTAAAACTTTCGCCATAAACTTTAAAACTTTTAATCATACTTGAAACTTTCATCACAAACACAAAAAGTTTTAATTATACTTTTCAGAGATGCTTTAACCGTGTTAAGATCTCGTCCTTCCGGCGGCGGGAAACGGGAACTAAAGTGCCGTCGGACAATTGCAGGTAGCCGCCGTCATTTTTGTGAAAAGATCGGATGAACAGGGTATTGACCAGGTGTGCCTTGTGGGTCCGGATAAAGCCGTATCCTTCAAGGATCTCTTCGAAATCGTTCAGCGTTTTGGTGACCAGCAGCGCTGGTCCTTCGGTGAAGTAAAAATTAGTATAATTCCCGTCGCTTTGGCACCTGATAATCTGACCGATGCTGCGGAATTCAATTTTATTGCCGCTGGCCAGCGCCAGCTTTTTTTCGGGTAGTTCAGAATGCGCATTGTGCAGGAATTGATTCAGCAATCGTCGTTCTTTCTTTTTGCGTTGACCGGTCCGGTCTACAGCCGCACGAAGCTCCAAAATGTTAATGGGTTTCAGGATATAATCGAGCGCTGAAAAACGGATTGCCTGGATGGCATATTGATCGTAGGCGGTGACGAAAATGACATCAAAATCGGGTTCGCTGAAAAACTCGAGGATTTTGAATCCTTTTCCTTCGGGCATCTCAATATCAAGAAAAACCAGATCCGGGGCATGCAGCTGAATGGCTTCGATACCGGCTAACACCGAGTCGGCTTCTGCAACAACCGAAACTTCCGGACAGTACTTTTCAAGCGTGCGGTGAAGATTTTCCCGGCCGTTTTGCTCATCATCGACGATAATTGCCCTGATCTTATCCATAAATTTTAGTCCTCTTCAGTAAAGCTGATTGAAACACGGGTTCCGCCTGGATCCCCGTTATTGTCAAACAAGTCTGTTATCTGCAGATCGTAGCGGATTCCGGTCTTCTCAGTAAGCAGGGCCAGCCGGTTTTGGCTTAACAGGATACCCTGCCCGTTTCCTTCCGACCGGACTGCGGCCCTTCGTCCCACACCATTGTCTTCCACTATCAGCTCTACCCGGTTCCGGTCCTTAAAAATACGGATTTCAAGTATGCGGTCAGTCTTTTTAGCGCTTAATCCGTGCAGGATGGCATTTTCAACAAAAGGTTGAAGCAGCATCGGCGGAACAAAAATGTTGTCCGGATTAATTTCATCCCCGGTTTCAAGTTTAAATTCAAAATTGAAGCGCAGTTGTTCCAGTCCGATATATTCCCTGACCGAATCCAGCTCTTTGCTGAGCGGTATTTCACTTTTCCGGCTGTTATTGAGCACCTGTCTGACGAGGGAAGCAAACCGGGAGAGATACAGATGTGCTTCATCGTTCTGATTTTTGTACAGCAGATTCTGGATCGAATTAAGGCAATTATACATGAAGTGGGGATTCATTTGCGTGCGGATCACACTCAGTTCGAGTTCCCTCATTTTGCGGGTAAGCTCAGCCTTTCGAAGCCTGCGTTTTGTGATCTGACGGTATAATAAAAACGTCAGGCCAATGCTGAAGATCACACTTAAAAGAACGATCACGATGATCTTTAGGGTTGATTCCCGGTTCCTGGCCTCTCCAACAGGATTCCCCAGGTTTTTAATCGCCTGTTGTAATTCATCATAACCGGGTGCCTCGCTAAACAGGATCATCCCTTTTCTTCCTAACACGTATGTGTCATTAGGCAATAGATTAACGGGTTGGCCATAAGCCCAGGAGAGTTCTTCATAACTCACAAAGACATACTGAACGCCGGATTCGGGATCGAGAGAAGGTTTTATTTTTTCATGCTGATCCTGCGTTCCCACGATCAGTTGAACCGGAAGGATGTCTTCCAACAATTCTGTATATTGCGTTTTATAGCTTTCCCAGGGACCCCGCATTACCCAACCATCCACTTTACGACCTGCCCGGAGATCTTTTACCATAAGGATCATCACCTTGTCTTCTATTCCGCTGAAATCGATTTTTATACCGTTTATGTCAGTCAGCGATTCGATTGGGAATGGCCTGCCGGGAGCAAGGAGTTCATTTTGGCGGTAGACCTGTTCCGTCTGCTTAAACCGGGCGGAATTTGAATAAGCCAGTTGGTGGCGTTCGTAAAGGAGTTTGGCATTTTCCCATTTTCCGTATGTTAAAGCAAACTCAACTTGCCAGGCTAAAAATTCACTCAAAACAGGCTCAGGAAGCATAATCTGAGCGAAACTGTAGTATTTTTCATAATCAAGAATAGCTCCTTTATAGTTGGACGAAAAGCTCTTTGCTTTTTGAATGAATGAAAAAATATACCGGTGCAGAAAATACATGTAGACTACATTATTTGCTGCGAGCGTATTTACGACAGGAATGTTGTACTTCTGCGCGGTATCGGCCATGTTTTGGCCGGCTAAATGCAAGGCATATATCAGGGTATTGCGTTTTTCCAGGTAAAAATCGGCATGGAGTGTACTTTTTTCGCTGTTCAGAAGATGGAGAATGCTGTCTTTGAAAGGGAGCAACGATTGGACATTGAAATTAGCTAATTTCAACCTGCTTAGCAGGTCAGCTTTCCTGATTGCCTCGAGGACCCGGTTCTCGTCTGCGCCAATACCATTAAAAATAAACTGTTCCGCATCGCCGGGCTTTCTTATTTCGACACGAAGGTCATCGCCGGGACTCAAATACAGGTCTTCTTCTCCCAAATCTTCGGGCATTGCCGGGGTGGAATGGAGATAAAATTTCTGAGGATCAGTTAAGTGCTCTTTAAAATTGAACAAGCCGTTTTCATCTTTTTCAAGCCTGAATGTTTTCAGCGAATTTTCCGGTTGATACCAATAGCTAAGATAGAGATAAGGGGAATAGCCGGCCGAATCCCGAGCCGCGATACAAAGTGTCGTGTTCGGATTTTGTATTTGAACTTTTTCATAGGTAGACAGGCCGGTTCTTTGCATGACTTCGAACGGGTTTGAAGACTCAGCGATCAGCCTTTGATGGCGGGTAATGAATTTGTTTTGTTTGTAAGGCTTTAGAGTCACACGAAAGGATCGGCTGTGTTGCAATGGATAGCTCAAAAGTCTGGAATCACTGAATTGCCAGATGAAACTCAGCTTGTCGTGAATGATCAGACCGGTGGCATTGTCAATGATAACCTTCCGATGGTATTGATCGTAGGAACTCTGAACTTGGGGAAGGATTTTCCCCGGTATTGTAATCAGAACTTCAGTAGTCGATTCATCCTGGGTAATGATCTTATAATTAGACCGCACGTCCATTTGATGGTCCCAATAGGACTTGCTGTTCTCCGGATTGAAGAATAAGGCGCCGATTTCAGACTGAAGCGATTTTTCATCCTGTTCTCCCATGCCAATCGGGAACCCTTCGGGCGTTTTGTTCGATCCAAAGTTAATCCGCTCAAAAGAAGTGATTTTTCCATCTTGCGACAGTTTAAATTTGATCGGGATGCGGAACATATTTAAATAAACGACCGGACTGCGGTAGGTGGTCAGAAAGCCGGTTTCATACACCTCGTCTTCTTTCCATTCTCTGGAAGTTTTTGTTTGAACGACATGTAAAAAATAGCTGATCACCAGGCTGACGTCGTAGGTTTTTTCGCGTTCGTTGAAAGCGGTTACTTCAAGTTCAAATTTCTTTTTATCATACCGGTTCCTCGGATTGACAAGGGTTGTATCCTCATGATAAACTGTTTCGATGATATATTTTTTCCCGGTTTGGAGATTGAGCCTGGGAAGATTCCCGGCCTGCAGAAAAATGATTATCAGCAGGAACAGCAGCAGGGTGACTGGTTTTTGCATAACAGGTGATTTTAGTGGTTTGACTCACTAAAGTTGGTCATTACAAGTATACTGAATATCGCCGAACTATTGAACGGCGGCTCCCGCCTATTGAACGGGCAGATTATCCGGTATAAAACGAAAAGGACGGCAACCGCCATCCTTTTCTCCTGATATTATTGTGTTAACGAATTAAGTTCCCGCATGCCATTTCCAGTCGCTGACTTCGAGCATGTCGTGACCATGCTCGTAGATGTACTCCCTGTGCGCGGACAGTTTGTCCTTCATCAGTTGAATTAGTTTCTGCCCTTCTTCGCCCGGCTGGGGGATGCGGCTAATGACATCCTGCACCAGGTGGAACCGGTCCATATCATTTAAAACGGTCATGTCGAAGTAGGTGGTGATGGTGCCTTCCTCCTTATAACCGCGCACGTGCAGATTGACATGGTTGGTGCGCCGGTAGGTGAGGCGGTGGATCAGCCACGGGTAGCCATGAAAAGCAAACACCACGGGTTTGTCTGTCGTAAACAGCGCATCGAAATCGGCATCAGTCAGTCCGTGCGGATGTTCGGTATCCGGTTGCAGCTTCATGAGATCGACCACGTTGATCACCCTGATCTTCAGCGCAGGCATATGCTCCCGCAGAATGGAAACGGCAGCCAGGATTTCGAGCGTAGGCACATCGCCGCAGCAGGCCATCACGACATCGGGTTCTGCTCCCTGGTCGTTGCTTGCCCAATCCCAGATGCTGATCCCCCGGGTACAGTGCTCGATCGCCTGGTCCATTTTCAGCCACTGAGGCGCCTGGTATTTGCCGGCCACAACCACGTTAACGTAGTGCCGGCTCGCCAGGCAATGGTCCCAGACCGAAAGCAGGCAGTTGGCATCGGGGGGAAGATAAACCCGTACCACCGACGCCTTCTTGTTGACCACATGATCGATGAAGCCGGGGTCCTGGTGGGTAAAGCCATTGTGAGCCTGTTGCCAGACGTGCGAAGCAAGCAGGTAGTTCAGCGAAGCGATGTTCTTTCGCCAGGGAAGCTCAGCGCTTACTTTCAGCCATTTGGCGTGTTGGTTGAACATCGAATCGATGATATGGATAAACCCTTCGTAGCAATTGAAAAGGCCATGCCTCCCGGTGAGAAGATAACCTTCGAGCCACCCTTCACACTGGTGTTCACTGAGGACTTCCATGACCCGGCCATCGGTGGCCAGGAATTCATCGTTCTTTTTCATTTTGGCTCCCCACTGGCGGTTGGTAGCCTCGAACACGCCGTTTAACCGGTTTGAAAGGGTTTCGTCGGGACCAAAGATCCGGAAGTTACGCTGTTCCTCATTCAGGATGATCACTTCACGAAGGTACTTCCCGAGTTCGTGGGTGTCGGCAGTCTGAACCGAACCCGGCGAAGGAACGTCGATGGCAAATTTTTTAAAATCGGGTAAATGCAAATCGCGCAGGAGCAATCCGCCGTTGGCATTTGGGTTGGCTCCCATCCGGCGATCGCCCTTGGGTGCCAGTTCGGACAGGTCGGGTAAAAGCCGGCCGTGGTCATCGAACAATTCTTCGGGCTTGTAGCTTTTCATCCAGCTTTCGAGCAGCGCTAAATGATCGGGATGCGCGGCATCGGCCAGCAACGGGATTTGGTGGGAGTGAAAGCTGCCTTCGTTCTGAACGCCGTCTACTTCTTTCGGACCTGTCCAGCCTTTGGGCGAGCGGAGCACGATCATCGGCCAGCGGGGGCGTGTGGCGTCATTTTTATGCCGCGCTTTCCGCTGGATCTTCCTGATCGCGAGGATGGCCTTGTCCAAAGCCGCAGCCATGGCCTGATGCATGGGTTTGGGTTTGTCGCCTTCCACAAAATAAGGTTCCCAGCCACAACCTTTTAAGAGTTGATCCAGTTCCTTGCGCGGGATCCGGTCCAGTACGGCGGGGTTGGCAATTTTGTAGCCGTTGAGGTGAAGAATCGGTAACACGGCCCCGTCGTTGACCGGGTTCAGGAATTTATTGGAGTGCCATGCCGTGGCCAGCGGGCCTGTTTCCGCTTCGCCGTCGCCGATAACGCAGGCAACGACCAGATCGGGATTGTCAAATACCGCTCCGAAGGCATGGCTCAGGGAATAGCCCAATTCGCCTCCCTCATGGATCGATCCGGGGCATTCGGGCGAAACATGGCTTGGAATTCCCCCGGGAAAGGAAAATCGCTTAAACAGTTTTTTCAGTCCGTCTTCGTCCTGCGTGATGTCGGGATAAACCTCACTGTAGGTGCCTTCGAGATAGGTATTGCCGACCAACGCCGGTCCGCCATGGCCTGGGCCGGAAATATAGATCATATTCAGGTCGTATTTCTGAATGACCCGGTTCAGGTGCGCATAAATAAAGTTCTGTCCCGGCGTGGTTCCCCAGTGTCCGAGAAGCACCGATTTGATATGCGCAAGTTCAAGTGGTTCACGAAGCAACGGATTGTCGCGGAGATAAAGCTGTCCGACCGACAGGTAATTGGCGGCCCGCCAGTAGGCGTGTATCCTTTTCAAAAGTTCCCTGGAGAGCGGTTTCTTTTTAGTTGCCGTCTCTTCTTTTTTGCTGACCTTTTTCGTTTTCATGAGATTGTGTCTTTATTCTTACCTAAGTTATGGAATTTGTTTGATCTATACCGCATCCAACGGAGGATTGATTTCATTGTTGATGGTCCTTGAGGTGTTTTTGATCTGTTATCATTCTATCTAAACGGAAAGCCCCGGACAATAGTTTAAAGTTTATGATGCAGGCTGATCGGCCGGTGGCGCCTGCGGTTTTTCAAACCTTGATTCGCATTTTTTAAATGACTCTTTTACATGGAATTTTCAACCTAACGATTGGTTTTTCCCTATTATTGAATAATTTCACACCATGGCTGAACAAATTTTTTCCTTATCGAAAGACTACAGGAATAGTTTCAGGGATATTTTCCGTAATTATTATCAGCCCCTTTATCATTTGAGTGTACATTACCTGCAAGACGAAGATGAAGCGAAGGGCGTTGTTCAGGAAGCGTTTATTAAATTATGGGAAATAAGGAACGAACTGCAGCCTGATTCGAACCTCCGGAATTTTCTGTTTACGCTTGTTAAGAACAATTGCATGAATATCCTGAAGCGCCGGCAAATTCTTCTGAAACATCATGAACAGATCAGGTGGATGGAGATGCATTACCAGTATCAGAGCTTATCCGGAATGAATGACAATTATTTGGAATTTGAGGAATTGAAAGAGAAAATAGCGATTGCGGTACAACGTCTGCCTGAATATTGCCGGGTTGTTTTTGAAATGAGCCGTTTTGACGATCTTAAAAACAGGGAAATAGCCGAAAAACTTGGCGTATCGCAAAAAACCGTCGAGGCCCATCTCACCAGGGCACTAAAGATCCTTCGGAAGGAACTGAAAGACTACCTCCCGCTGATTGCTGCTTTTACCAAAATCCTGAATTAGTAGGCCAGGATCATAAAACCGGTTCTGTAAAAATCTTTTTTTGATTTTCCGTTAGGGTATACAGACCTTCATTTGTTAATTTACAAACAAGCGAAGAATGGAGAAGAATTTATTACTGCATATCCTGACCGGAGAAGCCACTTCCAAAGAGAAAGAAGAATTTTATCTTCAATTACAAGCCGACAAACGGGAAGAAGAATTGTTTTATCAGCTCAAAAGTCTTTGGATAAAGGCATCAATGCCAAAAACAATTGTCGATACTGATGCTGAATTTGAAAGCCTTTGGCGAAAGATCAAACATCAGCCAAAACAATCTCCGGTTTCATTGGGAAGAACGATCATGCGATATGCTGCTATGATCCTGGTTATCCTGACTGTCGGTGTAGCGGCCGGTTATTTGGTTTTCGGGAATACATTCCGCCATCCCGCAGACTCCGGTACCCAAAAATATACAGCACTAAAAGGAAGTGTCAGCACTATCGAATTTCCGGATGGGACAAGGATCTGGCTGAATTCAGGATCAGAGCTGACTTATCGTGTTGACAGGAAAAATAAGCAAAGGATTGCCGGATTGACTGGTGAAGCCTATTTCGAAGTTGCACACAGAGAGGATTTTCCCTTCCTTGTAAATGCAGGTCAAATCGTCGTGCGCGATTTGGGTACCACTTTCAATGTTAAGGCAAATCCGGAGGACCATTATATTGAGACATCGCTTGTTGAAGGGAAAGCTGATATCCTTTCATCCAAAGGAAAGTCACTGGTCACGCTGAATCCGGGCGAAAGCGCCCTGTATTTCTCAGACGAAAAAAAGATAGAACTCCGGTCGATCTCCGGTAACGTGTTATCGGCCTGGAGAGAAGGAAAGTTTGTGATCCGTGATCAAAGACTTGAAGATATTGTCAGGGAATTGAGCCAGTGGTATGATGTTGAGTTCCGGTTTGAGGATCAGCGGGCAAGGGAATACCGGTTTACCGGGAACATTAAAAAGTCTACAACCGTGCAGCATGTGCTGAAAATGCTGAGCCTGAGCGCACAGTTCAGGTACCGGATCACAGAGAGACCCGCGGGCCCCGATGAGATCATTATCTATTGATCCGGGAGTTCTTAACCATTCGTTGCACAAACCTGATAGAAATGCCTATGAAACAAAGTTAACTGCAAATAAAAACCGGGAAGCTGACGACAACCCGGTTCGTGTTTTTGAAAATTCCAGGCCACGGTAACTTAGCCGGTTACCCAAGCCCATTGTTTAACAAAGAACATATCAAAATTATGAAGAAAAAACGATTTTTCCCAGACATGCAATGGTCGGGGATCAGAAAATTATTTTTAGTTATGAAACTAACAACCTTCTGTTTCTTTCTTTCTGTGATGGCGATGTCGGCCACCTCTTATTCGCAGGATACAAAATTTGGATTAAGTATCCGGAATGCATCGATCATTGAGGTCTTTGATGAAATTGAACGGATTACGGATTTCGGCTTTTTGTTTAAGACCGATCAGTTGGATTTGGATCAACGGTATACGCTGGATATCAAGAGCGCGGATATCGAAAGGATACTGAAGGAAGTATTGGACCAGGACTTATACTCCTACCGGATCATTGACCGGAATATTGTGATCACCAGGACTGACCTTAGTCGTGCTCAGGATGGGAATCCGGTGCGGATTTCAGGTCAGGTTTCTGATGTTAACGGGCAGCCGCTACCCGGGGTCACAATTGTTGTAAAAGGATCGTCCGCCGGGACTATTACCGGCGCCGACGGTGACTATTTTTTAAACAATGTTCCTGGAAATGCCACGCTGGTCTTCTCTTTTGTGGGAATGAAAACACAGGAAATAGCTGTAGCAGGTAAACAGGTAGTCCATGTAATGATGGAGGAAGATGCCATCGGAATTGAGGAAGTGGTTACAATTGGATATGGCACCCAGTTTAAGAAGAATGTTTCTACTGCCGTATCTTCCGTTGGTTCTTCCAGGCTGGAGCCTCTTACTGCAGCCCTGAATCCCGGGCAGGCATTGGTGGGGCAGATATCCGGCGTCCGATTGCAACAGGTCTCCGGGGCTCCGGGTGAAAACCCATCTATACGGATCCGGGGCAGCGGCTCAATAACAAGTGGTAATAATCCTTTATATGTCATCGACGGATTCCCGACAAACGACGCATCGCTTTTTGCAGCGATTCTTCCGACAGATATTGAGAGCATCGATGTCCTGAAAGATGCTGCTGCCGCGGCGATTTATGGATCAAGGGCCGGAAACGGGGTGATCATTGTAAACACGAAAAAAGGGAAACCGGGTAAAACTGTCTTTGCTGCTGATATAGTCACTGGATTTGAGACTGTTGCAAACAAATATGACCTGTTGGGAGCCGAAGATTTCGTGGAAATGGCTAAAGAAGCACTGACTTATAACGGCAAAACGATACCGGACTTTCTGAATGATCCTTCCCGATGGACTGAAACCGATTGGCAGGACGTTATCTTCCGCACTGCTGCTTTCCAAAAATATCAGGTCACAGCGTCGGGAGGTACAGAAAAAGCGCGCTTTAGTATTTCCGGCGGGTATGTTGATCAGCAGGGAGTTCTTATGAACTCTTATATGAAGCGTTATAACCTGAGAGTTGTGCTTGAGGCA
>Ga0310040_1000659_pt1 | contig 30341 bp, 32 predicted proteins | sample EPASupsiteHSE623_FD_200237 | JGI IMG/M metagenome (GOLD analysis project Ga0310040, IMG submission 200237) | Bioremediated contaminated groundwater from EPA Superfund site, New Mexico - Sample HSE6-23 (v2) (version 2) | ecosystem: Environmental > Aquatic > Deep subsurface > Groundwater >... | reverse complement strand
CGACGAAAGCGCCGAAATTAAGAATGCGAGTCACTTTTCCCTGGAATATTTCCCCGACTTTCACTTCGCGGGTGATATTTTCGATCCACTCCACCGCCTTCTTGCCCGCTTCCGGTTTTTCGGCGGTAACAAAAATCGTTCCGTCTTCTTCGATGTCGATCATTACGCCGGTGTTTTCGATGATTTCGTTGATCACTTTGCCGCCGGGTCCGATCACTTCGCGGATCTTATCGGGATTGATATGGATGATGATTATGCGCGGCGCATATTGGGAAAGTTCCGGCCGCGGCTGGCTGATTGCTCCTTCCAAAACATCAAGAAGCTGATAACGCGCTTTTTCCCCTTGTTCCAGTATTTCCGCCATCATTTTTTCGGTGATGCCGTCGATTTTTACGTCCATTTGGACCGCATTTATGCCGTTGCGCGTGCCAGCGACTTTAAAGTCCATATCGCCGTGATGGTCTTCCGGACCCTGGATATCGGTGAGTATTTTGTAATTTTGTTTGTCTTTTGAGATCAATCCCATGGAAATTCCGGTGGCATGGGATTTGATCGGCACGCCGGCGTCCATTAACGCCAGCGACGAGGCCGATAGCGCCGCCATCGATGTCGATCCGTTCGAGGAAACGATCTCCGAAGTGACGCGGATGGTATACGGGAAAGTTTCGACGGACGGAATTAACGGCAAAAGGGTTTTTTCAACCAGCATTCCGTGGCCGATTTCCCGCCGGCCTGGCGCGCGCAGAAAACGAACTTCCCCGCAGGAGTAAGGCGGGAAATTATAGTGGTGCAAGAAGCGTTTTTTGCCCGAGATTTCCATGCCGTCAAGCAATTGCTGGTCGCCGGGAGCTCCCAGGGTTACGGTGGAAAGAGATTTTGTTTCGCCGCGCTGGAACAGTCCTGATCCGTGCGTGCGCGGAATCACGGAAACGCGGGCGCTTAACGGCCGAAGCTGGTCGACGGTGCGGCCGTCGGGGCGTTTGCCGGTCGCGAGGATGGTGTCATGCAGAATTTTATCGATTTCCTTTTCGTAAAAATTGCGGCCAAACTTTGCTTTTGCCGCGTCTTCGGGATAAGTGGTTGTCACGTATTCGTCGAGCTTGGTTTTAACCGCATCCATTGCGTTCTGCCGGTCGGATTTTTGCGGTTGATAGAGAGCGTCTTTGAGGTCTTTTCCGAACAGGTTGCGCAATTCTTCCGCGAATTCTTCGCCGACCGCGGCGGGAGGCAGAGCCATTTTTTTCTTTCCGACCGCGGTTACAATTTCGTTTTGGAAATCGATCAGCTGTTTTATGTAGGTTTTGGCAAAGCGGAATGCGCCGACAACCATTTCTTTTTTGGCTTCGCTGAATCCGCCCTCGATCATGTTGGCGATTATGTCTCCGTCCCGTTCGATGCCGGCAAAAACGACATCAACTTCGCTTTTTCCGCGCTGTTCGTAGGTCGGATTGAGGACATAGCTGCCGTCCAGATATCCGACGCGTACCGACGCTGCGGGTCCTTGCCAGGGAATGTCGGAAACCATCAGCGCGGTCGATATTCCCAGCATGCTGATGACATCGGGCTCGTTTTCCGCGTCCCAGGACAAAACCGTCGCGATTGTTTGCACTTCGTTTTTCAGGCGGTCGTCGAAAAGTGGCCGGATTGACCGGTCGATTTGCCGCGCGTTGCAGATTGCTTCGTCGGACGGCCGGGTTTCGCGCTTGATAAAGCGCGGCCCTTTTATTTTTCCGGCGGCGTAGTATTTTTCTTCGTAATCAACCATTAACGGAAAAAATCCCATATCGGGTTTTTCCTTTTTGGCCATCACCGCCGTGGTAAGCACCATCGTATCTCCGTAGCGCACCACCGCCGATCCGTTCGCCTGCTCGGCTAGACCGTTGATTTCAACCGACAGCTCCTTATCCCCCATTTTGAGGGAAAATTTGTTTTGCTTTTCGTTATCCATTTTTATTGAATGCCAGAGTTTCGAGTTCAAATGTCAAGAAAAGCTCTAAGCTCAAAGTTCAAAAGGAATTGAAAATTCTTTTTGACATTTGAAATTTGGGCTTGGTTTGACATTTGAAATTCCAACTTTGGAATTCGTTTAAATTATTTTTTTAACAGATATCTTTCCGGTTCCTTTTCCATGTCGATGAACTCATCGGCAATCTCCTTCAGTTTTGATGATGCCGATCGTCCGAAAGCGATTATTTCGACGCGTTTGCCCTGGTTTTCCAGATATTCGACCAGCTGCTGGAAATCGCCATCGCCCGACGCCAGCACAATCGTGTCCACGGATGGTGAAATGCGTATGGCGTCAACGGTAATTCCGACATCCCAGTCGGCTTTTTTCAGGCCGTCGTAATATTCCTGCAGATCGCGGATTCGCGTTTCAATTCCCAGTTTCACGAGTGCTTCAAAAAATGGTTTTTCTTCCCCGGTTTTTGTGCGCACCACATAGGCGAACGCTCTGATAAGATTTCGCCTTCCGACCGCGGCTTTCAATATCTCGCGAAAATTAACCCGCGATTGATACAAATTGCGCGCCGAATAATAAAGATTTTGCACGTCGATTAGAACGGCGACGCGCTGGGCGTTAAGTTGGAAGGCCATGATTGTTTGTTTATAAACCGGCAAATCAACGAACCCCCGTTTTCACGGGGGCTGATGCTACTTTTTCAAACCTAATTGTTTTAAAATCTGCGCGTATTGGGTAACGTTGGTGTCGCGCAAATAGTTGAGGAACTTGCGGCGCTTGGAAACCATTTTCAGCAGTCCGCGTTTGGAGTGAATGTCCTTGGCGTGTTTTTTCAGATGCTTTTGCAAGTGATCGATTTCTTCGCTCAGCAGAGCGATCTGCACTTTCGGAGATCCGGTGTCTTCTTCGTGCAATTTGTATTTTTCTATCAGCTTTGCTTTTTCTTCGGTGGTTAACATGTTCGTTTTTTATTTTCTGCGGAAAATAGTTATTTAATTATTGTTGCGAAATTAACTTTGCTTGCACTGCGTGGCTTTAGCGAAGCAGTGCCCCCAGCAGGATTCGAACCTGCAACGAACTGCTTAAGAGGCAGCTACTCTACCGTTGAGTCATGGGGGCGCTCGTTTCTTTACGTTTCAGCGCTGGCATTTCGGCGCCCAGTCGAGAGCGTTTGTTGAAGCTCCCATGCCAACCAATATCGTGCCCACGATCGCGTAACTGGCAAACATTACCGTTATCCCGATAGCTACCGCCAAAACAATTCCTTTTACCTGCTTGGCGACGTCGGAATTTCCTTGATTTGTCAACATCTTGAATCCGGCGTAAGCAAGAACAAGAGTTGCAAACAGCGGGACCAATATTTTGACGAAAATGTTGACGCCATTATCGATCAGCGTGAAAAGGTCGCAAATTCCGTAGCCGCCTTCCGGTTCCGGAGCCAGCACCGTGTTCCCTGCCGCCAAGCTTGCGATCGGCAATAACAGCGAGATTGTCAGGGCCGCGGCCAATATGGTTGTTTTTTTCATCCTTATTGTTATGGGGCTGTTTATCCTCTCCTGCAGGACGGCGCCTCTGGAGGGAATCGAACCCCCGTCACCGGTTCCGAAGACCGGTACTTTGTCCGTTAAGCTACAGAGGCTAACGGTTCTCGACGGTTTTCAAAATTATTATACCAAACAATTGAAAAAAAGCAAATTGTGATATATAAAAAGAAGCGTAAAACGCAAAGCTGCCAGTTTGAGGCTGAAGGGTGCTTTACGCTTTTGATTTTTACCCTTACGCTATTAATATGCAAGACTTACTCGATAAGATCCCCGATGAGGTCAAAACAATGATTGAAACGATGCAGTCGGCCGGATTCCAGGCTTATATCGTGGGCGGCTGCGTTCGCGATCTGTTGTGCGGCAAAGCTCCTTCCGACTGGGATGTGGCCACAAACGCGACGCCGGAACAAATCCAGGCGGTTTTTCCCGATAGCTACGCTGACAACAAATTCGGCACAATCAAGGTCAGGGCCCATAGTGACAAAGAAACTGATTTCCTGGAAATTGAAGTTACTCCTTACCGGATTGAGTCGAAATATACTGATAAACGTCATCCAGACACAGTGGAATGGGCCGACAATATTAACGACGATCTTTCCCGCCGCGATTTTACCGTAAACGCGATCGCGATGAGCTATATAAAGGAAGGGAACAAAATAAAGGTGGAAATTATTGATTTGTTTGGGGGGAAAAAGGACCTGGATGCTAAAATTATCCGCGCGGTGCGCGATCCGAATGAGCGATTTTTGGAAGACGCTCTCCGGATGATGCGCGCGGTGAGATTCGCGGTTACGCTCGGGGCCGGATGGAATATCGAACCGGAAACCGAAAAAGCAATCCGGGCCAATTCCCGCTGGCTCAAAGAAGTTTCGCAGGAAAGGATCCGGGATGAATTCATAAAAATAATATTATCCGAAAGGGCGGCCGAGGGCGTTGAAACGCTGAGAAAACTTGAGCTGCTCGGTTACATCATGCCTGAGCTTCTGGGGTGTTACGGCGTTGAGCAGAACAAGCATCATATATATGACTGCTACACTCACCTGCTGAAGTCGCTTGAATTTGCCGCCAAAAAGAAATTTAACGTTCATGTCAGAATGGCCGCGCTGTTGCACGATATCGGCAAGCCGAAATCCAAGGCGGGCGCGGGTCTCGATTCGACTTTTTATAACCATGAATTGATTGGCGCCAAGATTGCGCGCAAGATGTTGCAACGGATGAAATTTTCCAACAAAGACGTTGATAAAATTGTCCACTTGGTAAGATATCACTTGTTCTATTATAATGTCGGCGAAGTCGGCGAAGCTTCAGTTCGGCGTCTTGTCAGAAACGTGGGCCAGGAAAATCTTGAGGAGCTGTTGCAGGTGCGGATGAGCGACCGTATCGGATCGGGGTGCCCCAAGGCCGAACCCTACAAATTAAGGCATTTGCGTTATCTGATGGAAAAAGCCTTGCTTGATCCGATTTCGGCGAAAATGATCAAGGTGAACGGCAAGGATATAATGGATATTTTAGCTGTTCCGCCCGGACCCAAAATCGGCCGAATACTTGATATTCTTCTTGCCCAGATATTAAACGATCCAAAGCTAAACGAACGCGAATACATGGAGTCTGAAATCCGGCGGCTTGGCAGTCTTGATGAAGCCGAATTGATTCGGATTTCGCAGGATGCGGAAAAGCAAAAAAACGCGGTTGAAATCAAGCGGGACCAGATGACAAAAAAGAAGTATTGGGTGACCTGACTCCTCTGTTTCAAAAGACAATCTGGAGGCAGGGCGAAAGGTGGACAAAAGACCGGTTATGGATTAATATGGTTACTGTACTTGCGGGACGCTTAGCGTCCCAATTGTCACGCTTGGCGTGACGGGGAGGAGTATGCCGGTAGTACGCACGATTCGGGTTCGTGCAGACAGGGTTCGATTCCCTGCTCCCCGAATGTTTCCGCCATAGCTTTAGCGAAGGCGGACGTCTTCAAACAAAAAAAGCTCAATTGTGAGCTTTTTTTGTTTGAAAATTGCAGATTCAATTCTTTAAAAATGGAACTGATAATCTGCCGTTTTGCTGGGTTTCAATGTTGCCGATTTCCGCATTGAATTTTTCCTTGATCTGCGGAAAAAATAAAACAACCAGGCATATAGCAATAATCGCGGCCAGCGCACCGATGACGCCGACTCCCGCAAAAATGTTTTTCTTAACGGCCGACGGCGCGGGCAGCGAATCCCCTTTTATTTTTCTTAGATGATCGAACATCAAATATGAATATATCGTAGCCAGCGGCGAAATTGCCGCGTTCGCGGCGATGCGGATAACATTCCCGAAGGGCAGCTGATCAAGCGATTGCAGCATCGAACCGATGAACAAAAAAAACACGCTAAACAGCAACGAAAGCAAAAAAATATTCCAAAAATAACCGCGGCCGTATTCCATGCTTTTCAAAAGAGCGGCCATCCCCCGCTCGCTGCCGATGAAAATCACATAACGGGATAATAAAAACCAAATTGAAAAAACGATTCCGGGAATGATAAAAAAAGCGAATCCCGTAAAAACTAAAATGCTCGCGATTAAAATGGTCCAACAATACGGATAAATATACGGCTTGGCCAGCGCAAGCGATTCGCGCAAGCCGATAATTTTTGGCCAGTCTCGCAAGACAATGATTGTCGCGGCGTTAAACCAGGAAGACAAAAAGAAAATCGTGGCGAAATAAATGAAGGCAAGCAATCCCATGGCGATCCAGGCCAGATTGTTTTGGCCAAGATTGGGAAAACCATTCGCCATTAATAAACAAATCGCGATTCCGGCAATGGTGACAGCGATAAAGATTACGTAAGACAACAGGACGATTTTCAATAAAGGCCGCCACTCCTGGCGGTATACGGCAACGGATTCTTTTGCGAGTTCGATAACGCCGGGCAGACGTTTGTTCTGATCCATATTATAGTAGTGATTATTATTCTTTAATATATAACATGGGAACGATCCGGTTCAATAAAGAGACACAGTCGACATTGGCAAAGACAGATCCCTTGACTTCAATCTTTGCAAAAAATCCAACGATTTCGTAAACTATAATAAATGAAAAACAATTAATATGGATCCATTAAACCAAACAAATCCAATGCAGGGAGGAGAAGATTATTTGTTAACCCTTTACGAGGTATGCGAAATACTCGGGAAAAGCACGCGCACAATCACCAGATATGTGCACAAGCACATTCTTCATCCGCGCGGCGTAAAAAGCCGGCAGGGAACTCTTGAATATCGTTTCAGCCGCGCCGAGATTGACGCTTTCAAACAAAGGCAGGACAGTATCCGGTCCTATGTCTATCTGGACAATAAACCGATTTCCGATCCGGCCCCGGTTGCAAGTTTCGCGGATTACGGTTATGCCCAGTCTCCGGCGCAAACGCCTTTTCTGATACCGGGTATTTCATATCCGGTACGGGAATCGCGTTTGCCGCAAAACCCGCCTAAGGTCGCGCAATCGTCTGATGTCGAATTCGAACGGGAATCTCCCCACGTGGTGCCGGGCGAAAAAAAAGAAATTAACGACTTCGGGAAACCGGCCAAAGAAACCGAGCCGGCCACGCGCAAAGAAGCCGAAAGCGCGTTGGCGCAAAAGCGCAACGACGACGAAATAATTTCTTTGCTTAAGGAGACGACCGGAATGCTGCGCGACCAATTGAAAGTTAAGGACGATCAGATAAAAAATCTTGACGATAAAGTTGGCCAGCTGATCGAACGTAACCGCGAAACCAACATTTTACTGAAAGGCTTGCAGGATAAAATCATGCTACTGGAGAAGCCCAAAGATGGGAATGACATGCGCGTCCAGCATGCCGATGCCGATCAGCCAAGTCCGACGGCGCATAAGTTTGAGGAGCCGCATTCGCCGGAAGTATTGGCTAAGGATGATAAAAATATTAATGTGCCGGTTAGGGTAAAGATATTTTCCGATCCCGCCAGTATTAACAATCCAGACAAAGAAGCCACTATTGATTTTGCCAAGCCGCCGGCCACTAACTCAATGGCTCCGCGGCCAAGTTCGCCGGCAAGCGAAAATTATGAAAAAAAAGGATTGTTCGGCCGGCTGTTCAAATAACGATTTTGTTTCCTGGTCCCGCCTTGGCGGGGCTTTTTTTGGCCGGCCTGGCCGAGGATTGAGTAATGATTTTGAATGCTTTAAGATTAGAATAACAAATCACTTGTTCTAATCCGATGGAATAGTCGCGAGCGTTATTCTATCGCGGCATTATAATGAAATCTTTTGTTCCGGCGCAATTGCCGCCAAAATTAAATTATGAATCGTTAATTCGCGTGATTGGCGAAGCTCATGGCGCGATCGGCGAGCTGAGTGGATTGTTGCGAAAAAACATTTTAAGCCCTGATCTTTTGGTGACGCCGCTGCTGACTAAAGAGGCGGTTTTGAGTTCGCGCATCGAAGGTACTCAAGCCACGCTCGAAGACGTTTTTGAATACGAGGCTCAGGGAAAAACCACCCAGGCGGACGCGAAGGAGCGCGATATTACTGAAATAATCAATTATCGCCGGGCGATGAATTTTTCAATGGACGAGTTGAAACAGAGACCGATAAATCAGAATTTTATAAAAAAAATTCACTACCTTCTTCTTGATTCGACTCGCGGCGCCGACAAAGATCGGGGACAGTTCCGTTCCGGGCAAGTTTACATAGGAGCGCAAGGGGCGCCAATAGAGGAGGCGAGTTATATCCCTCCGGCGCCAAAAGAGCTGGCCGGACTGTTGAAAAATTGGGAAACGTATATCAGCTCGAACCAGGAGAAAGATCTTTTAATCCAAATCGGCGTGGCGCATTACCAGCTGGAGGCGATACATCCGTTCCGGGACGGCAATGGCCGCGTGGGCCGTCTTTTAATTCCGCTGTTTTTATTTCAGCGGGATATGCTGTCGTCGCCGCTTTTGTATATCAGCGAATATTTCGAAAAAAATCGCCGCGATTATTACGGATATTTGCGCGGGGTTACCGAAAAAGGGGACTGGGAATCATGGCTGAAGTTTTTTCTTTTGGCGCTGATAACGCAGTCGCTGAAAACCCAGAATTCGATTTCCAAAATATTGGAATTGAACGAACGGTTGAAAAAAGAAATCGTGGCTGCCAATTCGGTTCACGCCCACGATCTTTTGGATCTTCTTTTTTCTTCCCCGATAATCACTTTCGTGAAAATCAAAGACAAGTTGAAAACGAAAAATCCGCAGACGATTTACAATCTTCTTGAAAAATTCATGCAGATGGGAGTGCTGGTAGAAGAGCCGGGAAGGAGGCGCAACCGCATTTTCGTGTTCCATGAACTGCTGGATATTTTGAAGTGATTTTGATAGTGTCGATTAATCGATAAGTAATTACAAAAATATGGAAAATATAAAAAGAGTCGTTAATTTTTTGTTTGAATTGGTTGGCGCAAAAACCGCGCCGCGAAGCGGCTGGCAAAGGATCGGGATAAAGGTTCCCGAATCTTTGGCGGATCACGCCGCGCTGTCGGGCCAAATCGCGTACATCCTGGCGCTGATGGAAGGGGCTAATCCTGAACATTCCGCGGCATTGGCATTGTTCGGCGATATTGCCAGAATAAGAACCGGAGACGAAAACTGGGTTTCCCGGATTTATTCCGACACCAAGAAAAAGGAAGCGGCGGCAATAAACGCGCAAATGTCGGGCCTGTCGTTTGCCGGGCAATTCAACGGTCTTTTTGCCGAGTTGGAGGAAGACAAAAGCAGGGAGGCGGTTATCGCCAAGGACGCGAGCTTTCTTGATATGGCAATACAGTCCAAATATTACGCCGCAAACGGCAATAAAAGCGCGACGCTTTGGTTTGAGGGGGCGGAAAATTCTCTAGGAACCGAATCGGCAAAACAAATTTTTGCCGCGGCGAAAGAAACCGGCGTCGAAGAATGGTGGATGGAGTTGGATTCGATAAAAAAGAAATTTGAATTTTCGCGCGGAAGCAAACAATAACCGGAGCATTGCTTATTATGGAAAACGAAACCGAAAAAATAAATGAATTGATGCGGGAAGGGGAGATGGCGCAAAGAAACGAGGATCTGGCCAAGTCGCTGGGATATTACAGCAAGGCGATGGATGTTCTGGTGGCGCGCGCGAAAGCATACGCGCAAAAAGCAGAGCCCGCGGTGATGGAGGCGATTGTAGGCAGCGGAGTCGTTTCCGCGCAATATCTGTCGAAGTTCAACGAATATTTGAAAAAAGATCATACGGCCGCGATTGTTTCCAACAACATGGCCATGCTGTTTGCCAAAATGGGGAACAAGGCGAGCGCCCGCGATTTCTTTGAGCAGGCGATCGATTTGACGCCGTCCGGCGCGGCCTACGATGATCCTCATATCGGACTGGAAATGCTAAAAAAAATGGGGTGATCTCCGTCCAGGGTGGACTTTTTTGCGTTTTTTTGTTATGATTTTTTCGTTTGGCCCCATCGTCTAATGGCTTAGGACGCTGCCCCTTCAAGGCAAAAATACGGGTTCGATTCCCGTTAGGGCCGCTTTCTTCTCGCAGTAGTCCGGCTACGGCGAGCCAATAGCCGCCGTAATGAGCTGTGTCCAAACTCCGGCAGCGATGCCGTTTTTTTATAGCGAATTATTATGGCTATCGATTATTTAAATCTTTCCCGCGCCGAGGATTTTGGAAATTCCTGGCAACGGAAAACTTACCGTTTTTTGGAGGCGCTTCCCGGAATTATGTCCTGGGCGACGCTGGTTTCGGGGTTTGTTTTGTCCTGGCGCTGGCCGTTTGCGGTGGCGGTTTTCATAATCGCTTTCGATCTTTACTGGCTTTGCCGTGTTTTGTATTTGGCCGCGCATCAGGTTGCCAGTTATCGAAAAATGCAGCAAAGCATTAAGACTGACTGGCATCAAAAACTTGAGGATGATCCGAAAAATAACTGGCGCGACATTTACCATTTGGTGGTGCTTCCGTTTGCGAGCGAAGGCTATGATATTGTCGGACCCACCTTGGATTCGCTTCTGAAATCAGACTATCCCAAGGATAAAATTATCGTGCTTCTGGCGGTTGAGGACCTGCCGTCGGCGCGCGCGTTGCTGAACCGGGTCGAGGCTGATTACAAAGCCAAGTTTTTCGCGTTTTGGTCGGTGATCCATCCCAAGGGGGTCGCCGGCGAGTTGCAGGGCAAAGGCGCCAACGTTAATTGGGCGCTCCGGGAAGTTAAAAATAAATTTTTGCCCGAGTTGGGCGTTAAGCAGGAAAATATTGTCGCGTCGCTTTTTGATATCGATACCAAGCCATTCCCTCAATATTTTTCCTGTTTGACCTGGCATTATCTCAATACGCCCGATCGGTTGCACAAGAGCTATCAGCCGATACCCGTATATAACAACAATATTTGGCAAGCGCCGCTGGTGAGCCGCATAATCGCCACGTCGTCGACGTTTTGGGAAATGATGCAGCAAGAGAGGCCCGAGCAACTGGTGACGTTCTCCAGCCATTCCATGCCCTTTAAGGCGCTTTTGGAGGTGGGATATCCCTATAACGTCGTTTCCGACGATTCCCGGATTTTCTGGCGGGCGTATTTTTATTACGGCGGCCATTATAAGGCGATTCCGCTTTATTATCCGGTATCGATGGACGCGGTGCTGGGAAAGACGACGCTGCGCACAATGGTCAACCAGTACAAACAGCAGCGCCGCTGGTCGTGGGGCGTGGAAAATCTGCCCTATGTTTTCTTCAATCTGTTCATGAATCCGGCCAGTGCCAGGATCAAGCTTCGGGAAAAAATATTCCATATCGTCACGATGCTGGAAGGGTTCTGGTCCTGGGCGACCGGTTCGATCATGACTTTCGGTTTGGGTTGGCTGCCTCTATTGTTGGGCGGGCAAGGGTTCAACACCACTTTGCTGTCGTATAAATTGCCCCAGCTGACGTCGATTATCATGACGTCGGCGATGGTGGGCATGGTGGTGTCGGCAATCATCAGTTTGCTTTTGTTGCCGCCCCGGCCGAAGAATTACGGCAAGTGGCGACATTTTTCCATGCTTTTGCAGTGGCTTTTCCTGCCGGTGACTTTAATCTTTTTCGGTTCGCTGCCGGCGATGGAATCCCAAACCCGCCTGATCATCAACAAGCCGCTCGGTTTCTGGATCACGGAAAAGGGGAATAAAGCCCAAAGCCTGAAACCAAAATCCTTAAACTGAAAAACGGATTAAAAAAATGTTCTTAAGCTCGTATCTTGAAGTAATTGTCGCGGCGATAATTTGGGGGTCGGCGGGAGTATTTATCAAATACATAAATTTGCCTCTGGAGACGCTTTCTTTTTTCCGTTTGGCGGTGCCAAGCGTTTTTTTATTTGCTTTTTTTGCTGCGAAAGGGAAACGGCTTTTTTTGGGAAATAACAAATTGATTTTATCCGCGTCGCTGCTGAACGTTGCCAAAACCTTTCTTTATTTTGTCGGATTTACCTTTACTTCGATCGGCAATGCGGTGATTGTGTTTTTTACCTGGCCGATTTTTGTCGCTTTTCTGGAAACTGTTTTTCTGAAAGAAAAGATGACGAAGAAAAATTTAGTTCTGTTATTTGCCGCGTTTCTGGGGATTGTGCTGGTGTATCTGAACCGCAAATTCAGTTTTTCCGACCATGATTTCATCGGTATGGCGGCCATGACTCTGTGTTCTTTTGCAAATGCCGTATCAATGGTTATATTCAAAAAAGTGAGCCTGGGGTATTCAAAATATGAAATGATATTTTACCAGAATATCGTGGGGGCGATTGTGTTTTTGCCGTTTGTGTTTATTTATCCGGCGCCGAATTATGCGCAGGTTGCCACAGCCGTAATTTATTCGATTTTAGTCGGAATCGTCGGTTTTGTGTTTTATTTTTCCGCCCTTAAAAAAATAAAAGTTTCCACGGCATCATTCCTTTCGTATTTCGAGCCGGTCAGCGCGATTCTGTTCGGCGCGATTCTGTTCGGCGAAAGACTAAGCTGGAACATGGTCGCCGGCGGTTTGCTGATCCTCTCCGCGGCGATAATGCTGAAGTTCGGAGAAACGAAAAATAGCGCGGCATTGCCGGTAGAATAATTTTTATCATTTAAAAAATCGCAGGAGGAAGCCTCTTGCGATTTTTTGTTGCGATCATTCAGGTATTCATTTCATTCCAGGTGGGCGCGGTTGCGGAAGTGCTGAACGCGGGAGCGGAGGAGGGGGTGGCGCGCGAGAGTAGGGTCGCCGGCCAAAACGGACTTGGCGGCGTTGCGGGATTTTTCAACCAGGAACACGTCGGCGAGCGAGGCCATGGCCAGATCGGGCGCGCCCCATTGCTGGGAACCGAAGACTTCGCCGGGGCCGCGGATTTCCAGATCTTTTTCGGCCAGGTCAAAGCCGCTGTCGAATTTAAGCATCGCGCTCAGGCGGCGGGTGGGATAATCGCAAAACAGCAGGCAATACGATTGATGTTCTCCGCGGCCCACGCGGCCGCGGAATTGGTGCAATTGCGCCAGGCCGAATTTATGGCTGCCTTCAATGGCCATGACCGTGGCGTTGGGAATGTCGATGCCGACTTCGATTACCGATGTCGAAACAAGAATGTCGATTTTTCCATCTTTCATTTTTGACATCACCGCTTCTTTTTCCACCGCTTTCATTTTGCCGTGCATCATATCGACGCGCAGTTCGGGGAACACTTCTTTTGATAATTTTTCATATTCTTCTTTCACGGCTTTGACCGCGTCCGCGCCGGACCAGTCGGCTTTCGGATCGAACAGAATGCCGTCCCGTTTTTGTTCGGGCTTGTTTTCGTCGGGATCGATGCGCGGGCAGATGACGAACGCTTGGCGCCCTTTTTTTATTTCTTTCCGTATAAATTCATAAGCGTTGGCCCGTCCGTCGGGAAGGATTATTTTTGTTTCGATCCGTTTGCGGCCCGCGGGCATTTCATTGATCAACGCCAAATCAAGATCGCCGTAAACCGTGAGCGCCAGGGTGCGGGGGATCGGCGTGGCGGTCATTGAGAGCAGGTGCGGAACCAGGGATTTCTTGGAATTGGTTTTGTTGTTTTTCGCCAGCGCGGCGCGCTGATCGATTCCGAAACGGTGTTGTTCGTCCAAAATTACCAGGCTCAAGTTTTTGAATTCCACGCCCTTCTGGATCAGGGCGTTGGTGCCGATTAAAACGGAAACTTCGCCGCTTTTCGCCTGTTCCGTTACCGCGGTTTTCGACGCGGAGCCGTATGAAGAAAGGCTGGAGTTTTTGCTGCAAAGCAAGCCGATTTCAATTTCGAATCCCGCCAGCATTTTGGTGAGGCTGGCGTAATGCTGCTGGGCCAGGATTTCCGTGGGCACCATGATTGCGGTTTGCGCGCCGGCGCGAGCGGCGCTTAACGCCGCGATCATCGCCACGATAGTTTTTCCCGAACCCACGTCGCCCTGCAGCAGGCGGTTCATCGGCCGGGATTTTTCCATGTCTTTTAAAATCCGGTAAGTTGTTTCGCGCTGGGCCTGGGTTAGGGTGAACGGCAGGGATTTGACGAACTCTTTCACAAGATTCGCGTCAAATTTGATTGCCAGAGCTTTTTCGTTGTTGAGTCGCACCCGTTCGCGCAGGACCGCCAATTGGATGAAAAACAATTCTTCAAACGCGAAACGTTTCCGCGCGCTTGCGGCGAACTCTTCCGATTCGGGAAAGTGAATTTGTTTTATCGCGTCGCTCCACGGCATGAAATCGCCGCCGCCCATTAAGTTTTGAGGCAGGGGATCGGGCATTTTTGAATAGCCGGCAAGGAGGGGTTTGATGATGTAACGCAGCCAGCGCGACGAGACGCCCGCGGTTTCCGGATAGACCGGCACCAGCCGGCCGGTGTGGGTGTAGTCTTCTTCGGTTTCAAAGCCGTCGCGCACTTTCTCGTACATCGGATTGGAAAGATATTTGGCGCCTTTTCTGTCCACAAGCTTACCTGCTAGACACACAACAGTACCTTTTTTAAGGGTACTGGCAAGATAGGGTTGGTTAAACCACAGCGCTTTGACCGTGCCGGTGGCATCAGCCACGATCGCTTCGATCAAGGTCATATGCCGTTTCCAGATGCGGATGATTTTTACGCTCTCGATAGTTCCCTGGATGCAGGAAGTTTTGTCGATTTCCATTTCGGAGATATTGGTGCGCGAAGAAAAATCCTGATAGCGGGAAGGGAAGTGATACAACAAATCGCGCATCGTCAAAATTCCCATATTTTTCAAGCGGGTTTTATAGGTCGGGGAAATGCGCGTGAATTTTTCGATCGGAGTTTCAAAATCCATGAGAGCGATTAATTTCCAATTTCAAATATCAAATTTCCAATGAATATCCAATTTTATAATTATCAAATGTCGAAAAATAATTTTCTTATATTTTGAAATTTATTTGACATTGGAAATTGGCAATTTGAGATTTTCTGTCCTTATTCTACCAAAGCTATGTTATAATAACAGTTAAGATGAAAATAATCTATAATTTATAAATTTTATGGCTCAAAGCAATCAAGATATGAGTTCTTTGTCTTCGCTTATCACCCTCGTTGTCGGTGCGATAATTCTCGCGGTTCCGGCGATGCAGATTTTGGGTTTGTTTGGTTTGCTGGCAGATATCGCCGGTTTCATAGTTTTGGTTTTGCTTGTCGGGTTGCGCGTGGTTGATCAATATGAACGCGCGCTGGTTCTGACGTTGGGGCAGTATTCGGGAACGCGCGCTCCGGGATTAACCTGGATACTGGTGGGGATCCAAAGAATGGTAAAAGTTGACATGCGCATTACGACCACAGACATTCCTTCGCAGGAAGTGATCACCAAAGACAATGTGCCGGTGGGTATCAACGCGGTGGTTTATTTCCAGGTTGAATCGGCCGAGAAGGCGATTTTAAACATTAAAGATTACACTTTGGCGGTTTCCCAGTACGCCCAGGCGGCGCTGCGCGACGTGATCGGCGGCATCGAGCTGGATCCGCTGCTGAGCGAGCGCGAGAAAATTTCCGAAGAAATCAAAAAAATCGTTGACCAGGCAACCAACAGCTGGGGGATCAATGTTACCGATATTAAGATCCAGGACATCGAATTGCCCGCGGATATGAAGCGCGTCATGGCCAAGCAAGCCGAGTCTGAACGCGAACGCCGCGCCATTATCATTCGCGCTGAAGGCGAATTCCAGGCCTCGACAAAACTGGCCGAAGCGGCCAAAATGTTAAGCGATACGCCGGGAGGCCTTTCGATGCGCACTTTGCAGACGATCGAAAAGATCAATCCCGACCCCTCCAAGACCGTGATCTTTGCCCTGCCCGTGGAAATCATGGAAGGCTTCCGAAAGCTGACCGGCGGCAAATAAAATAAATTTGTATTTTGAGCCCGGGGTAACCCGGGTTTTTGTTTGGGTTGACATAAAAGCCAATATAATTAATATGGAAACAAAACGAACAGAGGTGTTAATTTGGTTGAAGTTAGGGGTGTGGTAGTCTCCTGTCGGGTGAAAGATGGAGGCGCATCGGTAATTATAAAAACTTCCCACGGAGGGTTAGAGTCGGTTGAATATTTGGGCAGTGTACTGGATTTGCCGCAAGTCGGGGACGAAGCTTCTTTTAAAAAACAAGAAGTGGGATTAGGCAGAAGGGTTACAATCACTGATTTGCGGTTCGAACGGGCTCAAAAAGAGACCAATGAAGAATATTCGCCGAAGGGTATGGATCAGGATCGTATATATTTTGCTTATGTTGACGGCAAACTATATTGTCAGAATACTGCGCGCTGGTTTGATGCGAACCATCCGCGGCTTGGGCGAGGAAAGGATACTCTTGCTTCCAGGGGTAAACTTACCTGGAAAACCAAGATTTCTGGACAGATGTCCGTTTGCGAAGATCCGCGCAGGAGGCGATAAATTTATATTTTAATCGTTTTTCTGCGCGCTGTTTTTTTATATAAACCGAAAAATGGTAAAATCGAAATATGAAAACTACTTTTTGCCGGACTGATACTTGCGACCAATTGAAATTGCCGGGTTTGCTTTTTGAGCCGGAGGCGGGGTCGAAAGTCGGGATTTTGCATTTGCACGGCCGGGCCGGCGGATTTTACGCCAACGCTTTTTTGGACGAAATGGCCGAAACTTACAATGCGGCCGGATTTGGTTTTCTGACGGTTAATCTGCGCGGCCACGACCAGATCGCGGATTTCCGGGTGGGCGATACCGACCAGATAAAAAGGATCGGGCAGGCGTTCGATGTTTTCGAAGAATCCATTTTTGATATTGATGCCTGGGTGAAATTTTTACGATCGCGCGGTTATGAAAAAATTATTTTGCAGGGGTACAGCCAGGGCGGCGGGAAAGCGGTATATTTTTTAAATGAAGAACCGCAAGCGGATGTTATTGCGCTGGTTTTGATGTCGCCGGCGGACGCCGCCGGGTTATTGAAAAAACATGATCCGCGGAATTTTGAAAAAGATTTGGCGGAAGCGGAAACCATGGTTGCGCAGGGGAGGGGAAACGAATTGCTGCCGCGGCCGATCCGCGGCACGTATTATGTTTCAGCAAAAAGCTTTGTTGATGAATTTGGCGATCAAACCAAAGCAAACATTTTTCCGGTTTTTGAAAACGGTAATTTTGAAAAACTGAAAAACATAAAAATTCCGATCCTGGCGTTCTACGGTTCCAAGGAAAACCTTTGCATCAATTCGCCCAAAGAAGACCTGGCAACCATCGCCAATCATTTCAAAAACAAAAATTCAAAAACCGCTATTGTGGACGGCGCCGACCACACTTACCACAAACAGGAAAAACAGGTGGCGGATTCGATAACCGATTGGCTGAAAATTATTTTATAAAAATATGTTTGTGATAAAAGAATCGGGAGATTATAGTTTTGAGAAGTTTGGTATCAAGGGAAAAATTTTCCCATCGGACGAATTGACGGCAAAGACGAGGTTTGTTTTGGTTGAAACCGAAAGCGGCCATGAAACCACAATCCGCCAGCGCGAATGCGATTTTTGTTATTATGTTTTGGAAGGTAGCGGATATTTTGAAATCAATGATATGCGCGAAGATTGCGTTGCCGGGGACTTGGTGGTGATCCCGGCCGGGAATAAATTCACCTATAAAGGAAAAATGAAATTGCTTTTGAATTGCACGCCGCCGTGGACGGAAATCCAAGAAGAAACAATCGAATAATGATATAATAAGGTTATTAACAAATATACTATGACAAAAACCAAAAAAATCATTATTTCCGGATTGTTTGCCGCGATATTGTGTTTTTCCGGAACAAATCCGGCGGTTGCCGCGATATCGCGAGAGGAGCTGATCGCCCAAATCCAAATTGTCCAGCGGCAGATTTTGATATTGCAGATCCAGCTCATCCAGATCCGGATTGCCGACCTGCAGCGCCAGCTGGAACAGATGACTGCTAACAGCAGGGCTTTCCTGGACATTATCTATCCCAACGGCGGGGAAAAATTGGAGAACCACCATTGCTACAATATCACCTGGGAATCGAGAGGAATTGGCCGGGTCTCGCTTGGATTGGACACTCCCAACGGCGAAACTGTTTTTGCCAGCGGCGTGCCCGCTTCGGACGGACGGTATAATTGGTGCGCCGGCGGCATTTCCGGCGATGATTACTGGATCCGGATATTCGATCCGGCCACGAGCATCAGCGACAGGAGTAGCAGGAGTTTCATGGTGTTTGACAATTCCGCCGGAAATCGCTGTTCGGACGGGACGATCATCGGCAAATGTTCCACTGACAAACCCAAACTGTGCGTTGACGACGAGCTTGATCTGGTTGATGCCTGCCACTCCTGCGGCTGCCCGTCGGGACAAATCTGCGGCTCAAACAGCAAATGCCGCTGATAGAATAATCGTATGGAGCTAACGGAAAAACAATCAGATTTGTTGAAGCGCAGGAATTTAGTGGTTTTGGCGACTGCGAGTTTGGATAACCAGCCGAGAGCGGTTATTGTTGAGGTTAATAAAGCGGAAGGGGATCGGTTGATAATTACCGATAATGAGATGGGCGAGACGCTAAATAATTTGATAGAAAACAATAAAGTTTTCATTTTGGCTTTTGAAGAAAGCTACAACTATTGTCTTAAAATTTCGGGTACAGCGAGATATTGTCAAAATGGTGAGCAATTTGATTTTGTAAAGACCCTGAAAGCCAACAAGGAGCGGAAGCCAAAAGGGGTAGTGGTAATTATGGTTGATAATGTGATTGAATTTAATTAATTTTTGACAGAAAACCGAAAAACAGCTAATTAGAGCAGGGAGGCATTTATTTGGTTAGGGATATAAAGTACAAGATTGGTATTTGGAAAGCAATAGATATGGAATTGCTTTTACTGGGATTCGGATTGACTGGTAAAACGTGCCCGATTTCCTTGATCATTGATAAAGCCCTTGAAGGCAAGAAATATTCGGATTTCGATACAGAAATTGAAATTCGATTCTTGGATGAGCGGCAGGCCAATCTTGTCGAGAGGGTTTATAATGAAAGGGTAAAGAATTTTCAATTTACCGAATAGCAAACCGGGGCGAAAGCTCTTTTTTCTTTATACGAAAGTACGTATGCGCTATTATTAAAAAATAATTAAAAACTATGCAACGGGTGTTTACGCAAACTTTCGGGGTGGTTGGGGCCATTATTGAAAAAGAGGGGAGGGTGCTTTTGGTGCGCGAAAACCAGCCTGGCAATCCTGACGATAAAAAATGGAATCATCCGGCGGGTTGGATAGACGCGGGGGAGAATCCGATTGATGGCGTGAAAAGAGAAGTCAAAGAAGAAACCGGATTCGAATTTGAGCCGACGCGCCTGATCGGCGTCTATTCGCTTGTTCGCAAGGACTTGGCCTGTTTTTGGGGCGCGGCGCCGCACCCGATTAAAATAATATTCAGCGGCAAGATCGGCAACTACTCGGAAGACAATCTGCTCGGCGATACCAGCGAGGCAAAATGGTTTCTGCCCGAAGAAATTTACGGCATGGATCAAGCTGTCTTGCGCGAGGCGGATATCAAGCGAATTGTCAGAGATTATTTTTCCGGAAAATCATATCCGCTCGATATCGTGACTCATACCGTTATCGATAATTATCCGCCGATGAAAGAAATCGAATTTTCTGCCAAAGTGATAAAAGGCGCGGGCCGCGGCAAAACCCTTGGTTTCCCGACCGCGAATTTGGACGCGAAGAACATCAATCTGGACCACGGAGTATATCTGGCGGAAATTGGCGTTACCGGTCGTAAATACGACGGGCTGTTGTTTTTCGGTCCGAAACAAACGTTTGGCGAACCGTTGTCGCTGGAAGTTTTCATCAAAGGATTGGAGAAGGATATCTACGGAGAAACCGCGGCAGTGCGGGTGATGAAAAAAATCCGGGACGTGAAAAAATTCGACAACCCGCAAGATTTGCAGAAACAGATAGAGCGAGATATTAAAGATAATCTCTCCATTTAGCCGTATTATTTCGCAGATTTAACAAAGCCGAGCAGATTCAGTGTTCGAAGAAGCGGTTGGAATTTTTGCCGTTCCGGCTGTTTTTGCTTAAAAATAAGTGCAAAAAGACGGGACCTGTGTTATAGTAAAATCCGAATGAAAATACTTACTAACGTATGCTTTTCGAAGTTGGCGGGTATTAATCAAACCATGTCATCGCTTGTGGCGCACGTGCAGAATTGCGGTGATTCCAAAAAATTGGATATTGTCGGTATTGAGATGGAAAAGAGCGGCGATCCTTGTTTTCCGGCGAAGATCAGGGAAATTCGGGAGGGAAATTCAAAAATTATTACGGTGTCGATGCACCATCCTGACGTGAATGAGCTCGTCGATAAATCGGAAAATATCGGAAACGTGGAAAAAGCGATGGGCCCGCTGATTGATCAATATCGCAAGATTATCAAATCCGAAAAACCCGACGTGGTATTGTTAAACGGGACTTATTATCTGCCGTGGTGCCTTTTTTTGGCGGCAAAAAATTTCGCGCAAAAAATAGTTTTGCATTACCATGGCAGCTTGACCAAGGAAACAGAACATTATCCGCAAGCAATGCGCAAAATATTCAATAAGATGGAAAAAACGTTCGATTCGGATAATTTGCGCTACATCTTTCCTTCATTGCTTGCGAAAAATACGATCGCCAAAGAAGTTTTCAATCGCGAACCTAAATACTTTTGCGTTTTGCCCAATCCGATACCGCTGCATTTTTTTGAGACTGTCAAAAAAAGAAGTAATCCGATAAAAAGCGTTGGCGCTGTCGCGCGATGGCGTCATATTAAAAACAGCGATTTTATTGAAAAATTCGCGTCTTATAATTCAAATTTAATCAAGAGGTTTGCTTTTAATTTACTGACGGATATGAGAACTGTCGTTAATTTTCCCGACCATATCCGGCGGATCGCGAAATTGATCAAGCCGATGGATAATTCCCGGCTCGGGCGATTTTATTCAAAAATGGACGTAATGATTTGCCCGTCCCATTTTGAAACTTATGGCAATGTCGCCCAAGAATCGCTGGCTTCCGGTATCCCGGCGCTCGTGAGTTCAAACATGGGAATCGCTGAAATTTTTCGCCGGTTTGGCCTTGAAAAATGGATAACCAAGTTTGATTGCCCGGCGGATGTTTTTAAGAAAATAGAGCAAACGCTAGGGGAGAGGGTCGATGTTAAATTACGTTCGGAATTGAAGAACGAGTTAAATCCTAAAAAAATACATAGCCGCTTGCTGGATTACATCCGCGGCGTTTAAGCAATTTTGTTTATGAAGATCGGTATAATATCGGATACCCACGATAACGCGAGGTATTTTGAAAAGGCGGTTGATTTTTTCCAAGATCAAAAGATTGGAATGTTCGTGCATTGCGGCGATTGGGTCGCTCCCTTTAATTTTCTTTTTCTTAAAAAATTAAAGTGCCCGATAAAAGGAGTGTTGGGCAACGGTGATAGCGATATTTTCAAATACCAACCATTTGTGGGAACTGTTTTTGCCAGCCTTGATTTTGAATTTTCCCCGCGGTTTATCGATGTTATCGCCGATGGAAAAAGGATCGCAGTGTTTCATGGTGACGATGAAAACCTGAACAAAGCCGTGGTTGAGTCCCAAATGTTTGATGTGTTTTGCTGCGGACATACCCATGTGTCGGAGATCAGGCGCGAAAAAAGGACGCTTATCATTAACCCCGGATCGATTGTCGGAGTAATGCTCACCGATGAACCGCACTGGCAGCCGGCTACGGTTTCAGTTTACGATACGCGGGCGGACGAGGCTGAAATATTCGATTTGGACAAACTAAAATAGGCTTAACGATGAAAATTCTCACAAACATTCAATGTGCCAGCCTGGAAGAATTGGCGCGGCATAATTTTGTGATCTCTTGGAGAGATTATTTGCACAAAAAACATCGAGAGACGCAATTGGTTGCCATTGATTTGTTTTGGGCGTTAAACCATGATTTAGGCGGCAATGAACAGGTATTGTTCGAAGATGGCAATTTCAAGTTTGTTCGCAAAGGGATTATTTGCAGAAGTTTAAGGGATATTATAGCCTTGTCCAACGATTTATCGCAATTCGAGAACGAATTAAGGCCGATAATCGATGCTTATCGCTCAGCCATCTTCCGGGAGAAACCGGATTTTGTTTTGATTAATTGTACGAATTGCCTTCCGTGGTGTTTATATGCCGCGGCGAAAAAAGAGGGTGTAAAAAAAATTGCCATTCATTACCACGGCATTTTAAAAAAAGAAATTGAGAATTATGAAAAGAAACCAAAGGACTTATTATTAAAAATGGAATTAAATTTTCATGGCGAAAATGATTTAGTAATTTTCCCATCGTTACTTGCTAAGGATACCGTTGAAAGGGAAGTGGTTGTCGGAAAGATTAAAAATTGGGTCATTGTTCCCAATGCCATACCAGATTATTTTTTTGACGTTCCGCAGAAAACAAAAGGGAAAGGGAAGAATATCGGCGCGGTGATGAGATGGAGCGTAGTCAAAAATCATGAATTTTTAAACAAGCTCGCCCGATACGGCGCCGAGAACAAAAAACAATACAGGATTAATATTGTAAGCGAGCCGTTCCGCCGCGACAATGATTTATATCGCGAGATGAAGGGGCTGGTTAATTTTATTGCGCCTTTGAGCAATGCTGATGTTTGTTCGTTTTACTCGCGAATGGACGCGATTGTTTGTCCGTCCCATTTTGAAACTTATGGCAATGTCGCCCAAGAATCGCTGGCGGCGGGGACTCCCGCGCTTGTCGGCCGGAATATGGGTATTGCCGGCCTTTTTCGCGATTTGGGGCTCGATGATTGGGTTATCGATTATAACAATTTTGACATTGCGGCGGAAAAAATAGAAAATATTTCATTCGAAACAGTGAAGCAGTCGCTTAGGGACGAGCTTTATAAAAGGTTGAATACGGAAATGATTTATGACAGTTTGTTCGGCGCAATGTCGTCATTGTAATTTATTGAAATATGAAAATAGCTTTTGTGCACAACGATCCAAGGTATGCCTCCGGCACCAACTATATTAATAAGCTAATTGAGCAAAAGCTTAACGATATGGGAATCGAAACGGTCGCGGTTTATCCCGATCCGGATGTATCTTTCGATGATTTTCCCGTTGGTTTGCGCAGCGCCTTGGAACTGATGGTTTTTTTTAGCGCTTGCCGTGGCAAGGAGAAAGTGATGGATTGCGATTTTGTTTACGGAACGACATATTCAGCGATTGCTTATCTCGGTTATTCAAAAAGGATAATAAGTCAATTTGGCTCAACTATGGCGGGAATCAAAAGGGCGCTTGCCAACGACGACAGTGGCGAATACGATTGGTTCTGGAGCGAGATGATTGCTAAGGGAATTATTAATGATAGTGGCTTTGACGCGATCAGCGACCATCTTTTGAATGATATTGTTGACATAGAGAAATATGTTGCGCAAAAGGCCGCAATTGTTGTTGCGGCATCACGGAAGGTTAAAAACGAGCTTATTAGCCAAGGCATTTCCAGCGAAAAAATCAAATTGGTTCATAACGCCATTGAAGATTTTTGGTTTGACGGTGCTTCTTCATTTACCGGGGATCTTAATGATTTTGGTATTTGTTATTTGGGAAGGATCAGCAAGGGGTCGAGAGATATGAAGATCAAGGGGACTGATCGGCTTGCGGAAATTTATAGAGAGTTTGACGATATCAGCAAAACAAGCATTGTGCTGGTAAGAGATAAAAGGACGTGCGGCTGGATGAGCGATAAATTTAAAAATCATCGTTTGTTTGTAAATTTAACCAAACTGGAAATTAAGGATAATATATCAAAATTGCGCGGTCATGCCTTGATAATGCCATCGCGCTATGAAGGATTCAGCCTGACTTTGATCGAAGGAATGTCGCAGGGATTGATACCGGTAAGTTTTGATGTCGGTGTTGCGTCAGAGGTGATAAATACCGGAAAGAGTGGTTTTGTCGTAGGATCGGTTGGGGAAATGAAGAAGAAGATAAAATGGCTTGCGGAGAATAAAAATGCCAGACTGGAAATGTCACAAGCGGCGATATCGGCGGCGCAAGTATTTACTTCTGAAGCGATGGTTATTAAATTTATTGATATAATAAAATCAATTTAACGATTTTATATGAATATTATTAAACCGAGAAGATTGAATAAGGGTGACGTGATCGGAATTGTTTCGCCGTCGGGTTATATCGGCGAATCGCTAAAACCGCAATTTGAAAGCGGAATTAATTTTTTGAAAAGCTTGGGTTTTGGCGTCAAACTCGGTAAAAATGTTTTTAAAAGACATTATTACTCCGCGGGAAGCGTCGGGGAGAGGGTTAGCGATATCCACGAAATGTTTGCCGATCAAAAAGTCGGGGCGATAATCCAATCGCAAGGAGGGGAGACTGCCAACGAAATATTGGACAGCTTGGATTGGGATTTGATTAAAAACAATCCAAAAATATTCGGCGGAATGAGCGATGGCACAACGCTTGTTCTTTCGATATTCGCCAAGACGGGAATTATTACCGTGCACGGTCCGGATCTGCTTTGGGGCTACGGCAGGGAAGCGAGCGCTTATGAAACCGAAAGCCTGAAAAATGTTTTGCTTGGCGGCAGAGCATTCAAGGTTTTGCCTGACCTTGGCCACGAAGTATCCGGGGAATCCGCTAACTCATCAAAATCATGGAAGCCGTGGAGGAACGGCGTTGCGGAAGGAAGGCTGCTGGGAGGGAATATAACAATTCTTCAAAGCTTGCAGGGTACGGAGTTTGAACCTGACTACCGAAACGCGATTCTTTTTTTGGAGGGCTATGCCAATAGCGTTGAAGATTTGGCGCGCCGGTTTGCCTGTTTGCGCCAAACGGGAATTTTTAAAAAGATTAAGGGTGCGGTGTTGGGATATTTTTTTGGCAATATGGTCCAAGATCAGTTAAGCAACCGGCCGGTGGGCGAGGTGTTTCTGGAAGCTTCGGCAGGCTATGATTTCCCTGTTCTCGAAATCGGCGAAATCGGCCATAACACGCCGAATTGCAATCTTCCCGTCGGCGCCATGGCGCGTTTGGATGCGGAAAACCGGCGATTGTCGATCATTGAAGATTTTTTCGAATAGTTATGGATTTGTGCTATGGAAATAAAAATTATTAAAGGCGATATTACCAAAATAAAAATAGAGGCGATTGTAAATGCGGCCAATGAAACTTTACTGGGCCCCGCCTTCGCTAAAAAGCTATGGCGGGCGAAGGGAGGGGTCGATGGCGCGATTCACGGAGCGGCGGGGCCGAAGTTGCTCGAGGAATGCAAAAAACTTAATGGTTGCCGTGTACCGGCGCGGCGAAGATTACTAAAGGCTATGGCTTGCCCGCAAAATATGTTATTCATACAGTCGGACCGGTTTACGGGGAAGCCGCGGGCCGCGAAGCGGAATTGCTCGCGAATTGTTATGAAAGCTGTCTCGAACTGGCAAAAGAAAAAGGTATCCGTTCGATTGCGTTTTCGGCGATTTCCACCGGTGCCTTCGGTTATCCAAAAAAGGAGGCGGCGCAAATCGCGATCTCCGCGGTTGATGGTTTTGTTTGCCGCAATCAGAACGTTTTTGACGAGATTTTATTCATCTTGATCGATGAAGAAAACTATCAGATTTACCGCGAAAAAACCAATACGTAATTTAAGGAGCATTTAGTTAGCGTCTTGCCTCGATTAATAAATAGAAACGATAGGGGCAATTAGCTTATGGAAACAAAATTGATTGAATTCAAAAATAAGGAAAACGAAACCTTGCGGGGGATAATGACAATGCCTGACGGCGCGGTTAAAAAAAGCGCGGTCTTTTTGCACGGGTTTGAGAGGAATGCGACCGTTGAAAAAAAATTCAAACAAATGGCGGGCGCGCTGGCCCAAAAGGAAATAGCTTCTTTTCGGTTTGATGCGTCGGGCTGCGGGTTGTCGGACGGAGATTTTTCCAAAACGACGGTTGAAAAACGTTCAAGCGAAATGATGGCGGCGTTGAATATTTTCAAAAATAAATTTGGCGATATAAAAATCAGCTTTGTTGCTCACAGCCTGGGCGCCTGCGTTTTAGCGAAAGAATTGGATAAGCTGGAATCTCTGATTGGAAAAATTATCCTTATCGCTCCCGGATTGAACCAGAAAGACATTCTCCGCTATTATTTCGCGAGAGATTTAATGAAATTCAAGAAACCCGGTTTAAAAATTTTGTTCGATAATTACAAACAGTATTTTGACGAAAATCAATTTCTGGCGATGATAAATAAGGGCGACAAAATAGTTAATAAATGGAATTATATCGGCAAACAGTATTTTTTGGAAGTTAAAGATTTGGATTTTTCCCATAGCTTTGATTCAATGAAAAATAAAATCTTGCACGTGCACGGAACCGCTGATCCAAAAGTGCCGCTGGAGAGTTTGGGGATCGTTTTTCCCAATCGGATAATCGTTCCGGGCGGCGACCATGATCTTGAGCGTCCGGATTTTTGGGAGCAATGGTTTTCGCAAGCGGTTAATTTTCTGGAAAAATAATATATGCGCAAGATTTTGTGCAGCGCGTGTTTGCTGGGCGTAAATTGCAAATATGACGGAGGGAATAATGCCTGCCAAAAGATTTTAGATTTGGCGAAAGAAGAAACTCTGGTTCCGGTGTGCCCGGAACAATTGGGAAGACTGCCGACGCCGCGGCCGCGCGCATGCCTGAAAGGGGGAGGGGTTGTCGATGAAACGGGGGATGACGTGACCAAAGCATTTAAAAAAGGCGCGGTCCAAGTTTTGGAAATTGCCAAAAAAATGGGTATCGGCGAAGCGATTATGAAGCAAAAGAGCCCTTCCTGCGGTTGCGGCCGGATATATTCCGGTTTTAACGGAAAAGTAATCAATGGTTACGGCGTTACCGCGCAATTGCTGAAAAAAAACGGCATCAAAGTGTTTTCCGAAGACGACTTTTGAAATATGAAAAGAATCATCCTGTTCCGTTTCCATAAAGAACCGGAAATCTGCGAAAATCGTTTGATAATGTTAAAGCGATTCAATCCCGGGGTCGCGATTTTCGGATTGTACGGAGGGACGGAAAAAGACTTTGGGAAATTCGATTGTTTGGCGAAATATCTGAAAAATATTTTCGCGATTGAAAATAAAACGTCGGAATGGAAATGGAAGAACGGCGATCTTGGCGTTCGGATGTGGTTTGACGCGATCGGAAGGAATGCCGATTTTGAAATGGTGCATTTGATCGAATGGGATTTATTGTTGTTTGATTCTCTGGAGAACATTTACGGAGCGATCCCTCGGAACGGCATTGGCCTGACCGGCTTGATAGAGCTCGGGGAAGTCGAAAGCAGGTGGGTTTGGACATCGGGGAAAGAGGAGCGTCCGGAGTGGGTCGCGCTGCTTGAATTCGCAAAAGACAGATATGGATATAAAAACCGTCCGTGCGCGTCATTGGCGCCCGGCTATTGTTTGCCCAGGAATTTTTTGGCCGATTATCGCGCGGCCGAAATTCCGGAATTATGCCACGATGAATTGCGCTTGCCGCTTTTCGGCCAGATATTCGGCTATAAACTTTTCGATACCGGGTTTTACCGCAAATGGTTCGACGATAACGAACACAAATATTTTAATTGCATGAACCTTCCGATTGGCGGCGGGATTATCGGCGATGAATTGCGGAGCGACGTCGGCCGCCGCGTTTTTCATCCTTGCCGGGATTTAATCGACTTAAAATAATTATTCCGATTTAAATATATATGACCATGGAAGAAAAAGAAGGCGAGGTTATAATTTCCCTGTCGTTCGGGCAGGGGAGGCAAGGCGCTCCGGGGTTGAGCAACGAAGCGCTTGCGCGAGTCGTGGCGGAATTGGATGAAAAATACGATTTGCCGATTGTCGCGCAATGGGAAATCGCAAATTGCGTTTCCGGCCGCATGAAAGACCCCTGGGATTTGGCCATCGGGCAACACCGCCGGGAAGGCCAATACCTGGATACCTTTGAAGTGCTGGCGCAGGCGAAAATCCATTGCGATAAGTTTGGTTTCAATAAAGCGATTATCGTGGCGCATCCCGATCACGCGTCAAGGGTTCTGCTGATGGCGGAAAAAATCGGTTTCGCGGCCCTGGCGGCGGATGCCAAAGATGTTCCTTATGACCCGGATTCGATCCAGGAATGGACAAAAAGCCGCAATAATTTTTTGGGATGGAATGATTTCGCGGCAAGGATTTTTCCCAAACTTGGCGTTCCTTTAAAAGATACCCAAACCGGCGGCGGCGTCAAAACTTCGCTGATTGGCGCGGCGGTTAGCGGCGATTTGAATAGCGACAAAACAAATGATTATGCGTTCGCGTTTTACCAGGAATCGGCCGCCGGAAAATTCTATTACTTGATAGCTGGCATTGTTAATCCGGCGGATTCGTTGATTGTTGAAACGCCGGAATTTTTTCTGGGCACGGGGATTGATTTTAAAAGTGTCAAAATCGAAAATAACGAAATTATAACGGAAATTTCAAATGACTGCCGAAAATTCAAGGTTGATGCGAATGTTTTAAAAGAAATCCATGGCGAGAAAGCTGATTGATGTTTGCGACAGGGCGAGAGATTTATAATCTGAAAGAAAAAATTTCCCGCGATCGCAGATAAAAAGCAATAATTATCGATTATAATAAAAAAAGAACACTAGGATTAGTGTACGCGAATGGGTTGGCGGAGTATTCTTGTCTCCGGTCGATCCATCTGACGAGCCAAAAGATTTTCAGCAATTATCATTTGGCCTTTCCAGCTTCCTTCGCAAGGAAGCACGGATTTAGTGAAGAGCTTCACGTCGTTTCGCATGTGAATAATTAAACAGCATTTTTATTAAAATGTCAAATTTATGAAAACATTGATTGCTTTTTATTCATTGACCGGGAACACTAAAAAAATCGCGCAGGCGATCGCGGCCGCGGCGGGAGGGGAGGCGCTGGAGATAAAAATCAGGAAGAAAATTCCGGATAAGGGATTCTGGAGATACTTTTGGATCGGCGCGCAGGCTTTAAAAAGATCAGGATTGCGGCCGCTGGATAAAAATCCGAATGATTACGATTTGATATTCTTGGGTGGGCCGGTTTGGGCCGGAAATTTTGCGCCCGCAGTCCGTTCGTTCTTGGCGCTTGCCAAGCTGAAAAATAAAAAAGTCGCCATATTCTGCGTCCACGGCGGCGATACTCCGGGAAAATCTTTTATCGGGATTGAAAAAGAATTGGCCGGCAACGAAATTATCGGGAAAATCGATTTTAAAATGGACGATATCCCGGAAAATCAAAAGGAAACCAATTTAAAAAACGCCCAAGAATGGGCAAGGGGAGTAATCAAAAAATAAAGGCGCAGGTTTTGAGAAACGCTAACGCCATGCGGGATCGTGCCGTCTTTTTCTATATATAAGTTTTAAAAGATCCCGCAATTCGGCAAAGAAAACTTCTTTGTCCATGGCTATCGGCGTTTCGTTGGCATCTGGCGAAAAAATCATGATAAGGCCGGCATTTTTCTCAACCTCTTTGGTCTTGCCGATTCTTCGGCCGAGATCATACAATTGGCCTAGGTTTTTTTCGCGGATGATTTTCGGGTCGCAGCGGATTCCTTTGGGGAATCGCCAGATAACATTACTATTGATGCAAATAAGATATCGGCGCAGTTTTTCTGCCGCGGCCGCAGGGCTAATTTTGTCTTGCTTCACGTAACTATTTTATACTTGTGGTTTTGGTTGTCAAATTGCACTTTTTCCACTGGCGCGCCAATGCGGTATGGAGTATAATTTAAGATAAGAAAGACAATCGGACAGTTGGGAAATATGGCATTAAAACAACCCAATCCGCGACCACAATTTTTACTGAAAATTGCCCTGGCATTTTTAGTGTTTTTCGGGTTTTCGACCGCGGCGCAAACCGCTCAAGCCAGTTTCCTCGATGATGTTTTATCCTTGCCAAGCCAATTAGTCGAAGGCAGCCAGATTGCAATGACCGAAGTATTCCCGTCATTCTTCAACCAAGCCAGCCTGGCTTCGGTTCTCAACGACATCCAATGCTTCTTTGGCTTTAACTGTACGGAAACAACCATTAACCAAGAACCAATAACCAACAACCAAAGCCAGATATCCGGCAGCCAAAATCCAATAACCGAGGATCAAAAACCCCAGCAGCCGGAATCCCAAACCGACATTCAACCCGACCAACCCAAAACTCCGGTCCAAATCACCCAGATTATCAATCCCACCAAAGAGATTCAAACCATACATACGATCAGTAACAATACCAATACCGTAGTGGTTGATAATGATACTAAAGCAAGACTGGATCAGCTTCTCCGCC
>Ga0310040_1000658_pt1 | contig 30352 bp, 24 predicted proteins | sample EPASupsiteHSE623_FD_200237 | JGI IMG/M metagenome (GOLD analysis project Ga0310040, IMG submission 200237) | Bioremediated contaminated groundwater from EPA Superfund site, New Mexico - Sample HSE6-23 (v2) (version 2) | ecosystem: Environmental > Aquatic > Deep subsurface > Groundwater >... | reverse complement strand
TTGATCTGAGTAAAGTCTATTTAGTGGAGTTAAATGATTGCAATATTATCTCAGAAGTACCAAAGAAATTAGAGGTACTCGAACAAAAGCTAGGGATTGACTTATTCCCTAAAAACCGGAGTTAAGGATCGATAATAGATCTCCTATGAGGGATAACCCGAATACGAATCCTGTGGGATATACTACAATTATTGAAAATCCCGCGCCTGGAGACATTGAAAATATATCGCCTAGATGATTAGAAAACTCAAGACTCAAATGTTCGCCCAGGTACTCTGAGGTGTAGCAATCCAAAGGGCTATAGATACCCAACCGGGCAGATTTTTTGTTTATATTTTAGATTTTAAATGGATGACGCCTGCAAAGGTTCATCTCCTGCTGCCCCGGAGATATCTGGTCATGAACGAAATATTGAAGACCATCCAGGAAAGGCATTCGTTGAGAGCCCCCTTTGACAGAGAGCGTTCTCCATCCAAGCAGAACCTGACGCAGATCCTTGAGGCAGCGCGGTGGGCTCCCACGGCCCATAACATGCAGAACTTCGAGATAACTGTTGTAGATGATAAAAGGCTCCTGGCAAAGATAGGGGATATCAAGTCTAGGGTTTCAGAAGAGTTCCTCAGAGAGAACTACGAACAGCTTTCTTTCTCAGAATAGGAGCTCCTTCAAAAGAAGGTCGGGATCCTCGGAGCTGTGTTTCCCCCAGCCTGGAGGATACCTGGAGATTGGAGCAAAACTGCACACGAGATCGAGCCTTCTTCACTGGACCAGATAATTAAAGGCAGTCCTGTGCTGCTTATTGTGACCTATGACCCTCGGAAGAGGGCCCATGCATCTGAAGGTGACGTTCTGGGCTTTATGAGCCTGGGCTGTGTCATGGAGAACATGTGGCTCATGGTCCAGGCGCTTGGAATTGACGTTCATGTGCTGAGCACCTTTGGAGGAGGATCGGTGGAAATAGAGGTGAAGCGAGTTCTGGAGATCCCAGAATATATGAGGATTGCATTTGCCGTCCGTCTGGGGTACCCAGTCGCTGAGCCACCTAATTATCTGAGAGTGCGCCGGGATGTGGAGGAGTTCACCCATCATAACCGATTTTCAGGCGCTATTTAAAAGAATCACAGTGTTTTGAGCCAGATACTGGCGATCCGGGCTGCCACGGTGGGCCATAGCCCTAAAGCACGCCTATTGAGGACATTTGTGTTTCCATGCCAGCGCAGGAGGGAGCCGTTTCACGGATAAGGTAGCGCGCCCGTAATCATGTAATGAGATCGATTATATGCAAATCTGATTACATATGATAAAAACCAGAGCCGTAAGCCAATGCAGTAGGTCCATAGCCTGGCCAGGGAGGACGAGGTGGGTATGCTGACCAGGCCACAGGCCGATTCTTTATGCTTGCAGATCAACAGGAGATATTAGCATCTGTAAACCAGGCAGCTCCTGCGCAGCCCTGGTCATGCTACATAATGATTGATAGTTAAGTATATCAAAGTATCGATCCGAAACTCAGATGCCAGGGGATAGGCCCAAAGCTGCAAGCAGAGTCAAATAGGGGATTAGGGAAGCAACATAGCAGATAATAGAATAGAGGGATCAGGTCACGGTGTAGGCCGCGGCCCGGTCCAAAGGAGGGAGGGCAAAAGTCTATGAGGTGGGAATGATCTCGTTTGACCTTTGCTTAACCTCAATACGACAATCAACGAATATAAGGCTTTGGGTCAGGGCTGGTAGTATGCAGGCTACCTATCTGAGATATCGAATGCTGGCGCCATGGTAATATCGAAACACCCGGAAAATCATGGATAGGGTAAGAGATCCGGCCAGATCTGTGCGCGGTGAATGGCACCTCTGCTATGCGAAGACATGTCTCGACGCACGTCTATCCAGGCACAGATCGAGACGCACCTGGCAGGAGAAGAACTGCTCCTGAGCTGATGTGACTATATGAGATCATATGAAATTCGTCAAAAGACTACATACCTATCTCAAAATATCAGAGGTCCAAAGATTAGTTCAGTAAAGATCGTCAGCAATTGCTCTTCGTAATTATTTATAATGTATACACATGATCAATTCAAGGGGAGAACTGATGATAAAGAGATTTGCCCATGTATTTATAATATTAACCTTGCTATGCACATCCGTTCAGGGGCAGGAAGATGCAGCTAACTCCTGGTATGAGAAAGGCAATGATCTCGTAGGACTTGGAAAGTACGACGAGGCTGTGAGCGCTTATGATAAGGCCATAGAGATCAACCCGCTCTTTGCCGATGCCTGGTTCAACAGAGGCTTTGCACTCAAGGCCCAGGAGAAGTATGATGAGGCCATAAAGTCTTATGACCAGGTACTCAAGATCAACCCACACGACTCTGAGGCATGGAATAACAGAGGCATTGCACTCGTAGTGAAGGGAGAGTACGATCAGGCTATAAAATCGTATGACAAGGCAATAGAGATCAATCCTGAGTACGCCCTAGCCTGGAACAATAAAGGCATTGCCCTAAAGGACCAGGGAAAGTATGATGAGGCATTAAAATCTTATGACAAGGCTATAGAGGCAGATCCTAAATATGCCATGGCCTGGTACAATAAAGGCGTTACATTTGATGCCCAGGGGAAGTATTCAGAGGCGATCAAGTCCTGTGACAAGGCCCTGGAGATCAACCCAGATCTGTATTCTGCATGGAGCAATAGAGGTACTGTACTTTACAAGCTGGGAAAATACAATGAAGCCATAGAGTCTTATGATAAGGCCATTGGGATCAATCCAAAGGATGCCGAGGCCTGGAATAATAAAGGCATTGCCTTTAAGGCTCAGGGAAAGTACGATGAGGCTATAAAATCGTATAATAATGCCCTGGAGATCGATCCGCAGTATGCTCAGGCCTGGTACACCAAAGGCCTTGCACTCAATGCCCAGGAGAAGTATGACCAGGCCATAGAATCATTCAATAAGGCCATAGAGATCAATCACCAGTTTGGCGAGGCATGGTACAGCAAAGGAGCCTCACTAAAGCTCCTGCACCGCGACGCTGAGTCAAAGGAAGCCTTCGCAGAGGCAAAGAACCTGGGAATTGAGGTGCCTGCATAGCTTCATAAAGCGCCCTATCTATCAGGCCTGAACTCCAGTATTCTGGGCTGGTATCCTTGATGGCATCCAGAAATTGCACCCTGAAATGGCGTCTAGAAGGGGCCATTCATCAGGCACCAAGCACTATATAAGTCGGCCCGTGGCCCGTACCAGCCCCATACTGTCCCAGGCAGAGACCTCTCCCTGGCGGCCACATAGGCCTGGTAGGGCGATCAGGGCTGTGCTCTGATCAGATGCACTATTTTGAGGGCCAAGCCATCTGTGGCACCTCAACCTTAGTGAAGAATGCTTCTGACCCATTAGTGCGAATCCTATGAGCAAACTGCCTGCATTCCTAGCCACGCAAATTGCAGATCAATCCGTGAGTTCTTCGCAGATAATCTTCCCGGCATGAACGGCAGGAGGCTGCTCTGAAGTTTCCAAGTTAAGGAACCTGAATCAGCAACATATTTATGGATCATTTAGCAGAAGTAACTCTTCCGAGGCGTATTTCATCGGTCTATATATTTACAGGTGGGTTATCAGGGTATTGATGAGACAAAGCGCCATCTATCTGATCGCAACTGTAATTTGCATAATGCTGGCCTTGATAAGCCCCGGATCTGGGACATCAAACGATAAGGCCGCCCTAAACCAGCTGATTGAAGAGAACCAGAACATAAGCATGGACACAGAAGAGATGGCATTTTTCCTTGCAACCCACGGCTATGACGCTGCTCCAAAGGAGGGCTATGTAATGATTAACATAGATGGCGAGACATACAAATTATTGCCAAATTAAGATCATCAAAAGCCGGATGCTCACGGTCGTAGCCGTCTCATCATCAAAAATTCTAAGGACCCCGAACCTCCGGTATCTCAGGTCATCAGGATTTCCAAAACAATAGCCTGATCCCGCTTACGGATCACAGGACTGGGTCATGGCGGAATTTGGCATAATATCTAGCGCCAGGGGACACATAGGACCTTACTTGAGACAAACTACCACATCAATCCCTGGCGCAGTTCAATAAAGATCCTTTTAGGACATAAATGTTTTCTTTATGACATTTCGATCGGAGACAATTAGCCAGGCAGTGGCTGGCCAGAATGGCCAGTGCACCAGACCTGCTGATTGAGGGCGAGCGGGCCTGGGAAGTTGAGGACCGGATGGTGAGAATAAAGGCATTCTGAGATAGAACTAATGAGGTGGCAGGTATTGAAGAAAACTTGGATAAGGCATGAGATAATGATTCTCACCAGAAGAGCTTTAGATGTGGTTATACTATAGCAATGCTTTTGGGTGGCAGCAGTAGCCAAGCAGGAACGGATCCATGCCAGCAGGCAGTCACTGAGAAAGGGAAGGCTTTCCGGGTCCGCGCGTTTGGCCTTAGCATGCACCCCTTCATCAAGAACCGGGATATCATCACAGTCTCACCCCTGCCTTCCGGCTGGCCCCGGCTTGGAGATGTGGCCGCCACCATCCACTCTAGCACAGGGAAGCTGATAGTCCACAGAGTGGTTGGATTTAAGGAAGGCAGCTATATCATAAAGGGTGACAACGTGCCCCGTCCTGACGGGCAGATGCCCGGGGCTTGTATCCAGGGATATGTGACCCGGGTGGAACCTGAACCAAACAACGGCTCCATCCGGATCGGTGCAGACTCTGCACTGCGGACCGGATGCAAGCCTTTGAAGCTCTCATTTATCCCATCATGACCTTGATATCTTCATCTGGGTTGCCTATAAGCTTGATATCATACCTGTCCACCAGTACATTCAGTATATCCTTGTTCACCCATCCAGGAACCGTCGGGCCCAGATAGATCCCGCGAATCCCAAGAGCCAGCAGGGACCACAGGATGGCCACTGCCTTCTGCTCCATCCAGCTCACGACCAATGTCAGGGGCAGCTCGTTTACTGTGACGCCAAACATGTCAGCCAGTGCCCCTGCCACCTCTATGGCCACTATAGCGTCATTGCACTGCCCAAGGTCGATCAGCCTTGGCACGCCCTCAATATCGCCAAGGTCCAGGTCATTGATCCTGTACTTGCCGCAGGCCAGTGTCAGGACGACCGTCTCCCTTGGAAGCTTTTGCACAAACTCCCTGTAGTACTCGGCCTTGCGTCCTGGTGTGTCGCAGCCGCCAACAAGGAAGAACCTCTTGATCTTTCCCTGCTCTACCAGCTGCTTGATCTTGTCCTTCAGAGCCAGTATGGCTGTGGCCGAGAACCCAGTGGTCAGGACATAGTCTCCTGGAGCTTCCGGCAGCTCTGGCAGCGATCTTGCCTTGTCTATCACGGGCGCGTAGTCAGGACCGGGTACGTGCTGCACTCCAGGGATGTGCACGGGTCCAGTAGAGAACATCCTGTCCCTGTACTCCTCACGCGGAGGAAGGAAGCAGTTAGATGTGCCTAAAATGGCCATGGGATATTTGGCAAAGAGCTGCCTTTGATCATACCATGCCTTGCCCAGGTTTGCGACCAGGTTCTTGTACTTATTAAGCCCAGGGTAGCTGTGGGCAGGGAGCATCTCAGAGTGGGTGTATACCAGGACATCAGTCCCCTCAACCTGCTTTAGAAGATCCTCCAGGACCTTGTAATCATGGCCGGTAACCAGTATCCCATGTCCTTTAACAGTCCCTGTCTGGACCTGTGTGGGGATGGGGTCGCCATAAGTCTCTATATAGGCGCGCTTGAGGAGCTGCAGTGTCTTGATGTTCATCCTGCCCGCCTCCAAAGAGAGCTTGATATACTCTTCAGGGTCGAAGTTCACATTTGTCAGCGTAGAGAAAAAGGCCCTCTCTATGAATGCATCCACCTCGGGGTCTGTGTATCCAAGCTCTCTTGCGTGGTAGAGGTAGGCACTTATGCCTTTTATGGCAAATAGAAGATTATCCTGCAGCCTGGAGACGGTGGCCTCCTTGCCGCATACACCTTTCAGAGTACATCCTGTGCCCCCGGCAGTCTGGGAGCACTGGTAGCAGAACATTTCAGGACTTTCTTTTGCAGCCATTATCGCACCTCAGCTATATTACATCATCTGATAAGTTCAGATGTTATAAAGCCTATGCCACCTCATGAAGCACTTATTACCTCAAATACTTATAAAAATTATAGGATCTTACCAGGGCGAAAGATCTGGCTGCACACTCATTGACGCTGCTGTTATCGGTAGTTATTATAGCTGAAGAGTAGCGCCCTATTAAGATGCCATTAACATCTGGGATGATGACTTCCCAGACAGATAGACCAGGCATATCCATGCTTGCCCCACTGCCTATATAGCCTTAGATGCCGCTCAGATCATGCGCTTGTATACCGTTCATAGGTTTGACCCTATCCATTAACCTCGATATATATTTATATCAAGAATATGAAGTATACATAATAACTTAATTGGAGAGGTGATTGGATTGAAGGAACGTGATGTGCCAGGGCTCTTAGAGCTAAAGATGGAGTATGAAAGCAAGCTGGCAGGAGTAAAAGACTTCCAAGAGTTGAAGTCGGAATTCGAGAAGAGCACCATGGTCTTGATAAAACAGGCCATGCTCACAAAGGGCATCAATTTAGAGGGCAGATTATCCCCCGGCCAGGGACCACAAGCGTTGCGTGGAAGTTGTGGCTTCTGTGAAGTTTGCATTACGGCCTGCACCGACTGCGTCGCTTATTCCTAAAAAGGAAGCAACTGCCTAATGCAATAACATTCTTAGGTAAGTGAGTCACTGGAAAACCACCGCCAGACATATGATATATCTGGTATATAATTATCCCCCCATAAGTCAACAGACATTCACTCGCTGCTCACTTCCATAATCACCTTTTTAGGATTTTAAATTTTGCAGAAAAGTAGCCAAGGGTTCAACATGTTGAAAGACGAAGATTATCTCTGCCTTCAATCAGAATGGGTTTTGAGGAACGATGGTGACAAGGTCATACTTTACCTCACCTCCCCAAAAAGCATAGAATATCAGATATTAGATCCAGCATCAGCCATGATTATGAGCCTCATAAATGGCAGGCGCTGTGTGAGGGATCTTATAGAGAAGATAGGCTTCTTGTTCGACATATCCGCCGATGCATCCAGGTCACTGTTAGAAAGCATAGTTGGCATCCTCAACGATAAGTCAGAGAAGGTAGGTGTACAAGATATTGCCGATACCACTGCAGTGGAATATAACCCCCTGGATTTCCTTGTCTCACCAGAAGAATTCAAATGCCAGCACAGACTGACCAGACCCCTGACATTGTTGATATACTTCAGCGGCTGGTGCCAGACGAACTGCATCTACTGCTATGCGGACCTTGCGAACATGCGCAGGCTCAAACATATGCCCCTGAACCTGTGGGTGAAGGTAATGGAGCAGGCAAGGGATCTCGGCATACGCATAGTCCAGCTGACAGGAGGAGACCCCATGAGCAGGCCAGACTCAGCTGAGTTTCTGGCCAGGCTGACTGAGCTTGGGTTCGTCTTCTTGGCGTCTACAAAATGTTATGTCAGCAAAAAAGATGCGAGTCGCCTGGCTGAGGCTGGATGGAACCGCCCTGTAAACGGAGCCTGCAGGGTGTTTCAGGTCAGTATCGACAGCCCGGACCAGAGAATTGCAGACCGCATGATGGGGTGTAAAGGCTACCTTCAGAGGACAACCGAGACTCTGCAAAACCTCATGGATGCCGGGATAGAGCCCAAGGTTAAGGCCGTCTTGACCCCAATCAATTACCACCAGGCCTACGATCATGTCGAGGCATTCTCTGAACTTGGCATCAAGACGTTTCAGTTCACCAACTACGGTCGAAGTCACTACCGCCATGACGACGACCTGTTCCTCACTGATGAGATGAAGGCAAAAGTCTCAGAGCTCTTGAAGGCTGCAAAGGATAGCTGGCCAGACGTGGTCATAGAGGGAGATGCTGTGAAGTTTACGCCCCGGGGCCATGAGAGCCAGAAAGAGAGGGCTGAAAGGTGGGAGTCCAGAGCGGGATGTTCTGCAGGCAGGACTACACTTGGGATTGCACCCGATGGAAGCGCAGTCCTGTGCGAGCAGATGCCCCTGGAGCCCCAGTACTTCGTTGGAGACCTCAAAAGACAGTCGATAATGGAGGTCTGGAACTCTCCAGAGCTTCTGAGGTTCATCTGCCCGCCCAAGAAGGAATTCAATGGCACTCCGTGCAGCGCCTGTGCAAAGTTCGAGGCCTGCGTCCATGATACCGGACACTGCTTCAGAGATGCATTATTCGCCTATGGAAGAATGCACCACCCGCCACCGAACTGCCCTCAGATGCTGGCTGGGGCCTACAGGCAATCGTAGGCCTTCAAATGCAGGCCTCAGGCGCATATGCAATTCGGAGCATCAGCAGTTCGAGATCAGGCCATCCGCCTCCTTTGAGCCACCATCAGGGATATCGAGGCAATAGCCAGCAAGACCCCAAATCCTGGCACACCCATGGATTCAGCTGGGGCCGAAGCAGTCTCATTACTGATAAAACGCCCCGTCTCTATAGTATTGGGCTCTATGCGCTCACTTTGGTTGAGCTTTATGCCTCCAGGCTTCAATACGACCTGCCCGTCTCCCTTCGCTATCTGCGACCCATTCCTCCATATGGTCACATCTACCTGATAATTGTATTGATCTGGCACAGTCAGGTTGATGCCCTTGATAGCAGTAGCATCAGGTGCGACACCGCTGATCTTAGACCATTTCTTATCTGCCACCAGATGAGAATCCACCTCAGTGGCCTTGATCATGATATCTGACTCTGGGCTAACATTATCGCCAATGTTGGATATATAGATATCATTCTCTATGACCACGCTTCCATTGCTGGCCTTCCTGACCATGAACTCTATGCTATCTACCTTAAGGTCGACTATTGCAGCATCTACTGGCAGGCTATCCAGGTTATAGACAGTCCGGCTTCCCCCGCTAACCTCAACACCATCCTCCATCAGGGCAGAATAGATCTCATAACTATCTCCATTCTTGGGCAGATCAAGCGACTGGCTGACATTAGCCATCTTGTGCCCGGCTACTATCCCAACTGGAGCATCTTTCTTGGATGTAAGGAACCCGGTATCTGAGTTGGTAGTTTTTAGGGACAGCGATAGTGGCTTACTATCTGTGCTTCCTGTGTTCTCTACGTATGTGGTGACATTGAGCGTCACCATATCTCTGGTGACCGTCTCCAGTGAGAGATCTATATTTTTAACACTCAGTGGACCTTCGTCAGAGCCGCCAAGGCAGCCGCTGAGGGCAATTACTGCAGAGAGCGAGATTAATGTTGCTAAAAATTTAAATATATTAGCTTTATTGGCCATTAGTAACCCTCCATTGAGCGCTGAATCACCATTGCGTCTATAAATTATTTTCGTTATAATTGGCATGGTTTACAGCATTCTGCATAAGAACGCCCGTCCTGCAGCTCTAGCTCTAATGCTATTGGCGAAAAAACATCCGCTATGAGACGCCCTGGCTTTGGGGCATCATTTCATTGACCGATACAGTATCTCTGAGCTCGCCATTCTGGTAAGGATAAGTTCCAGTTACAATATTCCCAGATTGTTGAAGCCCTAATGGACCGCCGTATACTATATCCCATGTACCAGTCCAGTCACAACCTTGAGAAAAACAGGCAATCATTCAGAGAAAGGTCATTGAAATAAGACCAAACTTTTCATTAATGGGCCTTTTTCCAGGTCAGAGAAGTGAGCTCACGAGCTAAATTAGTTCTTGCGGCAGGAACGTATGAGATCATATTGGGTTGATGAACCCCACCTCCCGCAGATGGAGTTTTCCCAAAAATAATTTCTCTGAGACATTAGTTGACATAATGTGGTTACTAAATGGTTAATTCAAACTATATCTTACGCCATGCATTTTTCGATGGCATGCAGCAAAAATATCAAATCTTTCTGGTTACATAATTGCGACACAATTTACCAGATACAGCCACCTATTATTGACATAGAAATTAGAAATTTAAAAATCCTTACTGCGTGATGCGGGATGAACTGCACAAAATCTAAAATACTCATCTATCTGATGGGCTCTTATGTAATCACCAGATTCACTGAGTGATTTCAGGATAGGCCTCAAAAAGGTCATGCGACTTCGCCTGGGAAGCCGCACGATCATCGGTTCGAGTCAAAACTGCCTCATTAGAGGGCTGCGGTCATGGTATAGGGTTCGACATGAGCCTTACCATCTGCGTCGTAGATGGCAATATAAACCCAGCCAGGCAGAGGTATGTCCTTCTTGAAGCTCAGACTGTCGCCGGGGTTCGAAGGCTGTTTCTCCTCAAACCGATTGAAGTTGTCGTCAAACAATTGCACATCTGTGCGCATATCCTTTGGAACGTCGTCCACATCCACTGATATGATGCCGCCGCTGCTGGCGCGGATCTTATACCAGTCCCATTCTCCATGTGGGCAGATGCTGGCCTTGACTGCCTGGCCTGGCTGTATCTCGGCTGCATCCCCCCTCACATTGTTGGAGTCATATGAATCCTGCACTGGATCGAAGTTCACTGTCATGGTATATGGCTCTGCGTAAGCCTTGCCGTCTGCATCGTATACGGTTATGTAGACCCAGCCTGGCATGGGTATGTCCCTCTTGAACTTCAGGTCGTCTCCGGCGGCGGTCGCCGTCTTCTCCTCGAACCGGTTGAAGTTCTTGTCGTAAAGCCCGACATATGTGCGCATATCCTTTGGCGGATTCTCCACCTTGATAGAGACTATGCCATTGGAGTCGGCCTTGAACCTGTACCAGTCCCACTCTCCATGTGGGCAGATGCTGGCCTTGACTGCCTGGCCTGGCTGTATCTCAGCTGAATCTCCCAACGCATTGTTGGGGTCATAGGAGTCCTGGACTGGATTGAAGTCCACTGTCAGTTTGTAAGGCTCTGCGTGAGCCTTGCCATCTGCGTCGTAGATGGCAATATAAACCCAGCCAGGCGTGGGTATATCTCTCTTGAACTTCAGGTCGTCTCCGGCGGCAGTAGCCGTCTTCTCTTCAAACCGGTTGAAGTTCTTGTCATAGAGCCCGACGTAAGTGCGCATATCCTCGGGCGCGTTCTCCACTTTGATAGAGACTATGCCATTGGAGCTGGCCTTGAACCTGTACCAGTTCCAGGTGCCTGCTGGCGTGATGCCCTGATTTGCGCTCTGACCTGAGCGGATCTCTGCTGAATCCCCGAGATGGCTATTGCCACTGGGACTGATCACGCCTCCAGAGGTACCTTGGCCAGAAGACGTTGGGGCGCTCGAGCCTCCAGGAGCACTGATGTTGCCACCTGAGCTTGATGTGGCATTGCCCTCAGAAGCATTTCCTGCAGTGATGCTACCTCCCACGTTATTTCCTGCAGAAGCATTGCCTGAACCCGGAATAGCTGAGGCGCCCGATCCAGGAGCTGTGCCATTAGCGATTGAAGTTGCTCCCGGCGCAGCTGCCTCTGATCCAGCAAATACGGGCGAAATATCTATGGGGTCTTCCAGAGTTGCAAGCAGCTCATCGGCTTTACGGCCAGTCTCTGGATCGGTGTCTTTCAGAACAGGGGCCAGCGTCCCGTTCACAATTGCTGTTTTCCCAGCGGGCACTGCAAAACCTTCATTACCAGCCGTCTTTGTATATATAGTCGCATTTCCTTCCCGAGTTGTGAACATCATACTATCCTGGTCATTGAACTCGCTCACAACTGAGGATTCTATCCGGATATAAGTTGGGTTTAAACCGCCGATAAAACTTAGTATTCCAAAACCAGTTTCTGCATGTGCAACAGGTCCTGTAGCCGGAAATAGGGTTTTAATCGCCCATTTAACTCCGGATTTTCCTACCATATTCAAGAGCTTTGTCCCTGGCGAACTCCAGCCTGATTCCTCAGGGGATTCTCCAATCTGCACTATATGCGTCCCTACCCGGCCAGTTACCATGACCTTTCCTACCGTCCCGTCAAAGAAACGGAGGGTTACAGCAATCTCACCAGGTTCACCTCTTTGGTAAGTCCTAGCAGGGTCGAGCGGACCACGGACCGTTGAGACCATGCCGATAGCATTAATGGAAATTTTATCGCCCACAAATATCATTTGGTCTTTTTTCAGAGTGCTGCCTGGCTCAATGCCAAAAGGCGCCACCTTCACTCGATCAGACCCCTTTGTTATGCCACCCCCCTCATTCACACCTTCATCGCCACCCCAATTGCAGAGGGGACCGCTAGTTACCTGCATCTCCTCTCCCAAGCTATTGATATTCTGGGGGGATCGATAGGTAATATCTCGTACTGCTGCAATGTTCTCCAGGCGAAACTCATTGCTTTTTGAGCAGACGAGAGTCTCTCTATCCCCTGAGTCTGTCTTCCAATACTCAACTACTATTGGCACAACCAAAGGGGCGTTTCGCTTGGGCAGTATAGCATCAGGCCTTCCAAGAGGCAGGAAGAACTCCATCCTAGCCTCGCCATTTGCATCAGTAACTATCTCAAGGGGTTTCTTCTGCTCCTTCAAAGGACATGGTAGGTTGAGTCCTGGCTCATACTGGCAGAGTGTGGAAATTAATTTGCCCCCGATAGTTGTGTGTCCCACAGGACAGTTGGTGCAACTGCTGACGAGGAAATATTCTGCCAATTTTTTATCGTTGTCCGGCAGATTGAAGACATGAACATTCAGCTTTGCATTGGAGATAGGTTTGCCATTCTCGGTCAGGCTGACACTTGCTGCCAACGGATTAGAGACCTGCTTGGAGATGGATACCTTCAGATCAGGTTTTGCTTCAGGAGCAAGCTCTGAGACTCGCTTTCCAGCAAAAGAATTCCACCCCAGACCAGGTCTATCTGTACCGCATGTCCAGTGGCCTCTGCATTCATCGCATACAATTGGGCACGTGCCCTCTGGGCACTCAAACCTGAATTCAATGTCTCCGCCGCTTTCTGAGCAAGGATATCCTCCAGGAAGAGGCGATCCGGACCATTTGCCTGAGAAACCGCGTCCGAGATCGTATCCATCGATGCTGCCGCCAGAGTATGTGCCTGTAACTCTGTGGCCAGTCTCGGTCTCTGTCAGTTTATAGCCAGATTCTTGCAGCTTTAGGATCATCTTCGGCCCGTCTGGCTGCTGATTTGAGCCCTGCTTGTAAATCTCCCAAGTGCCTGTCCAATTACAGGCTTTGGCAGATGCAATTGGCGAAAATAAAACGGCCAAGACGACTGCAAGTCCCATAAGCGAAATATATCTCATAGGTATCCTCCATTCTTACAACTAATAAGCATCCTCAAGACGGCACGACACCCTATTCCAGGCATCATTTTATCTTCCCACCCCTCAGCTTGATTTCATGCTCGCCATCAGTGTGTAGGGCCCACTGTAAGCTTTGCCGACCTTATCAAAGACCTGGAAGTAGTACAGGCCCAGATCAGAGACACCTTTCTCCAGAGACACAGAATCTCCAGGGTTTGAAGCCTCAGCCACGCTTAAATAGTCTCCACCATTCTTGTTCCAGAGCACTATCTTGGGGACCATATCCTCTGGCACATCTGTCGCCTTCAGGGCCAGGACTCCGGGGCTGTTTATGATCAGCTTATAGAAGTCGCTGTCATCTTTGGGGCAGATGTAGGCATTGACTGGCTGGTCCAGCTGAACCTCAGTGGCATCTCCAAAGCCGTTGTTTGGCTCGTAAGGGTCTGGCGCAGCCTCGAAGCCCACCGTCAGAGTATAGGGCTTGCTATAGGCCTTGCCCGCCTTGTCAAAGACCTGGAAGTAGTGCCGTCCCGGTCCCAGGAGATCCTTCTCGAGGGTCAGAGCATCGCCAGGGTTGGAGGCTTCTGCGACCCCAATGTAGTCCCCAGCGTTTTTGTTCCACAGGACTATCTTTGGTACCATCTCTTCGGGCACATCCTGCACTTTGATCGTGAGCACTCCGGAGGTGTTGATATCGGACTGGTAGAAGTCGCTGTCATCTTTTGGACAGATGTAGGCATTGAAGGTCTGGCCCAGCTCGATACCCGTGGCATCTCCAAAGCCGTTGTTGGGCTCAAAGGGATCTGGTGCAGGCTCGAAGCTGGCCGTGAGAGTATATGGCGAGCTGTAGGCCTTTCCGGCCTTGTCGAAGACCTGGAAGTAGTGCCATCCCGGGCCCAGAAGATCTTTATCCAGTGTCAGAGCATCGCCAGGGTTGGAGGCCTCTGCAACTCCAATGTAGTCCCCAGCGTTTTTGTTCCACAGGACTATCTTTGGTACCATCTCTGCTGGAACATCATCAACTTTTATCCTGACTATGCCAGAGCGGTCAACCTGAAATTTATAGAAGTTTGACTCTTGCTCCTTACCTATATTTTGCTGTATAGCCTGGCCGAAGCTTGCCTGTGCTGCCTTTCCAATCTCATGATTTTGATCCATTTGGCAGAGGGCTGCTGGCACAGACAAGGCCCATAAGGCCAGAAATAATAGCTGCCACCTAAAGCCGGAAAACCCCATCATCATCCACCGCCTTTAATATTATAATTCATTTTTTCAAGGAACATTCCTGGTTCTCAATCAAAGACCGAGGCCTGACCAGGATGCCTGAGCCTGGCCGGACTTGGCCTTGTGAGCATCCACTAAGGCATGGCCTGCAGACAAGCCCCCTCTCAGGGTAAAAGCTATGCCCAGGGCTAAAAAAAAGCAGGCTTCGGATCGGCTGTCCAGGTCTTTGAGACGTTCTCATCGCAGTTATCTCCTCAGCATTGCTCAGAGATGCAGCATCGACAGGCCGATTCTGCGCACGCTAAAGAGAGTGAGCATGATTCTAAGCAAGCCGATTTATTATCATGAATAACTGAAGGAGATTGCGCTTAATGACATAAATAGCTTATCATAATCATGGACTTTTTGCTGGTTTGAGGATGAGATTATAGGTAAAACAGTGAATTTTAAAATAAACTGATTTCCACTATAATGTCACGAATAACCATAAATCTATATACTCAGCGCTAATTTTGCGTATTATGAAATTGCTGACCATCTTCCTGCTAACTAATCTAATCGTCCCTGCCTATGCCCAACCTGTCTTTTCTGAACAGCTCGAGAAAGAGGTCTCTGGCGTCAACCTTAATGAGATCCATAATTTAGTGGGGATTCTTAGAGAGCCTTATGCCACTATATCATACCTGCCCATTTATATGGGCATAGCCGATGTGGGCATCAAGGTCCCAACTAATGCTGTGGATGGCCTTGTATCAACGCTCCATAGCATCACAGCAATGCTCCGTGGCGTTAAGGGATTCCTGTGGGTCTTTGGCCCCACGCTTGAGGATGTGAAAAAGAAAATCATGAACCGAATAGCAGAGCTAAGAAGGTTGTATTAGCCATTCAGCGCTCCACTATTTAGGATCCGCCTTCCAGACCGTGACTGTAGTCAATGGTCTGGTCGTGGGGTGATATTGCTGCCATTTATTGTGATAAATCCCATTTCATAAAAATATTTGACGGACCCGCCGGGATTCGAACCCGGGTCCGAGGCTCCGGAGGCCTCTATTCTATCCAGACTATACTACGAGTCCTTAAAGCATACGCTCATAACACTGTAAATGAAACTATAGAATATATAGGCAGCGGGCTGCATCCCCTGGGGGACGGCCCTCTCTCCTATTCGAATTCAACTTTCCAGAACTATCTCTATGTTCACATTCTTTGGGACCTGGATCCTCATGAGCTGCCTTAGAGCGCGCTCATCTGCATCCAGATCTATGAGCCTCTTGTGAACCCTCATCTCCCAGTGATCCCAGGTAGCTGATCCTTCGCCGTCAGGGCTCTTCCTGCAGGGAACGACCATCTTCTTGGTTGGAAGCGGTATGGGTCCAGCCATATGTACTCCGGTTCTCTGAGCTATTCCCTTGACCTGGTTGCATATATCGTCCAGCATCATGGGGTTGGTGCCAGAGAGTCTAATTCTTGCCTTTTGCATTATGTAACACCCAAAAAAATTTAATTTATCTGGGCACGACATCCATGCACATACCGGCAGCGATGGTCTGACCCATATCTCTTATAGCGAACCTGCCCAGCTGGGGGATCTCCTTGACCTTCTCTATGACCATAGGCTTTGAGGGAGTGACCATGACGATGGCTGCATCTCCAGCCTTGATGAAGGCGGGGTTCTGCTCCTTGACGGCACCGGTCCTTGGATCGAGCTTGGCCAGGATCTCAGTTATGGTGCAGGCGATCTGAGCGGTATGGCAGTGGAACACGGGTGTGTATCCAACAGATATGGCGCTTGGATGCTGCAGAACTACGATCTGGGCCTTGAACGCCTTGGCAACCGAGGGTGGCTTCTCTGGATGTCCGCAGACATCGCCGCGGCGGATATCCTTCTTGCCGACTCCGCGCACGTTCCAGCCGATATTGTCTCCGGGACCGGCCTCAGGAGCCTCTTCATGGTGCATCTCTATGGACTTGACCTCTCCAGCGACCCCGGCGGGCTCGAAGACGATCTTATCGTTCTTCTTCATAATGCCTGTCTCGACGCGGCCCACAGGAACGGTGCCCACGCCTGAGATGGTGTAGACGTCCTGGACTGGCACGCGCAGCGGCAGGTTGGTGGGCTTCTGGGGGATCTTCAAGTTGTTGAGTCCCTCAAGCAGGCTTGGGCCCTTGTACCACTTCATGTTCTCGCTGGGCTTAGCAAGGTTGTCGCCCATCAGGCCAGAAATTGGTATGAAGGGTATCTCATCTACCTTGTATCCTACCATCTTGAGGAGCTTGCCTACCTCGTCCTTGACCTCGTTGTATCTCTTCTCGCTGTAAGGCGGGGAGGTGGCATCTATCTTGTTGACGGCAATGATAAGCTGGTTTACGCCCAAGGTCCTTGACAGGAAGACGTGCTCCCTTGTCTGGGCCATGACGCCATCAGGTGCGGCTACGACCAGAACTGCGGCATCGGCCTGGCTGGCGCCAGTGATCATGTTCTTGACGAAGTCCCTGTGTCCTGGGCAGTCCACTACTGTGAAGTAGTACTTGTCTGTGTTGAAGCGCTGGTGAGCGATATCGATTGTGACACCCCTCTCGCGCTCTTCCTTCAGGCTGTCCATAACCCAGGCGAACTCGAAAGTCGCCTTGCCCTTCTCTTGGGCTTCCTTCTTGTACTCATCTATAACGTGCTGCGAGACTGCGCCCGTCTCGTACATCAATCTGCCCACGGTAGTCGACTTTCCGTGGTCGACATGTCCAATGAATGCTAGATTGAGGTGTGGCTTTTGTTCTGCCATTTGCTCATCTCCTCTGACTGATATCCATCATACGTTCTATATTTTCGCTTTGGTGTTTAAATGTTTGTGAAGGTGGTGTTTGCTGGCCTACACCACCTTCAAGTAATCGCTAGGCTTTGGCATTTCAGGCTTGAGGCCCTTCCTGGTCCGGATCTTGCTCACAGTCTCATGCAGCAGGCTTGCTGGAATTGATTCAAATCCGGCAAACTCTGTGGACCAGAGTGCTCTGCCCTCAGTTGCCGACCTTATGGCCCCGGCAAACCCGAACATTTGAGACACGGGCATCTTGGACTTGATGATGATGGTATCGCCCTCAGTGTCCATGCTCAATATGGCACCCCTGCGTCCCTGGATCTCTGCCATCGCTCCACCCATCTGATCCTGAGGCACCTGTATATAGACGTTCTGGAAGGGCTCCAGGAGGGTCGGCTGCGACATGAGAATTCCAGCCTGTACGGCCTGTCTGACTGCGGGTATGACCTGAGCGGGTCCTCTGTGGACGGCATCCTCGTGGAGCTTGACATCGACGAGCTTTGCCATGATGCCCTGTACGGGCTCTCTGGCTATAGGCCCGTTCTTGGTGGCCTCCTCGAAGCCTTCGAGCATGAGCTCCATCGTCTCCCTGAGGTACTGGACACCCTTGGTCATGTTGATGACCAGGTTGGTGCCAATTATGCCTGCTATGTTCCTGGCCACTTCCTTATTCAGGCCCAGCTCTATGAGGATGTTCCGGCGCACTACCTCCTCCATCTTCATGTTGATCTTGCCCTCTTTTAATGCCTCAACGATCTGGGTGTTGAGTGGCTCGAACTCGAGGTAGAAGCGGTTGTGATGGTTTGGCGATTTTCCTTCCACGGGTCCTGCGGCCCCCAGGATGGACTCTCTGTATACCACGATTGGCGGCGAGGTGGTAATCTCCACGCCCTTGTCGCGCGTGATCCTGTATGCCACAATCTCAAGGTGAAGCTCGCCCATGCCTGCCATCAGGTGCTCGCCGGTCTCCTCGTTGATTGTGATCTGCAGTGTGGGGTCCTCTTTTCCTACCTGACGGAGAACCTCTACCAGCTTTGGCAGATCGCGCATGTTCTTGGCCTCAACGGCCACGGTCACTACAGGCTCTGAGACGTGCCTGATCATCTCGAATGGTGTCATGTCTGGAAGAGATGATACTGTAGACCCGACTATAGCATCGCGCAGACCCGTCACTGCTGCGATGTTTCCTGCGGGGATCCTCTCTACCTCGACCCTCTCTGCACCCATGACAATTCCAGTCTGCTGGATGCTGTTGGTGTTGACGGTACCAGATATGTACAGCTCCTGGCCTCTTGTGAGGGTTCCTGAGAAGAGACGTCCTGTGGCTACCTCTCCTGCGTGTGGATCCATCTTGATCTTTGTTACCATGAATACCACGGGCCCGTTTGGATCGCAGGCAAGCATTGCTTTGCCCACAGGAGTATTGAAATCGCCTTTCCATATGTTTGATATACGCTCTTTCTGGGCTTCCAGGGGGCTTGGCAGATTCCTGACCACCATATCGTTGACTGCCCTGTATAGCGGGCACTTCTCAGCTAGCTCCCTCATGTTTCCAGAGTGGCAGTAGTCAAAGACCTGGTCAAATCCTATGCCCGTCTTCTTCATCATGGGCACGCTTATGGCCCAGTTGTACTTGGCAGAGCCAAAGGCTACAGTGCCAGCAGCAGCGTCAACCTTCCAGACCTTGTACTTCTCCTCGTTGATGCCGTGGATGAGCTTGTTGACGTTGTCTATAACCTTGCCAAGGCGGACGGCCATATCTTTCTTCTCAATCTTGAGCTCATTTATCAGGCGGTCGACCTTATTGATGAATAGGACCGGCCTGACGCCCTCGCGCAGAGCCTGGCGAAGCACCGTCTCGGTCTGAGGCATGGCGCCTTCAACCGCATCTACCAGCACAATAGCTCCGTCCACGGCCCTCATGGCCCTGGTGACGTCGCCTCCGAAGTCCACGTGGCCGGGTGTGTCTATCAGGTTGATGAGGTACTCTTTCCCATCTACCTCGTGGACCATGGATATATTGGCTGCATCTATTGTGATTCCCCTGGCCTGCTCCAGGGGGTCGAAATCCATGAAGAGCTGCTTTCCAGCCAGGTCCATGGAGATCATACCTGCACCTGCAACCATGTTATCTGAAAGGGTGGTCTTCCCGTGATCGATATGTGCTACAGTTCCGATATTCCTGATATACTCAGGCTTATCTAATAGAGTCGTTACACGCTCAACTAGCTTCTTCCTCTTTCCCATAATACGCCTCGCGAAGTTTGAGATGAAGGTATAATTCCAAATTAGGACTCGGATTCTTTTAATTACATCTATATAAGACTTCGGCCAACTAAGCGCGATCCATCTCTTTTTATAAACTCTGCCAGGAGATGGGAGCCGCAACGGGATGCCCGGCCATCACAAGTTCTTCCAGGCCCCAGACATTGGCGCCCTGATGCAAGGAGATGCTGCCAGAGGCCAGTTTGAGATATACTTAAATCGAGGAGATAATAGCTCCTCAGGGTTTTCACCATGGCACGCTTGGTAATGAAGTTCGGTGGAGTTTCTGTTGCAGACGGCCCGAGACTCAGACATGTAGGAGAGCTCGCTCTGCAATTCAGCGGCGAGAATGAGATAGTCCTTGTAACCTCAGCACTGCAGGGCGTTACAGACGAGCTCCTGGAGTGCGCCAGAAAGGCGGCCACTGAGGGCAATGTATCCGATGTCACATCATTCATAAGGAGGCTGACAGAGAGGCACAACCAGGCAACATACGGGGCCATAAAGGACCCAGAGATTGCAAAAGAGGTCAAGAAGGTAGTCGCCCAGAAGATCAGCGAGCTTGAGAAGGCCTACATAGGGATATGCTACCTTGGAGAGCTGACCCCGAGATCCCTGGACTACATATCAGGATATGGAGAACAGCTTGCAGCGCCAATATTGTCAGGCGTTATAAGAGACATGGGGATAGCCTCCAGGTGCTACACTGGAGGCGAGGCAGGAATTATCACCAACAGCGAGTATGGAGATTCTCGCCCCTTAGAGAAGACCTACCAGCTCATACCCCAGAGGCTGCTGCCACTAAATGGCATACCTGTGGTTACGGGGTTCATAGCCCAGGACGAGAAAGGGACAATTACCACTCTTGGCCGGGGCGGATCAGACTTCTCAGCATCCCTCATAGGCGCAGCCATAGACGCTGATGAGATCTGGTTCTGGAAGGAGACTCCAGGCGTCCTGACCACAGACCCAAAGATAGTTCCTGGAGCCAAGACCATACCCAGGATCTCCTACAGGGAGACGATGGAGCTCTCTCACTTCGGTGCCAAGGTGCTTCACCCAAGGGCCATAGAGCCGGCAATTAGGAAGGGCATACCTGTCAGGGTCAAGTGTACCTTCGACCCATCAAGCCCCGGGACTCAGATAGTCCATGATGACTTCCAGAAGGAGGACGTCATAAAGGCGGTCACGGTCTCAAAGAAGGTGGCGCTCTTGAACCTGTCAGGAGCCGGAATGATCGGCACTCCTGGCGTGGCTGCGCGGGCATTCACGGCCTTGGCGAAAGCCGGAGTGAATATAATAATGATCAGCCAGGCATCATCCGAGGCCGCCATCTCACTGATAGTGGAAGACAGGCATGTTGATAAGGCCGAGGAGGCCATCAGGGCAGAGTTCCCAAGTGACCTTGTCAAGGACATCCACCACGACCACAACGTCTGCGTCCTGGCGGTAGTCGGCGCAGGAATGGCGGGAACGCCAGGAGTTGCAGCCCGCGTATTCAAGGCCATGGGCGAGGCCGGCATCAATGTGATGATGATAAGCCAGGGATCGGGCCAGCACAATATATCATTCGTTGTGGCTGAGAAGGATGCCGAGAGGGCAGTCCAGAGGCTCCACAGCGAGTTCTGCCTCGGCGGGGAGAATAAGGCATGAAGAAGATGACCTATGCAAAGGCCGGTGTGGACATCGGCCTTGAGAACAGGTCCATAGATGCCATGAAGAAGGTGCTCACAAGCAAACGCACGGGCTTTGGAGCGCCAATGACTGAGATCGGCCACTATGCAGGCCTCCTCGATATGGGAAGCTTTGCACTGGCCATGACCACTGATGGAGTCGGCTCCAAAGTGCTGATAGCAAACGCCATAGAGAAGTGGGATACTGTTGGCATTGACTGCATAGCCATGAATGTCAACGACCTCTATGCAATAGGCGCCGAGCCTATAGCCTTCGTGGACTACCTGGCCGTGGAGAAGGTGGACCCGGATAGAGCTGCGCAGATTGCACTTGGTCTTAAAAGGGGCGCTGAGCTCTCCAACATGACCATAGTGGGAGGCGAGACCGCCTCACTGCCAGAGATCATAAAGGGCTTCGACCTGGCAGGAACGGCCATTGGGATCGTGGACAAGGACAAAGTGGTCACTGGAGAGAAGGTCCAGGTAGGAGATGCAGTGGTAGGAGTGCCAAGCGACGGCCTGCACAGCAACGGATACACGCTTGCCAGAAAGATCATTGAGGAGTCGAAGTATACCTACTTTGATAAGATGCCTGGATCTGACAGGAGAATAGGCGAGGAGCTGCTCACGCCCACAAGGATCTACCACGAGGTAGTGGACTTAGTCAGGGCATGCGACGTCCACGGCTTGGCTCACATCACAGGCTCGGGGCTGCTCAAGCTCCACAGGATAACCAAGCTCGGCTTCGAGATCACTGACCCCCTGGAACCCCAGCCAATATTCAAGCTCCTCCAGGAGCTAGGCAATGTGGATGATGCCGAGATGTACAGGACATTTAACATGGGCATGGGGTTTGTAGTAGTGCTGCCAAAGGATCAGGCAGAGAAAGCCTGCAAGATAATGGGACCGGGCTCAAAGGTCATAGGCTCCATTGTGGAGAGCGGGCTTAGGCAGGGAAGCATGAAGTTTGACTGAGGCAACTCGTAAAGAATTCAGCTTCTTTTTCATTCAATATATTTTATTAAGGCCCTTGAAGATCCTGATACCATCACATCTGGTGTAAGCGATGAGCTGCGATGTATCAGATTCTTTCCTTGCACACATATTGGCCGTGACCTACTCCCGCCAATGAATTGGCGGGCATCTGTCTTATGCGCTCACCCGTTTCTCCGCCGGGTTCATCCGCACTTTTAGCCAGTCATCTCGGCATCGAAGAGCTATTTCGTGTCCTGCGTTGAGATCGGCATCATACTTGAGTCCACAGCAATAGCATAGGATATAGGATGAGCCATCTAGCCATTTCCTCTCGACAAGTCTTGATCCGCAGACATGGCAGGTTTTTGAGGTATATCTTTCATTGATGAGCTTGGTAGGATAACCCATTTCAGCCCTCTTCAAAGCAATATACTGTCTTTGCCTGCTGTAGCTCCAAATGCCAACCCTCTTCCTCAGACCAGGTTTACCATTGCCTCTGATATTGGTCTGATGGAACCTGGCGTTTCCAATAGCCAGGTAATAGCCTTCGGTGAGCTTTGCTACATGGTTAGACAGACACCAATCATGGTATATGGCCACATTGGATCTCTTATGTCGAAGCTGCCTCAGCTTTCTGCCATTTCGAGATTGCTGCACTGAGGCTATAATGGAGTCGTACTTATCGATCAGGTTGAGCTTCTCTGTTTCACAAAACAGCTCTTCATGAGGCATATCCCTATCTAGCAATACGATTGCTAGGGTCCTGTTCAGGCCCTGGTCTATGCCTCCGACAGAACTTGTTTCCTTCTCAGTGATCTCCCTGGATATGGAGATATGAGCATAATATTTTCTACCGTGCTTGACTATCTCGAAGTCATCAATCTCCGAGCCTTCGAGCTGCTTTAGATGATAACGAGACGGATTCAAAGGAACATCCATAGGCTTATTCTTTTCGAGCGTGGATATATGCATCCACAGGACGAAAGAGTTCTCGCCGGGCTCTATCCTGCCGGTCCTGTAATCAATCCTGCAGGGAGTCTTTTCATGGAACTCTGGAGCAGAGGGTTCTCTCTTGACGAGCTTGGCAAGGGATTTCTCAGCCCTTTCTCTTGCTTTGTCATCTTCTGCAAAGTCCACCCGTTCTCTGGAGCTTTCAAGCCGTCTTTCCCAGTCGGCATGAAGCTTCCTGTAGGATTTCCAGGACCAGATCACCGTATCCACGCATTGATCTACAAATCCCGAAGATAGACCAGTCTTTAGCACTATGTCGTTCTCTTTTACCAGTTTTCGAACTGTCTTTCTATCAAGCTCGGTGTCATCGGAAATGAGCGATGAGATGAGTGTAATGCAATAGGTAACCCTGGCCGTAAGACTATCCAACTTGTCAAGCTTTGTCTTCGTGGTGGCATAATGGATGGGCATCTTGAGGCATTTGGTTACTATAATTTTACCTTCTGCATCTCCACATAGTTCTCTATTACGTCCCTTGCGCTTATCCAATGATCTTGTTTAGGCATGTTTAACTATACATATGATCACCATACGTATCTATAACTATTGATAGGGACGGGCTGTATCCAGCCAATGAATTGGCGGGGATTAGCCCTGAGTTTGTCCTAAATATCTCATAGTTGCCTATAAAGAACTCTCGAACAACGATGGATTCATCATTACGGCATACAAAAAATCAAAGATCCAGAAGCCTGCAAATAGGAGGATAATATGGATGCGGCCGAGATAATGAAGATTGTTCCACATGTGGTCAAATCCAGCCTGAAGAAGGTTTGGATAGACTATGACGAGGGTGCGGACGTTCTTTATATCAGCTTCGTCTATCCTCCGAATGCTGTTGAGCATGAGGAGGATGAGATGGGGGTAATCAAGAACTATGATGAAAAGGGAGAGCTCACAGGGCTGACTGTAATTGCAGCCAGCAGGTTCGCAGAAGAGGCCGAAACAGTGTGCTCTTGAAACGCACTGCTGTTACATCAAGTCTGCCGGTTTAGCTTCATCAGGAGAACTGAAAGAGCATCCTCGCCAGAGGCAATGATTATTCACTTATATAATATACTTATCGGAATACAAGTCCCTAATGAATTCTATTGAAAATATTTCTATTCGTGAATTGCTCTCATATAGTTATGCGACACAGCTGAAAGAGTTGGGGAAACATTGGGAAGAATTTGCATGCATGGACCCATTTTGTGCCATTTTGTCCCATCCAGGGAAGGATGGAGGAAGATGGGATATAGATGACTTTTTTAGTAGGAGCGAGTCAGTCCTCGATTCTGCCATTATGAAGGCCTCTCAAAGGGACTCTGCACTGGATTTTGGCTGAGGGGTTGGCCGTTTGACCCAGGTAATGGCTAGGCATTTTAAGAAAGTGGTCGGTGTAGATATATCACCTACCATGATCGAGTTGGCCAAAAATATAATAAAGCAGGCAATACATGTGAGTACAAGGTTTGTGAGAGCCTTGATAGATTTGCTGATCACGAGTTCGATTTTATCTTTTCAGTGCTGGTATTGCAGCATATCATCTAGATATATCCGAAGAAATATATTAAGGAATTTATCAGATTGTTGAAACCCGGCGGGTTACTTGTCTTTCAAGTACCGTCTGTTGGGCAACAATCGACCGAAGATGCGTTTCCAAAGATGGAGATGCATGGCATACCTAGAGAGGAGGTCCTGGATATTTTGGGAAAAAGAGTTGTAGATGTTCAAGACGGGACTTATCTATCTCCGGGGTCTCATGGATATATTTATTGGTATACAAAATGAAAATTTTTATGTGGGGCTAGATGCCGAAACATCGTTCTCTTAGAATCTGATCGATAACGGGATTGATAGGATAGGGGCCGGACCTCCCGGCCCCATGATGATTTTTATTAGGCTGCTTCTTCTCAGATGGCTACTCAGAAGGCTTCTCTTCAGCTGCCTTCTGTTCTTCAGCAGTCTTTTGCAAAGAGCCTTCCTTGAACATCTCTTCAAGCCTGTCCTTGATCTTCTTTATGGCCTCAACAGCAGGCCCGCCGACATCTATTGGCGCCTTCCCTGTCAGATCGGCCTCGACCAGGCATCTGTCGTATGGTATGGTGCCTATCACCGGTATGCCCATCTCTTTCAGCTTCTCTTCCACTATGCCCGGATCAGTGGTCTTGTTTATGACCGCCAGGTACCTGGTGATGCCTATCTGCTCTCCTAGCTCCTTGACCCTCTGCATGGTCTCTATGGACCTCATGCCGGGCTCCACAACCACAATCATGGCATCGACACCGCGAGCGGTGGCCCTTCCCAGGTGTTCTATCCCTGCTTCCATGTCCAGTATCACCAGGTCCTTCTCCCTGGTTATGACGTGCCTTATCAGTGCCTTGGCGAATGAATTGGCAGGGCACATGCAGCCCGATCCGCCTGTGTCCACTGTGCCCATGACCACCAGCTTGACGTTGTCGGGCCCGGTGCAGCCGCACATCTGAACCACGTCATCGACCTTGGGGTTCATCCTGAACATGCCCATGGGCATCCCGGCGCGCTCAGTGACCAGGTCCTTGTGCTCAGTGACCGGCTTTGGTATGGATCTTATCCCTAAAGCCGAGCCCAGGTTCATGCTGGGATCGACGTCCACGGCCAGGACATTGTAGCCATCGCGTGCAAACAATCTGGCCAAGGTGCCAGCCAGGGTGGTCTTGCCCACGCCACCTTTTCCTGATATTGCTAGCTTCATAACAACCCCTAGACGAACTTCTGATATCTTGACATCTGTGTTTATATGATTTGTGTACCTAGCAGATATGGATATCTGTGGCAGGAACTGTGCGAAAGCGCGACGGCAGAATAGTGAACTTTGATAGAGCCAGGATAGTATCCGCCATCCAGAAGGCCTTCTCAGCTGTTGGCATCGCCGACTCCAGGACTCCAGCAGATCTGGCTGAGAGGGTGGAAGGTATAGCCAGGGACAGGTTTGAGTCATCAGTTCCAGGCGTTGAGGACATACAAAACCTAGTCGAAGAGGTTCTGATAGACGCCGGCTATGCCGAGGCCGCCAAAGCCTACATACTTTATCGCCAGAAGAGGAGCGAGATCAGGGAAGCCAAGCGCTACCTTGGCGTATCCGACGACCTGAAGCTGAGCGTAAACGCAGTGGAGGTTCTACAGAAGAGATACCTCAGGCGTGATGAGCACGGATCTGTGTCTGAGACCCCAGGCCAGATGTTCGCCCGCGTGGCAGAGCATGTGGCCAGGGCCGAGGGCAGGTTCGGCGGCGATGCAGACGCGTGCTGCCTGGAGTTTGGCCGGGCCATGAGAGATCTGCTCTTTTTGCCCAATTCTCCGACCCTGATGAACGCCGGCCTTCCCCTGGGCCAGCTCTCGGCCTGCTTTGTGCTCCCTGTTGAAGACTCAATTGAGGGCATCTTTGATGCTCTGAAGTACATGGCCATGATCCACCAGAGCGGCGGTGGTACTGGCTTCTCATTCTCAAGGCTGCGGCCTAAAGACGATGTGGTCAGGGCCACAGGAGGAGTGGCCAGCGGGCCCGTCTCATTCATGAGGGTCTTTGATGTGGCCACTGAGGTGATCAAGCAGGGAGGACGTCGCCGCGGCGCCAACATGGGCGTTCTCCGTGTGGACCATCCAGACATACTTGAGTTTGTGGGCGCTAAAGAAAAGCCCGGCTTCCTGGAGAACTTCAACATATCAGTGGCATCCACTGACGAGTTCATGGACAAGGCCAGATCAGGAGGAGACCTCACGCTTGTAAACCCCAGAGACGGCCGGGCCGCGGGAAGCCTGAAGGCCGCAGACCTCATGAACCTCATTGCCACATCGGCCTGGCGTGGAGGAGATCCAGGCATTATATTCATAGACAGGATCAATGAGGAAAGCCCAGTTCCAGGAACCATAGAGACCACCAATCCCTGTGGAGAGCAGCCGCTTTTGCCATATGAGTCATGCAACCTCGGGTCCATCAACCTCTCGAGGCTGGTGGAGAGAGGCGAGATAGACTGGGACCATCTGGGCGGCCTGGTCCGGCTTGGCATAAGATTTTTGGATGATGTTCTAGAAATGAACAGGTTTCCCTTAAGGCAGATAGAGGGGGCAACCTTGAGGACAAGAAAGATCGGCCTTGGGGTCATGGGATTTGCAGAGATGCTAATAGAGATGGGCATCTCCTATGCCTCAGAAGAGGCCGTGAGCACTGCTAAAGAGATAATGTCCACAATAACCAGTCTGGCCAGAGAGGAGTCTGCACGCCTTGGGTCAGTTCGAGGGTCTTTCCCCCTCTTTGAGGAGAGCCGGCTCAAGGGCTGGGTTGCCATGCGCAATGCCACAGTCACAACCATTGCGCCCACCGGGACCATAAGCATTATCGCCGGGACCAGCAGCGGGATAGAGCCGCTCTTTGCCATATCATTCGTGCGCCATGTGCTGGAAGGGGCAAAGCTCCTGGAGGTTTCACCCCACTTCGAGAAGGCAGCTAGGGCCAGGGGGATATATACCCAGGAGCTCAGGGCCGAGATCGCCAGAAAGGGTTCTATTCAGGATATTCCAGGAATTCCTGCTGACCTAAAAGAGATATTTGTTACAGCCCTGGACGTGGCGCCAGAGCAGCATGTGCGAGTGCAAGCCGCATTCCAGAAGCATACAGACAACGGGGTATCAAAGACTGTCAACCTGCCCCATGGGGCCTCGGTGAGCGATGTTCTCAAGGTCTACAACCTGGCATACGATCTGGGGTGCAAGGGAGTTACTGTATACAGATATGGAAGCCGGGGCCAGGTGCTGTATCTGGGCGATGAAGGCGATGCCCTGGGCTGCAAGTCCTGTGGATGAACGGGTCTTCTATCCCTCATCGGTATCCACCGACTATAAATTCCACTGAGGTGAAATGGTACATAGCCTTTTGAAATCAACAATTGATCAGGTGTGAATAACATGGATGAGATCATGGCTACTTTGCTTGGCCTGGAGAGGATGGCCTGGGAAGCCTACAGAATGAGGGATGTGGACTTTTTCAGTCGTTACCTCACCAATGACAGTATAACGGTCACTCCCTTTTGGATAGCGAATAAAGGAACAGCAATCAAGGGAATCGCCACTAACGCCAATCCAATTCTTGGCTTTTCCATAGAAGACCCTCATTTAATAGTCCTATCCAAAGACGGCCTCATCTTGACCTACAGAATGATGATGGAGCTGCAAATTGAAGGCAGACCTGTGGCCATGCCCATCCGAGCAACGACTGTGTATGTCAATATCAATGGAGAATGGCACGCAGCATTCCATCAGCAAACGCCAGTTCAATCCTGAGACTGAGGTCATTTTTGCCAGCCGCATCTGACATGGGCACGCCAGATGCCGCAGCATCAAGGCTGTAATGCAGACGATCTACAATCATATCACCAGACGTTGAACTTCAATGGCTGACTCCAGGAATCGCAGATGCTGGTATACCAGGTATAAGTTCCAGGTGAGCCAGAGAGGAAGCTGAGCCGAGATGCCTGGCCACGGGTCAGGTATCCTAAATCAAATACGACCCATCCAGGCGTGTTTGGCCTCTGCTCATACAGCGTGGCATAGCCGCTACAATCAGGTATAAGAGTGACCTGTGCTCTGGAGAGAGACTCCAGATCTATCTGTGTACGTTTTCCGTCTACAGCGACTATCCAGAATGAATGCTTGCTCATGGAGCCGTCCGCATTTCGATCGGGCGTTTGATATACTGTAGATGTGTCGGCACTTCTGCCATCTGATGATATCGTTTCGCCGCAGCACGGCAGGACGATTTCATTGGCTTCAATGCCACCTAAAGTGCCAGCCCCACTGCCGCCTGGCTGAGATGTGGCACCATCTGCAGGTCCGATTCCGCCACCGCTGATGCCGTCCGATGTGCTAGGTCCACCGTCCGGAGCGGATGCTCCGCCACCACCGCTGCCGCCATCTGATGCTCCCATCCCACCACCATCTGAAGATGATGCTCCGCCGCCAGACTGACCAGTGGAACAGGAAACAAAGAGCTGCCCGATGATAAGAATTATCAGTAAAATCTCTGCGGATCTCATAATACCAACTCCGATTATTAATTGCTAGATGCGCTTGAGTGCAGAAGTTATAAAACTTTTTCGTGAGTTTTGGGAATGAGGCTCACCTCTGGATATCGGAAACGATCCCAATACAGGCTCTGATTCTAAGCTGCAGTGGCATCCCCATGATCCCTTTATGGACGAGGTAGGCATAAAAAAATTCTTTATATCTATGATGGCAGCCGTTAAATCATGGAGTTTTCAATCAATGGTTATAGGGCAATAGTCGTCACAGCCCTCATCCTGATTTTCCTGCCTGCTTTTGCATCTGCAGCATCGGTCTGTTCATCTGGCTGCGACCATACCTCAATTGAGAGCGCTATAAATGCCTCGATCCCGGGAGAGATCATCTCCATCCAGGGCGGGACCTACCATGAGAGCCCCAATATTACCAAGAGAGTAACTCTCATGGGACGGGGAGGACCGGTTGTGGACGCTGACGGCAGGAGTTTTGCCATAGCTCTGTTTGCAGATGGTGTCAGGCTGGAGGGACTCTCTGCAGTGAACTCCTCGGGCATAGGCATTGAGGTGGTCTCAGCAGACAACGCCATACTCGTATGCGATGTGCACCAAAATGCCATAGGGATAGACATACTGGGCTCCAGGAATATTCTATTTGGGAACAACATCAGCAGAAATGGTGCAGGCATAATCCTCAACCGCTCCAGCAACAATTCCATAGCCTACAGCAATATCAGCATCAATCGCCAGTACGGCCTGAGGTCCATTGGCTCTGATAACAACACCATACGCAGCAATGTCTTCTTTGGCAACGGCCTTGGTATAAGCCTTGAGGGGTCTGGCAATAACCTGCTCTATCAAAACAGCCTGCTCAATGGAGATAACGCCTATGACGACGGGCAAAACAGGTGGGACAACGGCACCACAGGCAATTATAGTGAATCTTTAAGATATCTGCCCCATAGATACGTTTAATAATTAGGATATTCATTAAAGATACATGGGCAGGAAGCCAAAGGTTACCAGACATATTCCTAAAGAAGAATTAGAGAACTTGT
>Ga0310040_1000653_pt1 | contig 30435 bp, 28 predicted proteins | sample EPASupsiteHSE623_FD_200237 | JGI IMG/M metagenome (GOLD analysis project Ga0310040, IMG submission 200237) | Bioremediated contaminated groundwater from EPA Superfund site, New Mexico - Sample HSE6-23 (v2) (version 2) | ecosystem: Environmental > Aquatic > Deep subsurface > Groundwater >... | reverse complement strand
GACCTATCTGACCACAGCCATTTTATATGCCAGAGTTGCGCCAAGGTTTTTGATATTTTTGACGAGTGTTCCAAATGCAGTATTATTAAAAACAAAAAATTAAAGGTCGGAAAAATTAATAGTTATAGAATTTATTTTTATGGAATTTGTAAAAAATGCAAAAAATAATAATTTCTGCCACGATTGCAAAAAAGAAATAGAAATTGAGGGAGAGGACATAAAAAATGGAGTTCAGCTTGTATATAACGATAACGGAGAAAAAATAAATATTTTAAAGTGCAATGAGTGTTTTGCTGAAAATAAGGCTTTAAATAATTTTAAAAAATGCGAGGTTTATTCAAGGGTTGTAGGATATATAAGGCCGGTACAACAGTGGCACAAGGGTAAAAAACAGGAATACGACGAAAGGCAGGAGTATGTAGTGCCAAAAGGCGATTCGTCGTGTTGTTAAAAAGTTATTTGGGCGTTTTTTAGCAAACACCTAGAATACATGAAAAACATAAAAATTAGAAAAAATAAAGAAAATAAGGATATGCAGTGTGTTGTGTGCCAGGCAAATTTTGATGTTTGGCTTGATAATTTAAAACTTAATCCGGAAAGGGAGGAAAAACTGAGAGAGCATCTTTTAAGCTATTGCCCGGTATGCACCAGAAAAGACGACAAAAATTAACAAAATAGCTGGAGCCGTCCTGAACTTGTCGAAGGGCGGTTTTTTGTTTGATTTTTTGATAGAAAAATATAGAATAAATTAACTATGAAAGAGTTTTATGTTATATGCGATAATATAAGGAGTTTGGAGAATATTGGCTCAATTTTTAGGACTTCGGACGCTTTGGGCGTTTCAAAGATTTTTTTGTGCGGAATTTCAGGAAAGCCTCCTCATCATAAAATATCTAAAACAGCTTTGGGAGCTGAAAAAACAATTCCTTTTGAATATTATAGGCAGACAGGGCGCTTGATAGATAAGCTTAAAAGAGATAAAATAAGCATAATAGCTTTAGAGCAGGCAAAAGACGCAATTTCTTGCTTAAAATTTAAGACAAAGTTTCCTTTAGCCTTAATAGTGGGAAACGAAGTAAAAGGAATTTCAAAAGCCATATTGAGAAAATGCGATAAGGTTATAGAGCTGCCTATGGCAGGCAAAAAAGAGTCGTTAAACGTTTCAGTAGCCTTTGGGGTCGCAGGCTACCACATTATTAATTTTTAATTTAAAGTTTAAAAAAATGACAGAAAAAGACATACAAGAAGTTACGCAATTTTTGCAATGGATGGAAAACCCATGGGTAATGTTAATGTTTATTGCTTTAACTATATGGGCTCTTGTTTGGAAGGGAATTGCTTTGTGGAAGGCCGCTGAAAACGGAAGCAAGCCCTGGTTTGTGGCGCTTTTGGTTTTAAACACCCTTGGTATTTTGGAGATTATCTACATTTTTTATTTCAGCAAGAAAAAAGTTTATTAGAAAAATGGGGTTGACACGGCTTTTTGATTTTGGTAAGATAAACCCGACTAGATTAGTCGGGTTTTATGATAAAAATTTCTAAAAAATCTCAATATGGGCTAAGGGCAATGGTTTGTTTGGCAACCCATTACAAAAAAAAACAAGTTTGCTCGACAAAATTAATCTCTGAAATTGAAGGGATTCCTTTTGATTTTTTAGAAAAAATAATTTCTCAGTTAGAAAGAGCAAAATTAGTAAAAGGAAAGAAAGGAGTTCAGGGTGGCTATATTCTTTCAATGCCTCCTAAAAAAATTAGCGTTAATGATGTGGTTTCTATTTTAGAAGAAAATAAAAAACCGGTTAATTGCCAACTGTGCTCAAGATTAAAAAAATGTTCTGCAAAAAATGTGTGGGCAAAACTCAACAATTCTTTAAATAAAACATTAAATTCAATAAAATTGTCAGATTTGATATGAAAAAAATATATTTAGATTATGCAGCCACAACTCCAGTTGATAAAAGAGTTACAAAAGCAATGGAGCCATATTTTTCTGAAAAATTTGGCAACACAATGTCTTTGCACTCTTTTGGACAGGAAGCAAAATTAGCCCTAGAAAACAGCAGGGCTGTTTTGGCTAATTTAATAAACGCCGAGCCAAATGAAATTATTTTTACAGGGTCAGCTACAGAAAGTAATAATTTTGCATTAAAAGGAATTGCTTTGGCTAACAAAAATAGAGGAAATCATATAATAATTTCTTCAATAGAACATCCGTGTATTGTTGAATCGGCAAAATGGCTGGAAAAGCAGGGTTTTCAAATAACTAAAATTTCGGTTGATAAATATGGAATGATAAATCCGGAAGACGTTAAAAAAGCCATAACCGACAAAACAATTTTGGTTTCTATAATTCACGCCTCAAACGAAATTGGCACAATTCAAGATATAGAAAAAATAGGCAAAATATGTAGAGAAAAGGGAATATATTTTCATACCGATGCTTCGCAGTCTTTTGGAAAAATATTAATTGATGTTGAAAAAATAAATATTGATTTGCTTACTGCTTCTTCCCATAAAATTTACGGACCAAAGGGAGCCGGGCTTTTATATGTAAGGGAAGGCGTAAAAATTGAACCATTATTGCACGGCGGAGGCCAGGAAAACGGATTGAGGTCATCTACTATAAATTTGCCTGCAATAGTTGGCTTTGCCAAAGCTGTTGAAATTTATAAAAAAGAAATGAATAAAGAAAATAAAAGATTAACAGCGTTAAGAAATAAATTAATAAAAGAAGTTTTAAAAATAAAAAATTCACATCTTAATGGTCACCCCGAAAAACGGCTGGCCAACAATGCAAATTTTTCTTTTGACTTTATTGAGGGCGAATCATTGGTAATGCAATTGGATATGGAAGGAATTGCATGTTCTACCGGCTCTGCCTGTTCTTCAATAAAATTAGAGCCAAGTCATGTTTTGCTGGCAACCGGATTAAGGGCCGAGCAAGCTCACGGGTCTTTAAGGGTTTCTTTGGGAAGATATACAACAGAAAAAGATATCAATAAATTAATTGAAGTTTTGCCTAAAATAGTTAAAAAAATAAGAGATATTTCACCATTTAAATAATCGCTCGGCAACTAAATTTTTTCGAACCCGCTTCGCTCGCTCCAGCGGCTCGCTCGCTTTATCCTCGCTTTGCTCTTTGCGCTTCGCGCAAAACCAAGCCCGCAAAGCTGCGGGGGTTCTACAAAATTTGTTACCTCGCTTAGTCAGTCAGTTTATGAAAAAAATAAATAATATTTGCGGGGGCCTATATACTCCAAAAGTTATGGAGACATTTAAAAATCCCCATAACGCAGGAAAAATTAAAAATGCCGATGGTACAGGAAAAGTTGGCAATATTGTATGCGGTGACGTAATGCATCTTTATATTAAAGTTGCAAAAAATAAAAAAAATGAAGAAATTATAAAAGACATAAAGTTTGAAACTTTTGGTTGCGTGGCAGCAGTTTCTACAAGCAGCATTATTACAGATTTGGCAAAAGGCAAAACAATTAAAGAAGCGTTAAAAATTACAAAAGACAGTGTTATTGAATCTTTGGGCGGGCTTCCTAAAATAAAATATCATTGTTCTGTTTTGGCTGTAGATGCTTTAGTTGAGGCAGTTTATGATTATTTTTTAAAAAATAAGAAAGAAATATCTACAGATTTGCAAAAAAAACACGATATTATACAAAAATCTAAAGATATAATTGAAAAGAGATATGGAGAATAAAAATAAACAAAAGATTGTTGTGGCAATGTCGGGCGGGGTTGATTCAAGCGTGGCAGCAGCTTTGTTAAAAAAACAGGGCTATTATGTTATTGGTATTTTTATGAAATTTTGGAAAGACGGCAAAAGTAATCAAAACAGATGCTGTTCTGCAGAATCGGAAAAATGGGCAAGATTGGTTGCTAAAAAAATTGATATTCCTTTTTATGTTTTAAATGTTGAAAAAGAATTTAAAAAAAATATTGTTGATTATTTTTTGGCAGAATATAAAAAGGGGAACACTCCAAATCCCTGCGTTGTCTGCAATAAAGAAATAAAATTTGGCCTCTTAATTAATAAAGCCCTTAAAATGGGAGCTGATTTTGTTGCCACAGGGCATTACGCTCGTACTTTACTTGGCAGTAATTTGCGCTCGGCAACAAACTTTTTTCCGTCTGCTGGTGAACCCCCTTTGCCTCTGCGGGCAAGTGGACCAGGGACTACAAAAAGTTTATTGCCGAGCTTATTACCGAGCTTGTTTGAGGCTAAAGATAAAGAAAAAGACCAGTCATATTTTTTGTGGCAGTTAAATCAAAAACAGCTAAGCCATATTTTGTTTCCGGTTGGAAATTATACAAAACCAGAAGTAAGAAAGCTGGCAAAAAAGTTTAAATTGCCTACGGCCCAAACGCCAGAATCTCAGGAGGTTTGTTTTGTTCAGGGCGCAACAAGTGAATTTTTAAAAAAATATCTAAAAATAAATCCTGGGAATATTTTTGATAAAACCGGAAAATTTTTGGGCAAACATCAGGGTTTGTGGTTTTATACAATAGGCCAGAGAAGGGGGCTGGAAATTCAGCAAGGGCCGTATTATGTTGTTGTAAAAGATTTAAAAAAGAATAATTTGATTGTTTCAAAAAATAAAAAAGATTTATTGCAAAAAGAGTTAGTTGCCAAAAATGTAAACTGGATAAACCTTGTAAAATTACCGTTAAAAGCAGAAGTTAAAATAAGATATAAAAATACCCCGGCAAAGGCAAAAATATTAAAATATAAGAAAAACAGCGTAAAAGTTATTTTTGAAAAACCTCAGCTGGCAATAACTCCCGGTCAGTCGGCGGTTTTTTATAAAGACAAAAAATTATTAGGAGGGGGAATTATTGTATAAAATTTATGAAAATTACAAACAAATCAACACTTAAAAAAATTTTAGAAATTAATGGAGCCGATGAAATTTTATTTAAATACAGCGTGCCCTGCATGTCATGCCCCATGGCTTCTTTTGAAATAGGAGAATTGGAAATAGGCCAGGTTTGTAAAATGTACGGATTGCCGTTGAAAGATATATTGTCAGAACTTAAAGATTTAAAAAAATAAGGGCAAAAAAGCTGGAAAAATATTTTCCAGCTATGTTTTTTATCCGGCAAGGCGAGTAGTAGGGCAAAATTGTTTATTTTCTTCCTCTTGTTTTTCTTTATTATAATTTATGCGATATCGCATTACATATGCGTCTTCTGGTGTGTCGTCCCAGTGATTGCGAAGAATTTTAACAGCCCGGAATCCGCAATTGCGGAAAAATAGCTGAGCTGCAAGGTTTGTTTCGCGCACTTCCAAAGTTATTTTTGTACGCCTTTGAGGGTAAAGCTTTCCAATAAGCTTGTTTGCCATTTTGGTCCCAATTTTTTGCTTTCTTGCGCTGTAAGCTACGGCAAAATCCAAAATGTGTATAAAACCATTGCAAAGCTCATAAACCATAAATCCAATAATTTTGTCTTGATATTCAGCTACCATGCCAATGCAACTGCGCTGGCGCAAACAGCGTGAAAAATCATCTCCTGACCATGGAAACTCAAAACATTCATTTTCTATACTCAGAACTTCCGACATGTCTCTTGGTATCATAAATCTTATATGCACATAATTTATATCAATTTCCTGTTTTTGTTCTGGTTTAAACATATTTCACCTCCTGTAAAGTCCGTTAAAAATGTGAAAGAGCTGATTTTAAAATTTTAAGGCATTGATAAATTTTAGTCAATAAGCCATTTGATTTTATTATTTTTCTGTGATTTAATTAATTATATAATTTGAAAACAATGGACAAAATAACAATAATTATTGTAGCTATAGTGATTTTAATATCAGCCGGATTTTGGGCGTGGCAATCAGGGTTTTTTACGAACACGTTTAGGCAAGTTCCCATTCCTGAAGGCATAATTTTATTTTACAGAGAAGATTGCCCTCATTGCAAAAATGTGGAAGATTTTTTAACTCAAAATAATATAAAAGATAAAGTTGAAATTACCCGTCTCGAAGTTTTAAAAAGCGCAGATAATCAGAATATTTTAACCCAAGTGGTAAAAAAATGTAAATTAAATTTAAGGGAAGTAGGAGTGCCATTTTTGTGGGACGGGCAGAATTGCTTAATGGGAGATACGGATATTATAAAATTTTTCTCAAAATATATAACAAGCAATGAAGAAGCTAAATAAAATTTTATTTTTTTCAGGATTTTTAGCTTTGGCATTAAGCGTAGCAAAAATTACAAATGCTGTTTGCCCGGTTTGTGTTGTGGCTGTGGGAGCAGGGCTTGGGCTTTCAAGATTTTTTGGCGTTGACGACACAATTTCTTCTATGTGGATTGGAGCATTGCTGGCTTCTTTAAGTATTTGGACAATAATTTGGCTTGTTAAAAAGGGCTGGGGATTTAAATACCAAAAAATTGTTATTCCCGGCGCTTATTATTTGTTTACTCTTTTTCCTCTTTGGTACTACGACATAATGGGACATCCTTTAAACACAATTTTTGGCATTGATAAAATACTTTTTGGCTCAATTTTTGGCACAGCAGTTTTTTTGGCAAGCGTGTGGTTTCATAATTATTTAAAGAAAAAAAATAACGGCAAATCATATTTTCCTTACCAAAAAGTAGTTTTGCCGGTGGTAATTTTATTAATTTTTAGCATAATATTATGGATAACAATATAGATAATTTTATAAAAAAAGTGCAGGCAAGCAAAAAGCAGGAGCTTGATTTGTCTTCTGACGAGGATTTGTCAATTGCTATAATGAATTTAATTTCAATAGAAGAGCATTTCTTTTTTACAGGGGCAAAAACCGGAAAGCCCGAATATTTTGATTTGCTAAAACAGGCGCGGGAAATGCGAAAAGAGCTATTAAAAAGAATTATAAAAGATTACGAAGGAGAGGTTTGGTGCATTTCAAAACATTTGTTGTCTGCCTCAATGAGATTAATGGAGGTGGGAACAAAGGCTTTGGGCCAGGGGAACAACAAAGATGCAGAAGAAATGTTTAAAAAGGCCTACGAGCTTTATTCATTATTTTGGGGCATTAATTTAAAACTGGTTGATTTGGGTGACGTTAAAAAAATTGAAGAAAACCAAATTGATAAAAAAGACCTTGAAAAAAAGGGCATAATGGCAAAACTGGGAAAAGTTGTGCAGTATGTAATTGACTGCTGCAAAGAGTAATTAACTTAAAATTATAAAATTATGAGTGAAGACAAATCAAATTCAAAGTTTTGCGATTTAGAAGGCAAGGTGGCAATTGTTACGGGAGCTGCCAAAGGAATGGGCGAGGCAGATTCAATAAAACTGGCCAATGCCGGAGCTAAAGTTGTTTTAGTTGATATTTCAAAAGAAGATTGCGAAAAAGTTGCAGAAAAAATTAAAGAAACAGGAGGCGAAGCAATTGCTGTAAAGTGCGACGTAAGCAAAAAAGAAGAAGTTGAAAATGTTGTAAAAGAAGCTTTAAACGCTTTTGGCAAAATTGATATTTTGGTGAATAACGCAGGAATTTTTCCTTTTCAGCCGTTTTTAGAAATGCCAGAAGAAAATTTTGAAAAAGTGATTAGTGTAAATTTAAAAGGTTCATTTTTAATGGCTCAGGCCTGCGCCAAAGAAATGATAAAACAAAAATCAGGGTCAATTATAAATATATCTTCTATTGCAATGGGGCAAGTAGGAATGGGGTTTGCCGGACTAACGCATTACTGCGCATCAAAGGGTGGGATTGTGGCAATGTCTGAAGCAATGTCTTTGGAATTAGCTCCTTTGGGAATAAGAGTTAATTGCATTGCCCCGGGAGCCATTGAAACTCCGGGAGCCAGTTCGGTTAATATGGATGCAAAAGCAATGGAGGCAATGTTAGCTCCAATTCCAATGAAACGAAAAGGCAATTCAGAAGAAATTGCCAACGCGGTTTTATTTTTGGCGTCAGATGAATCTTCTTATATGACCGGTTCTGTAATGGTAATTGACGGCGGTTGGACAGCAAATTAGGCAAAAATAAGTTGACAAGCCCTTTTGATGGGCTAAAATGGGGTAATATTCAAAATTATTCTGTGGAGTTGTGACTTCGCAGGAACAAGGTCGAATTTTTTAAAATTTAAAATTTAAAATTTCAAATATTATGGCAGAAGGTTATTGCGTAAAATGCAAAGCAAAAAGAGATATGAAAGACCCTAAAGAAGTTACAATGAATGGCAAGGGTGGAAAAACAAGAATGGCTATGACCGGAACTTGCGAAAAGTGCGGAACAAAAATGTTTAGGATAATGGGATTAAAAAAGTAATATAAATCAGTGTATTTTAAAAAGCCCTATACCCTTTTGGGTTGGGCTTTTTGTTTTCTTGTTTTTGTGTGTAATAGTTCTATAATAAAGTAATATTAATATAAAAATGAAAATAATATGAATATTAGAAAATTATTTATCTTGTCGTTGTTGGTCGTGTTATTAACAACTCCTGTTTCAATTTTTGCTTTTGACACTAATCTTTATTGGGTAGGAGGAACCGGAAATTGGTCTGATGCTTCCCATCACTGGGCAACAACATCCGGGGGTACGCCTAATGCGGGAAATCTTCCGAGCGCCAATGACAATGTTTTTTTTGATGTAAATTCTGGCGGAGGAACTGCAACCATAGATGTGGCTAATGTGTCTGTGTTAAATCTTAATATGGGTGATGCTATAACGGGTGCTAGAACGGGTATCACCATTAATACAAGCACAAATGGAATAACGGTCACAAGCGATGCCACGGTCAATGGCACAATCTCCGGCACTGGAGCAATTATACTTTCTGGCGCTTCAAACACAGTTTACGGTGGAGCAAATGCAACATTTTCAGCTCCGGTTTCTTTAAGCGCTAACTATACAATAGATGTTGCCACTGGCTCATTTGTTATGACAGGCATTATTTCAGGAGACGGATACGGTATTTCAAAAACAGGAGCAGGAACACTTTCTCTATCTGGCGCCAATACTTTTACCGGTGGATTTACAATTAAGGCAGGGATAGTTAAGGGCGCCACTAGTAATAACTCTTTTGGAGCGAACGCAAACGTTATTACCATTGGCGATTCAAGCGGAAGCGCCGATGCAACGCTTTACGGCTACGGTTTTAGAACTTTTGCCAACCCAATCACAGTTGCCACGGGAAGCGCTGGTGTATTAAGTATTACTGGTAATGCCGCAACCTTCACTGGCGCAGTAACTTTAAATAATAATTTGACAATAACCAATATAGACGGCGCCAACACTTTATCGGGCGGAATTACAGGAACCGGCAACATTACGATTAATAATACAAATTCTAACGCTATCACTATTTCAACAACCACAGTTAACCATGCGGGCACTATTACCAACTCTGGCTCAAGTACCGGCACCACCACAATCTCCGCGGTCATCGGCACCAACGTCACCGGCGTTGTTCAAAACAGCGCCACTTCTCAATTAACTTTGTCTGGAAATAATACATATACTGGATTAACTGATGTGAGAGCAGGCACATTGTCTTTAGCCAGGGCTGGCGGAACATTGGCCGACACAGCTCCCGTGCAGATTAGCGGAGGCACGCTTTATGTGGCACAGTCTGATACAGTGGGAGCAGTAACTATTTTAAGTGGCAACATTACTGGGCCTGGAACTCTTACTGATTCAACGGCAACTCCACTAACTACTTACACTCTTACTGTTGCATCAAACAATGGGACTGTAACAAAAAGTCCTAATCAAACAGTATATAATTCAGGAACTGATGTAACTCTTACCGCCACTCCAAATACAGGGTATGCGTTTTCTAGTTGGTCGGGAGACGTAACAGGAACAAATAATACGGCAACAATAAAAATGACTGGAAACAAAACAGTCACGGCTAATTTTATATCCACAACCATCACACCAACTACTTACACTCTTACTGTTATATCAAACAATGGAACTGTAACAAAAAATCCAAGTGGGACAACATACAATTCGGGAACCAGCGTTACTCTTACTGCTGTTCCAAATACAGGGTATGCGTTTTCTAGTTGGTCGGGAGACGTAACAGGAATAGTTAGCCCGACTTCTGTGATAATGGATAGCAATAAAACAATCACAGCAAATTTTACGCCGGCTGTGGCGCCTAATCCTTTTTTAGCAAATTGGTCAAATAATCGACTTTTTTCTCATATCAGAACATGGGCAACAACATATCAGTATCTTAGCACTATAGCGGCTTTTTCAGACCCAAATGGCTGGGCGCCATGGATGGCTAACCATTATGACATTATGGTCTGGGATGACAAAAGCCATCCGAATGTGCGCGCTTTGCGTCCGGAAGGTTTACATTTTATTTATTCTAACTTTAATAATTTGGGACCACAGGAATCGGTTTCTTGGGCGCACTTTAAGCAGTGGACGGATGCCAATGTGCTAAATGCAGATGAATATGAAAATATGTTTTTGCATATGAAACGCGATCATAATAAAAATTCTAGTTATGATGATACGTTTGACCAGTTTTTAACTCACTCATCAACATATAATGCAAGCACAAGCTTATATTCAGACAGCAGTTGGGCTGTGCGCGATACTTCAAAAAATTGGACAATACTATCTTCACCCGGAAGCATGATTTATATGGGTTTGTCAGAAGGAAGATTTAATGAGTTAAATTTTAATTTAGCTCAAAATGGCGCCGGGTTAACGCTTCAATGGGAATATTGGAATGGAAATACATGGAGCGCGCTTAATATAATTAGTGATGGAACAAATAATTTATCACAAAACGGAAAAGTGCGATTTTTTCCGCCAGCTAATTGGGAAAAAACAAAAATAAACGCGGATATAACATCGGCATATTACGTAAGAGTGAGCACATCTTCTGTTGTAATAGCACCTAAAGAAAGTACTATTTTTTCAGAGGATTATATTCCTTTAATTGGTGGAGTTTTTTATGTTAAAGGATGGGATCCTGCTAATGATGTAAATGGAGATGGCTATGTGGATGACACAGAATTTGCTTCTTTAATTAGCCCTTTAGCAAAAGCAAGATTTAAATACCAAAGTAGGCCTTCTTATCAGGATTCTACAAATTATTATGGAAGGCGTTGGATGCTTAATGCCGGTAATACAAATTTAATAAATTGGAACGCAACGTGGCTGCCATATCTTATGCAGCTTCAGGGAAGCAAAGATACAGGTGTGTTTGAAGATAATGTTCTTCCTTATATGGATTGGGCTCCAAGTAATTATTTTTGGGAGTATAACACTAATGCTGAATATTATGAACGTAACGGGCAAATGTGGGCGGGACTTAAAACCGCATTAGGGCAATCGCAGTTAGCACTGAACATTGGTGAAGCCAGAGTTCCTGATGCCAGAATCAATACTTATGGTGGCGCGGCGACAGTATTGGAAACAGAAACGTGGTTGGAGGGCAGGATTGACAGGTTTGAAAGTAAATTGGCACTGACCAAGGAGCGTTCTAAAGTTTTAAATTATCCAACAATGCTTGAGGGCAGAATCCAAAAAATTGACGGATCTGAAGATCGTAATAAGATATTCACATTGGCAACTTATTATCTTCAGGCATACGATACTCCTTATGCTCCTACATTCTATTATTATGGCGGACGGGATCATCGCAACCAAGATAACAGAGTTTATAACTGGTTTAATGCAATTGAGTACAATGTTGGCCAGCCAGAAGGGGATTACTATGTTTTTGCAACAGGTTCGGATCCAGAAAAAACATCGCTTACTTATAAAATATTCGGACGTGAATATAATAATGCGCTTGTTCTTGTTAAGCCATTGCCGTACGGATCTTGGAATGGATCTTTTCAAACAGGTAGCGCTTTACCCGTAACTGCAACATTGCATACTCTACCGGGAACATACAGACTTTTAAATTCTGACGGAACATTAGGCGAACCTATTACGCAAATTTCTTTACGCAACCAAGAAGGAGCGATATTAATAAAAACCGTTCCATCTTCCTCTCATACAATTAATGCTACACAAGACTCTTACAGCACAATAAATCCAAAAGGAGCAGTGTCAGTAACTAGCGGAGCTGACCAGACATTTACCATCACAGCCAACACAGGATACAGCATAAAAAATGTAATTGTTGACGGAGTCAGCAAAGGAGCTTTAACCAGCTTTCAATTTCAAAAAGTCACAGCCAACCACACAATTTCAGTTGTTTCTTTTGCTTGCGATAAAGATATTTCAAACCCAGGCAAGTTTAAACCCAAAGGAAGTAAATTTAGTTTGGGAAACGTCACAGACCCAAGAACAGTATTAAACTTTTTCATAACCAAGCCAGGCATAGCAAAGATATTGTTTAAATCACAGTTAAATCTGTTAAGGACAAATACAGACGGATGTTACGATTCTATTGATATTGATGCTTCTGACATAGATATCCAAAACAACAAAATTAAAATATCATCTGTTGATGTTCCTGAATTAAACCAGCCAGCTGAAATTACTTTTTACAATGTTAACTACAACAATCCTGTAATAAAGAGAGACGGATTAATATGCAATACTTGTTCAATCACAAGTTATGACAAAACAACACACACGCTAGTTGTTAATGTTCCAGGCTTTTCAGAATACACCATTGAAGAAGGAGCTGTCTGTGGAAATTCAATATTAGAAAGTGTAGAACAATGTGATGATGGAAACACAAACAACGGAGATGGATGCAGTTTTACCTGCCAAACAGAAACAACTTATACATGCGTAGGTCAGCCAAGTGTTTGTACTAAAAGCATTATTGTAAATCCTAGCGGAGGTGGAGGCGGTGGAGGTGGCGGTGCTGGAGGGGATAGTATTAATCAAATCACAAATGTTATAGCAGTTCCAACTAAAAATTCAGTTGTGATAACTTGGAATACAGACAGAGCGTCTCTGTCTTGGATAAAGTATGGAACCACCACATCTTACGACAAAGAAACAAAAGCTGTAGAATATTTTACTTCGCACCAGCTAACCATAACCAACCTTGCTCCAAAAACCACCTATCACTATCAAATAAAAACTTTTGACAGAAACAATATTGAAGGCACTAACACAGACAGCGTGTTTACAACATTAGAACAGTCCAACGCGCCCAACTCACCAGCACCTGCTTACCCGGGCATTCCGGCAAACTTCACATTTACTAAAATGCTCAAACTTAATATGAATTCAGATGATGTAAAATATTTACAGATAATCCTGAATTCAGACCCAGCCACCAGAGTAGCTAACACAGGATTTGGCTCTCCAGGATACGAAACCATCCATTTTGGCCCTGCCACAAAATCAGCTGTAGTGCGTTTTCAAAAGAAGTATGGCATATCTGCCATAGGCGCTGTGGGCCCTTTAACTAGAACAAAACTAAATCAGCTTCTGCAAACCCAACAGCCGGCAGACCAGGCCAGGATAAACGAACTTTTACAGATGATACAATCTTTGCAAGCGCAGATACAGGCAATTCTTTTGCAGAGAGCCGGAGCTCAATAGCGGAAGAGCGGAAAAATAGTTTGAAAACGCCCCCGAGAAGCGGGGACGTTTTCAGTAAAGGATTATGAAACCGAAATATCTTTTAATTTTTGCCGGTTTTTTATTTTTGTTGGATATTTTTTTATGGGCAGAAGTTTTTAATTTAAACAAAAGCCAAAATTTGAGGGTTAATTTTTTAGATGTCGGCCAGGGAGATTCAATTTTTATTGAAACTCCGCAACACCACCAAATTTTAATTGACGGAGGCGCAAATTTATCTGCTTTGCAAAAAATGTCGTCTTTTATGCCTTTTTTTGACAGGACAATTGATTTGGTAATTTTATCCCATCCCGAAAAAGACCACATGCAAGGGTTAATAGATATTTTGCAAAGATATAAAGCAGATTATATTTTATGGACTGGAGTAAAAAAGCAGGATCCGGAATATTATGCATGGCTAGATGTTTTAACAAAACAAAAAAATAAAGGAGCCAAAATAATAATTGCAGAATATGGCCAGCGGATAACTGCCGGAAATGTTTTTATTGATACTTTATATCCGTTTGAAAACATAGAGGGAAATGAATTGAAATCCAGCGCCAATGACGCCGGTATTGTTTCACGCTTAATTTTTGGCAAAAATTCTTTTCTTTTTACAGGAGACATGTCTGGTAATTTGGAAAAAAAGTTTGTAGTAGAGGATATTAATGTTGATTCGGATGTTTTAAAAGTGGCTCACCATGGCTCTAAATATTCAACTTTTGAAGAATTTTTACAAAACGTTAGTCCGGAAATAGCAATAATTTCCGTAGGAGCTGAAAATTCATACGGGCACCCAACGCCTGAAACTTTGCAAAGATTGGAAAAATTTGGTATAAAGATTTTTAGAACAGACAAAGACGGGACAATAGAGATTTACTCTGACGGAGAAAATATTTATACGCGGAAATAATGCGGAAATGAAAATATTTTTTTGGACGCCTCGCCCACGGCCAACCCGAACAAAAAAATATTTTTATTTCCGCTTAAAATTAAAAATATAAAAAATATGAAAGATTTAGATTTTCCATTATTTAAAACAAAACAAGAGCCGTATAAAAAATTTGATATGACCGACGTAAAAGAGCGCCAGGAGTATTTTGAGTACAAAGCAGGCGGGGAAATTAAAAAACTGAGGGAATATTTGAAAGAAAATACTTTTATAGCTTATTTTTTGGGTAAAAAATCTTCCGGCAAAGGAACATATGCTAAAATGTTGGCCGAAGTTGTTGATAAAGAAAAAATTGCCCATTTTTCAATTGGCGACATGGTAAGGTCGTTTGACGAAATTGTGCAAAATCCTGAAAAGAAAAAAGAATTTACCGATTTTTTGCAAAAAAATTACAGAGGATATTTGCCTTTAGACAAGATATTAAAATCAATGGAAGAGCGTTCCACAAAAATTCTTTTGCCTTCGGAATTGGTTTTGGCATTAGCAAAAAGAGAAATTGCAAAATTAGGCAGAAAAGCCATATTTATTGACGGATTTCCAAGAGATTTAGACCAAATTTCTTATTCTTTGTTTTTTAGAGACCTTATTAATTACAGAGACGACCCCGACCTTTTTATTTTAATTGATGTGCCCACAAACGTGATAGATGAAAGAATAAAATACAGATTGATATGCCCTTTATGCCAAACATCAAGAAATTTGAAATTATTGTCTACAAAAAATGTTGAATACGATAAAGAAACAGGCAAATTTTATTTAATATGCGACAATTCTTCCTGCAAGGGAGCTCGCATGGTGACAAAAGAAGGAGACGAGCTTGGAACCTCGCCAATAAAAGAAAGATTGGATAAAGACGAACTTTTAATAAAAGAAGCATTTAAACTTCAGGGCATTCCTAAAATTCTTTTAAGAAATTCTGTGCCGGCAGATAAAACAAAAGATTTTGTTGATGACTACGAAGTAACTCCCGAATATGTTTATGAATTTGATGAAAAAGAAAATAAAGTTGTAACCCATGAAAAGCCATGGGAAGTTAAAGACGACGAAGGAGTTTTGTCAAACAGTTTAATGCCGCCTCCGGTTGTTGTTTCTTTAATAAAACAATTGGTCAGTGTGCTGGGGCTTTAGAGTTGACACCAAATCATTAAAAGTTAAAATAAAAGTAGCTCTGATATTTCCAATATTAGATTCTATACGAGCTTTTTTAAGGGAATTCAAATTTATTAAGACCGTGGTTTTAATATGAGAATACCCACCTAAATTTTGCTAGAAATCTAAGGAAAAATCAGAGCAACAAAAACCCTGCCTCACGGCGGGATTTTTGTTTATTTATAATTGTTGATATTATTTTTTAATGTTAAAATTAAAAAATATGGAGCAGACTGTTAAAATAGGAGATGAAAGATACCCAAAATTATTAAAAGAAATTGGCAGCCAAGCCCCGAAAAAGTTGTATTATAAGGGTGATTGGAATGATGATATTTTTGAGAATTGTCTGGCAGTGGTGGGCTCAAGGCATTTAACCAGCTATGGCAGAAAAATAACAGAACAGTTTGTAACAGAAATAGCTTCCTCGGGCATAACTATTGTTTCCGGATTTATGTATGGTGGAGACGAAGCTGCCCATAAAGCAACAGTAAGGGCCGGCGGAAAAACTATTGCTGTTATGCCTTGTGGAATAGATATAATTCATCCCCATTATCAGGAAGAGCTTTATAATGAAATTTTAGAAAAAAATGGCTTAATTATTTCTGAACTTGAAGGAAAATTTTCGCCGGTTTATTGGACATATGTAAAAAGAAACAGAATTGTTGCCGGCCTGTCAAAAGCAATTTTAATTGTAGAAGCCGGCTTAAACAGCGGTTCGTTGCTCACAGCAGGCCACGCAAAAAAATATGGCAGAAAAATATTTGCCGTGCCTGGCCAGATTACCAGCGATGTTTCAAAAGGAACAGCAAAACTTATAAAAGAGGGGGCTGAAATTGCCACAGATGCAAAAGATATTTTAAAATATTATAATATATCTTCGGTAAATTCAAATTCAGTTAAGCCAAGTTTAAATTTTGGAAAAGAAGAGCAAAAAATAATTGAGCAGTTAAAAAGAGAGCCAATGGAGGCAGATATGCTTGCCAGAACATTGGGCGTGCCTGCCGCAAAAATTGGCGCCACTCTTTCATTAATGCAATTAAAAGGATTTATTAATCAAGAGTCGGGAAAATATTATGTTAATTAAAGTGTTATCGGTTGTAAATTTGGGATTAGAAACCGTAAAGGTTGATGTGGAAGTAAATTTGGCAAACAGGGGGTTGCCGGGTTTTGAAATTGTTGGCTTGCCAGACAAAGCGGTTGGCGAAAGCAAAGAAAGAGTAAGAGCGGCAATTTTAAGCTCCGGCGTTGATTTTCCGCCAAAAAAAATTACAGTTAATTTGGCTCCGGCCGATATTCCAAAAGAAGGGTCTCTTTATGATTTGCCCATTGCTGTTGGAATTTTGAGCAGTGTTTTTCAATTTTCAATACCCGATAAATCATTATTTTTAGGGGAATTATCGTTTGACGGCTCTCTTAGGCACACCAAGGGAGCTCTTTTAATGGCTCTTTTTGCCAAAGAATTTGGATTTTCAAATCTTTTTGTTCCCAAAGATTCGGCCAACGAAGCAGGAGCAATAAAAGGAGTAAAAGTTTTTCCGGTTGAAAATTTAACCCAGCTTGCCGGATATTTTTTAAAAAGAAAAAATATTGAACCCGTTATTTATAAAAAAGTTTTAGAGGGCCTGCCCCAGCCGGCCGAATTTGATATGAAAGAAGTTTTGGGGCAGGAACAAGCAAAGCGGGCAATGGAAATTGCAGCTGCCGGCGGGCACAATATTATTATGATAGGTTCCCCGGGTTCTGGAAAAACTATGTTGGCCAGAGCCTTGCCCGGCATATTACCGCCTTTAAATGAAACAGAGTCGCTTGAGGTAACCAAAATATATTCGGTAGCAGGGAATATCCCGCCCGGCGGTTCGTTGCTTACCAACAGGCAATTTAGAGCTCCGCATCATACTGCTTCGTTGGCCGGACTTATTGGAGGCGGAACAAGGCCTCATCCCGGGGAAATAAGTTTGGCTCATAGGGGGGTTCTTTTTTTGGACGAATTTAATGAATTTCCGCATAATATTTTGGAAGCAATGCGCCAGCCTCTAGAAGACGGATATTTAACCATTTCAAGAAGCAAAGGAAGAGCAATGTATCCGGCTGATTTTATGCTGGTGGCTTCGGCCAACCCATGCCCCTGCGGTTATTTAAATCATCCTAAAAAAAATTGCGCATGCAACCAGCACCAGATAAGAAAATATCAAAAAAGAATTTCAGGTCCCATTTTAGACAGAATTGATTTACATATTGCTGTTCAGCCGGTTGATACAACAGAATTTTCGGATAACCAGAAAAATTCAGAATTGTTAGAGTCGTCACAAGCAATAAAACAAAGGGTTGTTTTGGCCAGGGAAATGCAGGAAAAACGTTTTGAAAAAGATTCTATCCAGTCAAACGCCCAGATGAAAAATACTCATATTAAAAAATACTGCAAGCTTGCAAAAGATGTGGAAGATCTTTTAAGGCGGGCCAGCTTAAAATTTCAGCTTTCAGCCAGAGCTTATATGAAAACCATAAAAGTTGCCAGAACCATTGCTGATTTAGAGGGAGCCGAAGAAATAGCCATTTCTCATATGGCAGAAGCCCTTCAGTATAAACAAAAAAATTATGAGCCAGCATAATGAAATTGGAAAAATTGGCGAAGAACTTGCCAAAAAGTTTTTAGAAAAACAAGGGTATAAAATAATAGAGCAAAATTATAGGACAAAATACGCAGAAATTGATTTGGTGGCTCAAAACACCTGCCTGCCCTGGCAAGAAAAGTTTCTTGTTTTTGCAGAAGTAAGAACAAGAATTGGAGAAAATTTTGGAACGCCAGAAGAAACAATCAACCAAAAAAAAATGAGAAAACTTCGCCAGAATGCCATAGCTTATGCAGCTATTAAAAAATGGAGCGGACCCTTTAGAGTAGATGCCGTATGCATTGTTTTAAAACCAGATTACAGCGTTGAACGTTTAAACCATTATGAAAACATTGTTTAAATTTTATAATAGAGTAAAATAACAAAAAATAATAAGATGTATTTAGACAAAAATATTTTAATTAAAACAATAAAAATAGGAATAGTTTTAATTTTATTTACCCCCTTGGTCATTGGTTTTTTTGGACTTAATGCATCAGGATATCCCAAGGCGGTATTTTTTCGTTCTTTGGTTGAGATAATTTTTGTTTTTTATGTATTTTTAATCCTTTTAGATAAAAAATATATACCCAAAAAAACAATTTTAATTATTTGTATTTTGCTGTTTGACATAATACTGATTGTTTCTAGCATAGCCGGCATAAATTTTTACAAAAGTTTTTTTGGAGAAATGCAGCGCGGCGAAGGAATAATTTTTCATCTCCATTTGCTTATATTTTTAATCATGCTTGTCGGCGTTTTTTCTGAAAAAGAAGAGTGGATAAAATTGTTTAAAATTTCAGTTATTGTTAGCGGAGTGTCAAGTTTAGCGGCGATTTTGCAAAAATTTAATGTAGCCTCGTTTTACGGATTTCACAACGGCATATCCGGAACTTTATCAAACCCTAATCTCTTCGGCGATTATATTGTTTTGTCTATTTTTTTGACATTTTTTTTGATAACCGTAGAGCGGGAAAAATACTTAAAAATTGTTTGGATTTTTCTGGCGGTCTTAAATTGCTATACTTTATTCTTGTCTTTGTGCCGGGGCGCCTGGTTTGGATTTTTAATGGGGCTAATTTTTCTTTCTTTTTTTTATTTTTTTAATTTAAATTATAAGAAACGGATAATTTTACTTTTTGGGATATTGATTTTAAGCATTCTTATTTTACTAGCTTCTTTTAATTTAAAAAATATTGAACTGTCTAAAAACAGCTTTTTTGATAAGATTATCAGCATAAATTATAATCTCAACGGCCGTACAGAAATATGGAAAATGTCTTTTGTCGCCTTTAAAGAAAGGCCGTTATTGGGATGGGGGACTGAATCATTTTCTTTTGTTTATGATAAGAATTTTAAAAGCAGTTTTTCAGATTTTTTGTTGGACGGTGTTTATTATGACCGTCCTCATAATAAAGTTATAGAAATATTGGTATCCAATGGAATTGTGGGGATTATAAGTTATCTTTCAATTTTTTCTGTTATTTTTTATATAATTTTTAAATATATAAAAAGACCGGTCAGTCTGTTTTTAGCCGCTTTTTGCGTTTCTTATTTTTTTCAAAACATCTTTTCTTTTGACAGCGCTTGCAGTTATATTTTATTTTTTTTAATGATTGGTTTTATAAATAATAATTTTTCCGGTTTTGCAGATAACACGGCAGACAAAGCGAACAGCGATTTTATAAAACTTAAATTAATACCTCTTCCTAAAATAATTATAGCTTTTTTGGCAGTTTTGCTTACAGCAGTAATTTTTTATCAATTGAATATAAAGCCGACAATAGCCGCTATGCATTTTCCTGATTCCATAAAATATGAAGACACAGACATCAAAAGGGCATTTACCGGGTACGAAGAAGGAATTAAAATAAATACTTTATACGATAGCGATCTTAGACTGGCTTTTACCGATAGGTCGCTTTTTTTACTGGAAAACGGCAAAGTAAAAAATATTGAAGAAGATGTTGTCAAAAAATTATTAGAAATAAAACCGCTTTTGTATAAAGATTTAGAAAATAAAAATCAGCAAATTAATCATTTGTATGAATATCTTGCCAGAATTAACGAATGGAGCTATCTTTTGCATAAAAACACAGTTGATTTAGATGAAATGGAAGAAGTTTTAAAATTAGCCGTAGCATTTAATCCGGAAGTGTCTGTTTTTTATCAGCTTTTTGGCGAATTAAAAATTTTGCAAGAAAAAACCATTGAAGGCGAAGAATATATAAAGAAGAGTTGCAATCTTAGCCATTTGGGATGCAGTAATGAAGCAGAATTATACAGAAAAATAGGGGTAGCTTATTTTAAAAAAGGCGACTTGAAAAACGCAGTAAAAAATTTACAAAAAATGCTGGATATAGATTATTTGTATAAAAAAAATACGGGAAAATCTGCCATTAAAAATGCAGAACAGTTTATAGACGCAGTGGCTGTTATGTATTATATTAATTTAAAAGATTTAGAAAATTGCAGAAAAACATATGAACGGGGAATGGAGATTTATCCCGATTACAGCAATATTTATAAATCCCGTTTGGAAAAGTTGATAACAGGAAATTGAAGAATAAATAGTGTGTTTTAAGTTATACACAGCCCCTCCTCGTTGACTTTTATTATTATATATTGATAATTAATATAATAAGAAAGGCCGATTAATTTTTTTAGTCAATAAACATATAATATATGGCAAAAATAAAAAAAATAATAGGATTATTTTTATCATCAGTTTTAATTATTTCAATGTGCTATGTTGTTGCTGAGCCGGCAATAGTTGACGCGGTTACAGATAGCGCCACAGTGACTGCTACAGTTACAGAAGAAATTAGTATAACTCAGCCAGATAATGCTACTATGAGTGCAACAATTCCCGGTATGACGGGAAATCCTGGCGCTCCCGTAACAAGCTCTTTAACTTGGACGGTAAAAACAGCAAATGCAGCCGGTTTTAATATGAAAATTAAGGCCTCTCAGGCAAGTGCAATGTTTCAAGATGGAACTTATCTTTTTACCGATTACACTCCCGCAGTCACAGGAACACCTGATTATTCGTGGGCTTCTCCGGCTTCCGCCGCAGCTGAGTTTGGTTTTACAGTAGAGCCGGCAACAGATGCAGATGCTGTGGCAGCTTTTTTAGATAACGGAAGCAATGCCTGCAATGTCGGGTCTACCCAAACAGACGAGAAATGTTGGTTTGGTTTAAATGGCACGACAGATGTAGATATGATAAATAGGTCAACCAACACAACCAGTTCTGGAGAAGCCGAAATTGTGAAATTTCAGGCAGAATCAAACGCAAAATTTTTGAAAGAAGGGGCTTATGTCGCTACTATTACGGTGACAGCAACAATGAATTAGTAATTTGTTTTTTGTAAAATTATGAAAAAATTATATATTTTGTTTTTTGCAATATTTCTTGTAACTATTTGCTCGGTTTTTTCTGCAAATAATGCTTTGGCTTACATAGTTGAAGACCTTGATTTTCAAGACGAAGGAGATATTGTTGTGGGCCCCGGAAAAACAGAGGTTTTGCTGTCGCCCGGAGATAGCTATACTAAAGAAATTTTAATAACCAACAGAAGCGGAGAAAAAAAACTTTTTACCATTGCTGTTGAAGATTTTCAGGGTTCAGAAGACCCTGGAGCTACAGTTGAGTTTTTGGGGACAGAAAGAGGGCCTTATTCTTTAAAAGATTATGTTAGGCCGGAGATAGAAGAGATTATTTTGTCTCATGGCCAGCGTTTAAGGTTGCCCGTTGTTATTAATATACCTCAAAATGCCGAGCCGGGAGGTTTGTATGGGTCGGTAATGATATCGGCTAAAAATTTAGATGATGGAGGGACAAAAGTTGAAAATGATATGGCCGCAGCCAAAATGAAAATTATCACCCGTGTTGCTTCTCTTTTCTTTGTAACAGTAAAGGGAGATGTGCTCCAAGGAGGTATTCTTAAAGATTTTAAAACAGGAAAAAACTTTTATGAAAAAGGGCCGGTTTCTTTTAAAATGTTATCTGAAAATACAGGGAATATTCACCTTTCTCCGTACGGAATAATAGAAATAAAAAACCTTTTGGGAGCCAAAGTTGGAGAAGCCAAAATTGACCCGTGGTTTGTTATGCCTAAATCCATGAGAACAAGAGAAATAAAATGGAATACGTCTTTTCTTTTTGGCAGATATACCGCCCAAATTTCTTTAAACAGAGGGTATAAAGATATTATTGATACAGCTGATTTTAGTTTTTGGGTAATTCCGTGGAGGATTGTCTTAATTGTAGGTATAGGCTTGATTTTACTAATTTGTCTTTTGGTTTGGATTGCCAGCCACTTTGAACTTAAAAAGAAAAGATGAAGAAGAAAATAATTGTATTTTTTATTGTGGCGGCTCTGGTTTTAATTGAAGGTTATTTAATAATAACTTCAGTTGCAGACGGCATAAGAGAAGAAACAGAAATTCAGAGCTTTTGCGAAGCTAAATGCGCTTATAGCGAAAATTCATATTTTTGGGAATTTTCAGGAGAAAGCGCCACCAGGGGTTTTACCACAAAAAATGAATGTTTGAGTTATTGCCAAAGAAAAACACAGGGCTTTGTCTATTATTTGGGAAAATCCGGAACAGCTTTTCTGGGAAAAATTTTCAGTAAATAACATAATTATTTTAAACAAAAAAAATGGGGCGCTTGCGCCCCATTTTTTTTGTTGTTAGAAGAGGGTTATTCACAGATTGTTGACAGTATTTTTATATGTTAAAATAAAGCAATAAAATAGTTTTTAAATGGAAAAAATAATTAAAAAATTCCCGATTTTTTATTTAATAATTTTTTATTTGTTTGCGCAGGGTTTTTTTAACCCCTTATTTGCGGCTGTAATGCAAAGCGGAAATTATCGCATTGAATCAGATAATGCTCTTATGCCTACCGGAGGCGACCAGTCAACTGATAACTATATTTTTAAAGATACTATGGGAGAATTGTCCAGCGGTCCTTCTGCCAGCTCCACTTATAAACTAAAAGCAGGGTATCAGGAAATGCAAGAAGTTTATTTAAGCGTTTCTGTGCCGGATGATGCGGCTATGACTCCTTCTATTCCCGGCATTACCGGCGGCACGGCTGACGCAACTATTTTGTGGACTGTTATTGCCGACGGTCCGTCTGGTTTTGCCATGTCAGTTAAGTCTTCAACTGATCCGGCAATGAAATTAGACGGCAGTTATTATTTTGACGATTATTCGCCTTCATCAGCAGGAACGCCAGACTATGACTGGGCTGTTTCGGCCAATGAAGCTGAGTTTGGCTTTACAGTAGAACCGGCAACAGATGAAGACGCGGTTGCCAGCTTTCTAAACGCGGTAGGCGGGCCATGTAATACGGGGACTGCTCAAACAGATGACCAATGCTGGTTAGATTTTAACGGCACAAATAATATTAACGTTATAAATCGTTCTTCAAGAACCAGTATTGCCGGAGAAGATGAAAATATTAAATTTAGGGCACAGTCCAACGCAAAATTTTTGAAAGAAGGAAGTTATGTCGCCACTATTACAACAACAGTTGTTTCAAATTAAATGAAATTTTTACCATTTATAATTTTAATTTTTGCAATAGTTTTTTTTGCAACAAATAATGTTTTGTCAATTTCAGATTCTGTAAATGTGCAGCTGCAGGTTACAGGCGACTGCAATAACAATAATATTTGTGAAGAAAATTTGGGAGAAGGTCAGCTTGGCTGCCCGGCTGACTGCGGATGCAACAACAACGGACAATGCGAATCAGGACGCTTAGAAACAGAGGCGAACTGTTCTGGTGATTGCGCAGTTCAAATAACTACTCCGATAGGAGGAACAGATGTTCCGGATATTAATATTTATATTAAAAATTTAATTGTAAGCGATATAACTTTTGATTCGGCAGTTATATCGTGGCAAACAACAAATCCGGCATCGTGTGTTTTGTCGTGGGGGGTTACTTCCGGTTATGAAAAAGAAATTATTTCAGAAACAGCGCCAAGTTTAGAGCATTTAACAAAATTAAACAATCTTGAGATTGCGACCCCCTATTATTATAAAATACTTTGCAAAGATAATTTAAATCAGAAAGCCGAAAGCGAAGCCAAAAATTTCAGCACTTTAAGAGCTCTGGAAAATGTAAGCAATTTTAAAGCAACGCCCGGCGACAAAGAAATAATTTTAAGCTGGGATAATCCAAAAGATACTAAATTTAAAGGAGTTCGGCTGGTTAAAAATACAGATTTTTTTCCGGCTAATTTTGAAGACGGAATTACAATTTATGACGGAACAAGAGAAATATTTACAGACGAAAATCTTATAAACGATAAAATATATTATTATACGATTTTTGTTTATGACAAAGATGAAAATTATTCATCGGGCGCCGTGGTTTTTGCTGCTCCCCATGCGCAAGGCGGAGCTGTAATACCGCCAGAAGAACCGCAACCGCCCGTTGTTCCGCCAGAAGTGCCGGAAGAAATAACTATAAATGATTTTAATTTTTATTCAGACGGCCAAAAACTTATTTTAAAAAACGGAAAAATAATTGAAGTTGAAAATAATAAAAATGTAATTGTAACAATTGATTATAAAAAAATTCCCAGAGAATATAATACAATTATTTTTAGCTTTAGGTCAGAAGACAGCATTTATTCTTATCTGTTAAAACCGGACAAAGAAAAAAATATTTATTTTACAACATTTAAAAGTCCGGAAAGTTCGGGCATTTTTCCGATTGAAATTATATTTTTTGATGCAGCCAATAACCGGGTATTAAAACTTGATGCAGAATTATCAGTTTTTAAAAAAGAAATTGAAAAACCGATTGAAAAATCAATTTTTGCAGGAGTATACCTGAACTTTAAAATGGTTTTAATATTTCTGTGGCTGATCTTGCTGTTGTTGGTTATAATAATTTTTTTATTAATCAGGCAAAGGAGAAAAGAAGAAGAAAATCAAAAAGAAAAAAATCAAAATGTTATTCCGCCGGCTAATTAAAATTAAAATACTGATTATTTTTGCGGTTGTCATTGCTGTTTTTTGCGTTGGATTAATTGCTAAAGCCGCCTTTAATGAAAAAATTAATTATCAGGGAAAACTGACTAATGCCAGCGGCGTGGCTGTAGCCGACGGCTACTACTGCATGAAGTTTGCTATTTATGACGCCTTAACAGACGGCAGCGAACTTTGGTCGGAAGAATGGAAAACAGATAACGCTCATAAGGTGCAAATTACCAGCGGATTATTTGCAATATTATTAGGCACTCAAACAAGCATTTCAACTGTTGATTTTAATAATGCTTCGCGATATCTTGAAATTCAATTAGATGCCACCTGTAATGACAGTTATGAAGAAGTTTTTGCTCCAAGAAAACAATTGGGAGCTGTTCCGGCTGCTTTTGAAGCTAAAAAATTGGGAGGATATACATGGGCATCTCCCGGTTCAATTGGAGCTACAACCCCGGAAGCCGGAGCGTTTACAACTCTTACCGCTTCAAGCACATTTACAGCTCCCATACAGGTTAGTTCGGCAACCGGAGTAGCTATGACTGCCACCAACGGCGTTTTAACTGTGGCCGGAACCGGCGACGGGTTTGACGAAAACCTGACATTTGATTTTAATGCAACAACAAATACAGTAGGGATAAACAGCGGTACAAGTGTTGCGACTCTTAATTTTAATGCACTTGCCCTTACCACCACAGGACTAGGCACATTAGGAACATTATTAGTAACAGAAACATCGGGAACAGATTTGCCTATAATACTAAGGAATACTCAAAGCACAGGTAGCGATACAGGAGCTGTTACTATTTATGCGCAAACAACTTCTACTCCTTATCAAATGGGTAAAATTGTTTTTGGAAGAACATATGATTACACCGCCGCAGACCAGAATAGCTTTATGGATTTCTACACTGCTTATGAAAATACAGACACATTGGCTATGAGAATAGACGAAAGCCAAAACTTTAACTTTCAAGCAAATAATTTACTTACCACAGGCTCTATAACAGGAGGTACTCTTCTAGCTACTGCTTCAGGAGGATTAACCTTAGGAACAGACGCCGCCACCAACACAGCAGGATATGTTAAAATGTTTTCGGCCGGTGCAAATAATTATTACACAACTTTTACCGCAGGAACGCAGACAGCTAACGCCACTTATACTTTACCTACTGCAATGCCAGCCTCAAATAAGTTTTTACAAAGTACAGATGCAGGAGTATTGAGTTGGGAAACAGTTACTAGCGGGTATACAAACCTTACTTCATTTGTTGCCCAAACAGCATGGAGAAGTTTTTATTCCAATACCGATGGCGATGTAGTTGAATTAGCTTTTGGAGCAGCAGGTACTGCTTTGTTATCGGGCGGCGCAGCTGCTGCGCCTGCCTGGACAACCGCTACCTATCCGTCTACTACAGTAGCCAACCAGATTCTTTATTCAACAGCAACTAATGTGGTTGGAGCAACAGCCAGTTTAACTTTTGACGATACAAATGGTTTACAAATTTCGAATGGAGGTGATTCACAAGTTCTTTCTGGCACCGGCTCCCTGGTTTTTGGCGGCATAGGCGGTGTTGACAATGAAAATCTTACTCTTGATTTTGAAACAACAACAAACACAGTGGCAATTGGAACAGGAACAGGAGTGACCGGTCTTGATTTTAGTGCTTTAAATATTGTCACTACAGGCACAATAGGCGGTGGCGCCAACATTGCAACTACAGGAGATGTAGCGGCTGCCACATACCATGTTGGAGCTACCGCCGGCATTGACGGTACCACCTGCAATGACATTACTGTTGTAAAAGGAATTGTTTCAGCCGGCACTTGCACGTCTGATGTAAGATTTAAAGATATTAATGCTCCTTTGGAAAACGTTCTTGAAAAATTAGAAAATATAAGAGGCGTTTATTATACTTTAAATGAAACATACAGAGCTGACAAACCATGGGTCACAACAAATAGCGAGATAGGCATGATTGCCCAAGAAGTGGAAGCGCAATTTCCGGAATTAGTTAACACCAACGAAGATGGTTATAAATCCATTAAATATTCAATGTTTACCTCTGTTTTAGTGGAAGCTATTAAAGAGTTAAATCAGAAAGTTGATATTTTAGGCGGAGATTCAATTAACCTTGATAAATTGGGGGCAACCGGCACAGGCCAGATATCCGGAGTTGAAAGTACAACAATTTCTCAATCGCTTATTGATTTAGGCATGACTCTTGTTGACGGGGTAGCTACATTAAAAGAAGTTGTTGCTGATAAGCTTACGGTTAAAATTGCCAGAATGGAAAAAATGGAAATGGTTGATTCAAACACGGGAGACGTTTATTGTACTTGGATTGCAAGCGGCGAGTGGCAAAAAGTAAAAGGAGCTTGTTCTACATTAGAATCAAAAGAATCAAAAGTTGAGACAGAACAGCCTACGCCCCAAGAGCCAACTCCGGCTCCAGAACAGCCTACGCCCCAAGAGCCAACTCCGGCTCCAGAACAGCCTACGCCCCAAGAGCCAACTCCGGCTCCAGAACAGCCAACTCCACAAGAACCTGCGCCAGAAGATAAAACAAAGAAAGATAAAAAAGAAGAAATTCAAACTTTTGCTATAAGCTCTGTGGCCCCTGTCAGCGATATTGCTGTAGCTAACGGAACTGCAATCGGGCAGGCAGGTTTGCCGGCGAGTGTAACGGTTACTTTAAGCGATGCTTCAACTCAAGATTTGCAAATTACATGGGATAATGGAAATCCAACTTATGACCCAGCTACTGCCGGTGAGTATATTTTTACAGGCGGTTTAACTTTACCGGAAGTAGTTAGCAATCCAAATAATTTTTCAGCAACTTGCAAAGTTACCGTGCAAGCGCCGATTGTGCAAGAGCCAGAACCCGAAGAGTCCTCGCCCATTGGAGAGGTTGTAGAAGAAGCTGCTTCGGCTCTGCTTAACGGAATGTGGGAGTTTATAAAATGGTTAGTTCAATCATCTATTGCCGCTATAAGCAGAATTATTCCTGATAATATTAAAAAATTATCGGCTAATTTAAGTTTTTCTATAACTCAAAATGTAAAATCAGATTTTCAACAGTTATCTTTACAGGTTAAATTAGCAAGCCGGCTTTTAATAGAATCTGTAAATAAATTTTCAAGAATTTTTATTATCCAATAATTATTACAGACACCCATACAGCGTTTATGCCAAAAAAATCATTACTGATTATTTTCTCTCTCACCATACTTGCTTTAGCAATTTGTTTTTTTATTATTTTTAATTTATTAAAACCCAAAGTAGACCAGACAGCGGTATTAAAAGCCGGCACAATTCAATCTTCACAAATTATTGCCGGAAAAAAGGTAGAATGGGTTGCTGTAATTTCAGCAAAAGATATAACAGAAACCAGCCGTTTTTTGCAGCTTCCCAAAACAGCAAAAAACATAACAGTAAAAATTATAGATAAAAAACAAAAAGAAGCATCTTTAAACGCTGTAAAAAGTATTCAAATTACAGAAAAAGACCGACAAGTGTTTGCAAAAAACAATTCTAAGTCTGTTTTTACAGCCGGAATTATAGAGCCGGCCGCCAGTTTTTTTTCTGATATGTTTGATAACTTGAAAGATACATTAAACCCAAAGGTAATAACTGATGATGGCAATAAATTTTATGATCTGTCTGAAGAAATTTTAGAAGAAACAAACTATATTGAAGTTCATTATCAAACGCCAGCTCCAAAAATTTCAGAAAAAGTTTTAAACAATGGAAAAACGGCAACCATAAAAGATGATGATTCTTTAAACTATGCAAATGTTCTTGCCTACACAACTATTCCTGAAATTTTCAACGTAGGGCAGGAAAGCAAGATAAAAATTAAGTGGAAAAATAATGGAGAGCAGAATATTCTGTTTAAATCTTTTGACCTTAACAACAATGGAAAATTAGATTACGTAGAATGGACAGTGCCCCATTTATCAGAACAGATATTTGAAATCATATTTATCTCTAACGCATTTGAATTAGACGAAAACAAAGAAATAGTAGCAGATATTTACGACCTCACCGTAGCAAAGGACAACCAATGGGCAACAGTACAAAACAACCACTATGTCAGAGCAACATTTAGAAAGATATTAGACAACACAAAAGATATTACTTTGCATGCCAAACCCACCAACCCAAGCCAGCCGGCCCGAGTGGAAGTGTACACAGAAAATGGAACAGAACTTATTGCAATATTTGAAAACATAAATCAGGAAAACACTTACAAAATATATTTAACAAACCTGCAAACACCCACAGATGTTTTTGATTTAAAAATTGTTAACGCAGATGTTGACATTGATTGGATTGTTGATCCAACTTTTACGTCAACACAAACAGGTAACTTTAACATTGGCACAACATGGGGCGGAGCATGTTCTTCCAGCTGTACTGCAGGAGTTGATTTTCCCGGCACAACCGACACAGCAGTTATTGCTGTTGGCACTGTCACACTGGATTCTTCAAGAACAGTTGCTTCGCTCACAGTAAACGTTGGTCGCACTTTTGCAACAAGCTCGTATAACTTAACGGTTGCAGGCGACGTCACGGTAAATGGCACAATTTCCGGCACTGGAGCAATTATACTTTCTGGCGCTTCAAACACAGTTTATGGCGCAGCGAACGCAACATTTTCAGCTCCGGCTTCTTTAAGCGCTGATTATACAATAGATGTTGCCACTGGCTCGTTTGTTATGACGGGCATTATTTCAGGACCCGGATACGGCATATCAAAAACAGGAGCAGGAACACTTTCTCTATCTGGCGCCAATACTTTTACCGGTGGATTTACAATTAAAGCCGGGATAGTTAAGGGCGCCACTAGTAATAACTCTTTTGGAGCGAACGCAAACGTTATTACTATTGGCGACTCAAGCGGAAGCGCCGATGCAACGCTTTACGGCTACGGTTATAGAACTTTTGCCAACCCAATCACAGTTGCTTCTGGTAGCGCTGGTGTATTAAGTATTACCGGTAATGCCGCAACCTTCACTGGTGCTGTAACTTTAAATAATAATTTTACAATAACCAATATAGACGGCGCCAACACTTTAACTGGCGGAGTTACTGGAACCGGTAACATTATAATTAATAATACAAATTCTAACGCTATCACTATTTCAACAACCACAGTTAACAATATAGGTACTATTACAAACTCTGGCTCAAGTACCGG
>Ga0310040_1000649_pt1 | contig 30509 bp, 33 predicted proteins | sample EPASupsiteHSE623_FD_200237 | JGI IMG/M metagenome (GOLD analysis project Ga0310040, IMG submission 200237) | Bioremediated contaminated groundwater from EPA Superfund site, New Mexico - Sample HSE6-23 (v2) (version 2) | ecosystem: Environmental > Aquatic > Deep subsurface > Groundwater >... | reverse complement strand
ATATCTCAAGATTGGATACAGGGCATATTATTAATCCTGGCCATAACCAGTTTGATGCATTATATAACATCAAACTAGGGTTCGCAAGGATGTACTACTATTTTACAGCAGATTCGGGACACTGCCCCTGAATACCCACACAGATCATATGCTTCATCGAATAGTTCTCGATTCTTCTCAAAGAACTGCTTTTCACCTGCCTTGTATATGCCATCGATAAAATCTAAAATTATGTCGATATTTGCATTCTTTGCTTTTTCTATGAGGCCTTTAATAAACATATCTGTATCTAGATCTCTCATGCTTATGGCGTTGGAGATAAATTCAGAAGTGTTTTTAGTCGATATAGCATCAATGATTGTTAGAGCGGTGCTTACTGGATCAGGATATCCTTCATGAAGGATATGTGCTATATGATCTGAGCGAATCCAATGCAGCCCAGTAATAATTCCATGGTCTATGTTCAAATATTCCCCTGTGAGAGATTTTAACACCAGTTGAGGATCATCTCTAAGTCGAATGGTTCTCAGCAATTTCTCTGCAATTACAGATGCACCTAGTGCATCAGCTAACGCAATCCTCCTCAGAATTTCCATTTTGGCTGGGTCTTCCTGTTGTGCAGAGAACTGTTTCACTTGATCTCTTAGCCTTTCCTTCAGCATTTGGCCATGGGTAATAAAGTAAACATACTCCATTAAAAGGTGAGGTTTACCGACCTTTTCATAAGCCCATTCAGGTGAATCAACTGATGCATGAAGCCTTCCTTCGGCTCTAAACGCGTTGAATAGATCTTTCGCTTCATTTGAATCCAGAATTGGCTCAAGTATCTCATAATTAGTCAAGCTTTCAAGAGCAAAGCGATGCCAATCTTCATTCCGAACTGAAATTAGAGTTCTAATGCCCAATGCAGCACATTCCTGTGCTATAAGAGGCCATAACCGAGTGCGGCATTCAGCATTATCAACAAGCAACAAAATGGGTAAGCCAAGATTTGCCCTAAAGTGGAGGTTTCTACGGATAAGCTCAACTTGCTCTTCTGAATCAGCCTTTCGTAGAATAAATGTATTCTCAGCGGGCCATTTTTCATATGCATATCGATAGAGAAGCGCCGATTTTCCTTGACCACTTGAGGATCGAAGAATACAGATCTTTGAAGAGCATATAGCACTATCAACCTTTTCAAGCCAACCTGATCGCCTAATATCAATATTTGCTGCAATATGGCCCGGTCTGGTTTCCTTGCCATCAAAGAAATCTGCAATGTTTCTATCTGGCTCCCAGGAGATTCTTCCAATCAGACCGCGTCCGTGTGCTTGGAATTCAGATTCACTCGATAAAGCTTCCCCAACGGCTATCCTAATGCTATCCAGGTCTGTACGAGTTACAGACTTCCGATCTTTAGCCCATTCTAGGAATTTGGCGATAAAAGCAAGTATATATGTATCAATAGCTTCGCTCCCTACCTCAAAAGTATCGGCCATATTTCGTCTAATTTCTCTGCGAATCAGCTCTTCAGGTTTCGAGATAATAGTCAATCTGCTGTAAATATCATTTGATTCCTCTATAGAGGCTCCGATATCCTTGCAGAGATCACGAAACTTTTTCTCGATAGGTTGCCTTTCTACTTGCGGCAGTGTCTCTCTACTGGCTAATTTAGATAGCTCCTTTTGCAGTTGAAAGTTGACAACGAGAACAAAGTTACAAAGCGGCTCTGAACGATGGACTTCTAGAAAGCCCTTTATTGGTTCTTTCAACTTGCTCCAATTCCAGGGATTTTGCGATGATTTAACTTGAATATATTCATTTCCTAGATGCAAGCCGAGAAGGTCAATATCTTCAATTCCCTCTAGCCTAAGTACAAGATTACATTCATGATTATTATAAAGATCGAAAGCACGAAGTAAGGAATAAAGTATTTGATATCGTATGCCTCTGATGTTCACGGCTCCGTGAAAACGGGTTTTAAATAGGGCTTCAAGCCCAATATTAGGACCAATCTCTGAAGTTTGTCTTTTGACCTTTTTTACTTTCATAGATTTTGGATCACTTTTCCTAGCATTTCCTAGATTATCGATATATCTTAAAAACTTGCTTATTGCATTACAGTATGATAGATAATCAATGCCATTCACAATGCAATTATAACTGGCAACAACAGAGATGTTGCCATATGCCTAATAGGCTGCCAAATATCTTTCCTAACCAACCGACGCACCAGTTCGGCCAAAATATGCCCTGGTGGCAGGGCGATGCCGTCCAGTTTGAATGCTCGGATAGCCGTAACCTGATCACAATAAGCTGGAGCGGTCCAAAAGGCAGGTCCGCAGCATAGTCATCCATGAGGCGGACTATGGCAGAGGCCGTCGCCGTCGTAACCCTCATTATAGAAAATGTTAAATGGATAAGGGCCTAAGATCTGGCCAGGAAACAATTTTGGAGGCGTGTCATGAAAGAAGAAGTGTTCTTTGGCGAAGGGATGAAAAACATAAAGAGCGATTACCCTGACCTCTATAATGCCATTGTAGGCTTAAACGAGGCGGCCTTTACAGGAAAGGTCGTAGATTACAAGACCCAGAAGTTGATTGCACTTGGAATCAATGCAGCAGCCTCCGATGACAGGGCTACGAAAAAACAGATGATGAGCGCCATAAAGGAGTTTGGAATCACCAAGGACGAGATAGTGGACGTCTTAAGAGTGGTTCTTCTGACATCGGGGATGCCTCCATTCAACAAGGCAATAAAGATATTATACGAAATAATAGAACCTAAAAAGTAGATGAAATATTCTTTTTTGCAGGCATTATGCTAATTGATAGTATGAAAAAGTCTCAAGGCGATCGCAAAGATCACGAAAGAAGCTGAACAGGCGCCTTGAATTGCTCTCTTCTGATTTTTGGCCCATACCGATCCTTGCCCTTTGCCGGGCCTGGGATACTGCACGTCTCTCCTCTCAGGGATGGCTGCAGTAATGAATGCAAGTCCGGACCTATGATCAGCTCTGACCAGATGAGATATGAAAAATTAGCATCGAGAGCTGCCAGAAGATCATGACAGATCTGCTCCGCCCCTCTCTGCCTGTGTTTTAACCAGGGCGCCATAGGCTTTTCCCGAATCTGTTATGGCTATAAGGCCGTCTCTTACCTCTATAAGCCCGGCCAGCTCCAGCCTGTGCAGGTGATAGTCAAGCATCGCCGGGCCTACGGCCTCTTCTATCTCTGATACTTTGAGGCAGCCCTCGTTCATCAGTATCAGCATCTTCCTCCTGGTGGAGTTCTCGAGGGCATGATGAACCAGCCTCATCTCCTCAGGGGACTTGGGCTTGGCCTTGCGTCCTATATCCATGTAGATTGAAGAACGCCTTGGTGAAAATATCCTTCTTTCGGTTGAGGATGGAGCCTGTAGCATGTGCAGAAGCTTTGGCAACAGTCCTTTGGAAGAATAATTCGCGGGGAGGGCAATTAAACGAGCATGATTTATATCATGTATAAACTCGGAAAGGAGAATTATGAGCGAGGAGCTGAAGAGGGCATTATTGGAAAGATGCGAGAAGATGGAGATCCCCCTGGCGGGCGTGGCCAGCGTTGATATGTGGACCCGGCCTCCGTTTGAGCCCTGGATGCCCGAAGAGTACTTTCCTCAGTCGATATACCCTGAGGCAAGATCGGTGATTGTAATCGGTCTGCCTGTCGCTCTGCCTGTGCTGGAGACATCTCCCTCCATCTATTATCGTGAGCTGTACACCACTGTAAATGCTTTACTGGACCAGTATACCTACCGCCTGGCCAATTTTCTGACAGGAAAGGGATATCCCTCCATCTTCATTCCCAGAGATGGGTATGGCGGCATAAAGGCACTCCTGGAGAAGCCAATAGCTGCTTTCTCTCACAGGCATGCAGCTCTCCTGGCAGGCCTTGGGAACTTTGGAGTGAGCAATATGATCCTTACTCCGGATTATGGCCCCAGGGTCCGCTTCGGCTCGGTTCTCACAACAGCCGATCTGCCCTCAGACCCGATGCTGGAGAAGAAGCTGTGCACACGGTGCATGCGTTGTGTGACAATGTGCCCCTCAAACGCCCTCTCAAAGGATGATTACCCCAAGGGATTGACAGATAAGAGAGCTTGCGCCACCTACAGTGCTAAATTAAATGAACGCTACGTTTCCCCATGCGGCATATGCATTAAGGTCTGTCCTATTGGGGAGGATAGAAAGCTGTATCGCAGAGAAGATATTTCGATGTACTCTGAGGGGGACCGTTTTGCCAAATATCACAGGGCCTGGGATCATGTCAGGGCTCATGGCGGCAAGCGGCAGGATCCATCGGAATAGTCTGATGGGCGGGATTAATCATCAGACATTTCATAAACCTTTCACCAAAATTTCTTGCCAGCAGCCCTCACAAATCTCCTGCATTTGAGGTAATATGAGGTCGAGATGGCATGTAGCCTCTGACGATATTGGGCTAATAATAGTATCTTCTTTTGCATAGTCACTGAATGAATTTATTAACAATGAATGTGCAATTACTTTTGGAGGAATTATGATGAAATTTAACCAATCGCTCCTCATATTGTTTGCTGTTCTGATGGCATCATCGGCAGTATCAGCTCAAGATGTCAGCGTCGATCAGCTCAAGCAGATGATAGAGAATTCAACTCAGAACCTGACTACTTACAGTTATTCCAGGCATGCGGACACTAATCTGCTTTATACCAATGCTACCATTGACAGAGGATTCAGCGCCGTTAAGATTACAGAAGGGAAGGTAGACCTGGTGAACCAGACTGGATACTGGGACTCGAATCTGGCTGACAGGACCAGCGGCCAGGTCCTGACCTGGGACGGCTACCTGGTAAATGGCACTGAGTACTGGAAAGAGGGTCAGAACTGGACGACTTCCACAAGAATGAACAGATCCAGGCTCTTGGAGGATTACAATGAAATCCCAGGCGAGGTCAATCTGATCAGATACTCCAATCTGACCATCGTGGGCTCTGAGATGGTTGCTGGCGAGGAGACGTACAAGCTGGCGGGCTCGCCCATGGGCCCCATATATAGGGGAATGATAGGTTTGCAGCTGCTGGTGGCCTATATACCATCGTCTTTCCCTCTCCCTGAAGATATCAGGGAAGGAAGGCTGGTCCTCAGCAGAACGGGCCTTATGAACAACAGCAACATAACCCTGACCGCCTGGATCACCAAAGACAATGCTCTTCTAAAGAGGCTTGACATCAACTCGAGCTTGACCGTCTCGCCCCAGATTCTAAACATCTCTGCTCCAAACTACATGATCACGTCCAAGATCAATGAGTCCACAGTCTACAGCGACTTTGGCGCTCCTGTAAATATTGAGCTTCCTAGTGTTGCCCAGAACCAGTCCGGCGGCGTCCGTGCTGTGGATTATAGATGGTCACTATTCGGTTCAGTGAGGCCTTAGGGGTGAAGAAGATGACAGCTAAATCTGATATGAGATCGGGATTCGTACCTGCATTGCTCTGCATTGCGGCCTTTCTTGCCATCGGCATGGCGACTGTTTGCGGACAATCGGTTCCCGGACAGATCCCCGGACAGGTGATCTCTGGACAGGGGATCCCTGGACAGGTCATTGGGCAGGCTTCAAGCACCTCAGCCCAAGACAGCGCTTATTGTGTGGGTATGGGATACAACTATGCGGTCATCCCCGGAGTGAACGGCAACCAGCCGATCTGTCAGTTCCCTGACAACACCTGGTGCGATGCCCGCGCATTCGCCACAGGAACCTGCAATATCAACCAGCCGGGCTACTACAATCCTTACTACTTCAACACTACTCAAAGCGCGCTGGAAGTCTCTGCCCAGATAGCACAGTGCCGGAGAATGGGCGGAGGAGTGAGAACTGTGCACACTCCTTATGGAGATGTGGACCTGTGCGTCTTCGCAGATGGCAGCTCCGTAGACCTCCGGTCGCTTAGAAGCGACGACTTCGGCGGATCTCCAGGCGCGGCTTCTGCTTATGCGTCACCTGTCAGCCCGTTCTATGGAGGAGATAGCTGGTATTACTATGCTTACTCCTGGCTGAATGCACCATAGCACAAGACGATCTTTAAAAGAAATTATACTCTCTTATTATCTCATTTTTTAGCCCACACAGAGCTTATAGCATTCAGCCTGACTATCTCTATGGGCCTTCTTTGTGGGATATCGGGATATATCCAGCCGTCTACGTTGTCGCCCATGGAGGCCATAAGGAGCGGCGTAAAATGATGGTAATTGAAGCCAGAGATCTGACCAAGACATATCGCAGGGGCAGCGAAGAGATCTATGCTCTAAAGGGCGTGGACTTAAGCGTGGACACAGGAGAGTTCGTATCCATCATAGGGCCTTCAGGCTCGGGCAAGACCGCGCTCTTAAACATACTGGGCTGCCTGGATACTCCCACCAGGGGCAGCATGAAGCTCAGTGGAGTGGAAACTCACGGGATGAAGGAGAGAGACCTGGTTAAGGTACGCCGTGATAACATTGGCTTTGTCTTCCAGCAGTTCTTCCTCATGCCCACCCTGACCGCCCGTGAGAACATAGAGCTGCCACTGCTATTTGCCAGAAAGGGCGTCAGCAGGAGCAGGGTGGACGGCGTGCTGGAGAAGGTTGGCCTTGCAGATAGGGGCGACCACCTGCCGGGACAGATGAGCGGCGGAGAGATGCAGCGCGTGGCCATTGGCAGGGCTCTGATCAATGATCCAAAGATCATAATGGCTGATGAGCCTACAGGCAACCTGGACTCGGCCACATCAGAGAAGATCTATGAGCTCTTCTCAGACCTGAATCGCCAGGGCTTAACACTGATCGTGGTCACCCATAACATGGAGCTTGCTGAGAAGGCTGAAAGGGTCTTCACCCTGAAGGATGGCCAGATAGTGAGCTGCCGCGAAGGGTCATGCCGCTGAGGAGATAGATGATACATATCCTTCTAATTATCCGGCGCTGCTCTTCAATCGCTCCATCCTCAGGCTCTCTCGAACTCCGCTGAAGAGATCGGGATTCTCCAGAGCTGCATCGATATTCTGGCGATGATAATAGATTGCATCCTCTAGATAGGAGCTCACTAAGATCTCTCCCAGATCGTTGCCCTGAGAATCTACAGGAAGCCCTGTATTGCTGTGCCATGCCACCTTCACCTGGCCGCTCTCGTCAAGGATCAGCGTTAAAAAGACGATCAGAGGCACCTTATCCTCAGAGATGCCTATCGGGCTGTATATCTCCATTACATCATGAGCCCTTTTATCGCTCCCCTCGGCATTCAGATCATAGTAGGTCATGACGCTGCTGGTGTTGGCCATGATCCTTTTCACGTCAGCGTGCAGCATAACGCAAGGACGGCAGTACTGGGTCCGGTCCAGGATCAGCACCGGCCCATCTTTCAAGGCATTCAGCACCCATAAGGGATGTCCGACTGGCTGGTCGGCGTTCATATTCTGGTCAGGGTACCGGGTCCACCAGTCGTCCTTTCCAGAGCCAAGAGCATGCTCTGGCTCATATCCCGTCCCAGCTGCAGCCACGATGCTGGCCAGAAGAACAGCTATCAGGGGCAGTGATGTGAGCCATAAAGAGACCGATATATGCTTTCCTTCCATCATCCTCGCCCAATCAGGTCTTCCTCGTTGCAAGCGTCAGGTTGCCGTAGGGCATGACTATCATCCTTGCACCCTGGCCCTGAGCAACCCTTGCCATGGCCACTGCCTGGTCAAGGCTTGAGGCATGCTTAAAGAAGCTCATCTCTGCCAGCTCTCCTGGCATGCTTGAGACGAGTATGAGCTCATGACTTAAAGATTCCTTGGCAATCAGGGCCGCCTTGTGGCCACCAAACTCGTACTCCCTGCCAAAGCGCTTCACACAATCCTCTGGGGACTCTGCCTCTCTTACCCATCTCTCGAACACGGGATGGCCAAAGCCTTCACTGCACTCGGCTACCAGGATTATGGTCCCTCCTGGCAGGGCTGCATCCCTGGCATTGTCCAGAGCCTTATGAGCCTGGAAGAGGTTGACGTCCTTTGGCCTGCCGCCTGCACAGGCTACTACAATCTCTGCCGGTTCCACGGGCCGGCGGTACATGGCATCCACAACCTCAGCCCCTTCACGGTGGGCATCTATGAAGTCGCCGGCCACTGCCCTGACCACCTCCTTTTTGCTGTTCTGGACCACATTTAAAATGAAGTCCAGGCCAGCCACCTCGGCCGCATCCTCCATGTCCTCCCTTACCGGGCTGTCCAGGTGGCCAGATGCTGCCAGTGGATCCCTCATGAGCTCGTGGTTTATGGTTATGGATCTCTCAGAGCTGACACCAGGTAGCACTGCCTTGGCTCCGCCGCTGTAGCCCGCATAGTAATGGTACTCTATGTTGCCTGTGCCAATTATCAGGTCTGATAGAGCAACATCTTCCAGTATCTCCACAGGCGTGCCCCTTGAGGTGCTGCCAAGATTAATGCACCTGGACCTGTCGTGCTGGATATGAGGCAGAGAGATGCAGTCTCCAAGGAGGCGCTGCTCTTCCTCTTTTGTCATGCGCCTGTGAGTTCCAAGGCCAAAGACCACAAGAATATCATCTATTCCAATGGCTCTCAGCCTCTTCACCAGCGGGGGCAGCATCTTGTAGCTGGGCGCAGGCCGTGTCGGATCGCTGACCAGGATCGAGGCAGATTTGCAGCCCTCAAACCCGGCCAGGTCTGCATTTATAGAGCTGGCCAAAGCATGGTCTATCTCATCTGGGCCTGCTGGAGGAAGCTCGTTTGGAAGCACCACCTCGCATCCGGGACCAATCTCAAGATCTACCGCCCCGATGCCGTATCCCAGACATACTTTTGTCATCAAGCCCTCCAGACCTGAGCCCTGGAGTTGATCTCCATGAAAACATCGATCAGGGGCTTATCCGTCCTGAAGCTGAAGAAGTCGGCACCCACGCTGTTGCAGGCAGCAGCGATCCTTTCATTGTGGGACTCCAGCCTGGACCGATAATCCTTTCTGACCCTCTCAGAGACCCTGGTGATGAGCGGGTGGCCCGACTCCATGTCCACGAACTTGATATCTCCGCCCACATTCAAGTCGGCCTCTTCAGGTGTCAGGACCTGGATCATAATAAGGTCGTGTCCTGAGAGCCTGTAAATGCTTGATATGACCTGCTCTGTCTCATCCAGGAAGTCTGATATGAAGATCACAAGGCTTGTGGACCTGGCCATCTGGTCGAACTGCTCAGATACGAGCTTGATGTTGGTCTTTCCTTCTGGCACGGTCTCATCGAGCTCGGCTATGGTCCTAAAGAGGTTCTTTCTGCCGCTTCTTGGATCTGCAGGCACCATCTCCTCTGAGAATATTGATACTGAAAATTTCTCGTTCTCAAGTGTGGCCAGGTATGCAAACCCTGCAGCTATGCGGGAGGCAAAGCTGAATTTTTGGTCGTAGCCCATGCTGGCGCTGGCATCCAGCAGCATCTGGACTACCAGGCTTCGCTCTTCTTCATGCTCCCTGACATAGAGCTTCTCAGTCCTGCCGTAGACCTTCCAGTCTATCAGCTTGAAGTCGTCTCCCTTGCGGTACTCTCGATAGCCTACCGGGCTTATGCCGTGGCCGAACCGGACCGACTTCCTGCCTCCTGAGTAGGGGGTGGAGACCCGCTTCTTCACAGACAGGGCGAACTTGTCAAGATCCTTGAAGAATTCTGTATCCATAATCAGAGGTTATGCTTCTGGAGTATCTCGGTTATTACCTGGTCGGAGGTGAGGCCTTTCCTCTCAGACTCGAAGTTGAGTATTACCCTGTGCCTGAGCACCGGGTAGGCCATGACATGCAGGTCTTCCTTGCTGACATAGTTCCTGCCAAGCAGGAAGGCCCGGGCCTTTGAAGAGTTTATGAGGCCTATGGACGCCCTGGGGCTGGCACCGTACTGGACTCCCTGCCAGGACCTTGTGGCCAAGACGACCTTCACAGCACCCACTTTTAAGTCATCGGAGATGGGCACGTCGCGGGAGAGCCTCTGCAGGTCCAGTATATCCTCTTTTGTTGCCACCTGCTCGACCTTGGGCTCGGACCTGCCGGTGTACCTCTCCATGATCTTCATCTCTTCATCAAATGATGGATAGTCAAGAGTGATCTTGAGCAGGAACCTGTCCAGCTGAGCCTCGGGCAGGGGGAATGTGCCCTCCATCTCAATTGGGTTTTGGGTTGCAAGTATGAAGAACGGCTTGTCCAGGAGGTATGTGTTGTTGCCAACCGTCACCTGCTGCTCTTGCATGGCCTCAAGAAGCGCGCTTTGGGTCTTTGGCGAGGCCCTGTTGACCTCGTCTGCCAAGACGAGGTTTGCAAATACCGGCCCTGGCTGGAACCGAAACTGCTTGCTTCCTCCTGCATCCTCTATGATAGTCGTGCCTGTGATGTCTGCAGGCATCAGGTCAGGGGTACACTGGATCCTGGAAAATGTCAGGCCCATGGTCGCGGCGGTGGTCTTGACAAGCAGCGTCTTGGCAAGACCCGGGTTGCTCTCCAAAAGGGCGTGTCCTCCGGCCATTATTGCGACGAGCAGCTGCTCTATGGCCACGTTTTGGCCCACCATCACCTTATCTATCTCACGCCTGACCCTCTGAAAGATTGCCGGCGCCTCATTATATAAAGCCTTGATATCCTTTGTCATCGCTCTCTCCTAGCCGCTAGCTCCTCTGGACCTATTAACTTTTTGCCAAGTTCTCGAAGTATCTCTTAATTATCTCCTTGTTCTGAGGAGGAAGGCTCTCTATATATATGTCTGAGGGCACCGCAGCCGCCTCTCCGGCCTCTCCGGGCAAGAAGAGATTGTTTGCGGCCTCAGTCTCCTGGGACCTTGAGCCCGGTGCCAGGCCCGGATAAAGCTGGAGCTGGAGCTTCTCCTCGCTTAGAACCGCCAGAGAAGGTTTACCGTAGATGCCGCCGGTGATATTAGCGCTTGGTCCCTGGGGCTGCTGGCTCTCGTCCTCAAAGAGGCCTGTAGCCCTGTCCTTGAGGTGGGAGAACGTCTGCAGATCTGCCGGGGATAGGTCGGCGCTGATCTCGCTTGTGGTGATGACCACGATCAGGAGCAGGACTATGGCTGCAAGCCCGGCGCGGAGGTAGACCTTCCTCCAGTCAAGGAGGCTGGATGCCTTTATGGCTGCCAGCTTCTTCTTTAAATCCTCGGCCAGGCGGTCCATGAAGACAGTTCTATTGTTTTGATTATCATAAGCGGTCCTTGCCTCCTCAGAGAGCTCCTGGTTTAAAAGCCCAAAGAAGTCCCCTTTGGACCTGCGCCTCATAATCACTGCAATTACTGTGCCAATTGCCAGGGAGATTATGGCTGGAAGCTGTGCCAGAAGCATGGAATCCTGCCAGTAGAAGCTGGTGAAGGCAGGAAGGCCCAAAAATGCCAGGACTGCATATATCACAGCAGAGATGATGATGGCATTGAGCGCAAAGACCAGAGTCTCAAACCTCGAAAAGGCCTGCTGCAGCCCCCTCAGGTATGCCAGAAATTCATAAGGACCATTCACGCTAATTATCTGATAAATCTGAATAAATAGTTTCCGGGCAGAGAAGGACATAGGCGGCCAGCGGCAATTTCGAGTCGCGCGGCGAGTACAGGCTGAAAGTTGAAAGATTAAAAATGGCATATGTTGGTTTGAATATAAAAAGCGAATCACCAGAGATGCTATTAAAGATTATATATCCTCATTATTTATCGGTGGTTCAGCTGCGCAAGTCCTACGAGTTCAGATCAATCCCTAATGATTTGGCTTTCTGAATTCTAGCCTTTTCCAGAGCACATTGATAGTCCATGTCATTGGGACTGCCTATATAGTAGTTTTTAACCTTATTCTCCTCTCGCCAGCTGGCATACCAGTAACAATAGATTTTCTTTCTTCCTTTTTTGCTGATTCGTCTTTCAATTTTTACCAAATAGACGCAAAGGTCGTCTAACCTCGCCCGAGCCTTTAAATTTTTTGCGAATTCTTGCTTCTGGCGGCTTGACTCTCCTAGAATTTCAGCTATTTTTAATATATTACGTTGATTTGTTTTTTTTAATTCTTTCGAAATCCTCTCCTCCAGTTGAGCTTCAAGTTTTATCTCTTTTGCTAATTTACCGCATTTGGTTGTATGCATAGGATAACTTCGAAATTCATCTTAGAAAGATAATTCGTCAATGACATTTTTTCTATTTACATGAATATGTCAACGAAAATATTTTTAAATAACTGAAACGCCGCTATGTATAATGAGGCCTAACTTGACTTAGGGGAGACCTCTGAGGTGAAGATATGAGCAGCAATCTGAACGTAAATATATCCATGAGTGCGGATACAGTGGAAGAATTGCAAAAAAGTGGTTACAGTCTATTCGCCTTCAGAGCAGTGGAAACGAGTAGGGAAGACGGAATGCCTGTCGTATGGTTCAGTACGGGAAACTATGCAGAGAACACACAAGTGAACTGGATGGAGACATATGAAGCTTATGCATCAAATAGCAAAGTGGAAGAAGGCGTCCAAGTAACCGCCAGCTGCCATAGATTGATCGACTTAGGTCAGAAGATGGATGTCACAAAACCTATTCAATGCCAAAATCCAGTTGCCGGAATAAAAGAGGTCATATCGGTAGCGAATACAACAGATGCCAAGATTCCTTCGGTCGGAATTAGTGAAAAAGATAATCTTGGAAAATTTGCACCACTATGCGCTTTCTCTCTACTTGGCCTCAATTTGATCATGATAAAGCCAATTACAAAGGTCTTTCTCATGTTTGGCACCAATACAATGGTGACAAAAACCGTAATCGCTAAATCCATTGGTCCGGGAATTATCATTGACTTAACAGAAAAACAAGAACGTTATGTGTCCTATGATGCCAATAAGGGCTGGAAATGGAATCCTAAGGAGGGATATGCAAAAGATTACGAAGCGGGCAGCGATCTTGTTCCACAATTGATCATTCCTTCTCAGGACCTGAAGAGGGCTGCCGTTAAAGCGGGCAGCGATCTTGCTCCACAATTGGTCATTCCTTCTCAGACCTGAAGATGGCAGCCAATAGAATATATTAAAACAAAATTTGGATTAAACAACTAGAGGAAGGGAGCATATTTTATGCTGCCTTCCTTAAATATGTATTGATTATATATGGTCAACATATTGAGTCCATGTTTTGATACTTCCCACTGTTGTATGGCTTGAGCGATTTAGAAGTTGAGTGATCTTAGGGGAGATCTCAGAGGCGAAGATATGAGCAGCAGTTTGAACGTAGAAATACGCATGAGTGCGGATACAGTGAAAAATTTGCAGGGTAAAAATTTCAATCTATTAGCCTTCAGAGCAGTAGAAACAAGTGATGACGGCGGATTGCCAGTCGTATGGTCCGGTAGGAAAGACTATGCAGAGATCACTGATGTTAGCTGGGGGGAGACATACGGAGCTTTTGCCTCATATACAAAATCGAAACCTCGCGCCCAAATAACGGTCAACTGCCAAAAAGTGATCAACTTAGGGCAAAAGATGGTGGTCTTATCTCCTCTTCAATGCCAAGAACCCGTTAATGGACATGCTGGATGTATATCGGTCTTGAATAATACGAAATCTGAGATACCTTCTTGCGGAATTATAGAAAGAAATAATAATAATAATAATGAATTCGCACCTCTATGCGCTTTCCCGCTAATAAACGGCTATGTGATCCTGATAAGGCCAATTCAAAAGGTCTTTCTCACGTTTGGCAACAAGGCAATGGTGACAAAAATGGCAATCACTGAATCCATTGGGCCGGGCATCCTCATTGATATGACAAAAAAACCTTTGCGTCATGTACAATACGATGCCAATGATGGCTGGATTTGGAATCCTAGGGAGGGCAGTGCAGAAAAATACCCCGCGGAAACCAAACTCGCTCCACATTTGATCATTCTCTCTGAGGGTCTGAAGAGGGCCGCCAAAGGAATGCTTTAAGATAAAATTTAGATTAAATTGCAGTGGCTGGTGGCCTAAGACGCAGGTCGGTGTCATAGATACCCTGGCGGATCTTGATCATCATTGCGATCTTGATAAAGAGATGTACCTCTACTGTGACCAATGCGGGATCAGAATCTATAGAGGGAGATGAGATCCCGGCCTGCCAGGTCTATCACAGCCTCAATTGTCTCCTCAACTCCGCACTCACATCCTATCCTGCTCACGCCCTGGAAGACGACGGATTTTACTCGGCAGCCGACTATATCATCATGTCCTGGCCTCACTTTGAGGATCAGGCTTCCCTCTGGCATCTGAGTCTGATGAGATAGATTATCCAAGTCACCATCGACAATGCCAAGGACCCTGACGCCAAGGCGGGCCAGTATGTCACCGGCTATGGCTGTGGTGTCGTCGCCCACAGTTATGGCCAGCGCCGCCTCACCGGCATCTTCAAAGGCGCTCTCAGCTGAGTGATCTATGAGCACCGCCCCTCTGCCGCACGGCTCCAGAAGCCTTGGCACGGCCTGTGTCCGCCTTATGTCGCCGCTCCGTATTATGGCCTTCTCCAGGTCCAGAGGTGGCAGCTTCTCAATTCCATGGAGCTTTATTGTGGCACCTCTAATCTCAGTGATCCTGCCATCTTTTGCCAGGATCTCCACTCGACCATTTGTGGCTTTACCTACCACTAAGCCATTTACTGAGATGTTCTCTCCGGGCAGGACTCCGGCAAGTTTCCTCCTGGTGGTATCTCCCTCAAGGGATAGGCCCCCGTCAGCATCGGAAAGGCCGGCATCATTCTCGCAGCCAGATGTACAGGCCAGAAAGTCAAACCCAAGGTGATTGGAGATCTCCTGGCCCAGGCCTGCAGCCCCGCAGACCAGCTCAGAAACAAACCTGCCGCCGCAATCGATCTGCAAAAGAGGTTTTATGGGACGTGAGGCCGCTGCCCTGGCGGCCACAGAGGTGCCAAAGGAAAGGCCGCTCTCCCTGGTCTTGGCCTCGTTTAGAAGAACTACCGCATCAGAGCCTGCCTGAAGCTCCAGCACCGACGCGCTTGGCATTCTCCTCCGGCCTATCTCTATTAGCCCTTCCAGGCCGGCATCTATCACTGCCAGCCTGCCCATGGTCCCGCCAAGGACTGCTCTGACCTGCCCAAACCGTCCCAGGAGCCTTATCAGTCTCAAGGCAGAACCTGAGTCCACGACCTCAGGGCCGTGGATTACAGTACCAAGCCTAGCCGCCGGTCTCGAGGTTGTCATCCTGCATCTTGACGGACTGGAGCTGCTCGGCCTGAGCCTTCATCCGCCGCTCTATCTCTTCTAAGGAATATCCTTCCAGCTCCTTTCTCTCAGGTATCTTATCTATGGGCTCAAGGGTGCTCACATCGTAATACAGGCTCGTGGTATCAAGGAGCGCCCACTTCTTTCCGTCCTCCTCTTTCACTACCCTTACAGTGCCCACAGTGCCTGTGCCTGAGTACCTGACAAGGCTTCCTTCATCTATATCCAATTTGATCACCTATAATTTTTCAACCAGAGTTCTTCCACAAAAGCCCTCAACCTCTGGACCTTCAGGCCCGGCCAGGACCTCCAGCCCCTCGAACTCAGGGCTGCCGCAGAGCACGTCCTGCTCAGGGTGCGTGCCCGGCTGTATCTTGCAGCTAAGCTTGGTCCTGGGGCCAATTGACACCACTGTTGTGAGCCTGGGCGATGCCGGGTGGCCTTTTGGCAGGACTATTAGAGGCATGCCCATCTCCCTGATCTGGTAGATGGTGCACTTAAGACCCCGCCGGACCTTCTCTCCGGTGCCAAAGGACGATGCCACGATTAAGTCCCACTCTTCAGTGAAGATCACTACCTCCTCGTGGTCTGTATCCATATAAAAAAAGTCGCCCAGGGTTCTGGCCATAGCTACTGTGCCGCTGTGGCCGCAGAGATAGGCGATCTCGTCCTCTCCAAGCCTGATTTGCATGGGCTTACACTTGCTTTACATTCCTGGACTTGCATGAAGGGCATCTGGGCCTGCTCCCCATGCCCTTGAACCTGTTCTTGCAATCTTGACATTCATAATCCTTTGATGCCAGAGACTCCACATCTCCCAGATCCGGTCCGCCGCCAACTGTACACATGAGCGCCTTCACCTCATTCCAATGTAATGGCATATCTGAATATTTAAACCAGACGGCTTTTCAGTTAAGGACTGATCTGCAGGATCACCCATCGAGCATCAGACCTTCTATCAGGTTACCGAAGTGAATATCAATCATAATTGAACTTGAGGCCAGAGAGCAGAGCCTCGACATTCTCTCTGAGGCCGCTTAGATCTCCCTCATTGACGATCTTTAAGTCAGCCTCATCTATGGCCTCTCTCATGCCCCAGCCAAGCTCTCGAAACTCTCTCTTCTCCAGCGCTTCAGCAGTAAGCTTCAGGCATTCGCTCCCTGCCGCCCGCATCTCCATATCCTTCATGGCCTGCACCCCTGGGTCATCCGGCCTTCCACGGGCCACTATCCATCTCAGCCTGGCCTCAGGAGGAGCCCATATCTCAACCAAGTGGAACTCCTCAGAGTGGGCGCGGAAGTAATCAACCTCATACTTTGACCTGATGCCGTCCACCACCGCCAGCTCACCTGATCCCTGCAGGTCCTCCAGGCACCTCTGGGCGATCGCGCTTGGCCCATACCTGGCCCTGAGCATGTTGCCAACCCTGCCGAAGTTCTCATCGCTTGGCTCAAGTCCCAGACGGGCTGCCTCCCGCCGGACCACATCTCCCATCACAGCCACTCTTATGCCCATCTCTTTGGCTACCAGAGAAGCTTCTCCCTTGCCAGACCCAGGCAGGCCTATGAAACCTATGATCTTCAACTCTCCATCTCCGAATCAGTTAAAATTAGCAGTTTCTCTTCAATAGCTCCCTTTCTGCTGCATAGTTGAGCTTCTCTAGCGCCTCCTGAGCCGAGAGCCAGACGACCCTCTCCACCTCCTCAGACGGCTGGAACTGGCATTCGCCCTCTGGGGTCATATTCCAGAATCGCACAACCTTTGGGACCCCTTTGATCTCGTACCTGACCTCTCCTGCGAACTCTTCCACTTTGACGCTGCAGCCGGTCTCTTCTTTGACCTCTCTTACTGCAGCCTCCTGCCAATCCTCTCCAGGATTTAGCTTCCCCTTAGGAAGCGTCCAATCTCTATGGCGGGCCCGGTAGATGACGGCAATCTCTCTGCCCTTGAGTGAACTGCGCCAGATTAGGCCGCCTGCAGCTCTTATTTCCTCTTTTCTCTCAGCATTTTCTTTAGCCATTCTATATCTCCCTCCTCTCCATCCCAGACCATCCCCGGCTTTCGCATTGAGGCCATAAGCTATGCCCCATCAGCCGGACCCCACCTCATGCCGGGACGCTCCTTTATCCTCACCTCAGCCACGTCTTCCAGCGGCCCTGCAAGAGCCCTCAGCGAGTCTGAAGAGACCGGCTGGAACTCGCCCGCCTTTGGCTGGCCCTGCTGTATCACAATGGATTCCAGACCGTGGCCGGGATACTCCTCAAGCAGGTCATGGAGCACTCCTGCAATCTCCTCTATCTCGGCATGCGACGGCATCTCTGGAAAGACTGTAATCCTGACCTCAAGTGGGATCTTAGATGAAAGACAGATCCTCAGGCTCTCCAGGACTTTAGGTGCCACTCCAGCCCTGCCAGTGGCACGTTTGTATGCGGGGTCCCTGAGTGCGGCCTTGATATCCAGGAATATTTTATCCATCAATTTTTCACTCAGGAGTTCAAAGAGCGCTGATGAATAGAAGCCGCACGTCTCCAGCCCCACCTCCAGGCCCAGGTCTTTGGCGCTTCTGGCCAGTGCCCTGGCAGCATCTGGCTGCATCAGGGGCTCTCCGCCTGAGAGGACAAGCCTGCTCAGGAATGGGGGCACCTTCTCAGACCTGGCCTTATGCACGGCACTGTCCAGTGTGATCTGGCTGGATTTAAGGCATCTAGGTCTAAAATCTCTGACCTTGATCTCTCCGTCCTGAAAAGAGATCTCGGCCGGGCTCTCGCCCTTCTGCAGTTCACTGTTGTGACAGTGGGGACAGCGAAGAGGGCATCCCCTGAAGAAGACAACAGTTGATGCAGATCCCGACCAGTCGACAGTCGAGAGGTGGACTATTCCACCAAAGTTTAAGATCATATTTCAGACATTCCTGCCCTGATCGTCCTTTATGGAAATCGGCCTGCCGGCTATCTTCTCTATGCAGCCTTTAAGCTCCAGCTCGTCCCTGGATGCGCGCTCCTCAACGGTTGCCAGCGACTCCCGGGACTTTGCCACTCCGGCCTCAAGGCTCTGCCTCCTTTCTATAGCCTCTGCCAGTCTGCTCTCCAGGCCGATGCTCTGGCGGCAGCTCTCTGTCAGGCTCTTTTCCAGGTCCATGATCTCTTTTGAGAGCTGAGAGTATCTGGATTTGAGATCTTCAAGAGCCCTGGACTCTATCAGCCTGTCCGCCTGTAAAAGGATCTTCTCCCTCTGCTTCTCCTTCACACCCAGGCGGTCCAGGTTGGTTTTGAGCTCTAAAAGGGCGCTCGCAATATCAACCTCCGGTGCCTCCTGCGGGGTCCTGGCCAGAAGCTCTATGGTCCGTCTGTGGTCCAGGCTCAGCCTATCGCTTGCATCCAGCTTCACCATCCTTACCAGGGCTTTAGAGAGGGGCGATACCAGGCCGGTCATCTCAGTTGCGACCTGACGGGCCTCGCCACGCCTTGCCTCAAGCTCGTCTCTAAGCGTCCTCTCCCTCAACCCTTCCTCACTTGAGGCAAGTGAATTCAGGTCCTGCCTGATCAGATCCTCAGATGCCAGAACCTCTTTGAGCCTCACTTCTAAATCTTCTATCTCTTTCCTGAGCACCCCGGCCTTTGCGCGTGCCTCAAGCACCCTGGACAAAATATCTTTCGAGGAGCTTATCCTGGACTGCACTTCCTGCCTGCTCTCTATCTCCTCTCCAAGATCGGCCAGAAGATGGCTAAGCCTGCTTAAGTCGGCGTTTATCTTCTTGGACTCATCAGGAAAGAGCATTGCAGCGTATCCCTTCGCCCTGGAAAGCTTCACCACAGTGTTTCCCAGGTGCTTCACTATGCTGGAATGATATCGGGCTGCAGAATCGATCTCCAGCGTTTCTGGCGGCACCATCTTCTCAAAGAGCTCGCCTAGCTGGATTAAGACTGCGTCCCTGGCAGCCATGCCTGCATTGAGGAGCCTTGGCCGGGTGTCCTTATCCGGCACTGCCGTTTTAAGGGATCTGAGGTCGCCTTCAAGCTCTCGGGACAGGACCTTAACCTGGTCATAAATCTCTCTGGCTCTGGCCTGGAACTCAGGACTGTGGGACTGCTCATCTAACCAGACCCCCAGATCGGACAGGGACAGGCCTTCGACCTCTTTTTCCTCAGGCCGGTCTTTCTTGAAGATCTTGCCCAGCCACTTCAATGCACCATCTCCTGTTTTCCATTCTTGAGCTGAGAGAGGACCTTCTCAGCCACTTTTGGCCCCAGAATCCTGCTCACTTCGGCCGGGTCTGCCTCTTTGAGCCTGGTTATGCTGGTGTAGCCGGCCTGGTGAAGCTTCCTGGCCCTGACCCTGCCTATCCCCTTCAGCTCCACCAGGGCCAGCAGGTCCGGACCTGCGCCGTAGTGTATGCGCTCGGCCAGCTGGTCAGACTTGTATGTAACTCCCAGGTCCAGGTGCTTGGAGAGCTCTGACAGGGAGTGCATCAGCCACTCGGCGGTCTCTGCAGTCCTCCTTATGTCGCCAGGTCCTATCCTGTACCTCTCGCCCATGTACTCCTCCTTGGCCTCTGTGATCCAGTCCATGAGCATCGCCGAGGTCTTGATCTCCTTCATGAGCCAGTCGTAGTTGTCCTCGAAGTAGAGCTCAGACTCGTGCTCGTCAAGGAAGTCCTCTATCCACCTGTCAGAGGCGTTGACATAGAGCAGATCCATGTTTGGGGTCATGGTGAGGAGGTGTATCAGCCCCAGGTCTGAGGGGCTCTTCCCGGCCTTTATGTTGGTGATCATCTTCACTGCCGAGAGGGGATCTATGTAGAGCTTGGAGACGAGCGTGCCAAGTGGCGTGGGGGTCAGGTCATCCTTAATCATCCCGTTCTCTATCAGAAAGGCAAGGACCATCTCCAGTGTTGACTCCATGTGCCAGGGGTCCTGCTGGCAGGCATAGAATGTGGTGGCAATAAAATTCTTGAGCTCCTCAGGACTTGATGCAAAGCCTGCAGTGATTGTGGAGAGGATGTGGGTTCTTAGAGCTGACTCGCTGGCAAGCTTTGACCAGATCTCCTCTGGCTGGCCATTGATGTAGTGGTCTGTCAGATCCTGAAGCTCGCCCTCGTCCTTGGCTATGAGGAGAGATTCGCCATAAGGATCCAGACCGGGACGCCCGGCACGGCCTGCCATCTGGCGGTACTCAATGACCGGTATGGGCACCATCCCCATCCCCGACTCATAGCGCCTGTAGCTCTTAATGAGCACCCTCCTGGCGGGGAGGTTTAGGCCTGCTGCAAGTGTGGGAGTGCTGGCTATGACCTTGATCTTGTTATCGCGAAAGCCCTGCTCTATGAGCCTCCTCTGCTCCATGAGAAGGCCGGCATGGTGGAAGGCTATGCCCCTGGATGCACAATCGGCAAGCTTGCGGCATGTCTCGCTGTCGCCTGTAGCCAGGATCGCCTCTGATAGGGCCTCCAGGCCGTCCTCCTTGATGGACAATGCATCTGCAACCTTGGAGGCAGTGGATTCAGCGTTGCGCCGGCTGCTGTCGAAGATTAGCATCTGGGCCTTCTGGTCCATGGTGTCCCTGACCAGGGCCAGGACCTCGTCCCGGCCTTTAAGAGCCGAACTTCCATCAGGAAAGACCATGGTCCCTCTGCAGATCACACCTTCTCTGAGCTTGGTTGGCCTCCAGTCGCTGAAGACCAGATCGGCCTCCAGCCATTTTGCAATCTCAGCGCCGTTGGCGACAGTGGCGGAAAGGCCGATTATTTGCATTTTGGGGTTGAGCTTTATGAGCTTGGTTATTGTCATCTCCAGTGTCGGGCCGCGGTTGGCAGAGTCTAAGAGGTGGATCTCGTCTACCACAAGCACTGATATGTCCCGGATCCAGCCTGCGCCGTTTCTTATGAGCGAGTCTGCCTTCTCTGAGGTGGCAATTATGATCTGGTTTTTCCCAAGGCGCTCATCCTTGCGGTCGAAGTCGCCTGTGCTTATGCCTATGTCTATGCCCAAGCTCTTGAACCTGCGAAAAGAATCGTACTTCTCTGAGGCCAGAGCACGGAGTGGGACTATGTAGAGAGACCTCTTTCCCTGAAGTGCGGCCTTGAGCATGGCAAGCTCAGCCAGAAGGGTCTTTCCTGCGGCCGTAGGTATTGAGAGCAGCATGTTCCTGCCGTCGAGGAGACCCCTCTCCACGGCCTCTGCCTGAGGCGGATAAAGCTCTTTTATGCCCTTTTCCAGATACAGCCTGACGACCTCATCAGGCAGCCAGGATCCCAGATCTTGAGTGCTTAGCATGTCCCTCTACTCTTAAATACTACGTTACAGTACTAGCTGGAAGATAATATAGATATGCGAAACGGATTTGACCAGGAGCGCAACCTGGATGGAGAGAGCTAAATGTATGCTGATAGGATAAAATATCTCCCACCCTACTTATTCGCAGCGATAGATCAGGCTAAGCAAGAAGCCAGGGCCAGGGGAGTTGACGTCATAGACCTCAGCGTTGGAGACCCGGACCTGCCCACTCCGCCGCACATAGTAGAGGCGCTGAGCAGGGCTGCCTGCATCCCTGAGAACCACCAGTATCCATCCTATGAGGGAAAGCTCTCTTTTAGAAAGGCTGTGGCTGACTGGTATAATGAGACCTTCAGGGTGGAGCTGAATCCAAAGACGGAGGTCCTGGCCCTGATAGGCTCCAAGGAGGGCATAGCTCACGCCCCCATGGCATTCATAAATCCAGGTGACGTGGCCCTCGTACCCGACCCGGCCTATCCAGTTTACAGGACGGCTGTGACCTTCGCCGGGGGGACACCCTACATTATGCCCCTTTTGAGGGAGAACGGGTTCCTGCCCGACCTGGATGCAATAGATAAGGATACTGCCAGGAAGGCCAAGCTCATCTTCCTGAACTATCCAAATAATCCCACTGCAGCCTCGGCTGACAGGTCCTTCTTCGAGGAGCTGGTGGACTTCGCCAGGGATAACGAGATCATAGTGATGCATGACAACCCCTACTCTGAGGTCTACTTTGATGGCAAGAGGTCCATGTCAATATTCGAGGTCGACGGGGCCAAGGACGTGGCAGTGGAGTTTCATTCCCTATCCAAGACCTACAACATGACCGGCTGGAGAGCTGGAGCTGTGGTGGGCAATGCCGATGTCGTGGCAGGGATTGGCAAGATCAAGAGCAATATAGATTCCGGCAACTTCGGGGCTGTGCAGGACGCAGGCATTGTGGCCTTAAAGAGCCCGCAAAGCGTGATAGATGAGATGAGGAAGGTCTACCAGCACCGCATAAACATCCTGTACGACTGTCTGATCAAGCTTGGATTTGAGCTCCAGAAGCCCAGAGCCACACTATACCTGTGGTCCTTTGTTGGAGGAGACTCTGTGGCCTTCTGCAAGCGCCTCCTTGAGGAGACGGGCATAGTGGCCACTCCAGGTGTCGGGTTTGGACAGTACGGCGAGGGCTACATCAGGTTCTCCATCACTCAGCCGACAGAGAGGATTGAGGCGGCTGTAGAGCGGCTGGAGAAATTTAGGCCCTAAATAATTTTTATCAATTTTTGGAGGAAGAGATTTGCTTGAGGAGTACTGTGCTTCTGAGATTGAATCTAAATGGCAGAAGAAGTGGGAGGAGGATCTTGTATTCTGTGCAGATCCAGACGCCCGAAAGAAGTTCTTCTTAACCATACCATATCCATACTTAAACGGCAACTTACATGCAGGCCACACAAGGACGTTTTCCATAGGCGATGCCGTGGCCAGGTACAGGCGCATGCTTGGAGAGAACGTGCTCTTTCCCATGGCCTTCCATGCCACGGGAACGCCGATAGTTGGCCTCTCTGAGCTCATCATCAACCGCGACCCGCTCATCTGGGACGTCTACACCAAGCTCCACGGCATACCCGAGGAGGTCTTAAGCTCCCTGAATACGCCCGAGAAGATAGTGGCCTACTTCAGGGCTCAGGACAAGGCCGCCATGCAGATCATTGGCTTTTCCATAGACTGGAGAAGGGAGTTCACAACCACAGACCCGGCCTACAGCAAGTTCATAGAGTGGCAGTTTGGAATACTTCACAGGCTGGACTACATCACCAAGGGCAGCCATCCAGTCAGGTGGTGCCCCAATGACAGGAACCCGGTAGAAGATCATGACCTGCTCAAGGGCGAGGACGCAACAATAATGGACTTTGCCCTGATCAAGTTCAGGCTAAAAGGCGGCGACGTCCTGCCCTGCGCCACACTGCGGCCCGAGACTGTATTTGGAGTGACCAACCTGTGGGTCAACCCTGATGTAAAATATGTGGCGGCCAGGGTCAATGACGAGACCTGGATAGTGTCCCATGAGGCCTATGATAAGCTGACCTACACGGACCGCCAGGTAGCATGGGGTGCAGAGATTTCAGGGTCATCCCTGATAGGAAAGACAGTCGTCAATCCTCTCAATGGAAAGGAGGTCATCATACTTCCGGCGGGCTTCGTGGACCCGGGAAACGGCTCTGGAATTGTCATGAGCGTGCCTGCCCATGCGCCGTTTGATTACCTGGCGCTCAAAGACCTGTTTGGCAAAGACCTCAGCAATTACGGCATCTCAGCAGATTTAAGCAAGATAGAGATCATCTCCCTGATAAAGACCCCCGGATATGGCGAGTTCCCGGCAATAGAGGTCGTCAAGGAGCTGGGGGTAAAAGACCAGAACGACCCCAAGGCCGAGGAGGCCACAAAGCTCATCTACAGGCGCGAGTTCCATAACGGAGTTCTGAAACCCAATACAGGCAAGTATGCAGGCGTGGCTGTCTCAAAGATCAAGGACATACTGCTCAAAGACCTCATAGATATGGGTGCAGCTGAGATCTTCTATGAGTTTTCAGAGTACCCTGTGATCTGCAGGTGCGGCACACGCTGCGTCATTATGATGGTCAGGGACCAGTGGTTCCTGGCGTATTCTGATCCTGAATGGAAGGCCAGGGTTTTAGATTGCCTCTCAAAGATGCAGCTCATACCTGAGGAGATCAGGACTGAGTTTGAGAACAAGGTGGACTGGCTCAAGGACAAGGCCTGTGCCAGGAGAAAGGGCCTGGGGACCCATCTGCCCTGGGACAAGGAGTGGCTCATAGAGTCTCTGGCAGACTCGACCATCTACATGTCCTACTACATCCTGGCCAAGTACGTCAACGCAGGGATGAAGATTGATAACCTGCCACCATCATTCTTCGAGTACATCTTCATGGGCAACGGCAAGGCCGAGGATGTGGCGGCCGCCACGGGCGGTCCCCCGGAGACGGTCCGGCAGATCAGGACCGACTTTGAGTACTGGTATCCAGTGGACCTCAGGACGTCTGGCAAGGACCTGATCGCCAACCACCTGCTCTTCTTCCTCTACCACCATGTGGCCATCTACCCTGAGAGGCTCTGGCCAAAGGCGATAGCAATCAACGGCTTCGTCTCTCTTGAGGGCAAGAAGATGTCCAAGTCCAAGGGCCCGATCCTGACTCTGAGGGAGGCCGTGGCCGAGAACGGCGCAGACGTGACCAGGCTCTACATTCTGGCCAATGCCGAGTACACACAGGACGCTGACTGGAGAAGCGATGGAGCTCAGGCATCCAGAAGCCAGGTGGAGAGGTTCTACAACCTGGCGAGGGAGATTCTTGGTGATAATACCATAGACGAGAACGCCGATCTGACCCTGATAGACAGGTGGATGCTCTCCACACTGCAGCGCAGGATAATTGAGACCACTGAGGCCATGGAGGGCATCCAGACCAGGCGGGCCATCCAGAGCACCTTCTACCATATGCTAAACGACCTGCGGTGGTATGAGCGCAGGGGCGGGAAGAACCAGTTAAGGAGGATTCTCTCGGCATGGGTGAGGCTGATGGCGCCCTTCACTCCGCACGTCTGCGAGGAGATATGGCACGCAGGGCTTGGAGAGGGCTATGTGTCCAAGGCCCAGTGGCCGGCAGCTGACGTGTCGCTGATAGATGAGGTGGCAGAGCAGGCCGAGGCGCTACTGGAGAAGACTCAGTCTGATGTGGAGGAGATACTCAAGGTCACGAAGGCAAAGCCCAAGAGGATCATACTATACATAGCTCCTGTCTGGAAGAGGGAGATGACCCGGCTGGCGCTGGAGATGACCAGCAGCAGCGGCAAGCTGGACATGGGGATGCTCATGAAGGCGGCGATGGTCAACCCGGAGATATCCAACCACAAGAAAGAAGCACCAAAGTTCGGGCAGAAGCTGGCAAAGACTGCTCACAGTTTATCGCCGAGCGTGCTGAGCCTGGATGAGTACCAGACGCTCTCCAGGGAGAAGGAGTACCTGGAGACTGCCCTTGGAGTGCCTGTGGAGGTTTACGCGGCGGAAGCGCCGGGGGAGGATCCTATGGGGAAGAGCAAGCAGGCGGAGCCGGGGAGGCCGGCGATTTACATAGAGTAAGCTTGAGAAAGCCTGGCATCGATTGCCGATTCCGGGGCTCTCAGGCTCCTTTTTTCCATCTTATATTTACTATCATTTATCTTCTCACAAGCATCTGATGCTCAGGCAGAGATCTAGGGAGGAAGGATATGCCACTAAAGGAAAGCAGATCTGCAGGCCAGACAGATAGAGCGCAGGACTTGCCGAATGGATATTCCGAGCTTCTAGCAGAGCTAAAGTCTCAGATCGTCTCTGCCAGACTGAATGCTGCACTATCAGTCAACCACGAGCTTGTCCTGTTGTACTGGAGGATAGGACGGCAGATTCTCAGCCGCCAAGAGCTGGAGGGCTGGGGTTCAAAGGTGATAGATCGGCTGGCTGATGATTTGAGACATGCCTTTCCTGAGATGAAGGGGTTCTCGCCCCGCAACCTCAAGTATATGCGTGCCCTGGCAGAGGCTTACTCCGATGAGCAATTTGTGCAAGCGACTCTTGCACAAATCCCGTGGTACCACAACGTCACGATTTTGGACAAGATCAAGGATCATGCAGAGCGAGAATGGTACATCCGCCAGACAATCCAGCATGGCTGGAGCAGGAACGTCCTTGTGCATCAGATAGAGAGCAGCCTGTATCAAAGGCACGGCAAGGCCGTCGCCAACTTCGATCGCACCCTTCCAGCGCCGCAGTCTGAGCTGGCCCGGCAGATCTTGAAAGATCCCTACAACTTCGATTTCCTGAGCCTTGGCGAGGAAGCCCAGGAGCGAGATCTGGAGCGCGGCCTGATAGAGCACCTGAGGGAGTTCCTGCTGGAGCTTGGGGTCGGGTTTGCATTCGTGGGCAGCCAGTATCATCTGGAGGTCGGAGGAGAGGATTTCTATCTGGACCTGCTCTTTTACCATCTGCATCTGCGATGCTATGTGGTAATTGAGCTCAAGATCTGCGAGTTCCAGCCAGAGTTTGCGGGCAAGATGAATTTTTATCTATCTGCGGTGGATGACCTTCTGCGCCATCCCGAGGACAGGCCGTCTATTGGGCTAATACTGTGCAAGACCAGGAACAGGATCATTGCTGAGTATGCTTTGAGGGATACGCTGAAGCCTATGGGGGTGGCGGAGTATAAGATAACTGCTTTGCTGCCTGAGCATCTGAAGGGGAGTTTGCCTTCGATTGAGGAGCTGGAAGCGGAGTTGGGGGCTGCGGATGGCAAGGGCCGAGAAAATATGTGAAGCATGCAAGCTATCTTAAGAGAACGCTAATATGTATAATGGGTAAATCTACGGATGCTTTGTATATCGATCCTAATTGGAAAGAGCAAGCGAGTGAATCCGTGGAGGCAGGCGATATATTGAGTGAAATAAGCGTAGTCGTAATTACCTTTTTAAAAATTACTACATATTTAGCTCTTAAAAATATAATAATTAATGCTTTATCGCAAAAGGAGTGAGTTATTTGGCTGAAAGATTGGAGAATTATAAGAATATATTAGATCGATATGAAAGTAAAGCTGAAAAACTGCGTCAAGCTCATGGTGATTTGTACATAAAATATAAAACATATAATGATATAGTGACTATAATTACGATTAGTTTGTCAGCGCTAATTACTTTTTTATCTTTAACAGACTTAGCAAAAATCCTTGCGCCTTTCAATCTAAATACTTATATCGACAAAATAAATCCTTTTTTCTCTTTATTCTTAGCGCTATTTGGATTTATCATATTTATATTCTCCTTATTTAATTTTGTTTTTGGGTGGCAAGATAAATATCTTAAGCATGAATCAGGTGTAAAACTTTTAACAAATTATATAACCGATATTAAGGATTTGAATAGTTTGCTTGAAGATGATTTGCAGCTAAATGTCAAAATTGAAAGTAATATTAAAGAAGTTAACGAGAGATATTTACTTGTATGTGACATTCTCCCATTAATTTCAGACCAAGATTTTCTTAATTCTAAGCAAAAATATATAATAAAGAGAAGAATAAGTGAACAATTAGATGGAGAACCTTGCACTGACGCAAATATAAATAAATATCTTAAAAATTGCAAACATAATAAACATACGAAGAATAAATAGCACGTGATATAAAAGGTTAAAAATTATTTCGTAATCTTTATTTAATGTTGCAAATCTCCATAAAACTAAATCAACAACGGGAACACTATCTCCCACCTGATCAGAAATAGTTTCGCAGAGCGTTTGAACATCTGGATAGCCTGCTGCAGTAGATATCCTCACCAAATGGCGATCAGGCTTCGCAACTTGCAAACCTATATTTTTCGCTAGATGATATACAGTAATGGGTCCTATATAATGAAATTCTTGAAGTATCTCTAAAGGGTTATCATATAACTTCATTTTGAAATATGCAAAACCTATATCATTCAGTTTCTCTGCAGCATTAATAATCGCCAAAATTTTTGATCTATTATTGAAATGTTTTATTGCTTCATTAAAGCATTGCTCTTTATGAACTACAATATCGTTGGAGGAACTCCAATAAAAGAAACATCTGGAAATATCACCAAATATTCTACGTATTATCCTCTCTTTCATGCCAGATGATAAAATTACCCAAGCGATCTCCCTTAAAAAGGTGGATTCATTAAGATTATCTAAAGATAAAGAAGTCTGCCAAGCAATTTCCTCCACATAGCCTTCATTAATAACGATTTTTTTTATGCATAAATATTTTAAGGCTAAATCATTCATGATATTACCCTAGTATTTTTTCCCACTGTGATACTTGGCCAACTTCATCAGCAAATTTCATTCTTCTATAAATTATATCTAGTGTATTGCTAATTTGCAGGCGCTTGGGTGAGTTTTCGGAACCTAAATAATCATCAACATTTCTTGATTGTCCTGTCTTATCTTTTATCGGATTCTTAATTATATCTTTCGCTTTTTCAAAAAAATACTTTAACATAACTTTCGGTGTTTTGGGATATGAATCAGGATATGACTTAAATGCTTCTATAGCAATAGATTCTATGTGATATCCTTTCAATTGTTGAGCTTCGGGAAGCTGAGTATTTAATCCTTTAACTAGCTTTATTACTGGGACTACCTTTCTCCCACATGATTGATTAATTTCGGTTAAGCGTCTCGCAAACTTATCCGGCCTAATGATATTTGACCAGTTGTTTCCGTCTTCGGCAGAGATTTTATACCCATCTCCCTTCTTTATCGCAGGCAAGAGCTGTATTTCATTTCCATCGGTCAGGGTAACAGTAACCGCAAGTCTTCCAGTAGTTATGTATTTAATATCACTGCAGTGCATCTCCTGCAAATGAGATTTGAAAATCTCTAGCACTTCCTTAGGCGAAGATCTTTCTAAATCTAGCTTATTAATCAAAATGAGGATATCCACATCACTTAAGCCATCCACGTAGGTATGCTTTTCATAAGAGCCACTGAACCTAAGATCTATTGATTCGCCTATCTCATCCTCAATGCAAATCTTTATTATATCGATATACTTTTTTATTATTTCACTGTTTTCTCTAATATTGAAATCTGATAAAATATTATTGATAAGAATTCCTACTTTTGTCTCAAAGGCTTTATCTTCAGTCTCCTCTTTTATCTCTTCCAATATTTTCTTATAATCGCCCGATGATGAACTAAAATCTCCGCCTGATCCGCCCATTAAATGTATCCCTCAATTTTTTGTTGTAATTGTATATATGATTTCTTAAAAAAACTTTCATTTTTGCCATATATACCAAAGTCCTTTTCTTCTGTGGAAGCAAATTGTTCTAGCTCTAGTTTAAGCTCAGTAATATAGCTAAAATTATCAATTAAACTTGACAACAATATGTTATTTATATTTACATGTATACCTTTGCTACTTGGTCCAAAGCTATCACGATAAAGTGTTTTACCATCGTGGAATATATAGCGGGACCATGCTAAACCATCAAATATATCTGCGCCAGCAAAGTAATAAAGTGGTGTTGTTATTGTGTCGAGGCTACCAAAGACATGCAACGGCTTAGAAATTTTGCGCCTATCCATCTCGCTTCTTATAGTGGCAATTGAAACCATTCGATCGAGAATAGTTGGACCTAACTCCTTTTCGATAATACCTATAATATCAAATGAAGTGAATGATTTCAGATTTTGAATAACTTTTTCGACATCTATTAATTCGCATTTATCTTCAGGCTTTATTAAAAATTCTCGTAAATGCCCATTATTTTTCTTAAAAAGGTCCTTAGCACGATCTATCTGTTCTTCAAGCGGTCTTCTCAGAGTAGGATGATCAAAATTAATTATAACTTTTGGTGGTTTCTTCTCGAGATTTTCGATAGCAGAAAGATGACACTTTTCATTCCATTCACGCAAATCCAAATTATATAGGTTATATTTAGATGCTTTATATCCTATTGAGCACTCGTATCCGCCACTATCTATGAATATCAGAGTACAAGACGAAGAAATTTTGGGAAGAATATTTGCATAATACTGATCATATGCACTTAATAATATTGGGCCAGAAATTATACTGCCAATTACCTCCGTCGCATTAACTATATTATCAGTGGCCCTACTGGAGAGAGATGGCACTAGCATAGGAGTTGTTTCAACAATATTCCCATCTAATTCAATCGGCAATTTTCGGGCTAACATCCAAGAGCTCCTCTATCAAGGCAAGAGAGGCATTTGCCGCAGGGGCTGCTCCCACCCTTTTCACAACTATATGTCAAATGAATTGGGACACCTCTATCTCTACAAGGCACAATCTACTTTTCCAGTGATAATATGTAGGCAGGACACATCCACCTAAAAGTTTTTTAAGCTTAGGATAAATGTATCCTGTGGCCCCTACAATGACCACAATAAATCTAAACTTGAAGAACT
>Ga0310040_1000647_pt1 | contig 30536 bp, 33 predicted proteins | sample EPASupsiteHSE623_FD_200237 | JGI IMG/M metagenome (GOLD analysis project Ga0310040, IMG submission 200237) | Bioremediated contaminated groundwater from EPA Superfund site, New Mexico - Sample HSE6-23 (v2) (version 2) | ecosystem: Environmental > Aquatic > Deep subsurface > Groundwater >... | reverse complement strand
CCAACCTTTCTTCACTTTGATAGTAGTATTTGGGGTACTCTATATATTCACCATTGGAGATGGCTGCCATGTGCTTGAGACCCACATCAACGCCTATGGCTGTCTCCGGAATGATCTTTGGCACATCTTCAAGCTCTGTTACCAGGCTGCAATACCAGCACCCGGTCCGATCTCTGGTGATTGTGCAGGTTTTGATCTGACCTTCTATCTCTCTGTGCTTGAAGATCCTGATGGTCCCAATCTTTGAGATGGTCAGATGGTCGTCTTCACTCTCAAAACCTGATCCCGGGTAGGTGAAAGACTTATACTGACCTTCCCTCTTGAACCTTGGAAATCCAGGCTTCTTTGCGCCTTCTCTAAGTCTTTTAAAGAAAGCAGCAGTCCCGATATCGACTCTCTTAAGGACGTTTTGAAGAACTTGAGAGAAGACAGTTTTCAGTTCAGGGTTCTCTTTTTTCTCGATGGTAAGGATTGCAGCTTGTTGGTTGTATGTTCTGCCGACGCCGGTTTCCTTGTAAGTATTCTTGCGGTCGGCAAGAGCCGTATTCCAGAGACGGCGGCATATTTCAAGCGTTTCCTCTAAGATCGCAGTTTGCGCCTTATTCGGATACATCCTGAATTTGTATGCCTTCATCATCACTGGCATTCCATCTTTTCAGCTATTTCCTTGATGGCTGACTTGAGATCCGCCTTAATCTGTCCTACCAACATGTGCCTGCGATACTTAGGTATCTAGACAAGGTGGTAGTTGATATTATAGCGCGCGTATCTCGTTTTTCCATCGATGGTAGTATGTAAGCCTAATGAATATATGTATCGGTTCGCTGGCAGGAGGCACGACATTCATCCCGCCCCCTAAAGGGAGCGGTCTTCTACCTGCTTACCTATAAATCTGAGCAATGCATTTCAAAGGCATATTAAAGGTTATCTCATTCTTTATCAATTATTATCTCACATCTTATCACTTATAGGTCTATTCAAGCCGACCCATAGATCAAAAAATAAGCCTGTCATGTGAATATGCAGATGAATCTATATCAGGCCATTTGCCCAGATCCCTTGAAGTTCTTCCCTGCATAGATGCAGCCATTCATCCCGCACTCAGCCTGATCTTCTGCGACCCATGAATCGCCAGTCGGGACGGCTCATTATTTAGGACGAAATCAGGGCTAATCCCCGCCAATTTATTGGCGGGATACAGCCCGCACCTATTCCAATTACTTTCTCTCCCTGCAGCTCAACTATATAATCAAGCTCGTCCAAATATGATTTCACCAGATGATAGTGCGAAAAACTCTCAGAGTACCAGTGCATCACTCCATTACACAGTCAAAGCTTGATAGACTGGAGAGCCTCACGGCCAGGATTACCTTTGGTATTGCGTTCATCTCCTCAATGTGTAGATAAAGCGATCTGGTCCTGGAGATCCCGCCGGAAACTTCACGCCGACTGGGAAAGACGGGTTGATGGGGCCGACCAACGTGTAGATCTTGCAGAGGATGATAGGGCAAGAGAAAAAGCCGAGAAGTCCCTTGCTAAGCTCATCGATAGAGAACCATCTGCCCCCGATTTCCAGAAAAAGACTCCATGTAGGATTGACTATAGAACCGGCAGAATAGAATATGGCAATAACTCCTTCGTTCTATGGATGCATGTATCCACGCTCGAAAAGAACAGGCCGATGGATATTCCTTTAAATCCGTCTCACTATCATCTCAAGCAGCTCGAAGGCTCAGAGATTGATGACTTTGAAATAGTCAAGCATGGCAAGAAGTATTATGCTCACATCTCCATATCAAGGGAGATCGCAGAGATTGAGACAAGTTCTGTCGGAGGCATAGACCAGGGTCTAAACAGGACTCTAGCAATCGTATTGCTAAACAGGGATATGCCTCATGAAGAGCTATTTTGTGAAACCGATAAGCTCAACCTAATCGATAAGTATGACTCCATCATAGCTTCAGTGCAGCACGCTCGAAATGGCAAAAAGCTCAGGCAGCTTCGGCACAAGAGATCCAATGTAGCCATATATCATGATTGGTGTCTGGCCAATCACGTAGCCTTGCTTACCAAAGGCTACTACCTGGCAATTGGAAACGCCAGGTTCCATCAGACCAACATCAAAGGCAATGGTAAGCCGGGTCTGAGGAAGAGAATAGGCAAATGGAGCTATAGCAGGCAAAGACAATGTATCGCTCTGAAGAGAGCAGAAATGGGTTACCAAACTTTGCTCATTGATGAACGATATACCTCAAAGACATGTCATGTCTGCGGATCAAGGCTTATCGAGAGGAAATGGCTGGATGGCTCATCCTATATCCTATGCCATTGCTGCGGACTCAAGTATGATGCCGACCTGAATGCAGGACACGAAATAGCTCTTCGATGTGTTCCAGATTGCGATCTGGAACTCCCGTCGGCTCTGCAGAGTCGACGAGACCGAGATGACCGGCTAAAAGTGCGGATGAACCCGGCGGAGAACCGGGTGAGCGCATAAGACAGATGCCCGCCAATTCATTGGCGGGAGAAGGTCACGCGAGTTATTGAAAACCACAAAAAGCAGGCTTAAATATGACGACCTCAGACCTGGCATGAGGTTATGACAGATCCAAACGAGGTAGCAATCAAGCTTCTGCAGGCCACATCCATGACTGATGAGACGGCTTTTGCAGGAGGTCTGATTAAAGGAGCGCCCGGGCTTACCGTGATTGACTACTACCGCATAGCCTGCCATATGCTCTTCAAGTGCCACAGGTGCGGCACCTGCTGCACCACAGGCGATCCTATCAGGCTTAGGAAAGAGGATGCAAAAGCCATAGCCAGGCACCTCAAGATCCCTCTGGACAGGGCCATAAAGAAGTACACCATTCCAGACCCGAAGAACACAGGAGCTCTGGCCTTCAAGAAGACCCGTCCCTGCAGGTTCTATGATCCCTCCCTCGGCGGATGCAAGATCTATCCAGCCAGGCCTTGGTCCTGCCAGATCTTCCCATTCCTGGGAATTTACGGGCCAGAGGAGGCAGTCAAGGTCAATGAGTCCTGCAAAGGATCGGTCCAAGCCATGAATGCCCTGACTGCTGCACTTGAAGAGGCACGCTCTGGCGCAGGCCGTGCCGGTGCAGGCCATGTCGATGCTGAATTGGCCAGGCAGGCCAAGATATGGTTCAATAAGATCCTGGATGGAATTGGGTAAAAAAATTATAAGCCTGAAACTAGCCGGCCGCGTCCCAGCTCTTCAGCTTGTTTGATGATGGATTGAGGTTCTGGGAGATCATATGACGCATATAGATAAGCCCCTTGCTGTACCAGGCCGACAGGTCCAGTGGATTTATCTCAATTGCCCGGTTATAGCAGCTCTCAGCCTGGTCGTAGTTGCCCAGTGCAATCAGGTCATATCCCTTGGTTTTCCAGGCCTCTGCGTTTACTGGGTCTATCTCCAGAAGCTTGTCATAGCATTTTATGGCCTCATCATACCTTCCAAGTCCATCCAGGGCTGAGCCCTTGTTGTACCAGGCAAGGGCGCTGTGCGGCTCTATCTCTATTACCTGGTCATAGCATTTCAGGAGCTCTTCAAAGCTGCCAAGCCTGCCCAGTGCATTGCCCTTATTTCCCAATGCCTCAATCATCTTTGGGTTGATCTCCAGGGCCTTATTGAAGCAGTCGATGGCCTCAGAATATCTACCAATGTTGTAAAGGGCAGTGCCTCTCTTATGCCAGGCGGTCTCATTTAAAGAATCGATATCAAGATATCTCTTGAACGACGCCGCTGCCTGCTCATACCTTCCTGATTTGTAGAGCTCAGTGCCGTTATTGTACCAGTATCTGGCAGTCGCCAGTTCTGATGTCCTGTTGTACCTGTCGCCCCTCTGCGAGGATGATCCATCAAAAGCTGCATCGCTGTTTTGCCAGGGGCTGATCAGGTTTGAGCCTGCACTGCTGCGCCTGCTTAAGCCCTGATCACTGCTGCCGTACTGCCCGGCATTGCTCTGGATGTTATAACCTCTATTGCCATAGCTTTGGCTGCCATAATCCTGATTGCTATACACTGGGTTGCCGTTGCCTTGGTCTGTATAGCCCTGGCTGCTGTAATCCTGGTTGCCATAGCCAGGGTTACTGTTTCCCTGATTTGCATAGCCCTGGATGTTATAGCCTTGATTATTATAATCTTGGTTGCCGTTGCCTGAGCTATCCGGGTTCTGGCTGCTATAACCTGGATTGCTGTAACCCGGATTGCTATAACCCGGACTGCTGTAACCCGGATTATCATAGCCGGGGGTGACATATCCCTGATTCTGATCACTGTAGTCCTGACTTCCGTATCCCTGACCATTGGCAGCTTGAGTGTTTTGTTCAGGGTTGCTGACTTGATTGCTGTAGCCTGGAGTATTGGTGATGGCAGATTGGCTGATTGGTGAGCTTCTGCCGAGCAGTTCAGAGCCTTTGCTGAGCCAGTAATCCACCGGGCTCTGACCTTGAGCCGATGCTGCCAGGACCAAGGCCAGAGCCAGGAGTGCCAGGATGCCAGATCTCATGATAACATCATTGCAGGCTGAAGAGTTATCTATTTTATCATCAGGGATCCTGCTTGAATACCTCTCTTAGCGAGTCCCTTGCCTTCTGCTGTACTGCAGCCGGGCCACAGCGGCAGGCCTCTCTTAAGTGCTCCACTGCCCTGGCATCGCCTATCTCGCCCAGGCTCCAGGCAGCCCAGGCCCGGACCTCTTCCTCATCCTCTTCAAGCATCACCTTTACCAGGGCATCCAGGGCAAGGCTATGCTTAATCTCTCCAAGGGCAGTCACAGCAGCATGCCTTATCTGAGGATCTTCATCCCCGAGGGCCAACATGGCGATCTCGCATGACCTTCGATCATGGATGCGGCAGAGGGATTTCAAAGCCTGTTCCCTCACAGAAGGCTGTGAGTCATTCAATGCACGGATCAGATGGTCCATCACAGGCTCGCTTCCAAGCTCTCCCATGAAGGCTGCCGCCCTTCTCCTGACATCGACGTTCTCATGATTCAACTGAGAGGCCACTGTACATAGAGCTGCCTCACACCGCAGCCTGCCAAGGGCGGTCATGGCCATGCCCTTTATCTCAGGCTCGGCATGGTCCAGCAGCCCTATCAGGGCATCAGCCGCCTTGAGCTCTCTTAAAGCTGTCACTGCCCTGAGCCTGACGTCCTTCTGGCTGTCTGACTGGACGGCCGAGACGAGGTGGGGCACTGCGCCACGGTCTTTTAAAGCCTCAAGCGCTGCAGCAGACCATTCGCGTACTACGTGGTCTGAATCAGTGAGCATTGCCTGGGCCAGGGGCTCTACTGCCCTGGCGTTGCCTATCTTTCCCAAAGCCCAGGCCGACTTGTACCTGAGATCCGAGAACTCGCCGTTCTTCAGGGCATCTATCAGGGCATCCACAGCCTCTGCACCCATGCCCACCAGATCCCAAGCAGCCTTCTGCCTCTCGAAGTAATCGTCGCTGTTTCCTAGAGTTTGAACTAGTTGCAAAGCACGATCCATATGGAGTGGAGAGGCCTGCAATTGTTTAAGCTTTACTGGTGACGAATTGTCTCTTAAGATAGAGTTATATCCTGGACAGAGAGTATCCCGGCCAAAGATAAGATCCTAGGTCTGATTGCCATGACCAACTATCTCTTCGGCCCGGTCCTGTCCCGGAGGCTCGGGCTCTCAATGGGAGTCGATCTGCTGGCCTATAAGACCTGCAACCTCGATTGCATCTACTGCGAGCTTGGCAGCACCGCCTGCCTGACCTGCAGAAGAGACAGGTTCGTGCCTCCTCAGCGCGTCATCAAAGAGATTGCCAGTACAGAAAAGGGCTATGATTACCTGACATTTGCCGGCTCTGGAGAGCCTACCCTGAGCTCTGATCTGGGCCAGATAATCAGGAGCGCAAAGAAGATCATCGATGTACCGGTGGCGGTGATCACCAACAGCACCCTCCTCGATAACGAGAAGGTCAGGGAGGAGGTATCCCATGCAGATGTGGTCCTGCCGTCTCTTGATGCCGCCACTCCTGATGCCTTTGAGAGGATCAACCGCCCGGATCCGGGGATCAGGATAGAGAAGATCATCTCCGGGCTCAAAAAGTTCAGGTCAGAGTTCGGCGGAGAGATCTGGCTTGAGGTGATGCTGGTCAAGGATGTGAATGATGACCAGGTCGAGAGGATTGCAGATGCCATAGAATCCATATCACCAGACAGGGTCCAGCTGAACACAGTCATCAGGCCTCCTGCAGAGCCTGTGTTGCCCCTGGACCAGGAAGAGATGGAGAAGATGCTGGAGATCTTCAAGGGAGCTGAGATCATACCCGACTGGGACTGGCAGATCCCGCCTAGGGTTAAAACCGACCTCTTGGGCCTTTTATCCCACAGGCCATGCACGCTAGAGGATATCTGCGCTCTTCTACTCCTGGAAAGGGAGGAGGCCATAAAGTACATCAAGATCCTGGAAGGCGATGGAAGAGTGGAAAAGAAACTGCACGGCGGCAAGCACTACTTCCAGTCAGTTCATGGCTAGAGACCCGGGCATTGATGCCTGGCTGCAGGGACATGGCCGGATAGATCTTAATACCTGGAGTTCGCGGTAATCCTTTGGTGATCCAGGTGGTAGAACGCAGCAGCAAATGCGATGCCTGCAACTTGAAAGGCACCTGCTCGGACAAGAAGAAGGAGAGCGAGTGCACGCAGGAGCGCTTGAGCCAGGTAAAGTATAAGATACTGATAGGCAGCGGCAAGGGCGGAGTAGGCAAGAGCACAGTCACTGTGAACCTTGCCAGAGCGCTGAGCCTGAAAGGCTATGCAGTGGGAATCATAGATGCAGACATCACCGGACCCAATATTCCCAAGCTCCTGGGCATAGAAGACCAGAGGCTTCGCCAGGGTCCAAAGGGCATAGAGCCTGGAGACGCCCAGGGGATCAAAGTGGTATCCATGGCCCTGCTCCTCTCAAGCCGGGAGTCTGCAGTGGTCTGGAGAGGGCCCATGAAGATGGGTGCCATTAAGCAGTTCATAGCCGATGTGAACTGGGGAAGTCTGGATTTCCTTCTAATAGACCTGCCACCGGGAACGAGCGATGAACCTCTAAGCGTAGTTCAGCTCATACCTGACATGACTGGTGCTATAATTGTCACCACCCCTCAGGAGGTCTCCCTGCTCGATTCCAGGAAGGCCATCAATATGATCAAGTCCATGAAGGTCACGGTTCTGGGCCTGATAGAGAACATGAGCGGCCTGTGCTGCCCCCATTGCGGCAAGACCGTCAACATCTTCAGCACCGGTGGTGGGCAGAAGGCGGCCGGTGAGATGGAAGTGCCCTTCCTTGGATCGATACCTATCGACCCGGAGGTCTGCATGCTTGGCGACGCCGGAAGCACATTCGTGGAGAAGAGCACCGTGGCCCGCAAGAGCTTCGAGAAGGTTGTAGATAACCTCCTCAAGATCATACTCCAGCAATAGCAGGGCTTTCTGTCACGAAGGCAATCCATACTAGGCCTAAGCCCAGCGACTGAAACCGCAGCCATATCATCTCCTGCGGCAATTCATAGCCGCATGCCGGTCTTCTGGCTTTATGCTTGAAGATCAGGCAGAGAGGGCCAGATGTGATGCACCAAATGCTCAAAGAGGCAATTTAAAAAAGGGATTAAAGCTGAACATCTAGAATAGACAGCATCAAGAATAATATGTGCAGGCTTGACCCCCTGGCCTGGGGAGATAGCCCTGCATCAGCCCTAAGGCCACATTCCAAAGGCGACGTTCAAGCCCAGAATGAGAACTCCTGAGGCTACACAGACCCCAACTACCATCTTGGGGTCGAGCTTTATGGCCGTTTCATCAGCTTCGAAGTACCTCATCAGGCCTGCTGATGACATCAAGCCGTTGTTATCAGTCTTTTTCTTGGACATAATTACTCCCTATCTCATCAACTTCCTCAAGTAGGTTTCCCTCGTCTAAGGGGATCTGTTCTCCATCAGATCTCCAGCCGGCTGGCTGACAGGACTGTCCCACTGGACCTGTATTCCAGCGGCGCTGGTCCCGCTGGAAGTAACAGCCCGGCCTGATGCCGCGGTCGCAGGCGAGGAGTTGTCTGGCGGAGATGCCCTGTTGATTGGCGATGTGTTATCGGATACCTCATTGATTGGCGAGGCGTTATCAGATGCCTCATTGATTGGTGAGGCGTTATCGAATTGAGTGACTGGAGACGTATTATCCGGCACCGCCAGCTCTCTCAGTTGAACCAGGGAATTCTCAGCAGGTGGAACCACTATTGGAGCTGCCAGGGCCAGGGCCAGGGCGGGCACCTGGTCCTCCTCCATTGGCAGCTTCCAACCGTTCGGATCCTCGAATGGATAGCTGTCAATCTTTGCTCCCTTTATGAGCTTGGACCAGCCCTTGCTTGGATTTCCAAAGGCTTTGTGATCGCTCCAGTAGTTGCCGCCGGTGACATTGCCCATATCCCAGCTGTTCACTCCAGTTTTATCCTCGGCATGGTCTTTGTTATTTATAAAGTTGTTATGGTAGATCAGGTTTCCACTGGAACTCTGCATCAGCAGCCCCATGGGGCTGGATGATATATTGTTATCATAGATGCTGTTCTTGTTTGAGTAGTTCAGCCAGAGGCCTGCCTCCTGGTTATGGTCGACACTGTTGCCGGTGATGATATTAAGGCTGGAGTTGAAGACCTTTATCCCATCCCTGCGGTTTTGGTCTGCTCTGTTATCTTTGACCTGGTTTTGGTTTGAGTTTACAAGCAATATGCCGCTGAATGAATTATTGGATGCTGTGTTTCCAGTGATCTCGTTGTTATCTGAGGCATAGAGGCGCATGCCATAGCAGTTGGATACATTATTCTCCTCTACCCTGTTGGAGATGGAGTTGAAGAGGAATATGGCGTCCTTGGTTATAGTATTCCTCATAACAGACATATTCTGGCAGTAAGCCAGTGTGAGGTGAGAGAACTCCCGTCCTTCAATGCGCATGCCGGACTGGCCATAGAAGTACCCTATGGGCTTTCCATCCGCCACGTTTGACTCATCTATGGAGTTATTGTAGCTCTGTCTGGACTTGCGGTCCTGGTCCTCGACATATATGGCTCTGGTGTTTCCATTGATCTGGTTTCCTCTGAGGACATTGGAGCCTGAGTCCAGTATCTGTATGCCTATATCGCCTTTGGAGATCTGGTTGTTGGATAGTATATTGCCATCAGAAGAGATCAGATCGATGCCGTCTTCAGTGGAGTTGGTGATAACGAAGCTATCAACCTGATTTCCAGTGCTGTTTCCAAGGCCAAGAGCCCTGGTGACATTGGCTATGATGCAGCCGGTGAGCATATTGGCATTGGAGTTCTGGAGGACTATGCCGTACTGGCCATCCATCACGCCACTCGCCTTGATCTGAACATCGCTGGTGTTCAGAAGATAGATGCCATATTCGCACTCCCGTGCCCGGTTCTCAGTTAAGGTGTTTGCACCCACATCCCTCAGGAATATAGCCCTGGTGCAGCCGGTCATGCTGTTCTTAATCACCTGGTTATCGCTGCTCTCCTTCCAGACGAAGATTCCAAGGTAGCAGCCCTGTATGAAGTTCCCTGACAGGGTGTTCTTATTTGCGTTCTTGGTTATTATCCCGGCCTGCATTCCCTCAGGTTTTCTATTTATTATGGTGCTATCCTTGAGGATATTTCCGCTCGAGGCCAGCTCTATTCCAGATGTGGTGAAGTTCTCAATGGTCAGACCCTGCACTGAGCAGCCGTCGGCTGTCAGCTTAAGACCTGTCTCCTTGCCGCTGGCATCTATGGTGTAGGAGCCAGTCTCGCCGACCAGGGGCATGATGGTGAGCGCCTTGTCCAGGACCACCTGCTCTTTGTAAACGCCAGGCTTGAGATATATGGTGTCCCCGCTCTTGGCGGCAGTAATTGCCTCACTGATAGTTTTATAATTTGCAAATCCATTATTATCCACTATATATGTCCTCGCCCCCTGCCCGGGAGAAAGGCAGAGAATTAATATCAGACATGAGATCGCCACTAGCTTGAGCATGAGCTGTACTCGACAACAACCTTATTATAGTTAATGCAATTGGCCATCGCCCCCAACCCCTTTATTTCCAGTGGAAAAATAAACTTAAAATTTTGAGTCCTGTGAAACATGGCGTCAAGGCCAGAGATCAGTTTGTGAGATTGATAATATAAAATTGTTTAATAAGTTATAAATAGAATAATTGGCATGCAGTTGGGCATTTCCGCCTACATCCTCAAGATTGAGAGAGTCCAAGTCCTGATAGAGCCTAAATTAGGCTCACAACTCAGGCGCATGTCTTATATGCTTTTCCTAGAGCCAGCAGTTTGGACAAGACCAGACCACACCCCATAACCGGAACATGGGGCAATGCCTGATCTGAAATGCATTTGAAGCTATGGTTGTGTCAAGCAGGCCGCCACATGGAGATATGCCAAGGCCAAGGCCAAGGCTTTGCAAGCCTTATATCAGGCGACCTACCGCGTCCCAGATTTCGGCTGAGGTACAAATCCTCAATCTCGGCGGCATGTCCATCAATTCATCGGCAGGTAGTTGACACAAAGGCTTTATCCACATTGAATCATCAATTAATGCTAAATGAATTATGCAGATATCATCAACCTGATCGCTCACATATTATCAACTACAGGTGCCGTCATAATATTTTATGGCGGGATGCGGTCAATGTTTGAGATCGTAGTTGGGGAGGCACTGAGGCGACCGCCAAACTACAATGCTGTGAGGAGGAGCTTTACGGCCAAGATCCTAGTGGGGCTGGAGTTCTTCGTGGCCAGTGATCTAATAACGAGCATTCTCACTCCCACGTTGGATGATGTCATTGTGCTGGCAATCATCGTGGCCATAAGGACCGTGGTCAGCTACACTCTTGATAAAGAGATTAAAGAGATGGAGCCTGAAGAGGAGTCCCTGAAGGATAAGCTATGAAGTAGCATCCTCCGGCAGCCTAAAGCGTCTCTTGGCATCTTTAGCCCTAGTATATCAAGGCTTAAATAAGGACAGGTGGTAAATGCCTGAGCCGCTGCCAATCAGAGGTCCATGGAGGGCACGAACTCTATCTCTATTGCAGGCCCCTCTTCTCCAGTGTAGGTCTGCAGAAATCCTCCAGATAAGGCGAGCATTCTCTCAAAGAATCTGAGTCCTCTATCGCCCACGGGATGAGCTTGGCATTCGCCCACTCCAGATATGCGAACATTCGCCCAGCCTTCATTGGACCAGGTATCTACCCGGATCTTCCTGGACCCAGAGCCTGCAAACCTCTCCAGCATGTCTATCAGTGCGTCAGTAAAGCGCTCCCTATCCATTCGCACCATGGGCAGTCTACGGCCTTCATTGAAGCTCAAGGCCACCTGCTCAAAGACATTTATATGGGCGATCCTGGCCTTGAGGGCCCAGATATAGTCCTCATCGCTCTCAGCCTCAAGTATGGCCTCGTCCTCATAGGGCTTATGCATCACTTGCGCCAGCACCTCTTTCATGAGCTCATTTACATCCACATCAGATACGTAATATGGTGGCTGGAATCCGCGATATGTGACAGTGTAGTCGTTTATCATCCTGCTGGCCCTTGTCAGGAGAGACTGGTCCAGCATTGATCCTATCCTCTTGTTCTCGAAGATGCTGTCTAGCCTTCCTACCACCTGTCCGGCCTTGTGCACCAGCTCCAGGTCAATCTTCCGCCCTGCATGAAGATCATCTATAAAGGAGTTGAAGTCGGCAAAGACCTCATCTATTTTATCGGCATCTATAAGCGACCTGGCATCCTCAGCCTCAGCCTCTTCTTCTAGCTCTCCTAGGACATGGGAGATGTAGGTGAGCCTTCCTGCAATAATTGTAAAGAGCCTCTCTAGCTCCCTCATGAGGTCCTCTGCGTAGGCTGCCACGACCTTGACCCATTCTGTGCTCACCTCCCCAACCTCAGGCAGTGAGGCCACATTCCTGTACATGGCATTCAGGGCGCTCCAGGCTTTATCTGCATCAATGTTCCTTCCGTGGCCTGCACAGCAGAGCTTTATCTTGCGAGTCTGCAGTATCCAGATTACCTTCTCTATAGAGTTTAGGAGATCGGACTGGGACCAGCCATATGCTCCAGCCATCCCTGGATTAGGAGCAAAGAAGATATCGCCAATAAAGAGGATCTTTCCTATCCGCATGCTGATGCTGTCCGGGCTGTGCCCGGGTATAGGATAGATCTCCATCTGGTCCCCGCCTCCCAGGTGGACATCCCAGCAATCGAGCTGAGGACCATTAGGGATCGCCGTGGATTTGAGGGCATAAGAAAACCTGGACCCGTCGAAGTTCATCTCCTGCTCGCCGCTCTTTCCAATGTCCTGGTCTGAGAAGAGCCTGATATCGACTGGAGTTTCAGCGACCTTCCTTCTCAGTATATGTGATAGGGTCAGCTTTGAGTCCCGGTTCTGCAGAGCAGAGGCTCCCTCCTTCTGGACCGCAAGAAGAATTCTGCCAACGTCCTTGAACTCCTCAAGCCGTCCTAGCTGGTAGCAGTGATCCACATGAACATGCGTCAGGTAGATCACAACAGGCCTTCTGGCCCGGTCTTGCATGGACGAAATTATATCAAAAAGATGATCCATTTGATCATCCAGGCCGCCCGGATCTATTAGGGCTATCTGATCTTTTGCAGATATGATATAAGAGTTGGATGACATGAGATCTATCTTCCGGACGTATGGATAGATCTCGACCTCATTGCATCCCGGTAATGGCTGCAGGACCTGGGACTCCATGATAATTACCCCTCTTAAGAAAACGCTTTGAACCAGAGTACCAGCGGCATATTTAATTGTTATGATTGCTGGTCCAAGGGATGATCAGCGGACCATCTCCAGAGGTATGCGTCCGTTGTAAACCGCTGTGGCCACAAGTGCACCTTCAAACCCCAGCTCATCTAAGACCTGCAAATCCTCGGGCCCTTTCACTCCTCCGCCAAGGATGAGAGGATGACGGCTCACTGATGCCGCGGCCTTCAGGAAATCCCTGTCAATCCCCGCGGAGGTTCCAACCCTGTCCAGCTCCAGGAGTATTATTTCCCTAACCTGGAGGCGGTTTAGCTCTCTTAGAACGTCCAGCGGGTCATGCATGAGAGATGCATCCCTGGTCAGGACCTTGCGACCGAACATATCTATGCTTATTGTGACCTCCCTGATGCCTGATGCAGTCTCAATGAGCCTTAGAGACGCAGTCTCAGTCCCAAGCACCGGCCGCACCGACCTTGGAAGCTCCTCTATCTCACTTTGCCTGGATATTCCCATATCTGCCATGAGATCGGTCTTCTCAGAGATCTGCTTTATAACCTCCAGGTTATCTCCAGATCCGGTCAGCCTGTTTAGGTCTGCAACATAAGCCTCTTTGGGCCTGATCTCCTCAATGACCTCGAGGGGGTCTGAGCTCTTGGTTAAATTACTATACCTATCTATGGGCTCGTACCTGCTCCTCTGGCCCCGGACTGCATGTACTACCAAGCCATTAAATATATCAAGAACAAAGATGCACGGCACGCGTTCCTCTCAGGAAAAGGATGGATATGAGGTTATTGGTCAGCCCGATGAATATTGAAGAGGCAAAGAAAGCGATTGCCGGCGGCGCAGATATACTTGATGTGAAGAACCCCAAAGAGGGCTCTCTGGGAGCGAACTTCCCCTGGGCTATAAGGGAGGTTGTGGAGCTGGCTGCTGGCAGGATGCCGGTTTCTGCAACCATTGGCGACCTGGATTACAAGCCCGGCACTGCCAGCCTTGCGGCCCTGGGAGCGGCCTATGCCGGAGCGGACTATATCAAGGCCGGGCTCCTGGGAGTCAGGACCGCTGATCAGGCCGAGGATATGATGGCAAATATAGTCAGGGCAGTCAAGTCCTTCGACGGGAAAAAGAAGGTTGTGGCTTCAGCTTACTCAGATTTCAAGAGGGCAGGCTCAATAGACCCTGCCATCCTTCCAGAGATCGCAGGAAGAACAGGCGCAGATGTGGTCATGGTGGACACGGCTGTGAAGGACGGAAGGCCGACATTCGATTTCATGAGTGAGGATGACTTGAGGAGCTTCATATCCAGCGGCCAATCTTTTGGCCTGGAGGTGGCCATCGCCGGCACCATAGGCTTCCAGCACCTGGACCTCCTGAAGAGGCTTGATCCTGACATCATTGGGGTGAGGGGCATCGTCTGCGGTGGAGACCGCCAGAGTTCTATCCGGGCTGAGCTGGTGGAGAAGCTGAAGATGGCACTGAAGTAGCCTATCTAGTGTAACGAGGCTGAAATAGCACTGTGAATGCGGCCGGATAGAACTACCTTGCATGAAGGAAGGAATGGGCGAGATAGAACAGCTAGGCATCTTTGGCGATTGCCCTGAAAGCGCATCTGTAGGGATCATAGTGCATCTAAGCCGATAAAGAGCACTAAATTAGAAAAACCATTCCATGATTTCTGGGTGGTGCACTTTGCCCTGTGCCTCTCAAGGCCTTGGTCCAAAAACGTGTCCGCGGGGGACATTTATGATTATAGGCAAGCGCTGGCCATGAGCTGTTTGATGGGAACGTTAATCGCTACACATAATTTTGCATTGGCTCAGACAGGCTGCCAGCAGGTGCCAGACCTGACCGGGGTCCCGGAGGCGCTGTTAGCCATCTCACAGGCTAAATCTTCCTGCAGCAAAGATGAGATAGAGCAGCTTCTCAGGGAAGAGAAGGCCAAGTCAGGGACCTCGGTGGTGATCTTAGGCAGATGCGTAAGGCCGGATGAATAGCTGGCATTGATATCTTAAAAGGCTAAGAAGGGAATCGCGAACTCACTGTAGCTTAATGTTGGGATGTTTATTCCAGCACTTATAGGAATTTGCAGATCTCGGCGCCCATCCCCATGATTATTGAGCTAGATAGAAAAGTAGACATATTGCTTTTATCACTATTGTCTATTTATGACTGGTATAGTAATAGATCAACTGAAGGGATCTGAAACGATCAGGCATCTTACATGTTTGTTCTTTGTGTTGATCCTTATCAGCACTCAAGCATCTGGCATGGCAGTCAGTGCAGTCTCAAGTAATGGTGCTGCATCAACGGATATGTCAACCAGCTATGAGTCTCCCATGAATGGTTTTGTTGAACATGATTTATTGCTATCTCCTGCAGATGGCTTGATAAGCAACCATCAGTATGGCACTGGAGGAACAGAGAAAAAAGTCACAATGAAGGATGCATCAGGAAATACAGCTCAATCTCACTTCAAAATAGTCTCTGGCACAGGCACTCAATACTGGTCCGAATTCCGGCCTGCATCAAGCGGCACAGGCACTGCTCAAACCGAGATGTGGTTGGTAGCCAAAAATGCTAAAAGTATCGATGCCTATAGCAAGGCTAGTAACAAGGCAGGCACCAACTATGCCCAGTCATCGGCATCTATTGCTTCTACGACGTTGTCTGCCAGCTTGGACTACTATACCAAAGCCTCTGCTGGATCATCCAGTTACTACACACTACAACTGGCCTCCTCAGGAAAAGGTAACAATGCACCCGCAAACGCAGTAACTCCGACAGGTAGCCCCAGCGTCCCCACACTCGCCAATGGCGCCTATGGAAGCAGCATCACCTTCATGGAGGCCTCATCTTATGGTACGCGGTCATCGAATGTGGGTTTAAAAGAGGCTAAGAGTGCGTCGACTGGAGACTACGTGGCATTAACAGGATATGAAGGCATTGCCTCTGCCTCTGCTACATCGGTATCTGCAAGCCATACAGTGACCAGTGGCTCTGCAAATTCTATCAATATTTACGGTACAGCCAAGGATAGCAGCGGAACTTACAACGTAAATACACAGATCAATGGCATCTCAGGTGGAAAGGCCACATTCCAGGGGTTAATTGAGACTGCCTCAGCAGGAACCACTACCCAGGTAACTCAAAAGGAGCATGTACATGGCAGTTTCTCCAGCACTGCAAAAGGGACCAGAACCATTCCCGCAACTTCAAGAACCATAACCAGGAAATCAGACTACGGCACAGAGTACGACTTGACACTGGCAGCCAAGAAAACTACTTCAGGCCCATCAGTATCTGGAATCGTGGGGTATTATGTCAATCCGACTTTGAAGATCCAAGGCGCTGTGAATGCAGCCCAATCAGGAGATGCCATAAATGTGGCATCTGGCACTTACAAAGAGAACGTCCAGATCGATAAATCATTGACAGTGAATGGTGCCGGCCTCACCAAGACCATAGTTGATGGCAATAAAAAGGGCTCGGTCTTCTATATAGGCAAATCAAACCAGAAAGCCGATGTAACCCTGTCAGGCATGACCATTCAGGGGGGCTCTGGCACAAAGCTGTCCATTTTTGGCGGAGGTGAACCCAAACTGTGCGGTGGTGGCATTCTCAACAATGGTCAGCTGACAGTGAATGGCTGCTACATATCTCACAACACCGCTGATTATGGCGGCGGCATTTGCAACACTTACTCAAATAAGGCAACGATCAAGGGCAGCTCTATACTTGAGAACAAGGCATCCACCAATGGCGGTGGCATTTACAGTGATGGCACAGTCATATTAACAGGTAGCACAGTCTCCAAGAATGCTGCTGCATATGGTGGTGGCATTGTGAACGACGCTACTATATCGGTATTGAGCATTGCAAGTAGCACCATATCTGAGAACACGGCTTCATCTATAGGCGGCATATGCAATTATGGTACAATGGATATAACTGGCAGCACAATATCCGGGAACAGTGGCGGTGGCATTTCTCAGTTGTGGGGTAAAGCAAAAGTTATGGATAGCACTATATCTGGAAACAGCGCCGATTTCGGCGGAGGCATTTATGTCTGTGGTGGATCGCTGTTTGTAGGCGGAAAGACCCAGATAACAAACAACCTGGCTCGTTTGGGATATGGTGGTGGGGTTTACTTCTCAAGCTCTTCTGGCTCTGTGACATTCAGCGGTACAGAAGCTGCTATAAAAAACAACAAGGCATACTCGCCCTCTTCCGAACTAAGCTGGTATCAGGGTTGGGGAGTATATCTGTACTCCGGGACTCCGACAACCGCTGGAGGGTTCAAACCTTCAAATCAAGTAACCGGCAACACCCATACATAGGGAGGGCGATCTGCTCTCCCATTTATAGGACATCTATCGAGGTCCAGGAAGCCCTCGAACGCCAGCCTTACGACCTGATCCTGATGGGCGTCAAGATGCCAGAGATAAACGGCATTGCTGCCACCAAGGTAGATACGTAAACGCTGTCCTTGCACCATCCAGAAATGATTGCCAGTTCTCCTCTGACCCGTGCTCTGGATATGTTGTTCTATAGAGCGCTCCCACCCAAGAGAAATGTAGTTTTATTTAGGCCTCAGAGTACTAGCTGCGTTTCTTGGCCAGGCGCCTTTGGATCTCGTCCCAGAGAGGCTTTGGATCGACCTTGTGCCTTGCTATATATTGCTCACGCGTGAACTCATCGCCGTTTCCATCCACATACAACTCTATGCCGTTCTTGACATTCCTTCCTGCCGGTATCCTGCTTACATCTTCTGGAAACTCCACTTTTGGGACACATTCATCATTTGGGGCCCATTCATCTTCTTTGATTACCAAAAGATTCTCCTCCTTGCAGACCCCGTATGGCCATAATACATAAATAGCTTTCTTAGTAAGTCCCCTCCCCTGGCAGGCTGGACCTTTGTAAGGGCAACGTTTTTACGCTCCTGCACTCTAAATAATGCCCAATGATATTCAGCTGGTGGTTTTGATGCTAGACCTGGGGGACCGCGTATCCGCAGAGCGTGACGGCGTGACCTACGTGGGCACTCTGATGCCCTCCCGCCGCAGCGATCACATAGTCATAAAGCTGGACAACGGCTACAATATTGGGCTTAAGACCGAAAAGTCCAGGGTTGAGCTCATAGAGAAGGGTGTGGCAGTCAAGCCTCCCCAAAAGAGCCTCAGGAGCAGGCCCGGGCTTCCCCAGGTATCAATCCTCTCCACTGGCGGGACCATTGCCAGCAAGGTGGACTACCGCACTGGAGCCGTCACCAGCCAGTTCTCAGCAGGGGAGATAATCTCTTCCATTCCTGAGCTTGAGGATATAGCCAACTACAATGCCAAGGTGATCTACACAATCCTATCAGAGAACATGCGCTCAGAGTACTGGTCTGAGCTTGCAAGGGCTGTGGCCTCAGAGATCAAGAGCGGGGCAGAGGGCGTGATCATCACCCACGGCACAGATACCATGATGTATACCGCAGCTGCGCTCTCTTTCATGCTCAGGACGCCTGTGCCTGTGGTCATTGTAGGCTCTCAGAGGTCATCGGACCGGCCCAGCAGCGATGCATCCATGAACGCCATCTGTGCAGCTACAGTGGCCGTAAGCGACATCGCCGAGGTCTGCGTGGTAATGCACGGGACCACCTGCGATGACCATTGCGCCATCCACCGCGGCACAAGAGTTAGAAAGATGCACACATCCAGGCGTGATGCCTTCTGGTCCATGGGCCAGCATCGCATAGGCAAGGTGGACTACCTGTCCAGGGAGATAGAGACATTTATAAACTACCGCCACAGGGACGAGGTAGATCTAGAGGTCAGGGACAAGGTCGAGCCTAAATGTGCTCTGGTCAAGTACACACCTGGAGCCCCGCCTGAGGTCATGGACTATTACATCGATAAAGGCTACAAGGGCCTGGTCATCGAAGGCACTGGTTTGGGACACGTCGCCTCCAACTGGATAGATTCCATAAAGAAGGCCACAGATGCAGGCGTACCAGTGGTTGTGACATCTCAGTGCTTGAGAGGCAGGATCTGTGATAGGGTGTATGACACCGGCCGATATATGCTGGACGCAGGAGCGGTGCAGGGCGAGGACATGCTTCCAGAGGTGGCCCTGGTAAAGCTAATGTGGGTCCTTGCAAACAGCTCAGGCATAGAAGAGGCAAAAGAGATGATGAGGATCTCGATTGCAGGAGAGATCTCGGCATCGACTCCCATGACAGTATAGGCAACCTTATTATACTGGGCAGATAGAGCACCCCTCTCTAGATTATCTGGAGGAATTCCATTTGACACGTAAACCAGCAAGCATGTATAGAAGAATTGAACGCCCCTATACCCGCAGAAAGTATATGGGAGGCGTTCCGGGAAGCAAGGTCGTCCACTATGATATGGGCAACCTTCAAGAGGACTTCCCAGTCCAGCTCAGCCTGGTGGTCAGAGAGCCATGCCAGATCAGGCACACCTCTCTTGAAGCTGCCAGGGTTTCAGCTAACCGTTACCTGCTCAAGCTCGTAGGCAGGACCAACTTCCATCTCAAGCTCAGGGTATACCCCCACCACGTCATAAGGGAGAACAAGCAGGCCACAGGCGCCGGCGCAGACCGTGTCTCCAGCGGAATGAGGAGAGCCTTTGGAAAGGCCGTGGGCACTGCAGCTCAGGTAGAGGCCGGACAGAAGGTCTTCACACTGGGTGTTACTCCAGAGTTCTTGACAGATGCCAAGATCGCACTGAAGAGGGCTGGACATAAGCTGCCGACGCCGATTCAGATAGTAATGGACTCAGGCAGCGAGCTGATAAAATAACTGGTGACTACTAGATGGATGACTATCTATCCGGCCTGGACCGGGCTATGAAGAGGATGCCTGATACCAAGGGTCCCAAGGAACGGTTCGTAATACCCACGCCCAGGGTCTTCTATGAGGGCAAGGCCACGGTCCTTGAGAACTTCGGGGCCATAGCCGATGCCTTCAACAGGGATCCGGATCACCTAATGAAGTACCTTCTACAGGAGCTTGGCACCGCCGGCAAGATAGAGGGTCACCGCGGAGTGTTCCAGGGGAAGTTCGGCGAATCGGCCATAGCCCGCCAGATAGAGTCGTACTTTGAGGAGTACGTTGTCTGTTCTGAGTGCAGGCTGCCCGACACCCACCTCATAAAGAGCGATAGGGTGCTCATGCTCCAGTGCGATGCATGTGGCGCTCACAGGCCTGTAAGGAAGAGGAAGGCGACAGCTGTAGTGCAAAAGGACGTCATAGAAGAGGGCGAGACCTATGAGCTGCGCGTGGAGTCTGTGGGCAACAAGGGCGACGGCATAGCCAAGGTCGACAAGTACCTGGTCTTCATACCAAGCACCGTCAAGGGCGAGATCGTCAGGGCCAAGATCAAGAAGATCAGCGGCACTCTGGCCTTTGCAGAGGTTGTTGAGAGGAAGGGCAAGGTCGCCTGAGGCCGTCATGGATGAGAAGATCACCCTGACCTTCGATGAGAAGAACAGGTACCAGCTGGCATTCTCACCTCGGGAGTTCTGGCTTATCTTCTCACAGAGCTACAGCTCGCTGCCCTGGGCAAAAGGGCCTGATGGCCTATTGGTTGTGGCAGAGAACTACACATACCTGGTCGACCTTCTTGTCCAGGCCAGGATGTTCTATCTGAGCACTAAGCCTGCAGACGAGCGGTACAAGTAAAGAGCGCAGATGTAAAGCATGTTGCAAAGCGAAGTTTCCTTGCAAGGCTACATCATCCGCGGCCTGCCTGTGGTTGATAAGGGAGACGATCTGGCTTCCATGATCGCCTCCCGGTTCGAGCTTTTGGATGGAGATATCCTCGCTATAGCCAGCACCATAGTGGCTAAGTCTGAAGGAAGGTTCAGGCTTCTGGATGACTATAAGCCCTCAGCCAGGGCCGTTGCTCTTGCCGGACCTCTTGGCAAGGACCCCAGGTTCGTTCAGGCCGTTTTGGATGAGTCTGAGGAGATCCTTCTTGAGAAGCCTTTTTTATTGTCTGTCACAAGGTTTGGCCACATAGGCGTAAACGCCGGGATCGATCAGTCCAATGTAGGCCGGGGATTGATACTCCTTCTTCCCGAGAACCCTAAAGCCAGCGCAGAGATAATTCGCGATGAGCTTCGAGCCAAGCATCGAAAAGATTGCGCAGTCATAATCACCGATACCTGCGGCAGGCCTTTCCGGTGCGGCGTGGCAGGCGTGGCCATCGGCTGGGCCGGCATTGGCGCGCTGAGGGACTGGCGAGGCGAGCGCGACATCCACGGCCGCACCTTAGAGATTACTCTGGAGGCGGTGGTGGATGAGATTGCAGGAATGGCCAATATGCTCATGGGCGAGGCTGGAGATGGGACGCCTGCGGCAGTGCTTCGCGGCCTCAATTATCCTAAATCGGGGAATGCGCTCTTTATGCCTGAGAGTCAGGATGTCATAAGAAGGCATTTGAAGAGCTGACGCAACTGTTTTATTCCATCCCCCTTTAGCCCGTACTCGTGCACAGGCCGGTTCACATAGTCATACCTTTCAAGTTCAATGGCGCCAAATCGAGAATGTCGCCAGCCCTAAATCCTGATGAGCGCATTCTTCTGGCAATAGCAATGCTTGGCGATGTTATAGATGCAGTATCCGGCATTGGTAGCGTGACAATTCTTGCCGGGCCGGGCTTTGATAAGCAAGGTTTTGGCCCGGATAACGAACATGATTTTGGCCCAGAGGTCGATGTGCTGGAGTGCGGCCTGGATCTGAATGATGCCCTAAATGCAGTGATAGAATACAGACAAAAACAGGGCTGGCAGTCGGATCTGATGGTGGTCATGGCCGATCTGGATCTCATCAGCAGTGTGGATATCCAGGCCGTCGTCGAAACGGATGGCGATATTGTCCTCTCTCCTGGCCGTGGCGGCGGCACAAATATGATCCTGATAAGAGATCCGAGATTTAGGACCTGCTACCACGGGCAGAGCTTCCTCAAGCACAGGGACCTGGCCATGAGGCTTGGCCTGGATATTGGGATATATGCCTCTTACAGCAGCGGCTGTGACATAGATGAGCCCGACGACTTAGTCGAGGTGCTGATCCACGGCCAGGGCAGGGCAGCGGCACTTCTAAAAGAGCTGGGCTTTGATCTCTCTGAAGAGTGCAGGTCGGGGTGCGTCAGGACAGGGAAGGAAAATTAATAGACGGTCACCCTTTTTACGCCTTCTATCCCCATCAGGAGCTGGACCAGATCTCCAGGCACCTTTCCATCTGTGATTATGGTGAGCTTTGGACTTTCCACGAAATAGGGATCATCAGAGACTGCCTGCCTGATGGAAAGGCCGTACCTGGCAACTGCGCTTGCGACATCTCCCAGGACTCCGGTCTTTGCAGCATTTACCGGCGTAATCTCAATTACGCCCAATCCCAGGACGGGTGCCACGTCTCCCAGGAAGATCATGGACCTGATGTTCTTGAAGACCTTATAGAGCGGTTCATCCTCGCGAATGGCCGTCGCAGTGGTATCCACCACCCTTCTATCGACACCCAGCTCTTTTGCTATCTGGGCATGAGGGATCTCTATCTCCCCTGATACCACCCTGCCCCGATCGTTGATCTGAAAGCCCCTCTGGAGTATGAGCCGTATGACCTTCTCCTGAGCCGGAAAGCGCTTGAACTTGTTGAGGATCTCCTGCCACATGAGATCAAGAATGAGCTAAAAGGTACAAAGGCTTTTTCCCTAGGCGCATTTTATCCCTAGGCGCAATTGCCGTGCAATTGCGCTTTAGTTAAAATTCCTAGGCGCAATTGCCCTGCAATTGCGCTTTAGTTAAAATTCCTGGGCGCAATTGCCCTGCAATTGCGCTTTAGTTAAAATTCCTGGGCGCAATTGCCCTGCAATTGCGCTTTAGTTAAAATTCCTGGGCGCAATTGCCCTGCAATTGCGCTTCAGCTAAACATCTCTTTGGGGGGCTCGCTTGTTTCCTTCCTTGCCCTCTGAAGGATCTCTTCTAAGTGCTTCTGGGTTATCTTGCTCTCTTCCATGATGGCATGATGGATGGCGACTTTCAGCACCTTTTCTGTCAGGTCTCTGCCGGAGAAGCCCTCAGTCATCTGGGCGATCTTCTTTAAGTCCACATCGTCCATCTCCACGGGCATTGCACAGGCGTTCTTCTCAAGGATTTCCCTTCTCTCTTCGATGGTTGGAACCTTGAACTCTATCTCTTCCTCGAACCTGGATCGAATAGAGCTGTCTATGAACTCGATCTTGTTGGTGGCGGCGATTGTGCACACGCCATTTCTCTTGTGGATGCCATCCATCTCGGTTAGAAGCGAGTTTACAATCTCTGAGACGTCTCCTCTTAAGTCCTGGTAGCGCCTGTCCAGGGCTATTGCGTCCAGCTCATCTATGAATATGATGCAGGGCGCGGTCTGCTCGGCCCTCTCATAGAGGCTGTGGATCTGCTTTGCACCTTCTCCCACGAACTCGCCTATGAGCGTTGTGGCCTTTATTGGCAGCATGGGGACCTTGGCTTCAGTAGAGAGAGCCTTGGCAACCATTGTCTTTCCAGTACCTGATACGCCATAGAACAGTATGTTTCTTGGAGCCCATTTGCCGAACTTCTCTGGCTCTGCGAGGAAGCGCTCAATTATCTTCACCTTGCGCTTGGCTATCTCCTGGCCTACAATATCATCGAATTTGACACCGTTCTCAGTCTTTGGGGCTTCTGCTTTCTGCTCAACCACTATTGTCGTCTCTGATCCAACCACAGAGAAGCGTGGATAGACCTGAACTACCTTGAAGGCGAAATCAGGATAGAGCCTCCTGTCGAATAGATAGCACCCCGGCCTGACCACCTCGCCGTACCATTGCTCTCTGGCATATAATTCGAAGAGCTTGGGATCGGAGACCGTGGGGTACTCCTGAAATAGGCTCTTTAGAGGGTATCCGGCCGGCCGCAGAAGTATGTATCTAGCGCCTGTGGCTTTGGTCCTGTCCAGCTTGCCCCCGTGCCCCTTAGTTTCGCTTTTCTGGATAGATCGCACGTGAAAATCATCTATTCCAAGATAGTTAAATCTATTGGATCTGGGCCGATCTGTAGAGCCTCAAAGCTGTTTCACGCTCTGTCTGACCGCATCTTTTCGAGGTCCTTTTGCAGCTCCGGGCTCATCCTGGCTCCATCCATCTTTGATCTGGCGAAGTTTTGTAGCGCTACCATATCATATTTGATCCCCTGTAGATCTGCTCCGCTGAAATCGGCATTCGTTATGCCCATAGCCACAAGGCTGGCTGACCTGAGGCAGGCTCTGTGATAGACGGTCCCCTCCTGGGTCATGGATTCCAGATGTGCACCTGTGAGGTCTGCGCCTTCCAGGTTGGTGTAGCTCATAAATGCATTTGAGATCCTGATCATCGAGATCGATTACGCCGCAAAAGACCACGGGCGTATCTGGAACAATCTCATCGCGATTTTCAAGAAGGAAGTTGAATGCATCTGTGTTTGAGGCTATTATGAGGTCGAAATGTCTGTCTGGGAGCCCATACTGACTGATATTTTTGATATTATCTCTCTTCTCATCCGGGCAGGACTCCAATACAAGAACGTTTGCGGCCATACAACTGAGTCACCCATCCGATAGTAATTAATACCACTTCTTACTACGTAACGGCCAATAGCCGATATGAGATGGAGGATCTTCATGGGAGACAATGCAGTAGCAATAGTGCTGATGGTTGTATCGTTCTTAGTGACATTTATGGTGCCATTATATCTTCTGGCTGGCATTTTCGGCGTCGGAGCATAGAACTAGGCAGCACCAGCTCGCCTAAGTCATGTTTTTTTAGGCAGCCCTATTAACTGATGATTCCTGCTAATTGATCGGGATATCATATACAGGCTGTGTATCGACTTTGCAGGTGACTTCTTATCAGGTCGCTCCTTAATGAGCATCGCCAATAGAGGACCATCTTAATCTCCTTAGACGAAATTGGGTCTGCTAGGATGAATGTTCCTGATCTCGATTGAAGATCTTAATTTCAGCGGATATCATAGACTGCCCGGAGGCGGCTTAATATAACTCTGGCAGGGCTTTTCCTTACGAGGCGCTCATCCACTCATAATTCCAGTTTTAGAGTCCATGCTCTTCAAGGCCAGGATGGAAACCACATCCATGAGCTCGCCATATTTTTCTGAATACCTTGCAGCAATGCCGGCAAGGAGGCAGGCTCGCCTCAAATCACCTTCTCCGGCAGCTTCCAGGGCATCTTCAGCAGCCAGGCCTGCTACCCCCGGGCTAAATTTCACAGAGGTCCCTTCATGGTTGAATATCATTTCCTTCATCTTAACCGCCGCACTGTTACATCAATCTCAAAGCAATGTTAGTTTAGAGATCCATTCTATCATTTCAGTTGCTGCACCAGTATTGTGCATGCCTTCTTTGTGACATTATGGGATCCATCCCCATCTTTGAGGCCTGAAACTCCGGATAGATATATTCCATCTCCCAGAGGATATCTGCATCTACTTTTGAATATGTCTGGTGATATAGTCGGGCCAAGGGCCACTTCTAAATTTTCTTACTTAATATTATTGCTTATCATCCTTAAAGTTTGTCCTTACTTAAAGTACTTACTGTTACCTGTGTCTCGAAAATAATTCGAGGCAGCTATTGCATTTGGCAAAAGGATAAAACAGTCTGAAGTTCTACAGGTTTAATCTCACGCCAAAGAGCTTTTCAAACTTATCGTACTTGGCCCTGGCCCTGTAAAGGTTCTGCCTTACATAAGGCTCTCCTTTTTCGCAGGCTAACATGGTCCTGATCTCAGCAGGGGTGAAGACCGCCTCCATCTGCTCTCTCTTCAGGTCTGATACCCTCGCGAAGGATGATGCAGTCTCCAGGTTCAAATCCTCGTTCCAGTTCCAGCCCTGATCAAAGCACATGAGCACAAGATGCTCATTCCTGCATTTGGCTGAGACAAGCCAGCTGCCGCCGCATCTGTGATAGGCCAGGCTTTCTAGCTCCTGGTCGCATCTTGAGCACAGTCCCACCCTGTTCCTGTCCAGGGAGACGGGCTCCAGCCTCTGGGCTTGGTGTTCAAGCACAGAGCCTGGAAGCATAAGCCTGCTCATCTTATTGAAGGACATCAGCCATGCTGTATATGCCCGGCTTTGCGCCTACGACCCAGCGAGCGGCTCTGACGGCGCCGCTGGCGAAGGCAGACCTGCTGTGAGCCTGGTGCCTGATCTCGAGGCGCTCTCCAGGTCCTGCAAAGAGCACAATGTGGTCTCCCACAATATCGCCTGCCCGGACTGCATGGACTCCTATCTCATTTCCTCTAAGGGCCATCCCTTCACGGCCATAAACGACCTCGTCTATGCCTGTGGCCTTCCTGAGCACATCTACTGCCGCCACTGCAGTTCCCGACGGCGCATCCTTTTTCATGCGGTGGTGCGACTCTATGACCTCTATATCGTAGTTCTGGAGAGACGTGGCTGCCATCTCTATGAGCTTCCAGAATACATTGACTCCCATGCTGAAGTTGGGGGTTATGACTGCAGCCACCCTTCCCTCAATAGCCTGTCTCATCTGGGCCTGCTGCTCCTTGGAAAAGCCAGTGGTGCCGATTATCAGGTTTATCCCAAGGTCTGCGGCTACGCCTGCGTTGGATACGGCCGGAGTTGGGGCCGTGAAGTCTATTAGAACATCTGGCTTCATCTTTGCCAGGACACTTTTGATCTCTGATGCATCTGTGACTGTCACATCGCCTAGTAAGGGCTTCCCCATTCCTGCGATGTCAAAGCCTGCCACCAGCTCCATGTCCTCTGCGCCCTTGATTGTATCTATCACAAGGTTGCCCATGCGGCCAGCAGCGCCGGCTACAGCTACTCTTATGGTCATGGATACTCGCCCATTCTGCCTATTATCTCCCTTAAGATCTTCTCCTTCTCCTCGGCCATGGGTGCAAGGGGAAGACGAAGCGGCCCTGCAGCAAGTCCCATGATGCCGTAGGCGGTCTTCACAGGTATGGGGTTTGTCTCAAGGAACATGGACCTGACTAGAGGTGCCAGCTCGTAGTGCATCTTCTGAGCCCCTGCCAGATCGCCCCTTGTCATGGCATCGACCATGGCTACGGTCTTCCTGGGTGCCACATTGGCAATGACCGAGATCACGCCTGCTCCTCCCAGGGACATTATTGGCAGGGTGAGGTCATCGTCGCCGGATAGTACTATGAACCCGTTGGACCTGGTCTGTTCAATTACCTGAGACACCTGAGACAGATTGCCGCTGGCCTCCTTTATGCCTATTATGTTCTTGACCTTGGCAAGCTTTGCCACAAGATCCGGCCTTATGTCAGTTCCAGTTCTCTTTGGAATATTGTAAAGTATCAGCGGTATATCACACTTCTCGGCTATGGCCTTGAAATGCTCCAGAAGGCCCCTGTCATTTGGACGGTTGTAGTATGGGGCAATTAAAAGCGCGGCGTCAGCTCCCACATCAGCAGCATGCTTTGTGAGATCGATGGCCTCTTTGGTGTTGTTAGACCCGGTGCCGGCCACCACAGGCACCTTTGAGCACTCTACGGCTACCTCGACTACTCTCTTATGCTCTTCAAATGTGAGAGTTGCCGACTCACCGGTGGTGCCGCAGGGAACTATCCCTGCAATTCCGGTTTTTCCAAGGAACTCTATATTTCTCTTCAGTCCCTCCTCATCAAGGCTGTAGTCTTCTTTAAATGGCGTGATAATAGCAGGCAGCACGCCTCTAAACATCAGCCTCGACCTCGTTCCTTCTGCGCTCGCCCTTTTGCCTTAGCACCCGAGTTATATATCCTGCCACGCGGTTCCTGATGGTCTTATTCTTTATATCGGTGTACTCGGATACCTTCAGCTTGTTTGCGTCAAAGTCCTGCCCAAAGTCGCCTTCGTACGCTTTCATCAGATCCTTTGCGAAATTCTTGATATAGCTTGGTTTTACACTTCCCATAATCAACACTCCAGGTAGCGATCCAGTGTGCTTGTATCTACCTTCAATTTATATCTTACCGTTGCCTGCGAGTTTGGAGATCTTTATGGCCATCAAGGCCGCCTCTGAGGCGGTGCTGGCAAAAAGCCAGGCCGCAGGCTCTTCCTCGTCAAAGATCACATCGGGCACATATCCAAGATCGCTCAAGGCACTGGGCATCCTTCCCTCTTCCCTCCGGATCAACCCTGCACAGCTCAAGCCCAGGCCATCGCAGGACTTCGGGCTCAGCCCTTTTAAGCCCAGGCTGGCTGCAGCCCTCCTTTCAGGATCGAGCTTCATGGCCGCCAGTATGGCCCTGGCAGAGCCGCAGTCTCTGCCAAATCTGGCGCGTCCGGACAGGCCGCCACCTCTCACCAGACAAGAAACAACATCATCAACAGATGTTGCTCCTGGGATGGCCATGCCCAGATCAATCCCATTACCGGGCATCAACGACCTCATGCCCGCCTCATCTATAATCATCCCTGCCGCATCTTCTACCTGGGATATGGCCCGGAACCTGTATGCATCTTCTCTTATGGCTCCTGCTTGGTCCACTGGAGACACTCCATGGCCCACATCCATGGACCTGGCTACGGACTCGGCTGCAAAGATCTTGGCCCTGGATGCAGCATCTTTAAGAGAGCAACCTTCGGCCAGGAAGGCAGTCAGTGCTGCAGAGTAGGTGCAGCCCACGCCGTGGTTGCCTCCCTTAGCCCTCTTGCCCAACAGGGTGTGCAGATCACCGCGGTCCAAGACCAGATCTGTGCAGTCCAGATGGCCGCCTTTGACCACCACCGCCTCTGCCCCCATCTCCATCAGCCTCTGCGCGGCAAGCCTTGCGCTCCCCATGTCGCTCACTTCAATTCCTGTCAGGGTCCTGGCTTCGAAGATGTTGGGGGTGATCACCCTGGCTATGGGTATGAGCTCCTCTTTCAAAGCCTCCACGGCCTCAGGCCGAAAGAGCCTGCCTCCGGCCTCGGCCTCAATGACCGGGTCTACCACGAGAGGCACTTTGAACTCTTCTATGATCTCTGCTACTACTGATACTATCTCTGCTGAGAAGAGCATGCCGGTCTTTGCACAGGCCACATTGAAATCGCTTAAAACAGACTTCAGCTGCATCGCCACGGCGCCGGGGTCCAGGCCGAAGGCCTTCTGCATGCCAAGCGTATTTTGTGCCGTGGCTGCGGTTATTACCGAGGTGCCGTGAAGGCCCAGGGCCGAGAAGGTCTTTATGTCCGCCTGGATGCCAGCACCTCCGCCGCTATCAGATCCTCCAATGGTGAGCACAACTCGAGGCATGCTCATCTTTTAGGGGGTTCATTAAGATATCTTTCGCCTGGCCTGCTCTGCCATCTCCTCTGGCAGTTCGTACTTCTGGGCGATCTTCCAGGCCTTTCTATAAAGCCCGGCGTCCATGTGCTGCTGGAATGACTTTTCTGCCGCAGCCCTCTTCATATCAGGAGGAAGGTCGAAGTCCTCGGCAATCTCTGCGGCGTTCTTGATCAGGCCAAACTGCATGGACTGGTTGAACGCCTGGGTTGCAGCCTCTCTTACCACGTCCTCTGGCAGATTGAACTCGCGAGCGTACTCTGCAGCTGCCTTGAAGAATTGGCTGTCAATCTTCCTCCTAAATGACCTGATTGCGGCCTCCCTGGTCAGTTCTGCGGGCAGGTTGTACTTCTTGCCAAGGTCCGCGGCTATGGAGTACTCTCCATTGATCATGTTCTTCTCAAAGGCCTCTTTGACTGCACTCTGGAGAAGGTCATCTGGCAGGGAGTACTTATCCCTGATCTTGGCAGCCTCTTTATAGGCACCCTGCCTCATCTTATCCGTGAACTGGTTCACGCCTTCGGCTAGGACACTCTCTGGCATATTTCCACCACTATACACTGGGCTCCAAAAAATATAAAAGACCTTGCCTCAATCTCCGACGCCGATATCTCTAAGAGAGGTGACGAAGGCATACTGGGTGGTGGTGGGCAGCTTTCTTCTAAGCTCCCTGACCTCAGGCAGGTAAATTACCAAGGTTTTTCCCTCTGGCTTGTCTTTGTTAAGGATCTTGGATACAGCCTCAACCTCGATCTGGCCCTGGATCCTGCCAGCCCCGCTTCCAAGCTCAGGAGACATCTCTATAAGTATTGGCAGCCTGATCCTCGGCCAGAGGAACCTCGGCACAACGCTGGATAATAGCTCCAGCTCGGGCTTGTCCATGATATAGAATGTGTTGTCCTTTCCCCTTACACCAGGCTTCTCTTCCTTGAGCAGCTCTGCCAGGTTCTTGCGCTTGGGCGGAAGGTGCTCGTTCATTGACTGTATAGTCTTGATTATGACCTGTTTATCTGCTGCAAATGGCATCGCATTCTATAGGCCACGACAAGATTTAAACCTGCCGTTAGCGGGCGATGATTATTTGCGCTTGCTGGATTTGGCATGGGAAATTAGCGTTATCAAATCAGGGGTAAAGTGATTCTGTGATCGATAGAATATGCATGCACTGTACGGTTGAATTCGAGGGTGGCGATAATAGAAAGTCACTCTCCTTTAATTACCATTATCCCTCTTCTGAGTCTACCAAGAGGGTATAGCCTTTTTTTCGATGTTTAGGGAATTCGGTCGTGCCCCCTTAATAAGTCTTAGTTTTATAATAAGCGTAGGTCAGAAGTTCGCTTAAGGACCAGACATGGTCAATCAATCCAGCTCGCTTAGCAGGACAATCAAGCTTAGTCTTCCCCGA